>Ga0209211_10005990_pt1 | contig 17876 bp, 15 predicted proteins | sample RifGroA2_FD_183992 | JGI IMG/M metagenome (GOLD analysis project Ga0209211, IMG submission 183992) | Groundwater microbial communities from Rifle, Colorado, USA - Groundwater A2 (SPAdes) (version 2) | ecosystem: Environmental > Aquatic > Deep subsurface > Groundwater | place: Rifle, Colorado... | reverse complement strand
GCCGGAGAGCGTCTACCTGGGGGGGACTTGCACCTCCCTGTCCAGACACGCTTTCAGGCGCACGACCCCGGCCTTCGCCGGGGTGACGAATGTAATCGGACTAAAGACTCCCTGCACTAGACCCCGGCGGGTTCCTGGATCTTCGGCATCGGGACCGCGGCCAACTCCGCGATCGCCTTGTTGAGCTTGTTCTCCCGTCCGACCGGACCCGCCATGTCCATCCCCTGCGCGTGGACGAAGCGAATGTCGGTGATCCCGACGAAGCCGAAGATCGTGCGCAGGTAGGGCTCCTGCTGGTCGAAGCCCGCCGTCGGTGTTCCCGGGAAATATTCCCCGCCGCGGCTGGTGACCACCACCATGCTCTTCCCCTTGACCAGGCCCTCCACGCCCTTGGGCCCGTAACGGAACAGATACCCCGGCTGTACGATGACATCGAGGTACTGCTTGAGCGGGTAGGGGATCGAGAAGTTCCACATGGGAGTGCTGAGCAGGTAGGCGTCCGCGCTCAGGAACCGGCCGATATGCCGCTCCACGACCGCCCAGCGCGACTTGAGCTCATCGGGGACCATCCCCCCCGCCATGAGGGCGTATTTCGCCGGGGTGATCCCGCCGTCGATGGCCGGAAGCTTCTCCTGGAACAGGTTCAGTGCATCCACCGTCGAACCCGGATACGTCTTCTGGAAGCGCTCCACGTAGGTGTGGGACGCCTTCAGCGTCCGCGACTCCATTCCCCGAGGCGCCGCGATCATATGAAGCAGTCTCGCCATGTGAGTCCTCCTATTCCCGTCCTTCAGGGATAGGGTAGCGGGACCGTCTTAACGCGCGGTCAACGCGGATTCAAATCCGCGTCACAAGAGCGGGCTGTGTCCGACGATCTCGATGGGGACCGACAGGGCGGGGCCGGGACCGCCTTCCTGGCCGAGCTTCTCGAGCTCCCGGGCCTCGGCCGGAGGGACCGGCTCGCCCCGAAGCCAGCTCAGGAACCTCTCGCGCAGGTCCCGGCGCACGCGCCCGGGCAGCGGGATGAGGTAGATGCGCCCCGGCTCGATCTCCAGAATGGGCAAGCCCTTGGGGACCTTGAGGTCTACATAGGCCGGTGATTTCGCGACCCCCACGTCTCCGCCGCCGACCTCGGGCAGGGTGAGGAAGACCCCGCTCAGGTCCTTGAAGGTCTTCCAGACCATCCTGCCGATGCGCAGCATGTAGGGCGTATGGCCGTTGATGAGGCTCCCCGCGGCGAGGATGGCCCGCAGTCCCTCCTCGCTGGTGTAGTGCCGGAAGGTCACGGAGCCCTCGTCCTCCGAAAGACGCCGCACGGCCGGGGGTACCCCCGAGACGTTCCGAAGGTCGAACTCGTAGGGACCAGGATCGGGGTTGAGAGCCGTCTCTTTCATCGGCTGGCCGGACATCGCGTCCAGGCGGCGGAGCCGGGCCCGGGCGAGGACCGCGACGGCTGCGGGCGCGGCGGCTGGACCCGGCCGCAGCTGGTCGAACACGAGTCCGGCGAGGTGGTCGAGCTCCGCGACCGGCATGGCGCGCAGCTCGTCGGGCGATAGGTCCTGGAACACCGCGTTGACCGCGGAAAGGACCGACAGGGACGCGGCCTGCGGCGTCAGCGCCGCGGCGGCGGAAGGCGTTTGGGCCGCCCGGAGGGGTTCGCTGCGCTGGAGAAGGACTTCCAACTTGGCCGTGTCGAAGACGGGAAGGGTCGGCTGGACGGAGGGCAAGGTCCCGGCCGGCGATAAGGGAAGCTCCGGGGCCAGGACCGTGCCCGGAGGCAGGGCGGTCCGCAGCAGGGCGCCCAATTCGGCCAACGGAGCGACGCTCGCGACGACCGCCCGCTGCGCGCGGGCCGGGACGGCGGCCGCCGACAGCAGGGCGCAAAGCCAAAGCGCCGAGAGCCTCATGCCCATAGGATAGGCGGCGGCGGCCGGGAAGGGTTGGGGCTTCGGGACCAGCCGGCGGCGGCCAAACGACCTAGGAATAATCTAAGATATCGCATCCGAGCGGGCGGGAGCGAGTCATGGCGGAAAAGCCGAGCGTGTGGCAGCAGGTCCGGGGTCTCAAGCCCAATTTCTGGTTTGCCAACTGGCTGGAAGCCAATGAGCGCCTCGCCTTCTTCGGGACGCGCGCGGTTCTCCCCCTCTACATGGTCTATTCCGTGGCGCAGGGCGGCATGGGCCTCTCCTACGCGGAGAAAGGGACCATCTTCTCCATCTGGGCCCTCATCCAGTGCTTCGTGCCCATGATTTCCGGCGGATTCACGGACCAGTACGGCTACAAGAAGAGCCTGTACATCGCCTACACCATCAACATCATGGGCTACCTCTCCTTCTCCGTGGCCCAAGGGTTCTGGGGCGCCCTGGGCGCCTCCTGCCTCATCGGCCTCGGGACGGCCATCTTCAAGCCGCCGGTCCAGGGCACCATCGCCCGAGCCTCCACCGACGAGAACAGCTCCATCGCCTGGGGCATCTTCTACTGGATGGTCAACGTGGGCGGTTTCCTGGCTCCCATGCTGGCCGCCAACATCCGCGGCGAGACGAACTTCAAGCTGGTGTTCGCCTGCGCGGCCGGGGTCACGGCTTTCAACTTCATCCCGACGATATTCTTCTACCGCGAGCCCGAGAAGCTCGGCGACGCGAAGCCCAAGACCGTGTCCCAGACCTTCCTCGACACCATCACGACGCTCAAGGACAAGAACTTCCTCGTGTTCCTGGCCATCTTCAGCGGGTTCTGGTTCATGTTCATGCAGCTCTGGGATCTCCTGCCCAACTTCATCGACGAATGGGTCGTTTCCCGGGACATCGCCCCGTTCTTCGCGGCCATCAGCCAGGGCAACATCCTCGCGGACGGGAACGTGAAGCCCGAGATGCTGATCAACATCGACTCCTTCGCCATCATCGCCCTCATGCTGCCGGTGGCCTGGCTGACGGGGAAGCTCCACCCGATGGTCGCCCTCATCGGCGGCATGGTCGTCTCCGTGGCGGCCTTCGTGGCGGCCGGCGCTTCGCCCCTCGGCCTGATCGTGGCGCTGGCGATCTTCGTCTTCGCCATCGGCGAGATGATGTGCAGCCCGAAGTTCTCCGAGTACATCGGGCTGACCGCCCCGCCGGACAAGAAGGCGCTCTACATGGGCTACTCCAACATCCCGTTCGCGGTGGGCTGGGGCCTGGGCAACTTCATCTCCGGCTTCCTCTACGAGAGCATGGGCAGCAAGATGCACTTCGCCCGGGAGTACCTCTCCGGCAGCCTCGGCATGAGCGCGACCGAGGCGCAGGCCCTGCCCAGCGAGAAGGTCATGGAGACCATGGCCGGGCTCATGAACGGCGGCCAGGGCGCGACGCTCGATGAAGCGACCCGGCTCCTATGGGACCTCCACCACCCCTGGAAGGTGTGGGTGATCCTGGGCGCGGTCGGACTGGCGGCCACCGTGGCCATGGTGGGCTACTACATGAAGACCAAGGAGCGGGGCATCTCGTCCCACGCCGCATGACGCCGCGCCGGGGACCGGCGCTCGCGGCCCTGGCCGCGGCCGCGCTCTTCTGCGCGGGCCCGGCCCGGGCCTTGAGCATCGAGCCGCCCGAGCTCGAACTCGACCCCTACTACACCGCCCTGTCCGTCACCGTCCCGTTCTCCTCGGCCACGATGGCCGCCCAGGTGGACCGGGGCGAGTGGCAGACCTACCTGGACGCCACCTGGCGGGCCCTCATCCCGCGTTTCCTCCTCCTGGAAGCGAGCGTGAACCCACTGCCGCTGGCGGGCGCGGCCATCCGCAGTTCGAGCGAGGGCTTCTACCACAGGGCGCGGGTCACCCCGTCCTTCAACCTCATAGAATCAGTGACCTCCGGGTTCGAGGAGCCCTACGCCTTCGCGGTCTTCCTGGGCGGGATCACCGACTATTCGGCGGGCCGCAAGAGCCGGGGCCACCGCCGCAAGGGCTACGTGGGCTACCTGGCGAGCTACGGAAACTATCACCTGATGGAGGGTCTGTTCGTCCCCGACAACTGGCTCGAGACCGAGGCCAAGATCAAGGGCGACCTGGTGACCGACGCGCGCAAGATGAGCTGGAGCTTCCGCTTCGGCGCCAAGACCCATCACAACGCCGAGGTCACCGACACCGCGTACCTGGGCCTGCGCCGGGACCGCATCGACTACCAGAAGGTCCCCCTCTCCTTCCTCCTCAGCACGGGCATCGACTACCGCATCGACTTCCGCCAGGGGGACCTCAAACCCATCAGCCAGTTCGTGCTGGTGGAGAAGAACTTCCCCTACACCACGCGGAACAAGAAGACCTACACCTTCAGCCTGGGCGTCGGCTACCAGTGGCAGAGCCCCGACAAGTACCGCGGCGGCCTGGCCCTCAAGCGCACCCGCCCCGAGTCCCAGATCCTCTTCCGCCCCAACCTAAAGTTCTGACTTCCCCCGAACTGTGCCCGGGCACAGTTACATCCCAGAAGCTGTACTCGACGGTAGCGATATCCAGAAGGATTGTCTTAATGCACGTCGCCCTCCTGCTAATCCTGCCGACGACAGACTGGGCCGCCGCGCCCGACGCATGCCCTCAAGGCACTGTCATCGTCGTCGAAGCCAGGCGTGGGAAGATGTTCCTATGTGAGCAGGGCAAAGAACCCATATTGTTTCCTGTAGCCATTGGGCGCGGCGGAATCGACAAACGGAAGCAGGGCGACAACAAGACTCCCATCGGAACATATGAATTGGGCGTCCCTCGGGCATCAAGTCGATTTCACCTTTTTATTCCAATTGGGTATCCAACTCCAGATCAACGCAAATTGGGCTTCACTGGAAGCGATGTGGGGATCCATGGACCAACTCGGATATTTCGATGGCCGGGCCGGCTGAATACCCTGTTCGGTTGGACACAGGGATGTGTCGCTGTTGGAACGGACGACGAGATCATTACAATCGCTGCATGGGTGAAAGAAAAGAAACCAGGCGGTGTGATTCTACAGTAGGACAAGACGACGGGACTGTGCCCGGGCACAGCTTCAGGGACGGGTAAGCAGAAGCCCCAGGGAGGACTTCCCTGGGGCTTCGCTGCTCTCAGACTAATGCGCGGGGTGGGACTTGAACCCACACGGGTTTCCCCATACGCCCCTCAAACGTACGCGTCTGCCAGTTCCGCCACCCGCGCTAAAGGTACTGCAGTTACTTCGCCGGAGCCGGTGCCGGAGTCCCCGGCTGAGCCGGTGCCGCCGGAGTCTGCCCCGGCACCGCCGGAGCGCTCTGCTGCTGCGGCGTCGGCAAGGGGATCGCCGGCCCCTTGCGCGTCACGCTGCTCATGCCGACCCGGGTGCCCAGGAGCGTCAACATCAACGAGGTCACGGCGAAGGTGCACGCCAGGACCACTGTCGACTGCTTGAGGAACGACGATCCCGAAGGCGAGGCGAACAAGGTGTCCCCCCCGCCTCCGAATATGGCGAAGCCGGCGCCCCGCCCCGCCTGAAGCAGAACGATCAGGATCAGGAGGGCGCAGGTGATGAGATGAATGGCCATCAAGAACGTCTGCATAGGCCTCGATTATACCACATTCGCCTTCGCCGCCAGGGCCGCGAGTCCCGGCAGGGTCTTCCCTTCCAGCAGCTCGAGGCTGGCCCCGCCCCCGGTGGAGCAGTGGCTCATCTTCTCGCCGAGCCCCGTGGCCTTGATGACCGCCAGGCTGTCGCCGCCGCCCACGATGGTCTTCGCCCCCGCGCCGGTCGCCTGCGCCATGGCCTCGGCCACGGCGAAGCTCCCCTTCGCGAAAGGCTTCATCTCGAAGACCCCCATCGGCCCGTTCCAGAACACGGTCTTGGCCGCCAGGATGCGCTCGCAGAACAGCTTGATGGAACGCGGGCCGATGTCCACGCCCGCCTTCCCGTCCGGGATGGCCTGCGTCTGCGTCGTCTCGGCCGGGGAGTCTTCCTTGACCTCCGCCGCCACGAGATGGTCCGCGGGAAGCAGCAGCTCCACCTTCTGACGGCGCGCCTCGGCCAGGATCTTCTTGGCGTCCTCGAGGCGGTCGTCCTCCACCAGCGACGTGCCGACCGGGATGCCCTGCGCCTTGAGGAAGGTGTAGGACATGGCCCCGCCGATGATCAGGGTGTTGACCTTCTCCAGCAGCTTGAGAGTGACCCCCAGCTTGTCGGAGACCTTGGCCCCGCCCAGGACGGCCACGAAGGGCCGCGGCGGGTTGGAGAGGATGCGGTCCAGGAACTCCAACTCCTTCTCCACCAGGAACCCGATGCCGCCGTCCAGGTGCTGGGTCACCCCCGCCGTGGAGGCGTGGGCGCGGTGCAAGGCGCCGAAGGCGTCCTGCACGAAGACCTCGCCGTTCTTGGCGAGCGCCTTGGCGAAGGCCGGGTCGTTCTTCTCCTCTTCCGCGTGGTAGCGCAGGTTCTCCAGAAGAACGACTTCTTCGGGTCCCAGCGCCGACACGACCTTCTCCGCCTCCGGGCCCACGCAGTCCTCCGCGAAACGGACGGGCTTGCCCAGGAGCTTCTCGAGTTCCTTGGCCGCCGGCCGCAGGCTGTACTTCGGGTCGGGCTTGCCCTTGGGGCGTCCCAGGTGCGCGATCAGGACCACCTTGCAGCCCGCCGAGAGCAGGCGCTTGAGCGTCGGGAGGGTCTCCCGGATGCGCGTGTCGTCCGTCACCACGCCGTCCCTGAGCGGGACGTTGTAGTCCACCCGCACGAGGACGCGCTTCCCCTTCAAGTCCAGCTCGTCGAGCCGCTTGATCTTCATGCCGGTGCCGTTAGCCATGGCGGATTCCCGGGTCAGGCCTTAACCGCGACCTTCTTCGCGACGAAGGCCGCCAGGTCGATGACCCGCTTGGAGTAGCCCCACTCGTTGTCGTACCAGCCGAAAACCTTCACCAGCGTGCCTTCCATGACGTCGGTCATGGTGGCGTCGAAGATGCAGGAGGCCGGGTTGCCGGTGAAGTCCTTGGACACGAGCGGCGAGTCGCAGTACTGCAGGTAGGGCGCCATCCGGCCCTTGGCGGCCGCTTCCTTGAAGGCCGCGTTGACCTCGTCCTTCTTGGTGGGCTTCTCGACCACGGCGGCGAAGTCCACGAGGGACACGTCCGGGGTCGGCACGCGCACCGAGAGGCCGGCCAGCTTGCCCTTCACCTCGGGGATGACCAGGCCGATGGCCTTGGCCGCCCCGGTGGAGCTGGGGATCATGCTCAGGCAGGCCGCGCGCGCCCGGCGCAGGTCCTTGTGCGCGAAGTCCAGGACCACCTGGTCGTTGGTGTAGGAGTGGATGGTCGTCATGAGCCCGTGCTTCAGGCCGAACTTCTCGTGGAGCACCTTCACCAGGGGCGCCAGGCAGTTCGTGGTGCAGGAGGCGTTGGAGAGGACGTGGTGCTGGTCCGCGTCGTATTTATCCTCGTTGATGCCCATGCAGATGGTCAGGTCCTCGCCTTCGGCCGGAGCCGTGATGATGACCTTCTTCGCTCCCGCCTTCAGGTGCAGGTTCACGTCCTCGCGCTTGCGGAACCGCCCGGTGGACTCGATGACGATGTCCACGCCGAGCGCCTTCCAGGGGAGCTTGGCGGGGTCTTTCTCGGCCGTGACCTTGATGGTCCGGCCGTCGATCTTCAGGTCCGTTCCGGCCGCCTTCACGTCGCCGGAGAACACCCCGAACGTGGAATCGTACTTGAAGAGGTGCGCCAGCGTGTCCGCGCCCACCAGGTCGTTGACCGCGACGATCTCGATGTCCTGGTTGCCCAAGCCGGCGCGCAGGACGAGCCGGCCGATGCGGCCGAAGCCGTTGATGCCAACCTTCAATGCCATGATATTCCTCCGGGGCCGGAGAGCTTCCCTGACGTTCTCCGTCCGCAAAGAAATACTAGCGGTTTACAAGGATGATTTCCAGCCGCTGTTCCGCGTAGGGGGTCTTCAAGGAGTCCGTCGCGATGTCCTGCGGCAGGAGCATCAATTCCCGGATGAGGTAGTTCTCCACGGCCTGGGCCTGGGTTTCGGCCAGCGTCTTGGAACCGGCGTAGGACTCGACCCGGATGGGGGTGCCGGAGTAGCGCCGCTTGATGAGGTCGGCCGAAGCGCGCAGAAGACCCAGCCCGTCCTTGGTCGGGTCCTTGGCGGCCTTGTCGGTCCCGAAGAGGATGGTGGAATCGAGGCTCACGTGGACCCCGTCCCGCTCCTGGTGCACGATGCCCTTGAAGCGGATGGGCTCCCCGGCGCGGGTATAAGGGTAGCCGCCCTTGTCGGTGAACACGTAGACCGGGGAATAGGCCTTCCCGGCGCGGATCCACTCCCCCTGGTCGTTCTGACCGTTCCAGACGATCTCCTTCGGGGGGTAGTCGGAGCCCGAGTACTGCTGGAACACCTTCCCCTCCTCGTCCGCGATGGTCAGCATCCACTCGAAGTCCTTGGAGTCCTTGTTCTCGACCTTCTTCTGCAGGACCTCCCCCAGCTGCTTTAGGGGGCTGAAGACGATGCCGGCCCGCTCGCTGAAGGTCATGCGCCACGGCTCGATGACGCGGTCGCTGCGCAGGAACTCGGGATGGGTCCGCCGCCAGACCACCGTGAGCGGCGACTCTGCCAGGAGCAGGGCCTGATCCGGCTTGAGGGACTCGCGGATCGAGTCGAAGGGGTCCACCTCGATCTTGAGCGGGGGTTTGTTCGCCTTCAGCTTGCCGCCGCCCGTCCCCTTGATCACGACCTCGGCCGGCATGTCCCCCTCAGGGACCGGCTTCGCGCCCGCGTCGGACGAGGTCGGCGTCTCGGCCCGGGTGGCCGGCTCGGGAGATTCCTCGCCCCCCTCCTTGCCCTCGGGGGTCTCGGGGGTCTCCTGGGCCATCTTCGGAGGCTGGGCGTACACCGACGGGGCGGCCTCTTCGCTGCCGGGGAGATCGCCCATGGCCGGCGCGCCCTCTTCCTTGGCCTCATCGTTCTTGTCCCCGATCCCGAAGAGCGCCCCCGCGGGGTGGGCCGTGAAGGCCGCCCAGAAGGTCACGGCGAGGATGACCGCCCATGTTCGTTTCATCGGTTCACTCCAGTAGGAAGCGGAAAGTGATATTGCCCCACTCCTTGCGCCCGTCCAGGGGCAGGGGTTCGAAGCGCCAGCGCTTGAGGTGCTCCATGGCCAGGCGGTCGAGGCGGCCGTAGCCGGAGGTGCGCTCGACGCGCATGTCCTCCTCCATGACCTGCCCTCCGGGAGCGACGTAGAAGCGGATGGTGAGCTCCGCCTCGATGAGGCCCTGGTCCCTGGCCCAATCCGGGAATTCGGGGATGCTGGAAGCGAGGATCTTGCGCTTGGACAGAGGTCCCTCGATCTCCACGCTCTTCTTCTTCTCCCCCCGGAGACCGGCATCCTGCTGGCGCGGCGGGAGCGCCGCGGACTCCACCTTCGCCAGGGTCTTGAGCGGCTTGACGGGCATCTCCCGGGGCTCCAGCCGCAGGCCGGGCCCCCCGGAGCCCAGCATCCCGCCCAGACGCTCCGAGGCGGAAGGGGCCCGCGGGGCAGCCTCCTCGGGCAGAAGCGGCGCCGCGGCCCCGGGGCGCTTGCGGGACTCGGCTCCCAAGGACAAGGACGGGAGGACCGGCCCGGCCTGCCGCTCGCGCTCCTCGGCGAGAGCCGCCAGCTGCAGGACCTTGGGCGCCGCGCGCCGGGAGCCGATCTCCTCGAGCTTGGCTGCGGCGATGGGAGCCCGGACCTGTCGGTCGACGAGGGGCTGGTCCACCTTCGCGAGGTCCACCCGCTTCTTGCCGAGGTCCAGGGCGTCGAGCTTGGACTCGGTCTTGAGCCGGCCCCGGTCGTCCAGCTTGGGCTTGGCGATATCCATGAGCGACTTGGGGACCTCGGGCAGCTTCACCTCGAGGGGCCCGCGCGCCGGCTCCACCTTGGGGAGGGCCGGGAGGGCCAGCTTGAGGAAATCCTTCATGGAGGGAGCCTTCTGCAGCTTGGCCACCTGGACCGGGCGGCCCTGCCGGCGGGCTTCGAGCAGGAGTTCCACGTCGGTGATGACCTCCTCCTTGCCCTTGGCGGCGCTCCCCACGCGGTGCAGGAACACCCCCAGCCCCGCGGCGTGCAGGAGGAGGGACACCGCTATCGCGGTGCCTACCCGGCTCTCGGCCGCCACGCTGCGCGTCGCCAGCACCATCCCCGCTCCTCGCTGCTCCTGATGATCGGACACCGGCCGTGCGGAAAAGTTCTACTTCTTCTTGGTCTGCTCCGTCGCTATGGTCAGGGTCCGGGCCCCGGCTTCCTTGGCTCGGCCCATGAGCTCGGTCAGCTTGCCGTGCGTCGCTTCCTTGTCGGCCCGGATGATCACCAGCGCGGACTCGGTGCGGGCGATGGCGAGCCCGAGGGCGCGCTTGAGCTCCTCCGGGGTCTTGAACTCCTGGGCGTCGATGGCCATGCGGCCGTCCGCGGAGAGGGAGATGGTGACCTTGTCCTCCTCCTTGCCCTCCTTGGTCTGCGCGACCGGGAGCTTCACGTCGAAAGCGGGCTGGGTCAGCATCGGGGTCGCGACCATGAAGATGATGACCAGCACGAGGCAGACGTCCACCAGGGGGGTCACATTGATGCCGACGACCTGGTCGTCCTCGAGCTGGAAGCGCGCGACCCCTTTCTTACTCATCCCTCGGCCTCCCCCCCCGACCCCCCCTCCGGATCGGAGGCGGGCGCCTCGGGCCCGGCGGCCCGCAGGATCGCGATCTTCAGCGCGCCCGCCTGCTTCGCCGTGTCCAGGACGCGGACCACGTCGCCGACCTTGTTCTCGTCGTCCGCCTTGAGCATGGCCATCTTGTCCTTGCTTGCGGAGAGCGCCTCGGTCACGGCGGCGAAGAGCGCCGTGAAATCGGTCGGCTTGTCGTTGACCGTGAGCTTGCCGTCCTTGGTCAGCCGGATGGAGACGTTGTCGCTCGCGGAGACCTTGCCCACCGCGGACTTGGCCTTGGATTCGAGGACCTTGATGCCGGAGGTCATCGCGAAGGGCGCGATGGCCATGAAGATGATGACCAGGACGAGGCTGACGTCCACCAGCGGCGTGACGTTGATCGCCGTGATCGGGTCGTCGTCGGCGCCCTGCTGCGCCCCGGCCATGGGCTACTTGGCTCCCAGGAGGACCAGGAGACGCGCGGAGACGACCTCCATCTCCACGGAGCGGTCCTTCACCTTCCGCATGAAGTAGTTGTAGACGATGACGGCCGGGATGGCCACCGCCAACCCGCCCGCGGTCGCCACCAGGGCCTCGGCGATGCCCTTGGCCACCACGGCGGGGCCGCCGGCCCCGGCCAGGGCCAGGTCGCGGAACGCCTTGATGATGCCCACCACGGTGCCGAAGAGGCCGATGAAGGGAGCCGTGTTGCCCATGGTCCCCAGGACCACGAGGAACTTCTCCATCCGCATCCGCTCCTCCAGGCGCTTGCTGGCCAGGAGCTCCTCGAGCTCCAGGCGGGAGCGCTTGCGATGGAGCAGGCCGTAGGCGACGACCTGGGAGACCGGGGCCATGTTTTTCTGGCAAGCGGCCTGGGCCTCCTCGGCCTTCCCGGACTCGAGCAGTTTGGAGACGCCGGCCAGGAGCCGGTCGCCGTCCACCTTGGATTTCCAGAAGAAGATCAGGCGCTCGAACGTGAAAGCCACGGACAGGACCGAACAGAAGAGCAGGATGACGAGTGTGAAGCTCTCCTTGAATATCTGCAGGTACTGGATTTCACCCATAGGACGCCCAACCTCAATCCATGCCGGGGATGTTGATCTGCTTCTTCTTCGCCTTCCCGTTGGCGGGCGGCTTGGGGGCCGGCTGCGCTCCGTCCGCCGGCTTGGCTTCGGACGGTTTGGTCTCGGACGGCTTCCCCTTCCCGGGCTTCTTGACCGGCTTCTCCCCCGCGGGCTTCTCGCCGCCCTCTTCCTGCGGCATCACCTGGGTCCGGAAGCGGTCCCCGCCGGGGGAGACGGCTTCCTCGTCCACGGACTTGCCCTTCTGCTTCAGGAAGGCGCGCAGGCCCTTGGCGCGGTCCCGGGCCGCGTCGCGCACCTGCGCCGTGGGTGCGTAGCGGGACAGTTCGTCGTAGACGCCCACGGCCTTGGCCATCTCCTCGCCCTTCTCATAGATCTCGCCCAATTTGATGAGGCCCTGGAGCCGGAAGGAGTTCTCCTTGGGCTGGAGCAGGGCCAGGTCCTCCCAGGCGCGGACCGCGTCGTTGGGCTGGTTCATGAGCATCAGGAGCTCGCCCCGGCGGAAGCTCGCCTCGAGCAGGGTGTCCGGGTCGGGCTTGGCGTCGAGGAGGCGGGTCAGGGTGCCCATGGCGCTCGGGAACTCCTTGCGGTCCTTCTGGATCGTAAAGAGCTCCCACAGGGCCGCCCGGCCGCCCTCGTCGTCGGCGCCCGCGGAGGCGGCGTAGCGGGTGTAGGCCTCGGCCGCGCGGTCGAGCTCGCCCGTGGCCTTGTACACCAGGGCCAGGTTGAACTGGGCGGCCTTGTTGTACTCGGACTGCGGGAACTCGTCGACGAGGCGCTGATAGATCTTCTGCGCCTTCTCGTACTCCTTCAGGCTGTAATGGGCGCTGCCCAGGTGGAAGAGGGCCAGCGGCGTGTCGTCCGACATGGGGAAGTTGTCGAGGAAGCGCGAGAACGAAAGCCCCGCCTCCTGGAACTTCTTGCCGTTGAAATAGGATTCGCCCAGGAGGAACTGCGCCTTCTTGAGCTTGGCGTTGCCCGTGTAGTCGACGCTGAAACGCTGAAACTCCTCGGCCGCATCGTCGTAGCGCTTGACCTCGAAGAGCCGGCGCCCGATGCGGTACTGCGCCTCGCCGGCCACCGCCGTGTGGGGCGCCGCCTCGATCACCGCCCGCAGGGAGCGGCGGAAATCCGTGGCGGCGTTGCGGTCGTAGACGGCCTCCATGAGGTCCAGGGCGTCGGTGGCCTCGGGGGCGTCGGGGAAGCGGCTCAGGAGCGCCAGGGCCCCGTTGAGGGTGGCGGGGTCGTCCTTGGCGTTGTAATAGGACATGGCGACCCGGAGGTACGCCAGCGGGAGCTGTTCGGACTTCGGGAACTTGTCGATGATGCGCTTGTACTGCGCAACGGACTCGTCGTACTTCTGGGCGCGGAACAGGGTGTCGCCGATCTGGTACTCGGCCTTGACGGCCTCCGGGGACTCCGGGTAGCCGTCGCGCAGGCGCGTCCAGGTCTCGATGGCCTGCGTGTAGTAGCGCAGGTGGTAGAGGCTCATGCCCCCCTGGTAGAGGGCCTGCGGCGCCTGCTTGGTCTGCGGGTTCTGCCGCGCGAACTTGTCGTAGAGCTCGTAGGCTTCCTCGTACTCCTTGCGGTTGTACATGCTGTCGGCGATGCCGAGCTGGTTGACGCCGGCGAAGGAGAAGGAGGATCGAGCCAGGGTCAGCATCTCGTTGAGCTTGCGGCGCTCGCGCAGGGCGCAGTCATCGTCCCCGATGATCTGACAGGTCCAGGCCAGGCCGTCCTGGGCGTAGAAGGCCGCCTCGCTGTCGGGGTAGACCTTGAGCACCATGTCGTAGAGCGCCTTGGCCTCCTCCGTGCGGTTCATCCCCAGGTAGGCCTCCGCGGCGTACAGATAGCTCATGGGCCGCCACTTGGACTGCGAAGGCGGCAGGTGGCGGAAGATGAACTGGTAGGAGGTCAGGATGGCGTTGAAGCGCTTGAGCCGGTGCTGGGTCTGCAGGATCGAGAACAGGGCCTGCTCGGCGACGTCGGAGGTCGGGGCCAGGTCCACGATGCGCTGGAAGGAGGTGACCGCCTCGTCCGGCCGGTTGGAAGCCAGGAGCGCGTTGGCCAGGATCATGTAGACGTTCTTGGCCAGGGCGTTGTTGGGGTAGAGCGTGAGGAAGTTGCGGCAGGTCTGGGCCGACTGCACGTAGTCGCTCACCTGGTGCTGGCTCCAGGCCAGCTTGTAGTGGGCCAAAGGCGAGATCTTGATGGTCTCGGGATACTGGGTGATGGTCTTGGTGTAGGCGAAGAGCGCCTCCCGGAACTGCTCGGCGACCAGGTAGGACTCGGCGATGCAGTACTGGGCCAGGGGCGCGAAGAAGTCGTCCGGGTAGCGGTCGATCACGGACTGGAAGTGCGCCCGGGCCTCCACGTAGTCCCCCTTCTGGAAGTAGGAGGAGCCGATGCGGAAGAGCGCCGAGACGCGCAGTTGGGATTGCGGGTACTTCGAAAGGAAGCGCTGGTACTTGGTGATGGCGCCGTCGAAATCCTTGGCCAGGAAGAACGAGTCCCCTATGAAGAACTCCGTCTCCTCGCGCAGGACCGAATCCGGATAGTCGCGCACCAGGTTCTCGAAGGCCGCGGCCGCGAGATAGGGCTTCTTGGAGAGCAGGTAGGTCTTGCCCAGGTAGAACTGCGACTCCGGCGTCTTCACCATGCCCAGGAAGCGCTCCGCGTTGGCGAAGTCCTTCTTGTAGAGGCTGATGATGCCCTGGACGTAGCGCACCTCGGGGACCTTGAGATAGTGCGGGTAGGTCTCGCCGAGCAGGAACAGGTTCGCCTCGGCCTGGCTGAACTGCTCGAGGGCGAGGTTGGCGAAGATGACGCCCATCCAGGCCTCGGGGACGATGTAGGACTTGCGGAACTCCTCGGCCAGGACGCGCCACTCCTCGATGGCGAGCCCCAGTTCCTTGGCGTTGTAGGCGATCTCGCCTAGGCGGTACTGCGCGGAGGCGCGGAGCCCGGTGTCCTTCTTGTTGTACTTGGTGATGACCTTCTCGAAGGCGGTCTTGGCCTGGGCCAGCGCGGCGACCGCCGCCGAGTTCTTGGGGGCCATGAGCCGGGAGGTCTCTTTCTTCTTGGCCTCGGCCTCTTTGTACAGGATCTTCAGGGCCTGGTCCAGGTAGGCGTCTCCGATCATGAACTGGGCGTCGGAGGCCTGGGTGCTCACCGGGAAGCGCTGCAGGAAGCGCTCGAACATCTCGATAGCCGCCACCTTGTCGCGGTTGGCGTCCTCGTAGAGCTTGGCCGCGGCCTCGAACACGTCCATCTCCTCCTGGGTGAATCCCGGGGCCTTCTTGCCCCAGGCCGCGCCCACCGGGGCCGCGGCGGGGGCCGCCAGGAGGAGGACCGCGCAGAGGCCGATGGCTCGTCTCATTTGAGGAACACCGATGCGGGGCTCTTCAGACGGACTTCCTCGAGCAGGCGTTCGATGAACTGCTCGGGCGTCACGCCGTTGGCCTGCCGGCCGTCCAGGAGGCGCACGCTGATCGCGCCGGCCGCCACGTCCCGGGGGCCCAGCACGACCTGATAGGGGATCTTCTCGAGCGTGGCCTCGCGGATCTTGTGCCCGACCTTCTCCGGGCGGAAGTCCGACACGACCCGCAGCCCCGCGGCCTTGAGGCGCGCGCCCAGCTCCTTGGCCGCCCCGATCTGCGCGTCGGTCAGGGTGAGGATCTTGACCTGCACCGGGGCCAGCCAGAGCGGGAACTTCCCGGCGTAGTGCTCGAGCAGGATGCCGAAGAAGCGCTCGATGGAGCCGAAGAGGGCGCGGTGAACCATGAGCGGCGTCTGGCGGGTGCCGTCATGGCCGACGTACTCCAGCCGGAACTTCTTCGGGAGATTGAAGTCGAACTGCACCGTCGAGAGCTGCCAGGGCCGGCCGATGGCGTCGATGAGCTTGACGTCGATCTTGGGGCCGTAGAAGGCGGCCTCCCCGGCCTTCACCGTGTAGGGGATCTTCCGGCGCTGCAGCACGGTCTCGAGCGCCTTCTGGGCGGCTGCCCAATCCGCGGCCTCGCCGCTGTAGTCGGAGGGCTTCGCCTCGTCCCAGGTCGAGAGCTCCACGGCGTACTGGTCGAAGCCGAAAGCCTGGAACACCGCGAAGGCGAATTCGATGCAGCCCTCCACCTCCGCCTCCATGTCCTCGGGGGCGCAGAAGATGTGGGCGTCGTCCTGGGTGAAGCCGCGCACGCGCAGGAGCCCGTGCAGGACGCCGCTGCGCTCGTAGCGGTACACCGTCCCGAGCTCGGCCATGCGCATGGGCAGGTCGCGGTAGCTGCGCAGGGCGCTCTGGTAGATGAGGATGTGCCCCGGGCAGTTCATGGGCTTGAGCTGGTAGAGCGACTTCTCCACCTCGATGGGCCCGAACATGTTGTCCTTGAAGAAGCTCGTGTGGCCCGAGGTGTCCCACAGGCCGCGCTGGGCGATGTGCGGGGTGAAGATCCACTCGTAGCCGCGCGCGCAGGCCTCCTGGCGCAGCCAGTCCTCCATGATCATCCGGACCCGGGCGCCCTTGGGGTGCCAGAAGATGAGGCCGGGACCCGCGTCGTCCTGGATGCTGAAGAGGTCGAGCTCGACCCCGAGCTTGCGGTGGTCGCGCTTCTTGGCCTCCTCCAGGTGCTTGAGATGCGCTGCGAGCTCTTCCTGCGAGCCCCAGGCCGTGCCGTAGATGCGCTGGAGCATCCGGTTCTTCTCGCTGCCGCGCCAGTAGGCGCCGGCCACGCTGAGGAGCTTGAAGTGGCGGATGGGCTTGGTGCTCTGGAGATGCCCGCCGCGGCAGAGGTCGGTGAAGGTGTCGTGGGTGTAGTGGCTGATGACGCCCTCGAGAGCGCTCACCAGCTCGATCTTGTAGGGCTCCTGCCGGGACTTCCAGAACTCGAGGGCATCCTCCTTGGACAGCTCCTCACGCGTGAAGGCGTGGTCGCCCTGGGCGATGCGGGACATCCGGTCCTCGATCTTGGGCAGGTCCTCCTCGGTGAAGCGGTGCTCGGAGTCGAAGTCGTAGTAGAAGCCGTCGTCGATGGAAGGGCCGATGGCGACCTTGGTGCCGGGGAAGAGCTCGACGACCGCCTGCGCCATCACGTGCGCCGTGGAGTGCCTCAGGGCCTCCAGGGTGGGTTTTTCTTCGCCGCTCATGGGTTGTTCCGCCTCTATAGGACGACGCCCGCATACCCTGCGGGCGCACGATAAATGGTGGGCAGTATAGGATTTGAACCTATGACCTCTCCCATGTCAAGGGAGCGCGCTACCACTGCGCCAACTGCCCGGAAAATTGCCGTGAGGAATGTTAACAAAACAGTCACAGTCTTTCAAGGACGCGCTCGCCTTCTATTTTAAGATATCCGTGTTACATTAATATGCCCCGGCTTCCCCTCCCGGAAAGGACAGGGGACGGCCGGCTCCCGCGGTGGAAGCCGGCCGTTCCTCCTGCCGCGGCTGGGACGCCTACCGGGCGACTTTCAGGGCCTCCATGGCCTTCTCGTACCCGGCCTCCACGCCCCGCCAGTCCACCGTGTTCCACCAGGCCTTGATGTAGTCGGGACGCCGGTTCTGGTACTTCAGGTAATAGGCGTGCTCCCAGACGTCCATGCACAGGATGGGCGCACCCCGGACCTCGCAGACGTCCATGAGCGGGTTGTCCTGGTTCGGGGTCGAGGCCACCATGAGGCTCCCGTCCCGGACCAGCAGCCAGGCCCAGCCGGAGCCGAAGCGGTCCAGGCCCGCGTCGGAGAACTTCTTGCGGAACTCGTCCGCCGAACCGAAGGTCTTCTCCAAGGACTTGCCCAGCGCCCCCTTCGGTTCCCCTCCGCCGTTGGGCGACATGGAGTTCCAATAGAGGACGTGGTTGAAGAACCCGCCGCCGTTGTTGCGCACGGCCGCGGGTGCCTGGGAGACTCCCGCGAAGATGTCCTCCAGCGGCTGGGTCTCCAGGCGGGTGCCTTTGACCGCGGCGACGAACTTGTCGAAGTAAGCGCGGTGGTGCCTGGAGTAATGGATCTCCATCGTCTGTTTGTCGATGTGCGGCTCCAGGGCGTCGTACTCGTACGGCAACTGCGGAAATTCCAATCCCATGTTTCCTCCCGATAGTGTCGTATGCGTCCTACACCCCTAGGATGCCATACCTGACTAGAATGCTCAACTCAAATCAAGCTCAACGATATCCCCGGCGG
>Ga0209211_10005987_pt1 | contig 17881 bp, 19 predicted proteins | sample RifGroA2_FD_183992 | JGI IMG/M metagenome (GOLD analysis project Ga0209211, IMG submission 183992) | Groundwater microbial communities from Rifle, Colorado, USA - Groundwater A2 (SPAdes) (version 2) | ecosystem: Environmental > Aquatic > Deep subsurface > Groundwater | place: Rifle, Colorado... | reverse complement strand
TTTAGACAGAGGTTAATTTGTAGAGGATTTCTCCGGCAGTGTCGAGGATTTTCAATCCTCGAGCATTCTCGAGAATCTCAGAGGACAAAAGGATTCTCGAAATCACAAAACCATGACAAGCCGAGGTTAAAAACCCGAAGGGTTTTGTGACATTTACAGAGAATTGGGTTAGTTTTATCACGTTTTGTACCGAATTCTTTGTCTGGTGAATTCTGGTTATATGTGACACAGTCAATAGAATTCACCATAAGGCGCGTGTTTTTAAAGTGTCTCTTTCTTATTTGCAAATGCACAACGCCTCAGTATTTTCATCACGCCGTAGAAGACCAAGCGATAGTATGAACCAACACCGCGTAGCATATCCGACATTGGCGCGCGAAGTTGTGAGAATATCTGACGTGATTCTCGAAGTATTAGACGCCAGATTCCTTGAAAAGACAAGACATAAAGAATTAGAAACAGATACAGCAGCATTGGGAAAGCGTCTTGTTTTTGTTATTAACAAAGTCGACCTTGTAGACATAGATGCAGTAAAAAGAGAGTTGACAAGAAAGTCGATGAAACCTTATGTTCTTGTCTCAAGCGTAAAAAGAATTGGCAAACAAGCTCTAAAAGAGAGAATCTATATCGAAGTGAGAAGAATGAAAGTCAAACACGCTGCTGCACATGTCGGAATAATAGGGTATCCAAATACTGGAAAAAGTTCGTTGATTAATTATCTTACTGGGATGAAGGTAGCATCAACTTCTGCACAATCAGGGCATACGAGGGGCATTCAAAAGATAAAACTGGCAAAGGGTCTGTTTTTATTGGACACTCCAGGAGTTATTCCAGATGAAGAATATATTGCACCAGTCCGCGATGACATAAAAAAGCATACTGAAATAGGAGTCAAGACATACGACACAATGAAAGACCCAGAGTTTGTTGTTGCTCGTTTGATGCAGGAGCATCTAGGGCTCTTTGAAGATTTTTATGAAATCTCTGCAGAAGGAGACCCTGAAATTCTGCTTGAAGAGCTTGGAAAGAAACATCATCTTCTAAAGAAAGGCGGCGCAGTCGACCATGAGCGAACAGCGCGCGTAGTACTAAAAGCATGGCAGGCTGGAAAGATTGCTCCTCATTCTTAATGAATAATTCTGCTTGTAGACTATAGATATTCTTTTAAACTTGTTCTGAGAAAGACAACAATGGTACATCGAATTGAGGTGATTGGAAATGAAGAATCTGCTAATCTTTCAAACCCTCAAGGAAAAGATACTCTTCTTTTGAAAAAGCCAGTTAGGGTTTATAATATCAAAGACAATTCTTTAAGTCAATCTGAACTGGAAGATATTGCAGAATTGTTTGGAAACAAATATACTCCTTAATCCAGACAGATTTCCAGCGAGATTTATGCGGTTCAGTAATTGCGCGTTATCAACCTAGAGGAATGATGGTAGAAACGTATGATGCTTTTTCACGCTTTGACAAATCCTTGCCGCAACTTTCAATAAATGAAGATAATATGGCACGAAATCTGGTACCTTATAGGGAGCGACCAAGCGAAGCAATGGTCACTATACTTCGCGGTACAGGATGGGTTCATCCAGAGCATGGACCTGGACACGATTTTGTCAAGCATATAGGAAGAGAAGCAATCAAACAAAAGTGTCATTTAATAGATGTTGCTCTTCGAGATCCCAATTTCTCGGAGTTATACGAGAAAAGACTGACGCAGAAACAGCGAGACATTTTAGGTGGAAGAGTTGAGAATTATACAGGTTCTGCTTTAGAAAGAGCACGGATTAATCTAAGAAAGGTAAAAAATTTATTCTCTACGATGCGGAATTAAATTAGGTGATTAGCTATAACTTATGAAGAGATGCAAGGCAATTACTAATCTCTAAGAGTTACTATTCCCCGCATCCGCTTCTCATTGTTTGTTTGCACGAGGTGCAGAAGATGGCGCAATTCCCCATGCGTTTTGCTGGTCCACCGCAATGAGGGCAGACTAGACCTTCATTCCCGAAATCAGTAATTGATTTTTGCTCTTCAGTCGGTCTTTCAAGCACAGGAATCTCAATGTCTGTCTTCGTCGTGCCCTGACCGAAATGAAGTGTCATATATTGTGCTACATAATCTACAATAGATGAGGCTGTACGGATAATAGTTGCACGCTTATCGAGCTCTCCTCCCTGTTCATTTTTGACGAATCCAGAAGGTTCAAATTTCTGATGCCTGAATTTTCTGAAGAGTACTTCAACTGGAATGCCATATTGAAGGTTTAATGATACTGAGGAAGCCCATGCATCTACAAGTCCGTTGATTGTGCTTCCAACTTTTGACATTGTTACAAAAATCTCTCCTGGTTTGCCATCATCATAGAACCCAACTGTCAGATAACCTTCGTGTCCTGCGATATCAAACTTATGGGTAATTGACTTTCTTGTCTGAGGCAGGCGATGGCGTTCTGCGTTGATGATAATTTGTTGTATCACTGTTTGAGGTGCTGTTTGCTGCGTTCCTTTCTTTACCATCTCTCCTTCTGTTTTCTGAGTGTTTAGAGGCTGACTGCGCTTGCTGTTTTCGCGGTAGATTGCTACTGCCTTTAGACCCTGTTCACCTGAGAAGACGTATGCATCGGCAATCTCTTCCACCGTAGAGTTCTCAGGCATATTAATAGTCTTGCTGATTGCTCCTGATAAGAAGGGTTGTGTGACTGCCATCATTAGAATGTGTCCTTTATAATAAATTGATCTCTTTCCTTTTGCAGGCTTGAAAGCACAGTCAAATACTGGAAGATGTTCATCACGAAGATAGGACGCACCTTCAATCATATCATTTTTGTCTATATATTTCACGATTGCGTTAGTTTGTTCTTCTGAGTATCCCAGATTCTTTAATGCTAATGGTACTGAACGATTGACAATCTTTAGCATGCCTCCTCCTGAGAGAACTTTGTATTTCACAAGAGCTATATCCGGTTCTATGCCCGTTGTATCGCAGTCCATCATGAATGCAATTGTCCCAGTAGGAGCTAAGACAGTCATCTGGGAATTTCTATAACCGAAACGCTCTCCCAACACCACTGCATCTGCCCAGGCATCCCATGCTTCGTTTATAAGGTAACGTAAGTGACTTGGTATTGCTTGTACGTCGATCTTCTTTACTGCATCACGATGCATTTTCATTACTTCGAGCATAGATTCTCTGTTTGGTGCAAAGCTAGGAAATGGTCCGATAAGGCTTGCAAGTTCTGCAGATGTCTTATATGCGTGTCCACCCATTAATGCAGTAAGTACTGCAGCTACTGCACGACCTGCTTCAGAATCATAAGGCAACCCGTAGCTCATGAGAAGGGCGCCGAGATTTGCATAACCGAGACCGAGGGGTCTGAAGTCTCTGGAGTTCCGAGTTATTTTTGCTGTTGGATAGCTGCTGCCATCTACTAAGAGATCCATGCCGATACTGAAGCTTCTGATGACGCTCTTGTATTTTTCTGTGTCGAATGCGTTGTTTTCTGTTCTGAATTTCATTAAATTGATTGACGCAAGATTGCAGGCGCTATCATCGAGAAACATGTACTCACTGCATGGATTACTTGCATTAATCCTCCCTGAATTCTTGCAAGTGTGCCAGCGATTAATGGTTGTATCAAACTGCATTCCAGGGTCACCACAAATCCAAGTGCCTTCTGCTATTTTCAAGAGCATTTGTTTAGCTTTCAGGTTCTCACAGACTTGTCCTGTCTTTACATATTTAGTCTGCCAGTCTGCATCTTTCTTAACTGCTTCTATAAATTCCTCTGGAACACGTACAGACATGTTAGAATTCTGAAAACAGATACTACTGTATGCCTCGCCGTTCATGCCTCCTGTATATCCTTGTTCAATCAAAGCCCATGCTTTTTTCTCTTCTTTTTGTTTAGCCTCGATGAATTCCATGATATCTGGATGATCTATATTCAGAATCTCCATTTTTGCTGCTCTTCTGGTCTTACCTCCTGATTTGATGATTCCTGCATATGCATCATAACCTCTGAGAAAACTCATTGGTCCCGAAGCCCTTCCCCCGCCTGTTAGTTTTTCCTTTGAACTTCTCAAGGGCGATCTGTTTGTACCAGTACCTGAACCTGCCTTGAAGAGATTTGCTTCGGCAACCTGAACAGCCATAATCGAGTCTATATTGTCTTCAATACTTTGAATAAAACATGCAGAGCATTGTGGACGGTCATCAGTCTTAATCGTGTGAACTATTGTATCAGTTGCTGAATCCCATTTCCATGCCGAGACTCCTCCTGCATTAGAATCGTATTCCTGTGTACCTACGTTAAACCATACTGGTGAGTTGAAAACACATAGTTGATTAAGACAGATAGAGGCTATTTCATCACGCAAGATTCCTGCTTGTGTCTCATCAAAATAACCTTGTTTTAGCGCCTGTCTAGCAAAGAATCGCGAGACTCTCCCTATTAATTGTTCAATAGAAGTTTCCCTTTGTCCTTTTGCCATATCTCCCCAAAAATATTTACTTGCGACAACCTTTACTGCTAATGGACTCCAAAAATCAGGTCTTTTTACTGAAGGTTGTACAAAAACGACTTTTCCGAGATCATCTGTGACCTTTACATCTTCAGCAATCCATGAAAGAGGATTGCCATATATATCAAATTGAAATGGGTTCTTTCCCTCGTATGTGAAGAACCGGTTTAACCTCATCTTGCCTTGTTCCAGCTCTTGTATAATCTCGGGCGTCATGGCACCAATCCTTTAATCTCTTTTTTAAAGTCAGAAATATCTGTAAATTCATGGTAAACTGAAGCGAATCGAATATATGCCACCTTATCTATCTTTTTTAGCTCGCGGGCGACAAATTCACCAATTAAAGAACTTGTAACCTCGTTTCCTTTCTTGCGCAGCTTTTCTTCGATGGTTGTAATCATATTTTCTATGGTCTCTCCGGTAATTGGGCGTTTCTCACACGCTCGCATGATTCCTCTGTTCAGCTTGGCGCGGTCGAAATCCTCGCGCCGCCCGTCTTTTTTGATGACGCGCAATGCGGTCTTTTCAACAAATTCATGTGTGTTAAAGCGACGCTCACACTTTAAGCATTCGCGTCTGCGTTTAGTTACGTTCCTACTATCTCTTTTATCAATTACTTTTGTCTCTAAATGGGAGCAGTAGGGGCATAACATCGCCATACCTTTTTTACCCAACCTATTGTGTTTATTGCAGTTCTTAACACAATCCGTTGTAGTCTAGCACTCTCATGTATTGCACGCTATTTAAAGATTTCTGTGATATTTTTTTTATCGTCAGTGATTTCTCGAGAAATCAGATTCCTATTTATTTAGTGGTAAATCGCGGCTACTCCGATTCACTCACAACTTTAAGGATTATGTGACTTAGATTTATAAAGCAATGACTGCTTATCTTCTAATGATTAGCAGTGCTTTCAGCGAACTTGCACAACAGCAGGGCATCCCGCTCTGGCTTTTAATCTTCATCATTCTTTGGTCACTCGTTTGGAAAGCTCTTGCTTGGTGGAAATCCGCACGTCTGGGACAACCAATCTGGTTTATTGCATTCTTCATTATCAATACATTAGGTATTCTAGAGATTTTGTACTTATTTTTGTTCTCAAAGGAAGAATTTCTGGCTTCTTTTAGGAAACATGGGAACAAAGTCCAAAAATCTGCGAAGCGTGGAAAACGCCTTCAATAATTTTATATAGTTATTACAGAAAAGTTAAGTTCCGATAGTTCTTTTACAAACCTTTAAATCCTTAGAAGTCCAATCTAATGCATGCAAACCCAATTCAAACGTCATCAAACAGTCCGTCTTTTACGCGATGCTGACCCAAATTATGTTGAGTACCACAATGAAGATGAGCCTGACTTCAAAGAAATTCCTATTGTAAAAGGGATGCATGGTAAAATTAATATGCTTCTCTCAAATGGTCAATATCATGTAGAAATACTCGACGATGAAGGAAAAACGCTTGCCTATGCTCCTTTCGGCGAAGAAGATTTAGAAGCGGAATAGAAGTAGTATTCTTCGATTCTCACTTATCTAAGAAATGACTGTGCTTTCTAAGCAATCAACCTTTTGGTTTTTGGAATTTTTCATATAAGGTACTGCGTTCAACTCGCGCAATCTTGCCGTCTTGAAGAATCTCAATTTCAATTACATTTTCTGTTTTTTGCAAGTCTCGCGGGAGATAATAAGTTCTAGATGCTCCACTGTATGGGTCACTAATGTGTTTTTCATTAAAACATGACATATGTGCGCGGATTCTGTCGCCTGCTCTAACACTGCTATATCCCTCAAACAAAAGTTTCTTAACAGGTACCTCTTCCTGCAAAGGTTGTACATCAAGCGAGGTTCCAACAGTGTAACCCGTATCATATGTTGATGATCTTCCTCCGATTACCTGCTCAGAATGAGGGCTGACTGAAGTTTCGTAGTTTTCACTAATAACGCCCTTGACAGTGAAATCACAAGAAACAACAAGCTCATGCAATGGCTTTGCCCGTGCTTGCAAATCTTTTATTTTGCTCCGATGTTTTTGTTCGATACTTCCTTCCATATCTCCAATAGAAAATGCTTTTTTCGTCCCTTCTGTTAAGTCATTTATTATCTCTTCAAAGTTTTTCATATGATTATTAAATATCATAATGACTATAAAAACATTGTTATACTACATCTAACATAACTAACAAAACTATTTCTTCTTTAGATACTTATTAAGTAGTCTTTTTCTGCGGGAGCGTCGTGCTGCTTGTCTCATGATAATTAATTGTGTTGTTCCCTTTTAAATATATCGACTTTGTCACGATAGTGCAATCTGAAATGCACGTACTACTTGTCCTTGTTCATATCGAGTAAGTGGCGCATGCAAGGTTAAACGCAAACTACTTTTTTGTATTGATTTGGACAATCCAAGAGCGCCTAATATCCTGTTTTCTTCTTTCTGCTTGCTTAAGCATGCGCTTCTAGTTGAACAATACACTCCGAGATGTGAGAGTTTCATGACGAGTAAATCCGCATCAACGTTTGGAAAATGAATGTTTATTGCTGTATAGATGCATTGCTCATGCGGAGTGTTTGGTATGCCCCCGAGCTTCTCTAGCTCTTGTAGAAGCTTATCGCGACTAGATTTTACTTTTGCTACTGGCAGTTTCTTTGTAATCTCATTTGCTTTTGCAAAACCGACAATGCCTGCAACATTTTCTGTACCTCCACGTATTCCTTTCTCCTGCTCTCCTCCAACAATTAGGGGCTGCAGAGGAATATTCTCGCGTATATAGAGCAAACCAATACCTTTTGACCCTCCAATTTTGTGTGCCGACGCACTCATAAGGTCTATATTAAACTTTTTCACATCAATTGGAAGCTTTCCAAAGCTCTGCACTGCGTCAGTATGGAAATAGGCTCCCTTTGCATGGCAGAGAGCACCTATTCGTGCAATATCTTGGATTGTACCTATTTCATTGTTTATATACATTATTGAAACGAGCAATGTATTTGCATCAATTTCATGTTCTAATACATCGTATTTGACAATCCCTTCGCGCGTTACTGGAACAATTACTGTTTTGTATCCTTGATTTTTTAGTAGTTCGACAGGTTCCCATACTGACGAGTGCTCAATCGCGCTTATAATAATTTTCTTTCTAGCTGAATTTGTTCTTGTTGTTCTTGTGATGCCTTGTATTGCCAGATTGTTTGCTTCAGTGCCTCCTGAAGTGAAAACAATCTCCCATGGTTGCGCTCCGATTCCCTTTGCCAGCATTCTTCTTGCATCTTGCATTTCTTTCTGTGCTGCTTCGCCCAATGCATGTGGCGAACTTGGATTTCCAAAGATTCTGGTAAAATAGGGTTGCATTGCATTTACGACTGCAGGGTATACCGGTGTTGTCGCAGCGTTGTCTAAGTATATGGGTTTCATATACATTTGACTGGAAAAGTATTAAAATACCTATCTATAGTTGAAGACTTAAGTCCTTCCCCCAACGTCAAGAATTCTTTGAATTCTTGAGCGCACTCAGAAACTGGAAGTTTCTGATGTAGCAGACGACAAGGCGGGGAGAAACTTATGTCGCTTGTTACATGCAAATGATAAAGAAGACTATAAATATTTATAAAGTCTTATTTCTCCTGAAAAGCATGACATCAGAATTTAACGCACATCCCGTACGTGAAAAGTATCAGGACTTTGATGGAAAGAACAAAGAACAAATGCCTCTGCTTTTGGCAGATAATCGGTATCCTCTGTTCACCACACAGTTGTTTGAGGAAAGAGTACAAGGAAGAGGCATTGGAAGATATGTAGACGCAGGCGATTTAGTCGCTTACGATGGTTTGAAAAAAGACGACCAAGAAGTAAAAATCATTTTGACAGCGAAGAGAAGTGGTCTTACTGAAGTAGGCAGATTTGCACTTGGTCTTATTAATTCTCAATCAGTCTGTGTTAACGGCGCAGTTAATCTTACTCAAGCAAGAGATACTGAAGGCAAGGAAGTAAAAGAAGCGTATTCTGCTCTTTCAGGAAACGGAGTTATTACTCTGAAACGAAAAGACTTTGGCGTCTTAAATCAAAATATGACTCAAGAACAGAGGCTTAATCATAGAGGATGGAGAATTTTAGCACGACATCCTGATGAAGTTCCAAAAGAATTTGCAGAAGATTTTGAAGCGTTTAAAGAATACAATGTAAAGGTAGTCTCGCCTCAATACGATAATGCAATGGGCTTTTATCTTGCGGATGGAGAAAAAGTGCCAACGCTTAGGGCGTGGTTCGTCGGCGGGCTTGATGACGGCGGGGGGTCGAGGGCTGATGGTGGTACCTACGTCGATTTCGATGGTGGTGGCTTGGTCGGTGTAGCGCCGGAGGCGCCAAACGCGCTCGGCATCATGAAACCTACTCTTCAAGAAGCTCTCGAAATAGTTAGTACTCAATTGAATGGTTTAGAACTTAAAGCAAAGTCCATTGGTTCTTTCTAAATCTTCCCCAGCTTTTTTGCAAGAGCCTCTGTCTCCTCTAAAGTCTGTTCAACTTCGTCAAGACCTTCATCCCAAAACGTCTTCTTTGTGATGTCTATACCAAGTGCTTTAAATATATTTTGTGGGGAGTCAGATGTGCCTGCGCTAAGGAATACTTTTACTTTTTCTATGAATTTGGGGTCTTTCTTGACTTCTCTTTGCAATGCTTTCGAGATTAATAATCCTGAAGCATAAGAATACACATAAAAAAATCTTCTTATGTGTGACCAATAAACCCACCAATTTTCACTTCCTCGTGATTGTTCAACTGCGCTGCCCATGTAGGCAGCCATATTCTTCTGAAATATGGTACCTATTTCTTCTTTAGTAAGATGACTTCTTTTTCGGTATTCTGCATGTAGCTCTTGTTCAAATTTATAACATGCGACCTGCCTAATTATCGTTGATACATCATCTCCTAGCTTTGCCACTAATAATGAAAGACGTAATTCATCATCTGCCTCACGAATTAGTTCCTGAAGAACAAAATCTTCCATGAATGTGCTTGCTACCTCTGCAGTAGCCAGTGGAGTGTCAAAATAAAGTGAATGCTGTTTTATTTTGATAAGCTCGTTATTTATCCCATGTCCGACTTCATGAGCAATTGTCAGAACATCGCGCAGTTTGTCAGTGTGATTTAATAAAATGTAAGTAGGCTGTGTTATAAGATAATGGTCGCAGAATGCACCATCACGCTTGCCCTTTTGTGGATAAACATCAATTTGTCCATTTTTAGAGTATTCCTCGAGAATTGCTTCAAACTCAGGATCTAACTTAGATAAAACCATATGTACTAGTTTTAGCGCATCTTCATAATTATATTTTTTCTCCTGTGAACCATATTCGACGTTCCTTTCATGATATTCAAGCTTTGGCAATCCTAGCAGTTTTGCCTTTAAGATGTAAAATCGCTTGGCTATGTCAAACCGTGCTGTTACAGAAGCAACTAACGCATCTACTACTGCGCTATCAATATCATCAGATATATGCCTAGCTAGGTCTGGTCTGGACATTCCCCTGAGTTCATCATCAATTTTCTTGTTCTGTAAAATTGCATTTATCTCTGCTTCGGCTATCGGAGAATTTGCACTTGTAATCTCGTGAATAGCACTAGCAGCCTCATCCCGCACTTTCTTGTTCTTGCTGGAAATTAAGCTGGTTAATTCTGAAAAATTCTTTACGCTCTTCTTTTCTGTCTCATCAAGCACTGTCCGTTCTTCTTTTGAGATAGACTCGGAGACCATTTTAACCCAATTACTATGTGCAACACTTGATTTAAGATTCATAATCTTCTCCTCGCTTTCACTTAACATATATTGTGCATTTACAAACAAACATTTAAGGTAATGATGATAAGGCTTCAACTCTGGAGCTTTCAAGAATTTTTGCTGTTGTTGTTTTGGAACTTTCCCTAATCTTATTATGAAAAAATGCAATTCGTTCTCAAGGGCTGTAGAAAAATCAACCATCTGTTGAAACTTTCCCTTGACAATCGCATTGCTCTTGTCCTTCTCGCGGCGCAGTCTAAAATAATACCCTTCTGCGCCACATGTTCCATGCTCACGCATCAATCTTTCATAATCATCAAGCGCCTCTTTCAAAATCTTTGGATTGTTTAAATAATCTTCCCGTGATTTCCACTTTGTGACAAACGTTTTGTGTGCGGCTGTGATTACTTTTCTGTATTCTTTTATCTTCGGGTCTTCATCTCCTGCAAGCAAAGGAGACAAATCCCACTTAGTTTTTTCTACATCTAACATCTTTCTAAAAGAAGAGAGGTATTTATAAAAATATGGATTTCTTAAATGGGGCACTTATCAAGAATTAGATGATTTATCATTAAGCAGAAGAATTTACTGTTGCATTTGCTTCTGTGCTCAAACCAACTTCAGCATCTATATCCTCTTCTACAGAATTCTGTTCTTTTGCAAGAAAAGCCCACCAAGGTTTCTTTGCTAGAATAATCTCACCAGTCTCAGCATCAACTGAAGCATGAACCATCATCCGCTTCTTGAATATAAAAAAGAGGCGGGAATCCTTGTCTGTCTGCACTTCATAAGCAAGCATAGTCTTATTTCCTCTGCTTATCTCTTTGAGTTCTACTGTACAATTTCGCTCAGCGCATTTTGCACGTAATCTTTTAAGCGCGACTGCAGAAGCGCGGTCAGGCATTACTTTAACATCTGCCTGAAGACCATTTGAAAGATAAGCCCGAAGTGTTGTCTTGTTGTTAAGGTCATCTGCTGAGAGATTTAGCCCTGTCTTTGCATTAATCTTGCCTGCAAGAATCGTTCTGTGCTCTGGATTAAGCTCACGAACTTGAACGCGATACTTGCTTTCTAGCGTGAGTTCCCCTTCTTTTTCCTTTATGCGCTCACGAAATTTGACAATCTTTTGAGAACGGGCCTCAAGCATTTCCTGCTTGTTTTCTATGCGCTCTTCAGCTTTGTCAAGATTTCTCTCAATATTTTCCTTACGTTCCTCACGAGTTGGAGCAGAACGGGCTTCTGTTGTTGCAGGAGCACGGACATTTGCATTATCTGTCCTTACTTGTGCATTAACTGTTGTCTTTGCTGCCGTATCTGAAGCAGACAGCTCAGATTCAGCAGCAGTAAATGCGAGAGACATAAAGACAAGCAAGACCATTAATGATAATGACAAACTCTTTTTCATTATACTATTCATATAAGGAGATATTTAAACATTTTGGAATAAAGTATGATTTTAGCTTTCTGAAGCTCCGACGATAAAAGATATCTAGTTTTTCTTTAATCTTTTTATAGAGGACTTTGAAACACCGAGAACTTCCAGTTCTTGAATGCGCTCAGAAACTTTCAGTTTCTGACGACTTGAATACTCTATAGGTCTCAACCAAGAGTTTTCAGATGCCATCTTTTATCTCCCTCATGAGAACGGATGCTTTCCCCCTATGCAATAAGTGCATAAGTTTCCCCGAGGCATGCTAAGACTATCAAAAACCTTAAGCATACCTTCAACTGAGAGATATCCTACTTCAGCTCCCAAAATTGTGCCGACTTCTTCTATCGTTCTTCCACGCGCGATAAACTTATCTGTGGGAGGCATGTCAACTCCGAACTCACAGCCACGAGGAACACCATCTTCCCCTATTATTCCTATAGGTGGTGTGTAGCTTGCTAAACAAACCCTTTTTACACCCCCGTTCTCTTTCAGTAATTTTATTGCATAAGGAGAATTATTACCTCTGACTATACTATCATCAACAATTAGAACAGTCATATCCTTAATAAAAGGTATTGCGTTATCAAGCAGATATAGATTCTCCCTTATTGATGCGGCGCGTTCTTCTGCACTTGGACCCAGAAATGCTCTCTCTTTACGTTTCTTGTAAAAAACTGGCATGAAAGGCAAACCTGCTTTGTCTGCATAAGAAATTGCGGCCATTTCAGGACAACTAGGCAGGAAGCTCACAAGGTCTATATCTTTTGGTCTGAATTCTGTAGCCAGAGCCTCGCCTAAGTGGCAGCGCGCAGTCAATACGCTTATTTTACTAAGATGTGAGCGAACATGCGCAACATAATTCCACTCAAAAAAACAATGTTGAAGCTCTGGTTCAACAACTTTCTCAGAACGGTATGACCCTTTGGAGTCAAGGTAATAAGCACTACCTGGAACAATGTCTTTTATGAAATAACCTCCGTTCTCCCACAATGAAATCATCTCAGAGGCAACACAACAGTTGCCATCTTTTTTACCCAGAGATGCGGGGCGCATACCATGACGGTCGCGTAAAACTATTACTTCTTTTCGTCTGCGGTCCGCCAAAGCTAATGAATATGCTCCCGGAATACGACGTAATAACTCAAGCTCTCCATATTGATAAAAGAACCGAAGCAAGGCTTCTGTATCACATTTTGTCTTAAGCAGTGAGGACTTAACATCATTGAGATATGGTACATTGACTTGCCCGTTGCATACCATAATAGCATCACAATTGCGGATTATGACATGAGAGCCGCAGTACTCTGCTTTACCTCCAATTACTTGTGGATGTGCTTCTGCAAGTCTTTCTTCTAACGGTGCGTTTTTATTCCCACTAGTAGTATATCTGATATGCCCCAGATAAGTATGGTAATCTTTGCTTTGTAAAATCTCGTGAAGATTTGAGATATCAAAACTCTCTGGTGTGCCAAGCCATTTAACCACATCAATGCAATCATCTCCGACTGCTCCAATACCTACTGCGTCACGTCCCCGATGCCTTGAAGACTTAAGAAAATTATTACAATCGTGTAGCAGACTTGTCACACAGAAACCGCAATTCTCCTGCATCTCTTTCATGTCTTTTCTTTGCAACAGGGTGTTTTAAAGATTATGTGAGTTTATCGCTATTGTCGCATAATTTTTAAACCCTGAATGCTATCGCGTTTTATGGATTATGAAAAGATAAAAAACGGAGTTGATATAGAATTGTACCTCGGTGGGCAAGAGGTTCACCGTAGAATAGATTTCTATGGGGTCATGTATGTGTGGAATCGAGATATTATTTGACAAAGAGGACTAAAAAAAGTAAGAGAAAGGCATGTTGGGAAGTATGTAGTGATTAGTCGGACTAGAGGAAAGACTTTAAGGGACAATCTTGGATTAAATAAAAAGTACTACATAAATGATATTCATCTAGATGGCACTGGAAAGATGATTGCCCAGTTGAGAACTCCATACCACAGAGTTTTCATAGATTTAGATCTTCTTGAGATGTGTACAGAATAATCTTTATATAGTCCCTTGTCTTTTCTTTTTTATGCCTGAACGCCTCTCTTTTGAAGACCAAATTTCGAAGAATAAGATGAAATCCACGCTTCTGCTTGGCATAATTATTATTATATTCATTGCAATAGGTTACCTTATTGCCAATATTCTTGATCCGAGCCTTTTCTTCATCGTCATGATATTATCAATCATCATTTCATTACTTTATACTTGGTTCGGTTATTATTATTCAGATAAGATTGCATTAACTTCGGTTGGTGCGAAGCCTGCAAATCCACTACAGCATAGAACTTTGATGCATTCTGTTGAGAATATGTCTCTCGCTTCAGGATTGTCAATGCCTCGAGTTTATGTAATGGATTCTGTAGAAATAAACGCATTTGCTTCTGGCAGGAATCCAAAAAACGCAGTAATCTGCGTGACTTCAGGTGCATTACAAAAACTTAACAAACAAGAGCTGGAAGGAGTAATTGCCCATGAGATGGCACATATCGCTAACTTTGACATTCGTTTTATGACACTTGCCACTGTGCTGATAGGTATGATTTCAATTGCTGCTGAGATGCTTTTGCGTTCTTTTTGGTTTGCAAACACCGATAACCGTGATAACCGTGCAGGAATAATTATCATAATTGTTAGCATAGTAGTAGCCATACTTGCTCCAATATTTGCGCAGCTTGTCGCCTTTGCAATATCACGTCGCAGAGAATACACTGCGGATGCCACGGGTGCTAAATTCACACGTTATCCTCTCGGTCTTGCTTCTGCCTTGAGAAAAATCAAAGGTGAACATGTTCCACGCGATGAAATGCGCAAGTTCAACCGTGAGACAGCCCCATTATTTATATCTGACCCATTTAAACGCTCATTTACAAATCTCTTTGCCACACATCCCCCAGTAGATGAGCGCATTAGACGTTTAGAAGCAATGTAAACATAGAGGACTTTGAAACACCAAGAACCTCTGGTTCTTGGATGCCATCAAGGATTAAATACAAGATAAGCTTTACGGTCTAAGAATTCTCATATGTATTCATAGTTATTTTGCTTTCTTAGAGATCTTTGCAGGCTTCTCTTCTTATGCCTTTGCTGCCTGAAAAGCCTGTGCAACACGTGCCTCTTCTTTAACTCGTATTTTCTTCAAAGCTACGCGATATGCTTCGGTCCACTTAAGCTTTCGCTTATCACGTTTAAGTTTAAATGCATTTTTTCTGCATTTGCTCGAGCAAAGATACTGAACAACACCCTCATTTGTAATTAAATGAATTCCTTTGAATAGAGCTTCTTCACGACCGCAGTATGAACATTTAACCATTATCTCGCCTCCGAACCTCTCATCCTACGTGCTTCAATTTCAGTTTCCCTAAGCGTAAGTAAGTCTCCTACCTGAATAGTACCTTTGACATTGCGGCGCATACTTCTTCCCTTATTGCGACCATCTAAAACTTTTGCCTTAACTTGAATAATCTCGCCTCGTGCACCAGTACGACCGACAATCTGCTCAACGAGTGCATTAACAGGCTCTTCAGTATTAAGCCTAGATTTTGTCGTTGTACCTTCCTGTGTTCTGTCGCGAATGCGTTGTTCGTTTTTTGCCATGCTGTACTTTATTTCTCAGCCTTTACATGAGCAATGTCGCTTTTTGCTTCACCTGCGTCAATAATAGCAATAGCAGATGCTTTTACGCCAATACCGACCGCAAGACCCAGTTTTTGTTTAGAATCGACTTCGACACAAGGTATCCCTTTTTCTTTAGCAAGCAATGGAATATGAGCAATAATTTCTTTAGGTTCTACATCTTTCGCATAAACTACTAATTTTGCTACTCCTAATTCAATAGCCTTCGTTACTTCATTAATTCCCTTGTCTACTTTTCCTGTTTTCTTTGCTCTTTCTATAATGCTGTAGTAATCCATAATGTTCTCCATTATTCAATGGCATTGAGAATTTGTATCCTCAAATGGTCATCGGATTATTGTCTACCGAAATGACGGTTTATAAATGTTTTTACGCTCAAATGAGCATGGATTTCCAGTTGTTCAATACATATAAAAAGTAGTCAAGATTATTCTTCATATGTCAAAAATTACACATACTAAAACTCATTACTTTAATGATAATATGTCATATATGCAATTTTTGACACTGAGAAAATCGGTTCGCGCACACTCTGTGGCTCTTCAGAAACCGAAGGTTTCTGATAGCCGTCAAAAATGCGAATGCAGAGCATTCTTGAGGTTAGCTCGGAATAAGCGAACAGATTTTCGAGGTCTCAGAAACGAAGTTTCTGACGACTCAAAGGAACATCTGGGTTTTAACCCGGAGTTTTTCAGATGAGGACAAATATTTCTTTTAGAAAAAGAAAAATTTCCCTCAATGTGAAAAAACTCTCAGCTTTCGGAAGATTAACTGGTCTTATGTTTCGTACACAATCTACAGAAAATCTGCTTTTCTCATTTTCTGAGAATACAGACACGGAATTCCATTCTTTTTTTGTCTTTTTTCCGTTTTTGATGCTCTGGCTTGATGAAAAAAACAACGTTATTGAGTGGCGCTTAATAAGACTGTTCTCGAAGATAAAATCTCCTAAAAAGAAGTTTAGAAATGTTGTTGAAATTCCTTGCAATCCTAAAAATGAAAAAATTATCAAAATCTTCGTCGGAAGAGGAAAGATTTAAATACATCCTCGTCTAAATTACTATATCAGTTTAGTCTGAAGCTAAAAGGAGGTGCTAAAAATGGGAACAGTTATCGCAAAGAATATCGTAAAGCGAAAGTCTGGCTATCTTTACTACGTAGACGGGAAAGGAAACGTATGTGAAGCCAAGATGGCTCGCGGCGGAAGAAAGAAGAAGAAGAAATAGTAATTCTTCATATCTTTTGTTTTTCTCTTTTTTATTCTTTTAGCAACTCGCCATATTTATAAATACGCAGTTGCTTAATCCATTATGATTCTCGGTATTGAATGTACAGCGCATACATTCGGAGTAGGTATTGTTCAGAAAAGAAAAGTTCTAGCTAACATCAAAGATATGTATAAGCCTGAAAAAGGTGGGATAGTACCTATTGAAGCAGCCAAACACCATTCACAGGTCGCACCATTTATTTACGCGCAGGCACTTGCTGCTGCGAAGACAGATGAAACAAAAATAAAAGCAATTGCACTATCAAATGCTCCTGGTCTCGCTCCCTGTCTCTTAGCAGGATTGAGGTTTGCTCAGGGAAAAGCGCACGAACTTAAGGTGCCAATCATCCCAGTAAATCACTGTATCTCTCATTTAGAGATAGGACAAAACGAAGGCGCAAAAGACCCGGTACTGCTTTATGTTTCAGGAGCAAATACTCAGGTAATAGCATATTTAGGGGAGAGATATAGAGTTTTTGGAGAGACTCTTGATATTGGCGTTGGAAACTTTATAGACAAATTTGCAAGGCTCATAGATATTCCCTTCCCAGGCGGACCGAAAGTTGAGTTGTTGGCTTTAGAAGCTAAAAAGCATGAAATGCCTTATATTGAATTACCTTATTCCATAAAGGGTATGGACGTCTCGTTTTCTGGGATGCAAACAAAATTGGTGCAATTATTTGATCAAGGGGTTGGTGCGGAAGAACTTGCATTCTCACTTCAGGAAACAGCATTTGCCATGCTTGTTGAAGCTGCGGAGCGTGCACTTGCTCACACAAAAAAGAAAGAACTTGTCTTAGGTGGAGGAGTAGCATGCAATTTTCGCTTGCAAGAGATGTGCAAAATAATGTGCTCAGAGAGAAAAGCAAAGTTCTTCTGTCCAGCGCGCGAGTTCTTAGTTGACAACGCAGGTATGATTGCCTATACAGGAGAACTGATGTTCAATGCAGGAGTTAAAGAAAAGGCTGAGAATGTTGACATTAAACCTCGGGAGAGAACGGATGAAATTATTATTAGATGGAAGTAAAAGTTTAAATCTCTTTCAACGAAAAGGATTTCTCTTTGTGAAAATCCATCGATGTTCTCTCTGAAGAGTGTAGCCTGTGTAGGCTCACGACATATGTTACGCTTTCATAACTCGTAATGTTTCTTATGTCTCTTGTACTGGAAGTAAATCTTGCCTGGAACGAATCCTCTTAGA
>Ga0209211_10005986_pt1 | contig 17883 bp, 24 predicted proteins | sample RifGroA2_FD_183992 | JGI IMG/M metagenome (GOLD analysis project Ga0209211, IMG submission 183992) | Groundwater microbial communities from Rifle, Colorado, USA - Groundwater A2 (SPAdes) (version 2) | ecosystem: Environmental > Aquatic > Deep subsurface > Groundwater | place: Rifle, Colorado... | reverse complement strand
GAGTTAAGAATAAGGAGTCCGTACCGAAAACCGACACAGGTGGGTAAGTCGAGTAGACTAAGGCGAACGAGTGAGAGTTTCCCAAGGAACTAGGCAAAAAAGCGACCGTAACTTCGGGATAAGGTCTTCCCGCTGAAAAGCGGGACGCAGCGAAAGTTCCTCTGGCGACTGTTTATCTAAAACACAGCTCCCTGCTAACTCGTAAGAGGATGTATAGGGGGCGACGCTTGACCAATGCGAGAAGGTCAAAAGGCGCTGGTTCTATCAGCAATGGTAGAGCTGCCGTGCCTTAAGCCCTCGTGAATGTCGGCCGTAACTATAACGGTAGTTTTGCTACGCCTCGCTAAAAGCGGGGAAACAAAAAGGGCCGTTGTAAAATTTGGCTATATGCTGGAAAATCTGCAATGAACTTTTAGTACCTTGAAGGTAAAAATCTAAAAGCCGACGCAGACAATCAGCAGGAAAGGTTCTAAGAGTGTCATCTAAATAAGATGACAACACAAGAAAAACACAAAGAATACTATGATCGTCTTTCAAAATTGCAAGGAAAATATTTAAATTATTTTATTGCCGGTTTTGTAGACGGTGAATCGAGTTTCAGTGTCGCGATGACGCGGCAAAAGTATCCGTCATTATCGAAGGGTTGGAAATGGATTATCAATCCGGTTTTTAATGTTTATCAACACGAAAACAATAAAGACATACTTCTTCTGTTAAAAGATAAAGTATTTAAAACGGGCAGACTTCATAGAAAAACTTCTCCGTATAATGTGTTTACTTATTCAATTGAAAACAATAAAACTCTTCATGAAAAAATAGTACCCTTCTTTAACAAATATCAACTGGCCACTAAAACGGAAGATTTTAAAAAATTTTCAAAAATAGTGGATATGATGGATAAAAAAATTCATCTTGATATGGAAGGATTCAAACGAATTGTAGAAATAGCGTTCACCATGAACGCTCAAGGTAAAAATCGAAAGTACTCAAAAGAGTATATTTACGAAACATTATCAGGCCAATTCGACACTCTTAGAAAATCCTCAGAGACTATACGCCAAAATCAGTTTGTTAAAACTGATAAGATATAGTCCAAAGATTAGCGATAATCTATGCCTAAGGTAGCGAAGTTCCTTGTCAGGTAAGTTCTGACGCGCACGAAAAGCGTAACGACCGGAGGACTGTCTCGGGAAATTGCTCGGTGAAAATACAATACCGGTGAAGATGCCGGTTACCTGCAGCTAGACGAAAAGACCCCGGAAGCTTTACTACAACTTGGTATTGGCTTTAGGTTTTTGATGCGTAGCATAGGCGGGAGGCTTTGAAGTTCTTCTTCTGGGAAGAATGGAGCCGCCAGTGAAATACCGCTCTTTAAAAATTTAAAATCTAACCTTCGCGGCAAAAACGCGAGGAGACAGTGCCTGGCGGGTAGTTTGATTGGGGCGATTCCCTCCCAAAGAGTAACGGAGGGGTCTACAAAGGTCGGCTAGGCGCGGATGGAAACCGTGCCGATAGCGTAATGGCAAAAGCCGGCTTAACTGCAAGACGGACATGTCGAGCTCCGACGCACTATTTTAAGAAATTAGAATAATGAAGTCGGAGTCCCGATCCGAAAGGCATCGGGACAGATGCGAAAGCAGAGCATAGTGAACCGACCATTTTACCCCGTAGCAAATTTATTTGCTGTGGGGTCGCATTAGATGCGGTGGAGGATTAACGGATAAAAGCTACTCCGGGGATAACAGGCTGGTAGTGCCCAAGAGTTCATATCGACGGCACTGTTCGGCACCTTAACATTATCGGGGTGCGTCGCGAGAAATCGCGCGGCCGAAATCAAACGCATTTTAGGAGAATGTGTTTTGATTAAAATATTGGCTTATAACGGTGAACTCCATGCTATAATATAGACATGGACAATACCGCGGGAAGTCTGACCAAACTTGAACGATCCATAATAATCGGCTCTATTTTGGGAGATGGGTATATGAGAATCATACCCGGCAGATATGATGCTTTTTTGGAAATAAATCATTCCGTGAAAGCAAAAGATTATGTTGATTACAAATTCAATAAATTAAAAAGAATTTGCGAATCTGCTCCAAAAGAAAGAGCGACAAATGAGGATCGTCATGCGTATAGATTTTTTACAAAACAGCATAAGAACTTAACAACTCTTTACGGCTTGTTTTACAAAAACAAACGCAAAATAATACCAAAAAATCTTGAGCTCGATTCGGTGTCCATCGCCATTTGGTATATGGACGACGGGAGTAAATCAAGAGACAGCGATGTTTATTTGAACACGCAACAGTTTAGTTTAACGGATCAGAGAAAATTATTAAACTGTTTGAGAAAATTTGGCATTAACGCGCGTTTGAACAAGGACAAAAAATACTATCGCATAAGAATACTGAAAGAAAGTATCAAAAACTTTATGAGCATTGTCGCGCCGCATATGGCGCCGTCAATGAAATACAAGTTGGTTATGACCCTGTAGAGACTGATCCCGCTTAGGCGGGAGAGAGTGTTCCAAGTTCGGGACGCTAAAACGCCAACTCCTCATCGCAATTTGATTGTTGCGAAAGGATGAAGATATAGTCCATACCATTAGTAATAATGGAGAAATATACGATGTCGGCTCAACCTATCCTGGGGGTGGAGAAGCTCCCAAGGGTTTGGCTGTTCGCCAATTAAAAGGTTACGTGAGCTGGGTTCAAACCGTCGTGAGACAGGTTGGTCTCCTATCTGCTGCAGGCGTTAGATTTTTGAGGAGCTCTGCTCTCTGTACGAGAGGATCAGAGTGGACCGACCTCTGGTGTGCCGGCTGTCCTGCCAAGGGCAACGCCGGGTAGCTATGTCGGGATGGGATAATCGCTGAAAGCATCTAAGCGAGAAACCCGCTCCAAGATTAGAAATCATAGACAGGTCGAAGATTACGACCTTGATAGGCTTTAGGTGTAAGCGCGGCAACGCGTTGAGCCGAGAAGTACTAATTGTCTGATTCCTATTAGGAAATTTGTAAAGTTTACCTCGCTTGGATAGGCGCGGGTTTACGAAATATTTTTACCTGTATATTGAATATTTGGTTTTGGTGGCTTGGCGCCATGGCACAACCCGTTCCCATTCCGAACACGGAAGTTAAACATGGTAGCGGCGATGATACTCTTTTGGGGAAAGTAGCTAGCCGCCAAAACCAAGGATTCAATTTAACATCACCCATAATTTAAGTTATACTTATCTTATGGCTATTTCTTGGGCGGCAAAAAAACAATTGACTTATTTTTCGGTTTTCCTAATTATTATTATCGGTGCGGCCGTTGGTTTTTATTTGAATATCACCGCTCCGAGCTGTACCGACGGCAAGCGGAATCAAGACGAAAAAGGCGTTGATTGCGGAGGAGTTTGCGCGAAAGAATGCCTCGGGGAAATAAAAGATTTGGCCGTTTTGTGGAGCAAACCGCTCCAAGTGGTTGGAAACGATTATGATGCCGTTGCGCTTGTGGAAAATAGAAATTTATTTCTTTCGGCCAAGTCGGCAAAATATCAGTTTAAGTTTTATGACGACAGAAACATATTGATAGCCTCAAGGGAAGGAGAAATTTTTATAAACCCCGGGCAAAAGTTCGCCATTTTTGAAAACAGCATAGATGTCGGATCAAGAAAACCGGCCAAAGTTTTTCTTGAATTTCAGAAAAATATAAATTGGGAAATTTATAAAGGCGAAAATCTGGGCTTGATTGTGACAAAAAAAGAATACCAAGACGACCCCAGACCATCCATTTCCGCCACTTTGGAAAACAAAACTTTGGCTAGCGCTAAAGGCGTTTACGCCGTGGCGATAATATACGCCGATGACGGCAATGCCATGGCCGCCAGCGCCACAAAAATCGGAGAGATAAAAGGAGGAGCTTCGGCGGACATATTTTTTACCTGGCCTGAAAATTTTGAAGATGGGTACTCTCGCGACGAGATATATTTAAGCGCCCAATCGGTTTCCAGCCTCTGATATTTTATGAAAATAATCCAAAGATACGCCGGCATAGATTGGATTTTGTTTTTAGCGACCATGCCCTTGCTTGCGGCCGGCCTTATAAGCATGCGCTCTTTCGGAGGCGAAAGCGATTATTATTTCACGAGACAGTTGTTTTGGATAGGGATAAGCATTTTTGTTTTTTTTGTTTTCAGCCTTGTTGATTGGCGGTTTTTGCGCAAATCGGAACTGCTCGCCGGTTTTTTCGTCTTGATGAGCTTTTTTTTGGCGGCTCTGCTTGTCTTGGGGCAGACGGTCAAGGGCGCGGCTAGCTGGTTTGACTTGGGGCTTTTTTCCGTTGAGCCGGTCGATCCGCTCAAAATTGTCGTCATTCTTATTTTGGCCAAATATTTTTCCAGAAGACATATAGAAATAGCCAACATCAGACACATTATTCTGCCCAGTTTATATGTCTTCATCCCCGCTTTTTTGGTTTTTCTTCAGCCGGATTTCGGTTCTTTCATAATAATATTTTTAATCTGGCTGGGAATGATGCTGGTGTCTGGCATAAACAAAAAACATCTCTTGGCTATTTTTTTGATAGTTATTGTAACTTTGGCATCGGCCTGGTTCTTTGTCTTCAAACCTTATCAAAAAACCCGTATTTTGACTTTCATTGACCCGGCAAGAGACGCGAGAGGAGCCGGTTATAACGCTTTGCAGTCGATGATCGCCGTCGGCTCGGGCCGCTTTTTTGGCAAAGGAATAGGCTTTGGCAGCCAGAGCCGGCTGGAATTCTTGCCGGAACATCAGACCGACTTTGTTTTTGCCGCTTTTGCCGAAGAGTGGGGTTTTGTCGGAGCGCTTTTTGTTTTTCTTTTTTACGGAATCATAGTTTGGAGAATTTTCAGGATCGCCTCTTTGGGACGGAGCAATTTTGAATCTTTGTATGGTATCGGGACGGCGATATTTTTGACGGCTCATTTTTTCGTTAACATCGGAATGAACATAGGGATAATGCCGATTACCGGCACCACCTTGCCGTTTATGAGTTACGGCGGATCGCATATGCTTACGGTTTATGTCGCGCTGGGAATCTTGATGGGCATGCGCCGCTATTCCCGCCACACCCATCCCGACGACGCCGAAACGGAATTTTTAGGGCCGAGATAAAATCAATGGACATAATCAATCTGGAAAAATTTTTAAAAGAGAGAGGAGAAAAAGATTACCGCTTGAAACAGGTCAAGAAAGCGGTGTTTGTGGATTTGGTAAATAATTGGGACGAGGCGACCACGCTTTCTAGAGAATTGCGGGAAGAAATAAAAAAAGAATTTCCGATTTCATCTTTGGAGCCGTTAAGAGCGGTTGAATCAAAAAACAAAGATTCCATCAAGGCTGTTTTCAAATTGAAAGATGGAAATATTATTGAATCGGTTTTAATGAGGCATTTAAACACGAAAGAAGACGACGCCAAAACCGGAAGAAATACCATTTGCGTTTCTTCCCAGGCCGGTTGCGCCATGAATTGCGGATTCTGCGCCACGGGGAAAATGGGCCTGAAAAGAAATCTTACGAGCGAAGAAATTATTGACCAAGTTTTATTTTTCGCCCGATTTTTGCGTTTATCGACATCGAATGTCAATAATGTCGTTTTTATGGGAATGGGGGAGCCGTTCTTGAATTACGAGAATACAATTCAAACCATCAGAATCTTAAACGACAAAGACGGATTTAATCTGGGCATCAGGCATATTTCCATTTCCACTTGCGGCATAATTCCCGGCATAGAAAAATTCGCCGAGGAAAATTTGCAAGTAAACTTGGCCATTTCTTTGCACTCGGCCGACGACAAAACCAGAACAAAATTGATGCCGATAAACAAAACTTATCCGCTGGCCGACCTGATGAAAGCAGTGGATAATTACATCAAAAAAACCAATCGCAAAGTAATGTTTGAATATTTACTGATTGACGGCATCAATGATTCAGAAGAGGATGCGCGAAAATTGGCCAAGCTTATGAAAAACAGTTTGTATCATATTAATCTTATCAAATATCACAATACTGGTAACGAACTTAAACCTTCGCCGCAAGCGAAACGAACTCAATTTTTTGACGCGCTGAAAAAACTTGGCGTGTCCGTCACTTTCCGCGTCAGCTTCGGCGAGGACATCCTGGCCGCTTGCGGACAGTTGGCGGGGAAGATAAAGGTGCTATAATAAAAAAATGGAAAAAGCGGAACAAAAAGAGAAGGAAAATTTTGAACAAAAGAAAGTGGAAGTTTCACCTGAAAAATTGTCATTATCTGATATTGACGAGCTTTTAGGGGAAAATGTTGAAGTTTATAATGATTTGGGTTCTTTTTATAAAACAATTGATGTTTTCAAAAATATTGATTTTAAAGACAATCTGAAATTTAAAGGAGTTGATGTTATTGATGATAAATTTGACGAGGCTGTTTACGGCAAAGCCACATTGTCAGAAAAGATTTTAAACTTTACAACTCTTGGATTGGCCAAAAAAGATCTTGGACTTATAAAATCCAAAGAAAGAGGCCTTTTGAATAAGGATATTTTCAATAAAGAGATGGAAGGCAAGGAGATTGAAATTGGCCAAAACAAAGAAGAAAGAAGTGATGTGGAAAAGATAATCGGCAGTATGCGCAAAGAATTAAGCGCAGAAGACTTGAGAGGAAGGCGGATTACTAAAAGTTTTGAATTTGTGGACGGGAAAATTATAAAAAAAGTTCAAGCTAGCCGGACGGAACAAGGACAAATAGAAGCCGTCGTCAAACTAAAAGATGAAAAAATAAAAGAAGCGGATAATTTTGGAGTCGACCTTGTTAAATCAAAAGAACAGCTTAAAAAACACCTTAATGATAAAGAAAAACTGGAAAATCTTAAGCATTTAAGCGCCGAAGGAAAAGAAGATTTGCGAAGAAAAATGGCGGAAGAAGAAGCAAGTCTTGGCAATTCAATAAAAGACAAAGAGGAGGAATTAAAAGATAAGCTAAGCATTTTCAAAGAACCGCTGGAAGAAAGAGCGGGTCAGACAAAAGAATTACTGAATAAAGTTTCAAAAGCTTTTGAATATGCCGACAAAGAAGAAGCCGAAACGAACAAAAACCTGAAAGAAATTGATTCTGAAATTAAGCTCGTTGAAAAATCCGGCATTTTGGAAGGGAGTAAAAACCAGATAATTGAGAGCTTAAAGGCGGGAAGGAATGAAATGGCCAATAATTTAAGCGAAATTACTTTTAGAAAAAAAGCGTTGGACAACAGATTGAGTGTTTTAAAAACCAATAAACAGGATTTGGACAAAGAGTTGTCTCGGATGAACAAAATCGGAAAAACGAAAGAAGAAATTGCGGAGGAAGAAAAAGTTAAAAAAGAAGAAAACAAAAAAGACATGAAAGACATGAACGAAGATGACACAAAAGAAGCGGGCAAAAAATTGCAAGCAAACGAATTTGCCGAAGATTGGAGTTTTATGAAAGAAAAAAGAGATTCCAAAGTTGAACCGGAAGCAGATTCGGAAGATAGTGTTGAAGAAAATGAGAGCGCAAACAAAGAAACTGAAAATACCGCAGAAAAAACTTTTACAGAAAAGGAGGTAGAGGATATTGTGAAAACCCATTTAAAAATTATCGGCTCGTCTAAGATAAAAGATAAAAAAATTCAAGAGCAAATAACGAGAAACGCCATAGGTAATGTTTTAAAAATGATTGAAAAAACAGAAGAACCCATAACGGAAATTTATATCAGAAAAGAAACTAAAAGAGTTTTTGACGCTTTGTCTGCGAGTTATTTTAAAAGAAATAAATAATCATAAACAATGAAAGATCCGCAAAAATTATTGCAGGAAATAAAAGAAATAAACGCCAGAACAAAAAAGAAACTGGATGAAATTGATTCGCAAATAGCCGAAATTGATTTGGAGTACGCAAAACTGTTGATCAAAGAAAACATAGATAACCTTAAAATCGCCAAGAAGATTTTGAGCGCATAAGCGTAAAATTATTTTTTAAAAATTAAAATGTTACCAAAATTCTGCTCCAGCATAAAAACGGTAACATTTATTTAAACAAAAAATTTATGAACATTACTTACATTTTATTCGGGGTTTTAGGGGTCGCGGTTATTTGGTTTATCGTTTTATATAACGGATTTGTAAAATTGGTTAATAGGGTTAAAGAAGCATGGGCGGATATTGATGTCCAGCTCAAACGGAGATACGACCTCATTCCTAATCTTGTGGAAACAGTCAAGGGTTATGCCACTCACGAAAGAGAAGCGTTTGAGAAAGTGACGGAAGCCAGAGCCAGAGCTTTGGGGGCGCAATCGGTCAAGGAAAAAGAAAAAGCCGACAATCAAGTCAAAGAAGCCCTAAAGTCCATTTTTGCCGTGGCGGAAGCTTATCCGCAACTTCGGGCGATGGAGAGTTTCGTCAATCTGCAAAACGAACTGTCCGACACGGAAAATAAAATCCAAGCGGCCAGAAGATTTTACAACACCAATGTCCGCGATTTGAATATAAAAACAGATTCTTTCCCCTCAAACGTTGTCGCTAGAATGTTTAACTTCCAAAAAGCGGAATTTTTTGAGCTGGAAGAAGAATCGGCCAAAGAACCGGTGAAAGTGAAATTTTAAGTGACGGCGAAAGAAGCGGAAAGTTACGATTTGATAGACGGCATTTTGGAGGAAATAAAAATGGTGGATGAGATTATTAATTAAAAATTTAAGAATAAAATTATGGGAAATAAATTTAACCTTATGAGCTTAACAATAAATGTTATAACATTTATTGTTTTCAGAAATAATTTACCATTTTTTAGCAATTGGTTAGCGCCAACAACAGATATGCTTGGACCTTTTTATTATTCTATTGTCGCTATTATTGTAGTGATTGTATTGTGGTGGTTGATTCATTTAAGTCGTAAAAAAAATGAAAGCAAACCTTTGTTTTTAACAAACTGCATACTTGCTGTACTTAATTCATTTTCTTTGCTTTATCCATTTTTACTTATTATCTTTCTTATTCTATTTGGAATGGGGGATAGCAGTTAAGTTATTTTTAATAATAATGCAAAGAAGGGAAAAAACTGAAAAGAAAAACAATATTAAATACAACGACGGATGGTCTTTTGCTGTTGTTAATGGCCGTTTGGCGGAAATAAATTTTGCAAAAGATTTTGGTGTTTGGTCGCACGCTTATGTCGAAAGGTCGTCTTTTAAGACAAAAAAAGAGCAGAAAATGATTGACGCGGACATAAAGAAGTACATATTTTCTTATCGAAAAGGTTATTATTATGACAAAATTAGAAATATAAAATCTAAAGCGCCGAGCATTAATAAAATGTTTCCGGGTCTAAAAAATAAGAATCGTAAATTTTTGTCGTTATCGAAACTGTAAAAATAAAATCATTATGTCTCTCTACACCCAACAATCAAAAAATATCCGCAAGACATGGCTTTTGATGAACATGGTTGAAATTTGAAGGTTTATTTGTTATATTTTAAACATGAACGCCATAACTATTCCTAAAAAATTAATATTTAATGACGATTTGATTATTATGCCCCGTAAGCGATATCAAGAATTTTTAAGTTTTGAAAAACAGATGAAAAATAGATTGTTGGAAGAGGAAGATACTAATTTAGCTATTCAAATTTACAAAAAAGAAAAAAAACGGGGGAAATTAAAAACTCTTAAATCATTGACTAGTTTAAGATGATAGTTGTTAGAATATCCTCAAAATTCAGGAAGACTTATAAGAAATTATCCAAGTTTGTTAAGGTTAAAGCCGAAGAAAAAGAAAAAATTTTCAGAGAGAACCCTTTCGATTCAAGACTAGAAACCCATAAACTTCATGGCAAATATAAAGATTTCTGGGCTTTTACGGTGGTTGGACAATACAGAGTAATGTTTTCTTTTATTAATCAAAATCTTGCAGATTTTGTAAATATTGGAACTCATGATATTTATAAATAATCTTTTATATGGAAACAAAAGATAAAGAACTTCATCGCATCGCCATTACGGCGATTATCTACAACAACAAGAAAAAATATCTCATAACTCGCCGAAGTTTGAGCAAGAAAGCTTTTCCGGGGAAATGGACTGTGCCCGGCGGCGGACTTGAAACTGATGATTACACCAACACCCCGCCGACCCATAAAGGCGATCAGTGGTACAACGCGGTGGAAACGGCTTTAAGGAGAGAAGTCAAAGAAGAAGTCAATTTGCAAATAGGTAAACCGCAGTATCTTTTGGATTTGACTTTCATCCGTCCGGATGGGATACCTGTTTTGGTTTTGAGTTATTATTGCCCGCTTATTTCTGGCGAAATGAAGCTGGACGAGGACAGTATAGATTACAAATGGGTGACGGCGAAAGAAGCCGAAAATTACGATTTGATAGACGGCATTTTGGAGGAAATAAAAATGGTGGAGGAGATTTTGAAAAGGTAGAATTAATTTGTGTATTGACAATGTTATTACAAATGATAACATAAGAATTATGAACACGACAATACAAATTAGGATAGACAAAAACACTAAAGAAAAAGCTCAAAAGTCGCTTAGAAATATGGGCTTGGATCTTTCGTCCGGCATTAAATATTTTTTGAATCAAGTCAGTAAAACAGATAATCTGTCTTATGTTTGCGACTTTGGTTACTTGCACGCATATTCTTCAGATAAGCTAAAAGAATATAATAAAGAAATTGAATGGGCGAAAAAATATGGAAAGCGGTTTTCTAGCGCCAAAAGCCTTCTCAATGATATTTTGGGTAAAAAATGAAATACATTTCCATTTATGCCAAAAAATTCAGAAAATCCATTAAAAAACTTATAAGGTCGGGTGCTTTTGATTTAAAAGAAACGGAAAAAGTCATGCAGAAATTAATTGACGGCCAAAAATTGGAATCAAAACACCGAGACCATTTTTTGACAGGAGAGTATGAAGGTTGCAAAGAGTGCCATATCAAAAATGATTTATTGTTGATATATGAAACAGACAAAGAAAAATCACTAATCACTTTTGTAAATATTGGAAGCCATCAAGAACTTTTCGGATAATTTAAAAATAATGTCTCTCTACACCCAGCAATCAAAAAATATCCGCAAGACATGGCTTTTGATGAGCGTGTTTTTGATTGTCGTTGTCGGTATCGGTTGGTTTTTTTCGCAAGTTTACGGGGATTCGTCTTTTGTCGTGATAGCCGTTATTTTCAGCTTGTTTATGAATTTTTTCAGCTACTGGTTTTCGGATAAAATCGTGTTGGCGATGTCTGGCGCGAAACCGATAAGCAGGGAAGAAGATTTGGAACTTTATAGAATTGTGGAAAATCTTTGCATTACGGCCGGGCTCAAAATGCCAAAAATTTATATGATAGACGACCAGTCGCCCAACGCTTTCGCCACCGGCAGAAACCAAGAACACGCGGCTGTCGCGGTAACTTCCGGTTTGAGGCAGATTCTTGATAAAAACGAACTGGAAGGAGTTATCGCTCACGAACTTTCTCATATCGGCAACAAAGACATTCTTATTTCCACCATCGTCGTGATTCTCGTCGGCTTTGTGGCGCTTCTTTCCGATTTCTTTTTAAGGGCGCATTTTTTCAGAGGGCAAAGAAATAACAGGGATGGAGGCGGACAGGCGCAGATAATAATGATGCTTGTTGGAATTGTGTTGGCTATTTTAACTCTAATTGTCGCCAAGCTCATCCAATTGGCTATTTCCCGAAAGAGAGAATTTTTAGCCGATGCTTCCGGCGCTCTTTTGACCAGGTATCCGGAAGGGCTAGCTTCGGCTTTGGAAAAAATTTCCAATAGTCAGATTCCGCTTCGGAGAGTTAACAAAGCCACAGCGCATCTTTACATTTCTTCGCCGCTTAAAGGCGGGCAATCCGCAGGCTGGCTCGGCAAACTTTTTATGACCCACCCGCCGGCGGAGGAGAGAATAAGGGCGTTGCGGGGATTAGAAATAAATTAATTTTTATGATGAATAATGAAGGTTTAAAACCGGGAAATGTTGAAAATAATCAAGAATCTTTGTTGTTGGGAAAAATCAGAGAATTGGAGGAAGAAAATAAAGAATTAAAGGGAAAAAACAGGAAACTTGAGGAAAATGTGGCGGAATTAAATGTTGATTTGATGCACGATCCTCTTACCGAACTTTATACAAGGCGATATCTTACGGAAATAATAAAAGAAACAATCTCGTCTCTTGAAAGTCCGGAGAGGGAAAGACGCGCGGAAGGGTACAGCACTTTCAGCCTTCTTTTTTGCGATTTGGACAAATTTAAAGAAGTAAACGACACTTATGGCCACGATGGCGGGGACGAGGTTTTAAAGAAAGTTTCTGCAATAATCAGGAAGAGTGTCAGAACGATGGACATAGTTTGCCGTTGGGGCGGAGATGAGATTGCGGTCGGTTTGATGGGGGCGGACGAAGAAGAGGCGGCTAAAATAGCCGAAAAAATAAGGACTGCCGTTGAAGAAGAAGTGAAAGACACCGGCGTTACCGTGAGCGTGGGGGCGGTTTCTTACGAGAAAGGATTAAATATGGAATCAGTCACGGACCGCGCCGACAAGGCTATGTATTGGGCGAAAGAAAACGGAAAGAACAAGGTGGTAAAATATTCAGATTTTCTGGAAGCGGAGAAGGCAAAGGGGCAAGAAGAGGAGAAAAAATAATTATTTGGGCAAATCATTTTGCTGGGCATAAATTAAGGAGTATAATTAAAGCGGATAGAAAATTTAAAACAAACTTTCTCTTCCAACCCTTTTAAAAAGGAGAAGACTATGGTGACTGAAAATGAATTCCACGAAATTTTGGAGAAAAAAGGTATGGTTGAACAGTGTCGCCAAATTTGGTGGAAACAATGGAAACAATACCAATCCGAATTTGGTGGAAGCAGAGAAGTATTGGAAAATTTAGTAACGGCAGTTATAGAAAAAGGCTGCAAAGCCCCTTGCGGTTTATAAAAGGGGCTTTATTTTTTGGCATTTTTCTGCCATAATGCGGAAATGATTTGGAGGGTTCGCATTGTGCCTCTACGGCACATCCGCCGATGAGGCGGAAGCGATTATTTCATGTTATGTATTATTGTTACGTATTACATTTCAAAAAAAACAGTAAACTCTATTGTGGGTTTACGAGTAATTTAAGAAAGAGGATAAGTGATCACACTTCCGGCAATTCCGATTTTACTTCCAGAAACGGTGATTTTGATCTAATATTCTATGAGGCATATAAACACGAAAAAGACGCAAGGGAAGCAGAACGATATTTTAAAACTGGCCATGGAAGGGAAGTTTTAAGGAATAAACTTAAGAATTATTTTGGAGGGTTCGCATAGCGGTCTAGTGCGCAGACCTGGAAAGTCTGTGTGGGGCAACCCACCGAGAGTTCGAATCTCTCACCCTCCGTATTGACAAAATTTACCATTTCTTAAATGGAAAATTTTGGCGATTTGAGATGAAAGAGATTCGAAGGGCGGAACCCTATTTTTGTTGCAAAAATAGGGTGAGCCGGGGTCGCGAAAAATTTCCGACAGGAAATTTATTTGTGACCGAATCTCTCACCCTCCGTATTGACAAAATTTTACATTTCTTAATTTTTCGAAAAGGGTTTCAGTGGGCGGACATGTATGCATTATACTACTAGCGAACTTTTGAAATAAATTTATGAAAAATCAGACCCCAAAATCTCAAATAGTGATATATAAGACAGAAACGGGCGAAACCAAAATTGATGTCCGTTTTGATGGGGATACCGTCTGGCTTAGTTTGGAACAGATGGCACAGCTTTTTGATAAGGCAAAATCGACTATAAACGAGCATATTTTGAATATATACAAGGAAGAAGAGCTCGTAGAAGACCAAACTATCCAGAAAATCGGAAATTCCGATTTTCTGGTAAAACCTACACATTATTACAATTTGGATATCATTATTTCTGTGGGGTATCGGGTAAAATCTCTGCAAGGTACACGCTTCAGACAATGGGCGACAAAAAAACTCGTTGAGTATGTCGTGAAAGGGTTCGTTCTTGATGACGAGCGGTTGAAGAATCCTGATTTACCTTTTGATTACTTTGAGGAATTGACACGCCGTATTGCTGATATTCGTACTTCTGAAAAAAGATTTTATAGAAAAATCACCGATATTTATGCGACGAGCGTTGATTACGATCCGACCGACGAACAGAGTATTTTATTCTTTAAAACAGTACAAAATAAAGTTCATTATGCAATTTCCGGAAGCACGGCTGCGGAAATTGTTGCAAGCAGGGTTGATAGTAAAAAGGTAAATATGGGGCTCACAAACTTGAGAGGACGAAAACCAACAAAAGAAGAAATTATTATCGCAAAAAACTATCTCACTGAAGGTGAATTGCTGGCCCTCAATAATCTTGTAGAACAGTATTTGATATTTGCCGAAGGTCAGGCACTGCGCCATGTACCAATGTATATGAAAAATTGGATAGAAAAATTGCACGGATTTCTGAAATTGAATGACAGAGATATTTTAAAAGATGCCGGTAAAGTTTCTCATGAACTTGCAAAAGAATTGGCTGAAAAAGAATATGATCTCTATACTAAAATGAGCTTAAAAGAACCAAGCAAGGCGGATACGGATTTTGAAGCGTTTGCTAACAAGGCAGTGAAATTTATTCGTAAAGGCAAAAATAAAAAATAATTTCATGAATAAATTTAAAACACAAATTTACATCAGCAATATTGAAAATGGTCGAATGAACCCTACTCTTTCTTGCCCGCCCGTAGCTTTATGCAAAGGAGGGCAACTTTGGAAAAAATCGCTAATGCGTTGGGGATTTCCAGTAGCGAACTTTTGAAATAAATTTATGACTATCAAATCTTCAAATAAACACTTAAAGAAAGCAAATAAGCAAAAGAAAGACGAGTTTTATACTCAACTCGCTGATATTGAAAATGAGCTCAAACACTACAAAGACCAATTTCGTGGCAAGGTGGTATTTTGTAATTGTGATGACCCAAAGGAAAGCGACTTCGTTAAATATTTCAGTAGAAATTTTGAACATTTAGGGTTGAAAAAATTGATCGCCACGCATTACAAAGATGCAAATTTATTTACGAGAGAAGCGCCTTATAAATTGGAATACACGGGCGACAAAAACAACAATCGCATGCCCGATCCTAATGAGTTTATAACCGAGATGATTGGCACGGGCGACTTTCGTAGTGAGGAATGCATCAAGCTACTCAAAGAAGCCGACATAGTAGTAACCAACCCGCCGTTTTCTCTATTTCGTGAGTATGTCGCACAACTTATGGAATATGACAAAAAGTTTTTGATTATTGGGAATACCAATGCTCTAACTTATAAAGATATATTTAAGTTAATCAAAGACGACAAAATTCGTACTGGCTACACAAATTTTAATGTTGGAATGTTTTTTGTCGTGCCAAACGATTGGGAAAATTTTCATCATATTGATGAAAATGGTAAAAAAATAGCTCGTGTATCAACATCATGCTGGTATACAAATCTTGATGTTGAAAAACATAAGCAAGATATTACTCTTTACAAAAAATATACACCTGAAGAATATTCGAAGTATGATAATTACGATGCTATTAATGTTGATAAAGTTTCCGAAATTCCAATGGACTATAATGGTGCTGTAGGCGTCCCGATTACTTTTTTAGATAAATATAATCCTGAACAATTTGAAATTATAAAATTTAGAAAAGGTGATGACGATAAAGACCTAATAATAAATGGAAAATTCCCATATTTTAGAATAATTATAAAGAAAAAATAATATGAAAATTGAACTACATCGAATTCCAATCAGAAAAGTAATCGTTGGTTACAAGGATAGCGCCGAGGAAGGCGTGGTAGCTTATGGTGGCAAGCTTGATATTCGTCCAAAATATCAGCGTGAATTTGTTTATAATGGCAAACAGCGCGATGCTGTGCTTGAAACAATAAAAAACGGTTTTCCTCTCAATGTTATGTACTGGGTCAAGACAGACGAAGGAAATTACGAAGTTATGGACGGGCAACAGCGTACTATTAGCATAGGGCAATATGTAAATGGTGATTTCTCGCTCAATGATTTCTTTTTCCATAACTTGACCGATGAAGAACAGAAATTGATTTTGGATTATGAATTGATGATTTATTTCTGTGAGGGTACGGATAAGGAAAAGCTGGACTGGTTCAAGATTATCAATATTGCCGGAGAAAAATTATACGACCAAGAATTAAGAAATGCTGTTTATACTGGTCCATGGCTTTCTGATGCAAAACTTAAATTCAGTAAATCAAATTGCGCGGCGTATCTCTTGGCGAATGACGGCGGGCAATTAGTAAGTGGCTCGCCAATCCGCCAGGAATATCTGGAAACCGCGCTTTCGTGGATCAACGACGGCAAAATAGAAGATTATATGGCTAAACACCAGCATGACGCGAACGCTAACGAATTGTGGAACTATTTCCAAAATGTAATTGCATGGGTTCGGGTAACTTTTACGAATTATCGCCGAGAAATGAGCAATGTGCAGTGGGGCGAGCTGTATAATAAATTCAAAGATAAGAAACCGAACGCTAGCAAGCTCGAAGCCGAAATCAAAGAGTTGATGCAGGACGAAGATGTAACGAAAAAATCCGGCATTTATCCGTATGTTTTGACGAGACAAGAAAAATACCTTTCAATTCGTGCTTTTACCGAGAAAATGAAGCGCGAAGCGTATGAGAAACAGAAAGGTATCTGCGTAAAATGCAAGAAACATTTTGAAATAGAAGAAATGGAAGCAGACCACATAACACCATGGCATGAGGGTGGAAAAACTATTTCAAAAAATTGTCAGATGTTGTGCAAGCAAGATAATCGCACCAAATCTGGAAAATAAAAATGGGTAATTAAAGATATGATTTTTATTCTTCAAACAAACCTATCACTATTTGGCAACTGGTTATTTTCCGTTTCCCATTCATTTATAAACGTCTTATATAATTGGCAGGGTTTTTTCGGCTCACTGTTAGGAGCTTTAGTAGCAATATTTATATTCACATTAACAGAATGGAACAAATCTAAAAAAGAACACAAAAATCATCTTCACTTACTACATAGAAGTATAGGAGCTAGTTTGCAAAACTTAGCAGAAACCGATGTTACTGTAAATAACTTTGCCAAAAATCAGTTAACTAAAATGATAGATAATGTTGATGCTGATATTAAAAAGGGACTTCAAACTGTTTGTTACGGGTTTGTGCCTTTGCTTCATATTTTTGAAATTAGTGAAGAATTATTAAGAAGATTTTCCGGAAGTGGTTATGTAGATATTCAGACAATACAATTAATAAATAAATCTAAGGATTTTAGGAAAATTATTGACGATATCAATCGTCAATTTGAAAGTACAATTTTGATGAACAACCAAATTGTACTTAGTGGTATAAATAAAAATCCAGTAGCTCAGAGTACGATCTTCAAGAAGAATCTGTATGAGTTTAAAACTCAAATGATAGAAACTGATTTTCAATCCAATGTTCGTATTTATGCTTCTATTCTCATCAAAGCTCAAATAGCAGTAGGTAAATTAACTGACTGGGGAGTTTCAAAATGGAAAAAAGAGTTTAAAAACATAAATCCTCAAAAAATTGAAGAGGAGATTGATAAATATTTTGCTGAAGAAGTCAGCGGCAGGAAGGTAAAATACCAAGAAGTTTTTCGTACTAACTTGTAAGTACTTAAGATTAAACAGAATAATCGATATTGAATTTGCTTTTTCTGTTTTTTTGTCCGCCCCGAATTTCGCCAAAACAAAAAGAGGAGCAAATGGAAAATTCCTCCCCAAACCCATCCTCCGCGCGTGCGATTAGTCGGCATCAGGGTTGCTTTCAAAATACATT
>Ga0209211_10005983_pt1 | contig 17888 bp, 15 predicted proteins | sample RifGroA2_FD_183992 | JGI IMG/M metagenome (GOLD analysis project Ga0209211, IMG submission 183992) | Groundwater microbial communities from Rifle, Colorado, USA - Groundwater A2 (SPAdes) (version 2) | ecosystem: Environmental > Aquatic > Deep subsurface > Groundwater | place: Rifle, Colorado... | reverse complement strand
TTTTGTTTTTTGTATATCTTTCACTTTCAGATTCTTTAATATTTTCAGATGAATCAAAGATAAAATAATCTAATCAGAATTTAACTTAATAGTAAAAATTTTATATCTTCGATTAAATAACAAAAAAAATACAACTATGCCTCTAGGATATACATTTGCAATGATTAAGCCTCAGGCTTGCCGCAAAAACCATGTTGGACCAATTTTGGCTATGATAAACCAAGCAGGGTTCAGAATATCTGCTATACGTTCAACAAAACTAACTCGTGATGAAGCAGAGAAATTTTACGAAATACATCGGGGAAAACCTTTTTATGAAGGCCTTATTGATTTTATGAGTTCTGGGCCAATTATTGCTTTATATCTTGAAAAAGAAAATGCTATTGAAGATTTTCGTAAACTAATTGGGAATACCGACCCTGCAAAAGCAGAAGAAGGCACCATACGTAAATTGTTTGCAGAATCGGTACAACGCAATGCCATTCATGGATCTGATTCGGTTGAGAATGCAGTTCGTGAAGCCGATTTTTTCTTTAATCAGAGAGAAAGATATTAATTTTTTAATATGACAGTTTAAATAACATTTATTATGAACGAAAATAACCAAACACAAAATCCCAATAATTACAAATGGGGCATTTTATATTTTAATAAAAAAGATACTCGACTATTTGCTCCAAAGCTTGAAAGTCAAAGAGGATGGACGATAAATTTTGCAAATCCATTATCGTATATTTTTATTATACTCCTAATTATAATATTAATTTTTAGCTCAATATTATTATAAACCAATTCGTTATGATTTCTGCTTGTGGCTTAGTATGCACCAATTGTCCTTTTTATAATAATCCCTGTAATGGATGTTTTAAAGTAAAAGGCAAAACTTTTTGGGCTATTGATCATTTATCTGAAAAAATATGTCCTTTATTCGACTGCTCAATTAATCAACATAGTTTTTCAAGTTGTGGTGATTGTTCCGAATTACCTTGCAAAAAATTTAATGATTTAAAAGATCCGAGTATTTCAGATGAAGAACATATAGATTCAATTCAAAAACGTGTTGAAATTTTAAAAAAAGTTAAATAGCTACTTTAGAATTATTTCGTCAATTATACTTTCTCCAGCCCTGTCGTTCAGGGCTTTTTTTAATCCTTCACGTAACATAAACAATTCATTTCGAATAACCGACGAATTTAATTTAATAAATAACTTTCTGTCTTTTATATAGATTTCTTTAGTAGAACGAGCAATGGTTTTTCCCACAATATCATCCCAGGATTTAATTAAACTAACTTCTTTAAGCTTATTATCAATATTTAGTGATTTCAGATATTGATCAATTACTTCATCAATTTTTTGGGTGTTTTTTTTTCTCATCGTTGATATCTTATTCTACTTTTTTTATCGATAAATTTCCGTCTGATTCAATTTCAAATAAACTATGTACAATATCAATTTCTTTTAATATGGGTTCTAGTCGTGATTGGTTGGTATCTGTAATAAAAATCTGACCAAAATGATGTTCAGCAACTAACTCAATCATTTTTTTAACCCGCTGCTTATCAAATTTATCAAATATATCATCGAGTAATAATATTGGATTAAACCCGCTAATTTTTTTCATAAAATCAAATTGGGCCAACTTAAGTGCAACTAGATATGTTTTTTGTTGTCCCTGTGAACCAGCTCTTTTCATCGGAAAACCATTTAATGATAGAATTAAATCATCTTTATGAATACCAACAGATGTATGGTTTAATATACGATCCTTATCAATTGCGTTCTTTAATAGCTCTCTGAATTCACCTTCAAACAATTGCGATTCATAAACCAACTCTACTTTTTCCCTACTTTCTGAAATGAAATTATAATATTCTTGAAAAATCGGTATAAGTTCTTCAACAAATTTTACACGTGTTGAATGTATTTTTTCACCTATCGTTATAAGTTGTTCATCCCAAATATCTATAGTTTCTGAATCAAAACTTCGTGATAAATAAAAATCTTTTAAAAGTTTATTTCGTTGAGCTAAAGCTCTGTTGTAACGAATCAGATTTTCAAGATAATCTTTATCATATTGCGATATAACACTATCCATAAATCTACGACGTTCGTCGCTTCCTTCAATAATCAAATTGTTATCTAAGGGCGATATCATAACAATTGGTAATAAACCAATGTGTTCAGAAAGTTTTGAATATTCTTTTTTATTACGTTTAAATTGTTTCTTTTTACTTCTCTTTAATCCGCAATAAATAGCTTCAATTTTTTCATTTCTTTCGTATTCACCCTGAATTACAAAAAATTCTTCTTCATATTTAATATTCTGAACATCTATAGGATTTAAATAGCTCTTGCACATTGATAAGTAATAAATAGCATCTAATAAGTTTGTTTTACCAACACCATTTCTACCAATAAAGCAATTTATTTTGGATGAGAAACTTAACTCAAGCTCGTTATAATTTTTAAAATTTATTAATGTGAGTTTTTTAAGATACATAGGATATATTACTTTTTACAAAGATTTGATTTATTCACTAGAATTAAAAAATATAAGAGCAATAAATATCAATTTTTATAAACAAAATATTTCATAAATAAGTCAAAAGAATTACATTTGCGTTTCAATAATTTTTCAGAAATAATATTATTAAAGAAGACACTACGATGAGTAAAAAGAAAGCAACCGATCAAGATCAGTTAGAAACAGTAGAAAATGCATTAAGTAAAACAGAACATTATATTGAGGAGAATCAAAAAAGTCTTACCATTATTTTGTTGGCAATAATAATTATTGTAGGTGGATATATCGGATATAAAAGATTTGTAGAAGCTCCAAAAGAAAATGAAGCATTACAACAAATGTGGATGGCTGAACAATATTTTGCTCGCGATTCATTTAATCTTGCATTGAATGGCGATGGTAACTATTTAGGATTTCTTGATATTATTGATGAATATAGTATTACAAAATCGGCTAATCTAGCAAATTATTATGGTGGAATATGTTACCTGCATTTAGGTCAGTACGAAAAAGCTATTGAGTACTTAAAAAAATTCGAATCAGATGACAAAATGGTTGCTCCTGTTGCTTTTGGTGCAATTGGTGACGCTTACATGGAACTGAATAACACTTCTGAAGCAGCTACTTTCTATAAAAGAGCAGCTAATGATTATTCTAATAACTTTACCACACCGCTTTATTTAATGAAATTGGGTTTTGTTTATGAACAAACCGGAGATATTGAAGATGCATTAGAAGTATATCAGCAAATTGAAAAGGAATATCCAAGTTCAACTGAAGGAAAACAAATAGAAAAATACATTGCTCGTGTTGAGTTAATGATAAAAAAATAATACAAATCAATATTGTGCTAAAAAAATCCTGATTTATCAGGATTTTTTTATTGATATAAATTAACTTTGATTACATTAAAAACTAAAAAAGATGGCAACAAATTTAAAGAATCTTTCGGATTATGATATTAAATCTGTTCCTTCTGCAAAAGACATGTGTTTTGGTATTGTAGTAGCAGAATGGAATAGCGACATTACAAATGCATTACTTAATGGTGCTTTAGAGACATTAAAGAAAAATGGTGCTTTGGAAGAAAATATACTCGTTAAATATGTTCCGGGTGCTGTTGAACTTACTCTTGGGGCACAATTTATGGCTGAGTATGCCGATTTAGATGCAGTTATTTGTTTAGGTTGTGTAATTCAAGGCGAAACACGACATTTCGATTTTGTATGCCAGAGCGTTACTCATGGAATTACCGAATTAAATTTAAATTACAATATTCCTTTTATTTATGGAATTTTAACTACAGATACCATACAACAAGCTAAAGATCGTTCTGGAGGAATTCACGGAAACAAAGGCGATGAAGCAGCAATTACTGCTATTAAAATGGCCAATTTGCAACTTGAAATGGAAGAGATGGAAGATTAACCATTTCTAAAATGCATAAAAAAGAACTATTCCAAATACTGAGGAAGACTATAAATACAGAGGTTTACAAACCCCTGTATTTTTTTTGTTTAATTTTTACTATAATCTTATTTAATTTGTAAAATTGAATAAAATTTCTTTTTAAATATTATGTCTTTTTATACAATTTATATTTATGTATATTAATATTTTTACTACTAATTCAATTTATAAATAGCTAATAATTATTTTTTTGTTTATCATTTTATTAAAAATGTTAAATAAAAAATGAAATTAGCATAATAATAAAATAATATTAGCGTTTTTATTGTTAAATACCCTATTCTAATTAACCTCAATAAACTAAGCTATGAAATCAAAAAAAACCTTTGTATTCATTTTTATTATTATAGTTCTAATATCATTTGGATTTTTTCCATATTCAGATTTTGAGATTTTTATTACGTTTGAAAAAAGATTAAAATCATACTTTTTAAAAAATACAACCGAAAAAGTGTATTTACATACCGATAAAGATATTTACCAGCTTGGAGATACTCTATGGTTTAAAGCCTATACTACCAAATATAATAACGAACGTTCTACAAATAGTCAAATTCTTACTATTAACCTTTATAATGATAAAAATGAAGAAGTATTTCAAAAATTTTTCAAATATACCTATGGAGTTTGTTCTGGTGATTTTAAAGTACCATTACATTTAAATGATGGAGATTATAGGTTAGTTGCGTATACTAACTATATGAAAAATATTGATAGTACTAACCTATATTCAAAAACCATAAGAATCTTTGAAAATAAGCCAAAATTCAAATTAGTAATAAAACAGTTTACCAATTATTTTAATCCGGGAGATTCAATTGACATTAGCCTTTTAGCCGTTACAAATGATAATCAAACTTTAGATAATATACCAGTAGAAATATCTTTACTAACTGACAATAAAAATTATGAAAAGAAAGAAGTTGTAAGTTCAAAAAAAGGAAATATAAGTATTCGCCTCAAAATACCCGAAAAAGATATTGAAGAACAGTTATTTATTGAAGCAAAAAGTAATTACCAAAATTATAATGTTAGCAATAAAATTAAAGTACCATTAAAAAGTGCTAATTTTTTATTTAGATTTTTTCCAGAAGGTGGAGAATTAATAAATGGTGTAAATAATCATATCGCATTTGAAGTATATGATGATTTTAAAAATCCTGTTGAAATTATTGCTTTATTAAAAGACCAAAATAATTATTTATTAGATACTATTAAAACTGCTTATTCAGGATTAGGGGCTTTTAATTTAATTTCAAAACCAGGTTTTAAATATCATATTGAAATAATAAAACCACATAAGATTTTAAATCTAATAGGAATCCCCGAATTTCAGCAACATGGTATTGCATTAAAAGTTAATTATCAGGAATTGGCAACTATTTCAATAGATTTAAATGCTTCAGATAGTTTAAAAATGCTGGATGTTTTTGGAGTTTTATATTCGGGGAATACTATTTTTTGGTCTCAACCAATTAATCTCAGAAGTCAAAATCAGGTAATAATTCCAATTAATAAAATACCTGAGGGAATAGCTCAATTTACTGTATTCAACGAAAATTATATTCCAATTGCAGAACGCTTAATATACATTCCATCAAATAAAAAAATGAAAATTGAAATTAGTACCAATAAAGAAAAATATCATTTTAAAGATAAAGTAAATATTGAAGTTACTGCAACAGATAATCAGGGAAAGCCTGTATCGGCAAATTTTTCATTAGCTGTAGTTGATGAATCAGCTATTATACCTGATAATTTTAATCATATCGTAATTTACAATCTTCTTGAAGGTGAATTGTCGGAAAATATTTCAGATAATTTTGCTTTAAATACCTATGGGATTAACAAGGATTATGTTGATTTATTGCTATTAACAAAAGGATGGAGAAGATTTAAATGGGATAGAATAATTAAAACAGATTATTTAGAAAATGTTACTGAAGAAAATAAAAAATTTATATCTGGGAATGTTTTAAATTATAGAGGTAAACCCATAAAAAATGCGAATGTACAATTATTTAATCCTTCAAAATTATATATAGAGAATGCTATTACCGATGAATATGGCAAATTTTATTTTTCTGCTAAAAATTATTTGTCAGTAGCCGATACTTCTGAAATTACAATTATTGGAAGTAGAAAAAATGGAGAAAATGATTTAGATATTTTTTTAGATGATAATTATTCAAAAGAGCTAAAAAATTATTTTAGCATTGATCCAGATAAAACTCGGATATCTTATAATTCTGAATATGATTCTATTTTATACTCTCAAAATTATGAAGATTATTATAAAAATTTTGATAATCAAACTATACTAATTGAAGAAATAAGTGTAACAGCAAATAGAATAGTTAAAATTCCTGTAGCAACTAAAAGAAAAGTTTTTCAAGAAATTAGTTTAAAAGGTGAAAATATTGGATTTATAGCTTCAAGTAGTGATGGTCAAGGATCTTTTATAGATGTATTATCGAAAATGACAACAAATTTTAAAACTGTTGATTATAAAATTTTATTCAGGGGTTATAATTCTCTGGGTGGAGATTTTAGTGGGGCTTTAATTGTTGTTGATGGATTACCAATGGGTGAAGATATTCGTATTCTTGACAATTTTAATGTGAATGATATTGAAAGTGTAAATATTGTTAAAAATCCATCTGCTGCATTAAAATATCAAGGAGGGCATTTAGGAGGTTTAATTGAAATTAAAATGAAAGAATCAAAAACTTTTACACCAAAAGAAAAAATTAGTATTTATAAAAATAAACTAAACTTTGCAGGATATAGTATTAGTCGTGAATTCTATTCTCCAATATACAAAACAGATGAGGAAAAGCTTTTATCTTATGATACTCGAAACACATTATATTGGAATCCCAATTTAATAATTAATGAATCAGGAAAAAGTAAAATATCTTTTTATACATCCGATGAAAAAATGAAAGTAAAAATAATTTGCGAAGGAATGAATTTTAATAAATTAGCAGGACACGGTGAAGCTGAATTTATAGTTTATTAAGAAATTAAATTCTTGAAATGAATTTTTCAATACATTTTATTTAAACAAAACAGAAAAAGATTGCTTTTATGCAATCTTTTCTTTTGAGCGGGAGACGGAACTCGAATCCGCGACCCTTAGCTTGGAAGGCTAATGCTCTACCAACTGAGCTACTCCCGCAATATGTTGGTGGGGAGAGCAGGATTCGAACCTACGAAGGCGTACGCCAGCAGATTTACAGTCTGCCCCTGTTGGCCACTTAGGTATCTCCCCAACAATAACATTTATGAGCCGATGGAGGGATTCGAACCCCCGACCAGCTGATTACAAATCAGCTGCTCTGGCCAACTGAGCTACATCGGCATTTCTTGTATGTACATCTTAAAATAGAGTTGCAAAAGTATTAAAATTCTTAAAATATCAAATTTAATTACAACTTATTTTACAAAAAAAAACTCATCTCAAAATACTATTATTGCTAATAAATTTGAAATGAGTTTGTTAAACTTAATTATTAAGGATTTTATTTTTTTGGATTATATCCTCTTTTTTTGGCTGCATCTTCTAATCGCTGTTGCCATTTCGATTTTACTACAACTTTCTTTTTGTTTTCGTGTATTTTTTGCATAATTGCTTCATCATCAACAAATCGTTGAATAATCAATGTTTGTCCTAAAGTAAATACGTTAGCCAGGAAATAATAATATGTTAACCCTGACGAGTAATTATTAAAGAAAAATAACATCATAATAGGCATCATCCAGGTCATCATAAACTTCATACCAGGAATTTGCTGATTGGTATCACCCATTTGACCTGCACTAATTCGTGTAGTAAATATTAATGCGACAGCCATTAAAATGGTAAACAAACTGATATGATCACCATAACCAAGTGGAACAGTAAATGGTAAATCAATTATCGAATCGTAAGCAGAAAGGTCATCAGCCCATAGGAATGATTTTTGACGCAATTCGAACGAAGCAGGAAAAAACCTGAACATTGCAATAATTATTGGAAATTGAATAAGCATAGGAATACATCCACCCATTGGATTTACTCCTGCTTTCTTATACATCGCCATGGTTGCTTGTTGCTTTTTCATGGCATCTTCCTTCTTTGGGAATTTTTTGCCTATTTCATCAACCTCAGGTTTTAAAACCCTCATTTTTGCTGTAGACAAATACGATTTGTACGTTAAAGGGAATAATATAAGCTTAATAAAGATGGTTAATAACAATATGATTAAACCATAATTTGTTATATAATTTCCTAAAAAATCAAATACTGGAATAACAATAAATCGATTTACCCATCTAAAAATTCCCCATCCTAGTGGAACTATTCTTTCAAAATCCATATCATACTCTTTTAAAGTATTATAATGATTTGGTCCAAAATAGAATTTTAATGGGACTGTTGATTTATCAGTACTTTCAAATGGGATCCCAATTGATGAACCAAAATGCTTTAAGTATTTACCAGGCTGATCTTCTGTTTTTAAATTTTTAAACTCAACTACAGCATTTGAAAATGAGCTATTAGCTACAAGAATTGATGAAAAAAATTGTTGTTGATAAGATACCCATTTTAATTTTTCATTTAATACTTCTTTTTTATCATCTTTTCCAGTAGATGACAATAAATTAACTTCATCATTTAAAAATTTATACCCAATAGTTGTATAATTATTCTCGTTTTTTGAACCTTTTTCAAGTTGTGGAGAATACATTGACCATTTCAGATCAATAACACCTTGGTTAGATGCAATTATTTCGTTTATTCCAACAAAATTAATATCAAAACTAATCATGTAACTGTTAGGATAAAGCGTATAAACATATTCTATGTATTTACCTTCACCTGCATACAGTCTCATTTTCACTGATTCTGGATTCGCATCAACTAAATAAAAATCTTTTTCATTTTCTGAATTAAAGAACAGATCATTTGTAATTATGCTCCTGTTTTGTGAAAAGAAATTTAAACCAAAAACTGTAGAATCACCATCAAATAATACAAGTGGTTTTTGAGTATATGTTTTATGATTTTTAAGTTCTACTGAATAAATCCGACCTCCTTTATTTGATACTTTTATTCTTAGAAAATCATTTTCTATAGTAACAAATTTTAGTGTTCCTTCTGCTGCACTTGCAAAACTACCAAACAAATTTTTAAGCTGTTCTTTATTACTGCTATCAGAAATTTGTGTAACCTTAGGCATCAATGCATTTGCTGCTTCAAAAGCTTTTTCTTCTATCATTTGTTGCTGATGCACCATTTCAAGGGAATCTCTTTTTTGTTTTGCTGCCTCAACCTGTTCTTTGGAAGGCTTACTCATTATACTATAAATAACAAGTATTCCTGCAATTAGAATGATTCCAATAATTGAATTTTTATCCATTTTTCTCTCTCTTCTTCTTTATGTTTTATATTATTATTTATTTTGATTGTTTGTTTTATTTACACGAACACATTTCCCTTACAAAATCAACAAACAAAGGATGTGGATGAACAACTGTACTTTTATATTCAGGATGAAATTGTACTCCTATAAACCATCTGTGTTCAGGAATTTCTACAATTTCTACAAGATTTGTATCTGGATTTAAACCTACAGCTTTCAATCCAGCTTTTTCAAATTCATTTAAGTAGCTATTATTAAACTCATAGCGATGTCTATGTCGCTCAATTATATGTTCTTGTTTATATATTCCAAAAACTTTAGTATCGGTTTTCAGATCGCAAGGATAAGCGCCCAAACGCATTGTGCCTCCTTTTTCAGTAACTCCTTTCTGTTCTTCCATTAAATCAATAACAGGATTTGTAGTTGTTCTGCTCATTTCGGTTGAATTTGCATCTGCATATCCTAAAACATTTCGAGCAAATTCAACAACTGCACATTGCATTCCTAAGCAAATACCTAAAAATGGAAGATTATTTTCACGTGCATATTTTACTGCACTTATTTTTCCTTCAATTCCTCTGTTACCAAATCCTGGAGCCACAATAATTCCCTGAACGTTTTTCAACATTTCAGCTACATTATTGTCATCGATAATTTCGGAGTGAAGACTCTTAATGTTCACTTTGCATTGATTAACAGAACCGGCATGAATAAAAGATTCCATTATTGATTTATACGAATCTGGTAATTCGATATATTTACCAACTAATCCAACATTAATTTCTTTCTTAGGATTTTTTAATTTGTCAACAAATTGTTTCCACTCAATTAATTTTGGTTCTTCGTTTTCAGGTAAATTTAATTTTCGAAGAACAATTAAATCAAGCTTTTCTTCTTTCATTAATAGTGGCACTTCGTATATTGTTGAAACATCAATAGATTGAATTACAGCTTCTATTTCAACGTTGCAAAATAATGCAACCTTTTTTCTTAAATCAAGATTTAAAGGATGTTCTGTTCTTAATACAAGTACATCGGGCTGAATACCATTTTCTAAAAGTACCTTTACTGAATGTTGTGTAGGTTTAGTTTTTAATTCACCTGATGCTGCAAGATATGGTACTAATGTTAAATGTATAAACAAACTATTTGTTGGTCCTAGCTCCCATTTAAGCTGACGAACTGACTCAATATATGGCAATGATTCAATATCACCAACAGTACCACCAATTTCAGTAATTACAACATCATAGTTAAATTTTTTACCTAAAAGCTTAATGTTTCGTTTAATTTCATCAGTAATATGTGGAATAACTTGTACTGTTTTTCCCAAATAATCGCCTTTACGCTCTTTATTTATAACTGTTTGATATATTCTACCTGTAGTAACATTATTTGCCTGAGTTGTAGGTAAATTAATAAAACGTTCGTAGTGACCAAGATCCAGGTCGGTTTCGGCGCCATCTTCTGTAACATAACACTCACCGTGTTCATACGGATTTAATGTTCCCGGATCAACATTTATATATGGATCTAGTTTTTGAATGGTAACTGAATAACCACGTGATTGTAATAATTTGGCTAAAGAAGCTGATATAATTCCTTTTCCTAATGATGAAGTAACGCCTCCTGTTACAAAAATATATTTAGTTGTTGACAAAACTTATTATTTTAAAATATTAACTTATAATTTTTACTATTCATTATCTGATTTATCAATTAATCTGATCTTCTCTTCCATTTCCTTAATTTCTTTTTTGGCTTCCTCAACTTTATTTAAATAATCCTTTATCATTTCTTTTGCTTGAGCTGAGTCGGAATTAAAAAAGCCAATATTATTTTCCCAAAGTGTTATATTACTTTCCAGTTTTTTAATTTTAGTAAAAAACTTCTCTCTTTCGTGTCTTATTTTATTTGATGATTTTGGATTATGTTGTAAATTATCTAAATGAGATTTAAATTTAAACAACTTCCTGTCCGAATCATCAATCTTAAGTTTGTCAAATTGTTTATTTATTAGTTCACGAAATTCATTTTGTATTCTTTCTTTCTCTTTAAAAGGAACAAAACCAATTTCTGACCAATCATCCTGAATTTTTTTGAGTGTTTCAAAATCTTGTTTCTGATTATCAGTAAAACTAAAGTTTTTTACTTTTTCAATAATTTCAAGTTTCAGATTTAGATTTTTAACATATTCTTGTTCAATATTTGAATAAAATGATGATTTTTTGTTAAAAAAGTAATCACATGCAGCTCTAAATCTTTTCCAAATTTTATCTGATTGCTTTCTAGGAACTGGACCAATATCTTTCCATTTTTTCTGTAAATCAATTAATTCATTTGTGGTTTTTTTCCAGTCAGTACTTTCTTGCAAAGATTCAGCTTGAACACAAAGCTCTATTTTCTTTTCCAGATTCGTATCCTGTTGCTCTTTGTTCTTAGAATAAAATTCACGTTTCTCGCTAAAAAACTTATCACATGCATTTCTGAAACGTGCATAAATTTTATTATTATCTTTTTTTGGAGCAAAACCTATTGCTCTCCAAGCTTTTTGTAAATCAAGAATTTCTTGTGTTTTTTCAGTCCATTTATTGTGAGAATCAAGTTTTACACTTGCAATCTTTTCTGCTTTTTCACACAATCCAGTTTTCTGATCAAGATTATTTTTCTGATCATCTTTTAGGTTTTTAAAATAATCCTGATGTTTTTTATTTATAATCCTTGTAGCTTCTTTAAATCGTTCCCATATAATTTCACGTTGTTCATTCGGAACAGGACCAATTTCTCTCCATTGATTATGTAATTTCTGAAGTGTTTTAAAAGCTACAACAACAGAATTATGCTCAATTAGTTTTTCTGCCTTTTCACATAACTCTGTTTTAATTTCAATATTTTTTTTAAGATCTAAGTCACGAAGTTCTTTATTGATATTTATGAAATCATAGAACTTTTCTACATGATGATGGTATGTGCTCCATAAATCTTTAAGATGGGTTTGTGGTACTGGACCAATTTCCTTCCATTGTGTTTGCAAATCTCTGAATACCTGAAATGTATCTCCAATGGATTCATTATTATTAATTAATTCTTTCAGTTTTTCAATTACAACATATTTCTTATCAAGATTTGTTTCTTTAACATTCTCAAGCGATCGGTTATATTCTGCCTTTAATTTTCTATATTTTTTAAAAAGTTCTTTCAGTTCAATTTCTAAAGGATCTTCAACAGGAACAAAATCTTCAATATTACTACCATCTTTAATAAAAAGCTTCCTGTTATGCTCATTTATCGCTTTTTGTTTCTTATAAAAACTTGCTTTAATAGCTTCAACTTCTCTCCTAATTTGATTTATAGGTTGTGTTTCGATATATCTACGCAATTCTTCTACCAATTTATCCCGATCCAAAAGATTAAAATCAAAATCAATTTTTTTCTGATCCTCTGAAAGATACAATTTACTTACTTCTTCAATTTCGTCGTTATTACTTTCAACATCATCAAAAAGGTGTTCTTCTTCAGATTGTATAACATCTTCTCTTATATCTGTAATATCTGAATTAACCTTATTCGTTTGTTTTGATTTGGTTTTTGTCTTAGTTTCTGATTTAACTTTTTCAGATTCTTTCAACGAATCGTTAATACTATTATCAATCGATGCGTTTTCGTTTTGCTGTTCATTCTGAACAGAGTCAGAGTTTTGTAAATCTTTAGTTTCCATTGGTAGTTTTTTTTCTTTGTATATTTTGTAAGAAAACCCTTACATAAAATAACAAGCTACGAAAATAATTATTTAACTATTAATACTCAAAGTTTTTTGAATTAAATGTATTAAAGATTACAATTTAGTATTTCATATTGAGAAAAACAAAACTGCCCGATTTTTAAAATCAGGCAGTTACTGTAAAAAAAGAATTTTGAATCCTAAACCTAAAATTTAATCCCTAACGTTAAAATAAAATTATTTTGTTTTGAATCAATATTCGCTAAGTAAGAATTACCAGGAAAAACTCCTAATTTATATTGATTTGTAGTTTGCGAATAGGCAAAATCAATAAATAAATGTTTTTCTCTATAACCTATACCTCCAGCATAAGTTAACATATATGAATCATGATTAACTGAATAATTTGTTTTTTTGTAAGGACTTGTTGAGTATGCAGAACCTCCACGAATATAAAATGATCCACTTCGAATTTCAGCTCCAACACGAATATTATGTGTTAATTGATAATTATTTTGAATAAAAATATTGTCATCTATAACATCTTGACTATTTTCTTCATCTTCTAATTTGATTGTGGAATAATCAACATATTCATAATCAATATCGAATAATGCTATTTTACCTATTTGAAGTCCTAAAGAACCAATAGCTCGAAGTGGAGTTGTTATTGAATACTCGTATGTTTGACTACTCGAAGATAGAGAATAAGAATCTCCATTATCAAAATGCGAAGTCGCCTTAAATCCATAAATGTTGGTATATGAAGTGCCAATCCCAATCTTAAAAAATCAATTGGTTTATAAATTGCTCCAAGTTTAACATTAATTCCAGTTCCAGTAGTTTCAGAATTTTCATTAAATAAAATTGATCTAAAATCAAATACATCGGTAGTATTAGCATCTTCAAACTCAAAGTGCGATGAATATTCATTATATTTTAATGAAACAATTCCAACACTTAAGCCTACATATAATTTATGAGCATAGTTTGCACCTAATGCAATAGTTACTTCACTTAAAGATCCTTCATTTTTTATTAGTTTTTGTTGATTTAAATTAAAACTATTTGTTGAATCAATATACCATTTTTCATCTGTTACCTGACTCCAGAATTCATTATTATCTGAATCATAATCTAAAAGGTATGTTTCATATATTAAATATTCATACATTCCATTATCTCCAATATATGAATCATCTTCTACATTTATGCTTCCAAAAGCATTCGCATTATCAACAAAATATTCCATTATTGATGAGTTGCTATTTCCCTGAAAAAATATATTTCTGTAAAAATTATTTGTTTTATTATATGTAGCTGCAACATTAAAGTTTATCCATCTTGTATCAGCATTTGTTAAGTCGTAAGAAGCAACAAAACCTAAATTATTCATTGTCATTTTGTACTTATTGTCATTAAGTGTGTTTCCAATATAAGTAGATTCCGTATTATCTAATAACAAGCTTGGTGAAAACACCAGTTCAGAACTTTGAAAAACACCTACTCCTCCAGGATTAATAGAAAGTGAACCTAAATCACCACCAAGAGCACCAAAAGCTCCACCCATACCAACAAAACGGGCAGTTCCCTTGTAGTTATTTTGTGAAAACAATAAGGAGTTATCTGTATAAACACTTTGAGAAAACAATTGAACTGAAAGTATAATAAATACTACTAGTATTAGATTTTTTTTCATGAGATTCGGTTTTTATATAATATTAAAAAAATAGGAATTCATTATGAATAATTTTAAATAATCCAATTAATATTATCTTCTACCTCCACGATTTGTATTAGAAGATCCACTACTGCTACCTGAACTTTTTGAGCTTCCGGAATTTCCTGAGCTACCTGAACTTCTTGAAGAACCAGAGTTTCCGGAACTTGATCGAGTAGGTGTACTTTTTACTGTACTTCCAGAGTTACCTGATGAACGGGTTGGGGAATATGAACTACCTCCTGAACCTGATTTAGTAGTTGACCCCGATGTTCTGCTAACATTTTCAGTTCCTTCTCCAGATGTTTTTGCTGGACGAACATATCGTGAATTATTTGTTCTGTTCGAAGTATTATATGTTGAATTACCTTGTCTACTTGTTCCTGTTGCTGCCTGATTTGTAGAACTACTTTGTCTACTTGTTCTTGTTACAGCTTGATTTGCAGAACTACCTTCAGTTGTAGTTCTTCTTCTTACTGTCTCAGTTTCAGAATTAGTTCTATCGTTAGCAACATTAGAATTAGCAACTCTTGTTGTTCTTTCATTGCTCAAATCAGTATTTCTATCTCTTGTTACATCTGATCTTCTGGATGTTGTTCCTCCTTGTTGATCTAATCCATCTTTTAATGTTCTAGTTCTGCTAATATCTTTACCTATATATGTTTCTGGTAATTGACGACTAGCTCTTTGTGAACGACCAATTCCTGTTGGGTTTGTTGTTGTTAAAGATCTTCTTCTACTTGATGAAGATGATGAACTAACCCAATTATTGTTGTTATCATTGATTATATAATGTGGATAATAATATGGGTGATAATGATTATAATATGGATAGCCATAATTATAATATGGACTGTTGTAATATCCATAGTATCCATAATAATCATTGTAACCATAATAACCGTAATATCTTGAATACCAAGGCGAATAGTAATTATAATATCCAAAACTTGAAGTTATCCATCGTGGTTCAACCCAAACCTGATCTCCAACAATAATTACATTATAAAATGGATCATTTATATAGGCAGAAGCGTACCAAAAGTCACTTGTTGATGTAATGAAATAATTGTTTGTACCATAATAAATGCTCTTTTTTGCTTCCATTCTTTTATCATAGGCATCATTATAATCTTCTACAATTATGTCCTGATAAGGATTTCCACTTTCATCATCATTAATTACAACAGTAGTGTCAATGTTTTCTTTTGATTCATCATTCAATATTGTAGAAATTTTATTATTAATTTCTTCATTTTCTGAATAGGAATCGGTTTTATTGTATTTTTGATTGTATGCAACATCATTACTCGATTTTATTTTATCTTTTGGAGAGTAATATAAATCATCACTTGTTGAAGTGGTTTGTAATGATGAACATGAAACCAGAAACAACGATAAAACAGTAGTTATTTTTATAAATGTTTTCATAATGAACCTCCTGTTTGGTTTTATATAATAAATTAATTTCGTTATTTTGCAGCTCTAAATGTAACTATTTTCAATAATAAAACTAGCAAATACTATACCAAATATGGCTAAGGAATTAACAAAAAGGTCTGATAATTATTCTCAATGGTACAACGATTTAGTAATTAAGGCTGATTTAGCCGAAAACTCTGCTGTAAGAGGATGCATGGTAATTAAGCCATATGGTTATGCAATATGGGAAAAAATTCAATCTACTTTAGATAAGATGTTTAAGGATACAGGGCATTCTAATGCCTATTTTCCCTTATTTATTCCAAAATCATTTTTTTCAAAAGAAGCAAGCCATGTTGATGGATTTGCAAAAGAATGTGCTGTAGTAACTCATTATAGATTAAAACATGATCCTGTAACAAATAAAATTATTGTTGATCCTGATGCAAAATTAGAAGAGGAATTAATAGTAAGGCCTACTTCTGAAACTATAATCTGGAGTACATATAAAAACTGGATTCAATCATATAGAGATTTGCCAATTTTGATTAACCAATGGGCTAATGTTGTACGATGGGAAATGCGTACTCGTTTATTTTTACGAACTGCAGAATTTTTATGGCAAGAAGGTCATACTGCTCACGCAACATATCAGGAAGCTTTAGAAGAAACTGAGCGAATGATGAATGTTTACGCTGATTTTGCTGAAAATTGGTTAGCAGTTCCTGTTATTAAAGGAGTTAAATCGGAAAACGAACGATTTGCAGGAGCTATTGAAACGTATGCAATTGAAGCACTAATGCAAGATGGAAAAGCATTACAAGCAGGAACATCTCACTTTTTAGGACAAAATTTTGCTAAAGCTTTTGATGTTAAATTTACTGATAAGGAAGGAAAATTAGATTATGTATGGGCTACATCATGGGGTGTTTCTACCCGTTTAATGGGAGCTCTGGTAATGGCTCACTCAGATGATAATGGATTAATATTACCTCCAAAACTTGCTCCTATTCATGTAGTAATTGTTCCTATATATAAAAGTAATGATCAACTTGAATTAATATCTGAAAAAGCTTTATCAATTAAAAAACTACTTGAGAAAAAAGGAATTTCTGTTAAGTATGATGATAGAGATACTTATAAACCAGGGTGGAAATTTGCCGAGTATGAGTTAAAAGGAATACCTGTTCGTATTGCAATTGGACCTAGAGATATTGAAAATAATACTATTGAAATTGCTCGTCGCGACACTCTTCAAAAAGAAGTTCATTCAATAGATAATATTGATGAATATATTGAAAAATTATTATCCGATATTCAAACCAATATTTATCAAAAAGCATTAAATTTCAGAAATGAGAATACATTTAGTGTTGAAACTTATGAAGAGTTTAAACAAATATTAGATTCAAAAGGTGGATTTATAAAAGCTCATTGGGACGGTACACCTGAAACCGAAATAAAAATTAAAGAAGAAACTAAAGCAACAATACGATGTATTCCTTTAAATAATATTAAAGAAGAAGGTAAATGCATGATAACTGGAAAACCCTCGAAACAAAGAGTTATATTTGCTAGAGCTTATTAATTAGGCAATTAAAAAATTTACTTATGAATGAA
>Ga0209211_10005979_pt1 | contig 17894 bp, 17 predicted proteins | sample RifGroA2_FD_183992 | JGI IMG/M metagenome (GOLD analysis project Ga0209211, IMG submission 183992) | Groundwater microbial communities from Rifle, Colorado, USA - Groundwater A2 (SPAdes) (version 2) | ecosystem: Environmental > Aquatic > Deep subsurface > Groundwater | place: Rifle, Colorado... | reverse complement strand
GAGCGCTTATGCCGTATTGGGAATAATTAAATGGCCAATATCCAGGGTCCACAACCAGAAATAAAGTATTGCCCAATATGCAAAGGCGATCTACATAACATCCTGCGGGATCAGATGAAGTCAAAGGGATATAAACGCCGCGATGGAACTGTAGCAGAAGATATGCACACATATGAGTGTCGTTACTGCAAAACACGATTTGAAATTAATCAAGCCCGATGAATGAGTAGGCAAATCCAATGGAAACAAAGAGGCGAGGTCGTATTCTTAAGTGGAACGAGCGAGGCTATGAGAAAAGGGGACAGATTTATTTTCTCTTAATGTGACCTGTAACAAGAGATAATGAGGTCAAATACATTTATGAAGTAGTTGTGATAAAATGGTTACGAAAAAAATAAAAGGAGGTAATATTTTGAGAGCAAATCAAGCAACAGCAGAAGTGTTTTACACCGCTTTTAAGGCACTTAAAAACAAAGAAAAAGAAGCCTTCCTTGAAAAGGTGATAAGTGACACTGAACTGAGAGAAGACCTTATTGATATAGTTTTGATTGAGGAATCTAAAAAGGTAAAGGGTAAACCAGTTTCAGCCAGGGAATATTTTGCGAGGCGCCGTAAAACGGGGACGACTGGTTGAGTCGTTATATTAACAGACTCAAAGGAGAAAAGCCATGAAGGTATCTGATTTAACCGTTGAGGAGTTAGAGTCCATAATCCACAGGGCTGTTGAGGATGAATTAGAAGATTTTTATTTTGTATTAGATTCACAACTCAGAGCCAAGATTGATGAAGGTCTGAAAGACATCCGGGAAGGTCGAGTTACATCTATAGATAAACTAATAGCCCGGAGAAAGGCCACAGGTGGGAAAATATAACATCCTTTTTTCAAATAAGGCGGAAAAAGATATAGATGTCCTATCAGATAATGATTTCAGCCGAATAGTAGAGGGATGCAAAAGGCTTGAAGATAATCCTATACCCGATGGCAAGCATGTAAAGAAACTCAAAGGATATGAAGACCTGTATCGGTTACGCATAGGGGAATACAGGGTTGTATTTGAATGGAAGGGTACAGATGTAAATGTCGTTAGAATTCTAACAAGGCAGGATTTCGGTAAAAAATATTGACAATCAATATGTGCAGGGACAGATGTTTTTTATTGTGACTGTTCATTAATTTCCACTGTCACCAAAATGTCACCGAATTTATCCGAAACCGCCTTAAAGGGTAGAAAATACATTAAATAATATAACACTGTAACCCCTTTAAATTAAAGGGCTTTATGGAATTTTGCAGACAGGAGGCCCACTTACGAAAATTGTTTAATTTGCATTCGTAATGCGTAGGTTGGGGGTTCAATTCCCCCTCTCGGCTCCAGTAAAATCAAGGGGTTGAGTACATGCTAAATAAATCCAAGCAGAGGACATAGTATACGCAGGCCGGTCCATATTGTTATAAAACCAAGTACGTCGAAAATCACACCTGCCCTGAGCATTGAGAGTATTGGTACCATGCCGGAGCCGTACACTATCGCATTTGGCGGGGTGGATACTGGAAGCATAAAACCAAAGCTGGCGCCGAGGCAGGCCCCGAGGGCCGGTGGAAGGGGAGATACGCCTGCGGCCTGAGATATTGCTATCATTACGGGTATCACCATACTTGCGGAGGCGGTATTTGATGTGACTTCACTTACAAGTATTCCTGTAATCACGGATAAGGCCGTAATACCCCATAGGCCATCCACCCCGGCTATATCTGTAATCCTGGTGCCAATGATGTTTGCAAGTCCGGTATCAAACATAAGTTTGCCAAGGCTCAGTCCCCCGCCAAACAGCAGTATGGTACCCCAGTCTATCCCAACTGCCTGTTCCCACGATATTGCAAATGTCCTCTTTTTCCAGTTGACCGGCAGTATAAACAAGAGAAAGGCCGCACCAAGCGCAACGACCCCTTCGTCCAGGACACCTTTCAACGACTTATACAGACCGGACTCAACTCCCGAAACAACCGCAATGACGCCCGGCAGCACCCAGAATACAACGGCTGTCCCGAATGAGATCAGTGTATAGATTTCCCCTCTGCTCCATCCCCCTCTGTCATCATCAGTATCGTGTATTAATCCGGCAGTGGGTTCAGCCATTGACGGCGGAGTATGGAGGAACATCATGAGGATGGAAAGAACGATAAACATTATAATTAGCATGGGTACACCCAGGGCCATCCACTGGAAAAATGTAATACGGTAATGGGTGAGGGATTCTATCATGCCTATGGCAATAAGATTAGGGGGGGAACCTACAGGAGTGCCTATCCCTCCGACAGAGGCACCATAGGCAATCATAAGCATCATCCCTGTCCTGTATTTCAGGGATAGTTTTGATGAACGTTTCTCAATGGCACTTATTATTCCGATGCATATAGGCAGCATAATGGCAGTGGCGGCCGTATTACTAATCCACATGGAAATAAGCGCCGTTATACCGCCGCATGCTATTAATAGCATGGTTGGGCTCTTGCCGATGCCCTTTATCAAAAAAATATACATGGCAAACCTGCGGTCCAGCCTGTGCAGGGTCATTGCTTTAGCAATGATAAAACTCCCAATGAAGAGAAAGACAATCGGGTCAGCAAACGGGGCAAGCACAGTCCTGGCCGGGGCAACTTTCATGATGACGCACAGTGCAGCGCCAACCAGTGCTGTAACTGGGATAGGAATGGCCTCAGATACCCACCAGGTAATGACGAGACCAAGGATGGCAGCCAGCATGTGCCCCTGGCCGGAGAGGGAAGGTGCAGGAATTAAGTAGATAACAATGAAGATCAGCGGACCTGCAAAAAGCCCTGCGGTCTGTCTCCACCACTCAAACCTCTCTTCCTGCGGTGAGAGTCGTGGTTGGATGACCGCATTCTTAGAATCGATAGAGGCCATCAGTTACCCCTTCGCAGGATTAACCTTTGATTTACTTATAACCTTCTGGACTATCTTGCTCAGTTCCGCCAGCTTGTATGGTTTGGCAATGACAGCAGAGAAACCATGTTTTTTGTAATCTGACATTAGTGCATCTTCAGAATATCCGCTTGAGACTATTACCCTGACATCCGGGTCAATTTCACGTAGTTTCAATATGGCTTCCTTCCCACCCATACCCCCCTGAATAGTGAGGTCCATTATTATCAGTGCAAAAGGTTCCCTTTCCAGTTGTGCCTTCTTGTATAAATTAATTGCTTCTGCACCATCCTTTGCACAATTAACTTCATACCCCAGTGTGGTCAGCATGCTTCCTGCCGTATCTCTGATAATCTCTTCATCATCCATCACCATGATCCTTCCTTTACCTGTCACAGGTTTTTCCCCGATATTCGTGACAGGGAATGCCTTAACCTGTTTCTGTGATGCAGGGAGATAGACTTTAAATGTTGTGCCGGCTTCAGTATCTGAATCTACCGTTATAAGTCCACCGTGATTCTTGATTATCGAATATACCGTAGCAAGTCCGAGTCCGCTTCCCCTCTCTTTTGTAGTAAAATATGGATCGAAAATCCTTGAGATGTTTTCCTTATGTATGCCGCTTCCCCGGTCATTTACAGAAATCGCCGCATATTTCCCATCCTTCAGAGGCAGATGGAGTTCATCAGTGACATTCAGATTCTCAGCGGATATTCTTATTATTCCATCGGCAGGTTTAGCCTGTTCTGCATTTAAGACGAGGTTATGGATAACCTGACTGATTTGTCCTTCATCAGCTTCAACAAGGCAGATATTATCTGCTATGGAAAAGTCACCCCGGAAATTGGAGCCGCTTAGCGCAAAGGATGCAGAATCCCTGATTAGTACGGGTAAGGAGACGATGTCTTTAATAGGTGCGCCGCCTTTGGCGAATGTGAGCAGATGCTGAGTCAGGTCCTTTGCCTTCAAAGATGCCTTCTCAAGATTGGACAATATATTATAAACCCTGTCCTGAGGGGTAACGTATGCCATGGCAAGAGAGATGTTGCCGATAATACCGGTAAGCAGGTTATTGAAATCATGGGCAATGCCGCCTGCAAGGACACTTATGGAATCCAGTTTGCTCGACCTTAAAAATTCTTCTTCAATCTTTTTCCGCCATGAGATATCCCGTAATATGGACATGATAGCCGGCTGATCGTGCCATATTGTCTTTGAGCATGTTATCTCAACAGGGATATTCCTGCCATCCTTTTTGATGATAACTGATTCATGTTGTGCCTGCATCTGAATCCCTTCGAGCCTTTTTCTGCATATCTCCATTGCTGCCGGCAATTCATCCGGATGTATAATGTCCTTTATGCCAATATTCAGGAGTTGGTCCATGCTGAAGCCGGTTATCTCTGAAGTCTGCTTATTTACGTAGATATTTTCACCTTTCTCATTGAGAATAAGGATGCCGTCGCTGGCATTTTCGGCAAGGGTCCTGAAGCTCCGCTCTGATGCCTCCAATTGCTGGGTACGGTCCATAACCTTTTCTTCCAGTTGCTCATTCAGCGCCTGAAGTTCCTTCTGCATCAGGATCAGGTCACGGTTCTGTTGTACTGCATTTTCATAGATTGACAGCAGAAAATTCAATGCCTGTCTGCGGCTTGCGGTTATCACATAGCGCTCTCCTCCAAATGCGACTTCAATTCCACTTGTGTTGATTTTATTGTCATCATGATTTGGCGTAGCCAATTTGTCATGTCTTGCCTTCAAAGCGAGGATTGTTCGTATTCTGGTCAGGAGCAGTTCCTCACTGTATGGCTTTACGATGAAGTCATCCGCACTGCACTCGAGTCCCTTTATGATTTCTTTTGGGTCAGAAAGCCGGGTAAGCAGGACGACAGGCATGTCTTTCAAGCCCATGTCAGACTTAATCACCCTGCAGAGCTGATAGCCGTCCATTTCCGGCATCAGGATATCGGCTATAACGAGAATAGCCTTTTCTTTTTTCAGCATTTTAATGGCATCTTTCGGGTCGAGAGCTACAAAGACCGGGTGCCCGAGCGGCTTCAGGCTTAATTCAATCTGTCTTGCCTGAGTCTGGCTGTCTTCAACGATCAGGATGTAATTCCCTTTATTCATCTTCTGTTCCTCTTACTGACATCAGTTTCACTGTCCGGTTAAGGTCTCTTGCCATTGTCTCCGAATGGTTTTATATTATTTGTTCTTATCTGCATAAAATCAATTGTCAGGCTATGTAGCTTTGCCGGTAAGAACCACCCTCACCCTCTCCCTGAGGGAGAGGGGATTACATTAAATATATCCATGTGCGAAGATTATTCCTGCTATCGAAGCGGCAAGAGATAGCATCATCAACACCCAATGCATCCTGTTCATGCGCGCGAAGATTGTCTCTATCTCCATCTTTACGCCGCTATTTGCCATCCGGTCGAGCATCTTCTTTACAACAAGAGGTTCAAGCCCAAAGAGCATCACAAACCAGAGAAACCAGATGAGTGTCATAATAAGTAAGGGGATGCCCTTAGTAGTAAAATACAGCCTGTGCCATCCTGTCAGATAGACCATGACGAAACCGGTAACTCCGGTAATAACATTATAAACTCTTGCGATTGGCGCAAATCTGTGTTCAATACTCTGAAAAGTAAGTGCCTTCTGAAGAGGGTCATCCCATTTAATCAGCATTGGAAGGACTATTATCGTTATGAACCCGAGCCCGCCTATCCAGATTATGACGGTAAGGAGGTGGATGATATGCATTAAAGTAAATAACACAGATATAAAATATCAATATGACGTAACCGTGTTGGACAACCTTCCCTTTTCTCTCATCTGTTCCATCATAACCTCCCGCATCAACTTACAGGCTTGTACTACTTTCGGGTTGGCAATCCTGTAATAGATGTTCACACCATCCCTGCGTGATTTAAGTATCCCCTTTACCTTCATTATAGAGAGATGCTGGGAGAGATTTGCCATCCTGATTTCCATCTTTTCAGCTATATCCCCGACAATCAGTTCCCTGTTGCCGAGGATGCTGATTATCTCAAGCCTCTTTGCATTTGCCATTATCTGGCATATACTGGCGTGCATCTCATATATCTCTTTTTCCATGCCAAGACCTTCCTTATTTTAGAAATTATGAAAGTATAAAAGTAAATATAACAGTTATTTCAGGGGAATGTCAATTTGATATCAAATTAGGTTTATCAGTAGTCCTGCGGCTGCGCCGCCTGCAACAAGCCATGTTGAATTGACCTTGAAATATATCAGCAATATAGCTGTGATTACAGCTATTCCTATGGTCATGGGGTCTATGAAAGATGCCCGGCCCAATTGTATTGTAACAGCCGCCATTAATCCGAGTGAGGCTATATTCACACCATCAAGAAATGCACTTATTCGCGGTGAGTGCCTGATGCGTGGAATTAGTGGATTACTGATAGCTACAAAGATGAAGGATGGTATAAAAATACCGATAGTGGCAAGCAACGCCCCTGGAATACCTCCGAGTATATAGCCTATGAATGTGGCAGTAGTAAATACAGGCCCTGGTGTTACCTGGCCGACTGCAATGGCATCAATCAACTGCTGGTCTGTGAGCCAGCCGAGACGGGTTACAAAGTCAGCACGCAGAAATGCGAGCAGGACATAGCCGCTTCCATATAAGACTGAACCGATCTTCAGGAATACAAGGAATAGGTGTGATACCTTAAAAGGAGTAACAGCAGTTATTGCCGCAGGTAACGAGAGTCCGGCAACAGGCGCAATAATCCCTGAAAGGTTACTATTCCTGATTCCTGGCAGATTCTTTGCAATTACTGCAACAAACCCACCGGCAAAAAGGAGGAGTATCTCGTTAACGCCGAGGAAGTAGAGTATGAGCACAGTCAGGCCAATCAGGGCCGTTAACAACCCTTTTACAGCCCTTTGACCTAATCCCCAGAGCGCCTGCACTATTATTGCGATGACTACAGGTTTAATACCATAGAGCAGCCAGGATGCTTCAGGTGTTGTCCCGAATTGCACATATGTCCATGCAATTGCCATTACCATAAGCATGGCGGGCAAAATGAAACATGCACCCCCTGCGATAAGCCCCTTCCATCCGGCGCGGACAAGGCCAAGGTGGATAGTCATCTCAGTTGAATTTGGGCCTGGTATAAGATTTGTGGCGCCGAGCAGGTCAAGGAAATGCTGATCATCCACCCACTTCCGGCGCTTCACTACCTCATCACGCATCATGGCTATATGGGCCGCAGGGCCGCCGAATGCAGTGATTCCGAGTTTAAGGAAGAGTATAGCCACTTCACGCAGGCGATGTCTGTTGTCCATGTTGACATATTACTTTAATAAAGCGGCCTTTTGCAATAAATGAAGATGTTTCTCTTGACAGTGAACGAATGTTCACCTATAATTTGTTTTATTATGAGGGAACTGCAGAACATACGGGAAGCTAAATTAAAATCCAGACTCGATGCCGTAGCCCGGTTCTATAAACAGCAAGGCCGGATGCCGAGCTTTTCTGAGATAGGGGATATGCTCGGAATGAGGTCAAAGAATGCCGTGTTTAAATTTGTAAACAGGCTTGAAGATATAGGGGTGGTTGAAAGGGATCATACAGGGAGGCTTATACCCAGGTCATTAGTATCAGGCGCCAGGGTTCTCGGTACTGTAGAGGCCGGGTTTCCAAGCGCTGCTGAGGAGGAGTTAGCGGACACCCTCTCTTTTGATGACCTCCTTGTCGGGAACAGGGAAGCGACCTTTTTGCTTAAGGTCTCCGGTGATTCCATGACCGAAGCAGGAATACTCCCTGGTGATATGGTTATAGTAGACAGGTCGCAGACCCCTAAGAGCGGTGATATAGTGATCGCAGAGGTAGACGGGGAGTGGACCATGAAGTACCTGCGGAAGCGGGGGGATATGGTGACACTGATACCTGCAAATCATAAGTATAAACCTATAAGACCCAGGAACGAGTTGAAAATTGCAGGGGTAGTGACGGCAGTAGTGAGGAAGTATAAATGACATCCCAACCTCTTACAATTCACTCATGGCCCCGTGCCATAATGCATATTGATGCTGATGCGTTTTTTGCATCATGCGAGCAGGCGATACATCCTGAGTTAAAGGGTAGACCTGTCATAACAGGAAAAGAGCGAGGTATAGTTGCTGCGGCAAGCTATGAGGCAAAGGCTAAAGGAGTAGAGCGGGGGATGCGGCTGTTTGAGGCAAAGAAGGTCTGTCCTGATGTTGTCCTCCTTCCATCTGATTATGAGACTTACAGCCTGTTTTCCATAAGGATGTTTGAGATACTACGGCGTTTTTCACCTGATGTGGAGGAGTATTCCATAGATGAGGCATTTGTTGATCTGACCGGTCTCAGAAGGAGTTTCCACGGCCCTTACTCAGATATTGCCCAACGGGTTCAGGAGACGGTGGCAAAGGAATTGGGGATAAGCGCCTCCATAGGTGTAAGCCTGACTAAAGTCCTTGCCAAGGTTGCCTCAAAGCACAAGAAACCATGCGGGCTTACAATAATTCCCGGGAGGGATATACATATATACCTTGCAAATCTGCCGGTGGAGAAGGTATGGGGGATAGGGCCAAACACCTCTGCGTTCCTAAGGAAGTTCAGTATAACAACAGCCCTTGAATTTGCCGGAAGCAAAGAGGAGTTTATAAAGGCATATCTTTCGAAACCATATCAGGAGATATGGCATGAGCTAAATGGCAGGAGTGTCTATCCTGTTACACGGGAGTCAAAGAGCGGTTATAAATCAATCAGCAAGACAAGGACATTTACCCCTCCATCAAGGGATGAGACCTTTATCTTTGCCCAGTTGTCCAAGAATCTTGAGAATGCCTGTATCAAGGCAAGGCGTTATAACCTCGCGGCGTCAAGGCTCATTATCTTTTTAAGGGGACAGGATTTCAGGGATACAGGGGTTGAGTTGAAGCTCACCCGCACCACAGCCTATCCTGTGGAGATTATGGAGTCGCTCAAAGAGGGGTTCCGTGAGGTATATAAACATGACACACTTTACCGTCTGACAGGTGTAGTGCTGGCCGGCCTGCAGCCTGAGATGGATGTACAGTACACCATCTTTGACGATGTACCGGGGATAGAGAAGATGGCGAGGGTATACAGCGCCGTAGATGAACTCTCTGAGAGATTCGGCAAGCACACAGTTCAGCATGCCTCAAGCCTTCCGGCAAAACTCCAGGCACAGCATGAAGGGGACAGGGGAGATACACCTGTCAGGAAAGAAGAACTGTTCAGAGGTGAGAACAGGAGGCAGAGGCTTGGGTTGCCTGTGTTGAATGCGAAGGTATAATCTTGACATCTTTGTTATCCGGACAAAGACAGGGTGAGAGGTTATAATGCCAGTATCTTACTCACTGCATCCTTTATATCTTTCACAGGCGATGGCTTTAGAAGATAACGAAGGTTATTCTGATTCAGATAAGATATGATTTTATAATCAAAAGCTCCTGTAAAGAATAAAAAGCGTTTTTTGATGGTCGGATAAAGCTCTATTGCTTTTTTATAAAAATCTATCCCATTCATGACCGGCATATTAACATCACTTACAATTGCGGCATAATATTTTCCCTGGACTTTCTGCAGGGCTTCCATTCCATTTGCTGCAGTTTCAACTGTACCTTCCTTATTCAGTATTGCCTGGAGCAGGTTAGATATGTCAGGTTCATCCTCAACGACAAGGATATTTTCTTCCCACAGATTAGGTATATATTTTATACGTTCAAGATACTTCCTTGACTCCGGATGGGATTCTATGTATCTTTCTACCTGCCTCGTATGTTGATGCATACCGGCAGCCAAAGGGATTATCTCACTGTAATAATGTCTTATGGTATTTACTATATAAGAAAAAATGTCATTCAATTCTGAAAATTCAATGGAGACTATGAAATCCAACATATCCTCATTTGTAAGGCTTCCGGTTTCTATCTTCTTATCCACTGATAAAAAATATTTCTCTATTTGCAGCCTTGTATCATCAGGTAATTTAATCATAATCGGCTGTAATTCAGTTCTTCCCATGATTCCTGCAGCGGCCCTTGTTAAAATATCATGATGTGTCTTTTCATCTTTCATAAGCTGTATTAGAAGTGCACTGAATTCCTTATCGTTATGGAAATAACCTGCTGCCTTCTCATATGTTGTATAAGACATCTCTTCAACACTGATAAGCCAATCTATAATTGATTTCATATGATCCTCCCCTCCTTAAGAGATTTCAGGCAGGCCATGTTTTTCTGTTTCATTGCAATATACATGATATCCGGTAAACAGGACATTAGTATCCTCATTATTTTATTTTAGTCCCCGGGATTACTCCATGTCAAACTCTTTGATGCACGAATTTTGATCAGGTAATTAACTCTTTACCGGATAACTGATACGATGTTATAATATTGTGAAAATTAGCAGGTGGGCAATGCCCGCCATACCGATGTTTCAGAAAGGGGTAAAGAATAAATACTATGCGTAGTGATACAATAAAAAAGGGTTTTGAAAGGGCGCCGCACAGGAGTCTGTTGAAGGCATGCGGCCTTAAGGATGAGGATTTCGATAAGCCGTTCATTGGAGTAGTCAACTCATACATTGACATTATCCCTGGTCATGTCCATCTGCAGGAGTTCGGCAGGATCGTTAAAGAAGAGATAAGGAAGGCAGGAGGTGTCCCGTTTGAATTCAATACCATAGGGGTAGACGACGGGATTGCAATGGGACATAAGGGGATGCTGTACTCTCTTCCAAGCCGGGAGCTTATAGCGGACTCTGTGGAGACGATGGCGCAGGCGCACATGTTTGACGGCCTTGTCTGCATACCGAATTGTGACAAGATTGTACCGGGAATGATAATGGGGGCTATGAGGGTGAATATCCCCACAATATTTGTGAGCGGTGGTCCAATGGCTGCGGGAAGGACTTCCAGCGGGAAGGTGGTTGATCTCATATCCGTTTTTGAAGGTGTTGGAGAGTTCAGGGCAGGAAGGATAACAGAGACTCAGTTAAAGGATATCGAAGACCACGGTTGTCCCACATGCGGGTCATGCTCGGGACTTTTTACGGCTAATTCGATGAATTGTCTTATGGAAGCGCTCGGAATAGCACTACCGGGTAATGGTACTGCACTTGCAACATCAGGCGAACGTGAAGAGCTTATACGCCATGCTGCAAGGCAGATACTGGAGCTGATACGGGTTGACCTTAAACCGCTGGATATTGTTACTGAAGCGGCAATTGATAATGCATTTGCACTGGACATGGCGATGGGCGGTTCGACGAATACTATCCTCCATACATTGGCGATTGCTTATGAAGCGGGTATTAATTATGACCTCAGGAGGATAAATGATCTCTCCAGGCGTGTACCTAACATATGCAGGGTAAGTCCTTCATCTCAGTGGCATATGGAGGATGTGCATAATGCAGGGGGGGTAAGCGCCATCCTGAAAGAGTTGAGCAGGATAGAGGGAGTGTTAGATCTGAAACAGAAGAGTGTCACCATGAAGAGCATAGGTGAAAATATTAAGGATGTTGTATTGAGAGACAAAGAGGTAATAAGGCCGGTAGAAAATGCTTATAGCAAGGACGGCGGACTTGCTATATTGTTCGGAAACCTTGCACCTGAAGGAGCGGTTGTGAAGACAGCAGGGGTAGCCCCTGTCATGTTAAGGCATGAAGGGCCTGCTATTGTCTTTGAATCTCAGGAAGATGCATGTGCCGGGATACTTGGCGGGAAGGTTAAACAGGGTCATGTGGTCGTCATCCGTTATGAGGGGCCGAAGGGAGGACCGGGTATGCAGGAGATGCTCTCACCGACTGCAAATATCATGGGCATGGGACTCGGTGATAAGGTGGCGCTGATTACAGACGGCAGATTTTCAGGCGGCACCCGCGGAGCCTGTATTGGCCATGTTTCACCGGAGGCGGCAGAGGGAGGGCCGATTGCGCTGATAAAGGATGGGGATATTATCAGTATTGACATCAATAAGAGAACGCTTGATGTAAAGATAAGTGAAGATGAGTTAGCCGGACGAAAGGCAATGTGGAAGCATCCTGAACCAAAGGTCAAAAAGGGCTGGCTGGCCAGATATACGAGGATGGTTACATCGGGAAGCAGGGGAGCAGTGCTGGTGTAGGAAGCAATGAGTATCGAGCAATGAGCAATGAGTACAAAGCAACGGATATGAGTTGGTAGATTCTCGGGTGAAACGGAGGATAATGTGTCAGATAATGATAAGACAGATAGTACAGAGTTTGAAAATCCTGGTTCTTCTTTAAAGCATCAGATTACATGCAACAAATGCGGAATGGTATACGAGATAAGATATCTTTCCGAGTCTTGCCGTATGGCTGACGGAGAGGGTTATCTATGCATGAGTTGCAATGCCGTTCTGGACCTCGAATAGATAACGCTGAAAAGCACCCAACTGCGGCGTCAGGACTTCGGATTTGATCTTCAACGTACAGGAAGTACGCCTCAGATCAAATCCAAAGTCCTTCCTTGCATTTGGGTACTTTTGAGCGTTATCTATTTAAGGGAATTTTTGAGTGCGGTGCCGGATGTAAACTTCGGTAATTTGCTTGCCTGTATCTTGATCTCTTCACCAGTCTTTGGATTCCTGCCGGTGCGTGCCTTCCTGTGCTGTACTGAGAATGTGCCAAATCCTATTAATGTGACCTTTTGCCCCTTCTGAAGGGTTTTGGTTATATTGTCGAGTGTGGAATTAAGTGCGTTCCCTGCTGCTGTCCTGCTGATTCCTGCGGAAATGGCAATTTTGTCTATTAGTTCAGCTTTTGTCATTGAGGGCCTCCGGTGGATGAAAACAGGAGACAGATTAGCAAACTTTATTTAAGGTTGTCAAGGGATATATTTAACTCTTTGATCTTTTTTCTGAGGGTGTTTCTATTTAAACCAAGAATGTGTGCTGCCTCCAATTGATTCCCCTTTGTCTCCTTCAGCACCATGGTTAGAAGAGGTTTTTCAATTTCCCGGAGAAGGGCATAATAGAGGTTAGATCCTTCTGACGACTTGAACCTCTTGATAAAATCATGTAGTCTTTTTTCTATGTAGTCCTTCAGCGAGACAGCCGGCGGGGCGCTTTGTGAGACAAAGGTATTAAAAGTATCAGGGTCAAGTCCGACTAAGCTGCAAGGTATCTTTCCCATCCTCTTTTTAGCCTCAAATGCATCTTTAATGACTGTGACTTCTATCCCTTTCTCTCCCCATGATTTTCTCAATTCGGAGAAACCATTACTGCGTCCAACTATGATGATACTATCATTTTCCATATCCTCATCTTTTTAACATAACGGATAAAAATATGCAACTATGTAAATGTTGACATCAGTGTCAATAATTTGTAAGATAGTGTCATGAAATCCTACCGTATACTCATCGTAGATGATGACGCAGACATCAGGGAAACAATGGTAACCCTCCTTTCTATGAATGACTATACCGTGACAGCAGTAGCAGATGGTACTTCAGCTATAGAAAAAGTCACCAGGGAAAAGTTTGATATAGTGTTAACTGATCTTATGCTTCCAAAGATGAACGGAATAGATCTCATTAAAAATCTAAAGGGCATAGACCCTGATTTGCAATGCATAGTTATTACAGGATATGCAACGGTGTCTACAGCGGTAGATGCCATGAAGGCCGGCGCATATGATTACCTTATGAAGCCTTTTAATGTTTCTGAAGTATTAATGCTTTTGAAACGTGTAATTCAATTCCAGGATCTGCAGGTTGAGAATACTCAGCTTAAAAAAACCCTTAATCACAGGTACAGTTTTGATAATCTGATAGGAAGCAGTGAAGGAATTCATATGGTCTGCTCTCTTATTGAGAAGGTCGCAGAGACAGATAGCACAATACTTATCCTTGGTGAGAGTGGTACAGGCAAAGAACTGGTTGCAAGGACTATTCATTACAACAGCCACCGAAAACATAAGACTATGATACCGATAAATTGCGGCGCCATACCTGAAACACTACTGGAGAGTGAGTTGTTCGGACATGAAAAGGGCGCTTTTACAGGTGCAAGCTCTACACGTATAGGGAGGTTTGAGCTTGCAGACGGCGGGACTATTTTCCTTGATGAGATAGGGGATATGAGTCCGTCCCTTCAGGTGAAGCTTCTTCGCGTCTTACAGCAGAGAGAGTTTGAACGAGTAGGAGGTGTCAGGACTATAAAGGTGGATGTACGAATTATTGCAGCTACTAATATTGACCTTGAAGATGCTGTTCAGGAAGGCAAGTTCAGGGAAGACCTCTATTACCGTCTTAATGTAATTCCAATTGTAATCCCTCCGTTGCGGGAGCGTACAGACGATATTCCGTTGTTAATTGATTATTTCCTGACTCACTTTATCAAGACTAAGAAAAAAGATATAAAAGGGTTTTCTCCTGCGGCTATGGAAATATTACTTTCATATCCCTGGCCAGGCAACATCAGGGAACTTGAAAACCTTATTGAAAGACTGGTTATACTTAAGGGTGAAGGAACAATCGGTGCTGAGGACCTGCCGAAAAAATTTGTTTCTCACACATTCAGTAAAGATGGCGTATTACATATTACCCTTCCTGATGCAGGGATAAATCTTAAAGATGTGGTTGAGGAATTTGAAAACAACCTCATACTTCAGGCCATGCAAAAGGCCCAGGGGATAAAAAACAAGGCTGCACAGCTACTCGCATTAAACCGTACTACCCTGGTGGAAAAATTGAAGAAGAAAAAGTTAGATTTCCATATTAATGCCTGATAGTTTTTGACTATCTACCTGTCAATTAATTGACAAATCCACAATATATTAGTACACATCCAAATAATATATTCTGTAATATCATATAGTTAGAATATAGTAATTGCAGTCTATAGCCTGGCATATGTATTGCTTTATATACATTCTCGATGAGAATAATCCCTGTCAGTTTATTCATAATTATAGGCATAATTATAAGTGTGAGCGGATCGTATGCCTCTGTTTTGTATACGACGCCTGCCATGTTCCCTCCTCCAGATAAGATAATTGCTCCCTGGTCACAAAATGCAAAGGGTCCCGGAGAGGAAGTATTCCGGGAAGCTGTAAATGAGTTTAAGAAGGGTGAGTACAGTCTTGCCTTAGACAAATTTGAGTCGCTTTTGATTAATCATCCTAATAGTGAAGCGTCTTCAATTGCATCTCTATATGCCGGTAGTATCTATTATTGGATGGCAGTAAAAGAGGAGAAGAAAGACATGAGGATGTTGATGAACGGACTCAAGTCATTCCAGCATGGTATTAGAACACATCCGGCAAAAGAAAAGGAGAATGTCCCTGTAATGCTTCTCGAGATTGGGAAGATATATATTGACCTTAATTTAATAGCAGAGGCTAAAGGAAGTTTCAATAGGATTATTCAGGAATTTCCCTCGTCCGGATTTGCAGCAAAAGGGGAGTATATGTTAGTGCTGATCCATATGAAAGAGGGAAATTATAACGATGCATTATCAGTACTTAATGTGCTTGCTGTTAAATACGATGGAGAGATGGAGAAAGAAAGGGTGTTCGTTACAGGGGAGATATTCCTTGCACTCCATGAGTTTGGAGATTCAAAAAGATTCTATGATGAGGGAATCAGGAAATGGCCGGCCTATGTAAAGGGCAACCCCAAAATCCTTCTCAATTATAGTGAATGTCAGTTTCAGAATGGAGAAATTCCGAGTGCCAGGGCAGGGTTTTTCACTTTATTCAATCTATATCCAAAGGACAAACATGCAGGATTTGCCCTGAAAAGGGCAGGCGAGACGTTTGCACTCGATCAGAAAATGCCTGTTGCTGAGAAGATATACCTTGATGTTATAACTTTTTTCCCAAAGAGTAATGATGCCTGGTCGAGCATGCTCGCATTAGGCGATCTGAAGCTTAAGTCCAAATCAGCGGATACATTCAATGATGATTCACTTAAATATTATAAAGATGTTGAAACATTGTCGGGTAATGATGTGTTAGTTGCCAGGGCCCGTTATAAGACAGCCGGAGTATTAGAGAAACATGGCAAATACCAGCAGGCCCTTAGCATCTACCTGGATATCATTGGTCATCCTGATAAATCTCTTAACGATGAGATTTCACAATTACTCACTGACATTATAGATAAAATCGGTATGCAAATAGAAGATAGACTTGGTCGCAGTGACCGGCTTGGCGCCCTGAAGTTATACCAGACTTACTACAAAAATAATCTCACGCATGTGAGAAATGAAGACCTGCTTATGAAAATGGCTGTAATGCACGAGAGTATAAACCTCCACAATGATGCCTTTATGATTTACGAGAACATTATTAAACGCAACGGCAGCAGAACAGAGCAGGCGCTTTTTAAATCAGGTAAGTTATACGCCCGGACAGGCGATTACCGGAAATCGGTTGATATGCTGGAAAGGTATATTACAGAGTATCCAAAAGGTGTGAATGTTTCTGAAGCGAGGGCGCTTGCAGGTGAGGGGCATAATAATCTTAAAGAATATGAAAAGGCAAGCAACCATTTTTATGCAGTAATAAGAGATGCCCCTAACCAATATCCATACGTCAATATAAGGCTGGCAGCCATTCTGCAGAATACAGGCCAGTATCAGGAGAGTGCAGATGTGCTCAGAGACATGCTGAGAGGAATTCAGAAAAATCAGGATATTGATTTGTTTTCTCAGGGGTATGTTTCACTTGGCAATTCTTATTACGGAATGACCAGGTACCAGGATGCCATAGATGCATACAGGTCAGGGTTGATAAAAGGGGATTTGAAGGAAGGCTCTGAGACAGTAGAGTATATGATTGGGGATTGTCTTCTCAGACTGGACAGGACGGACGAGGCCAGGAAGATATTTACAAGATTGTCTTCAGGTACTAACAAGCTGGTTAAACAGGTTTCAGAGGAGAGGTTAAAAGACATCACTTCTGCAGCAGAAGACGTGAGGATGTAAGTTATCATGAAAAAAGATCAATTGGTCACAATGGAGTTTATTAAAGATGCATTCTCGTTATTTAACGAGACATCTGAGAAACTGGAACAGGCGTATCATAAACTCGAATCCAGGGCATCAGAGCTTTGTTCCGGGATGAATGAGAAAGAGACACGCGAAAGGGAAATACGCCTGCAGGCCATGGGATGGATGGTGACAAAGATAGTACACGACATAAGAAATCCTCTTGGGAGTATTGAACTTATATCATCTTTGTTACAGAAAGAATTGACAGGCGATCAGGATAAACAGGAATTGTTGGGGCATATAATTTATGGAGTAAAGAATATTGACACAGTCTTATCAAACCTTCTCCATTTTACAAGTTTTCCCAGGCCCAGGTTTGAACCTGTGAATTTAAGGATGATAATTGACAGCAGCCTTGAAGTAGTGTCCTATCTTATAAACAAAAAGGATATCAATGTATCCATATATGTTGCTGAAGATATAGATATATATTGTGATAAGGCGCTCATGAGGCAGGTATTCCTGAACCTATTTTTAAACTCACTTCACGCAATGTCAGATCATGGCGACATCTCTATCGAAGTAATTCATAACAGGGATAATGGTGAAATTGAAATCTCTGTTCAGGATACCGGATGCGGGATAGAACAGGAAGACATTGATAAGATATTCGACCCCTTTTTTACTACAAACGAAAAGGGGTCGGGATTAGGTCTGACTATTGTGCATAATATTATCAGTGCCCACAACGGGACAATAAATGCATATAGTAAGTCAGGGGAAGGTAGTTTATTTGTTATAAATTTACCTTCACAGGGAGGATGAAGTAATGGGGCACTTGATACTTCTTGCAGACGATGACTACGAGATGAGATATGCCATGAGTGAAACACTTAAGAGATGCGGATATGCAGTGGAAATTGCGTCCGG
>Ga0209211_10005978_pt1 | contig 17894 bp, 14 predicted proteins | sample RifGroA2_FD_183992 | JGI IMG/M metagenome (GOLD analysis project Ga0209211, IMG submission 183992) | Groundwater microbial communities from Rifle, Colorado, USA - Groundwater A2 (SPAdes) (version 2) | ecosystem: Environmental > Aquatic > Deep subsurface > Groundwater | place: Rifle, Colorado... | reverse complement strand
CGAACGCCCGGTTGCCGCGCTGATCGGCCTCGCCGCCGATCCCGGCTCGCTGTGGGCCGACCTCCGCGTCGGCGAACTGAAGACCATGCTCGCCCTGGCCGGCGGCGATCCTGACGCGCTGCGCGAAGGCCTCGAATGGGTCCGCCAGTTCGAGCAACTCGACGCCGGCCGTCGCCGCATCTACGCTTGCCTGCAAACCATCATCGACATGGAAGACCCGGCTACCTACGAAGGCGCGCTACTCAGCCTCTACGGCGAAGCCACGCTGGACCAGGCGATTGCCATGCTCGATGGCGATGTGCGCTTCTTCGGTCTGGTATCGCCAGGTCTCGACCTCGCCGGCTGCGACCTGCACCAGCGCCTGCTCAAGGAATACGAGAAAGCGCACGCGACCGCCTGAGGCAAATTCAACTTGCCACGGTCAACCGGAAAAAACGGCCAAAATTGAAATCGGGCGGCTGGCGCCACAAGCGCCTAGCCTGCCGCCCGGCTCAGCCATTTCAGCACCATCGCGTAAAGCATGCCCGGATCGACCGGCTTGGTGATGAAATCGTTCATGCCGACCTCAAGGCAACGCGCCTTGTCCTCGGCAAAGGCGTTGGCCGTCATGGCCAGGATCGGGATAGTGCCGCCCTCGGGCATCCGGCGAATTTCCCGGGTGGCGGTCAGGCCATCCATGCGCGGCATCTGCATGTCCATCAGGATCAGGTCATAGCTTTCGCGACCAAGCATCTGCAGCGCAGCCATGCCATCGTCGGCGATATCGACAAGCAGCCCGACATCGTCGAGCATGGCCAGGGCGATTTCCTGGTTGATCGGCTCGTCCTCGACAAGCAGGATGCGGCTCCCCGGGTAATTGCGCCGCAAGGTTTCGCCAGCGCTGCCCGACAATTCAGTTTCGGCCGTCACCTCGACGGCCGCGCCCTTGTTGAGGCGGGCCGTCAGCCAGAAGATGCTGCCTTTACCCGGCCGACCATCAGCGCCGGCATCCCCGCCCATCAAGTTGGCCAGCTTGCGCGTGATCGACAGCCCCAGCCCGGTACCGCCGTACTTGCGGGTCGTCGAATTGTCGGCCTGCTCGAAGGCACCGAAGAGCCGCGGCAACTCGCTTTCGGCGATACCGATCCCGGTATCCTCGACCTCGAAACGGACGACAAGGCTGCCCGCATCCTCCTCATCCACGCTGGCGCGCAGCGTTATGCTGCCCTCCTCGGTAAACTTGATGGCATTGGTGACGTAATTGAGCAGCGCCTGCTGCAGGCGGGTCTGGTCGCCGAGCAAGGGCGGCAGGCTTGGCCCGGGCTCGACAGTCAGTTCGAGATGCTTGGCCAGCGCGCGATCGCGCATGATCGAGGCGACATTGCCGAGAATGCACGCCACCCTGAGCGGCGCTTCTTCCAGCGTGAATTTCCCGGCCTCGATCTTCGACAGATCGAGAATGGCATTGATGATTTCCAGCAAATGTTCACCAGCCAGTTCCAGGCGGTTGAGGCGCTCCATCTGCTCGGGCGCCAGGCCGCTGCGCCGGATCAGATGGGCCATGCCAGTGATGGCGTTTAGCGGCGTGCGAATCTCGTGCGACATGTTGGCCAGGAACGCGCTCTTCGCCACATTCGCCGCTTCGGCCGCTTCCTTGGCGACGGCCAGTTCGGCCGTGCGGCGGACCACCTGCTCTTCAAGATGCAAGCGGTGCTGCTTGAGTTCATTCTCGTTGTGCACGCGTTCGGTGATGTCCCGACTGATGCCGAACAGGCCGACTACCTGTTGTTTTTCGTCAAACAGCGGCCATTTGTTCGTTTCCACGTAACCAAGCTCGCCATCGACGTCGTAATACGGCTCGATCTTGGCCAGCAACGGTTTGCCGTCCCTGAATACCGAGACTTCCTCTTCCTCGTAGAGCCGGGCGGTATCGGCCGGAAAGACTTCCCGGTCATGCTTGCCGAGCATGTCGCGCCAACTGGCGTGCCCGGAAATGTCGGCGAGGGTCTGGCTGCAGAAACGGAAACGGCTGGCAGCATCCTTGAAATAGATGAAATCGGTGGTCTGATTGAGGAAAGCCTCAAAATCCCGGTTGAAATCAGCCACTTTCTGCTCAGCCAGCTTGCGATCGGTGACATCGACATCCATGCAGACCATGATCTGCCCCGACGCCTCATCGCCGGGAATCAGAAAGGCCGTCGACTCAACCCAGCGCAACTCGCCCTCACGCGTGCGTGCGAGATATTCGGTCGGCCCCAGGGCATGTCCGCTGGTCAGCACGTCGGCCTGTGCGACTCGCCATCTGGCCGCTTCGCCATCGTCCAGAATCAGCCGTTCCAGGCGTTTGCCCCCGGCCTCCTCGGCAGTCCAGCCATAAAGCGCTTCCGAGGCTGGATTCCAGTAAATCACGCGCCCTTGGGTATCGAACCACTGAACGGCCACGTTGGGCGTTTTTTCCAGGGTGGCCGAGAGCTGGCGCCGGGATGCCTCAGCCCGCTCGGTAGCCCGTGAGGCCTGCATCAAGGCTCGCCCCTGCGCAACAAAGGCGCCAGCCACCATGATGGCAATCAGCGCGAAGCCGAGGCGCAGCGACCACAGGTTATCCGGAGCAGCCTGCCAGCCGCCACGCGGCGTCGCGGCGATCTGCCAGGAACCCTGCGGTAGATAAATATTGGCCACGACCGGCTGGGCCTCGAACAATTCCGGAGGCCCGAAAAACACCTCGCCATCAGCGCCAGTCGCATCCTTGCCGCGAATCGCAATGTCAAACGGCGGTTTGTCGTCACCCAGGCCGCTGCTGGCAAACAGCTTGTCGACATCGATTACCGCACTGACAATGCCCCAGAAATACTCCTCGCCCCTGCGGTCCGACAAATAGACCGGTAGCCGCGCCACCAGCCCAACGCCGCCCTGAACCAGATTCAGCGGCCCGGCCAGGACAATCTGGTGCGACACCCGGGCGCGCTCGACCGCCGCAAATTGTCCCGGCGCAGTCCGGTAATCGAGCCCGACCACCGCCTCATTGCCGAGCATCGGATGCACCCAACGAATAACCATGTCCGGCGCCGCGACAATGTTCCGGAGCTGCGTCCGACCAGAAAACAGTGGCTGGACAGCCCTGTCGAAACGGGCCTGACCAAGGTTCGGATCCAGCGCGATGACGCCGATCAGACCACGCACCAGCTGGATATCGCTATTGAGGTTGCTTTCGAGTGCATCGCGAATCACGGTCATGCGGCGCAAGACCTCGGCGCGTTCGGCCGAGGCAAACTGCTCACGATTGATTTTCTCGGCAAAATAGGCGGCCAGCGCCAGGCCGAAAAACACCAGTGACGCGGTGACCAGAAGAAGCACACGGCGCGTCACGGCCTGCCTCCCCCGGTCGCAGCACGCCGATGTTCGGCCAGAACAACGACCAACAGCGACACTCGACGGCAATTTATATCCACCTGAACTCCGGAAGTCAGCAACGCAATAATCGTTGCGTTTGATTGTATCCATCACCGGATAGCGCTGGCAAAGCAAATCCGGCCGAACTTCCCGGCTGCCTGCAACTCGAACGGTCAGGTCGAGCGGGCATTTCCTGTGCCTGGAGCGGCCAGCGAGGAGTCTGCCATGCCCCCAGTCATCCCCACCCGCCAGGAAAAAGATTCCTTCGGCCCCATCGAGGTAGCTGCGGAGCGCCTGTGGGGCGCCCAAACCCAGCGCTCGCTGGAGCACTTTGCGATATCCACCGAACGCATGCCGGAAGAGCTGATCCACGCGCTGGCCATGGTCAAGGCCACCTGCGCCAACGTCAACCGCGAGTTCGGCCTGCTCCCGGCGCCAATCGCAGCGGCCATCATCGTTGCCGCCAATGAGGTCACCAGCGGCCACCACCACGATGAATTCCCGCTCTCGGTCTGGCAGACCGGCTCCGGCACGCAAACCAACATGAACATGAACGAGGTGCTGGCCAACCGCGCTTCAGAGTTGCTGGGCGGCCAGCGCGGCAATGCTCGCCTCGTTCATCCCAACGACGAGGTCAATCTCGGCCAGTCGTCAAACGACATCTTTCCCACCGCCATGCATGTAGCGGCGGCCATCGGCATCGAGCGCCACTTGCTGCCAGCGCTCCGCCAACTGACCGCCACACTGGCCGAAAAATCGGCCGAGTTCGCCGACATCATCAAGATCGGCCGCACCCATTTGCAGGACGCGACGCCGCTCTCGCTCGGCCAGGAATTCTCTGGCTACGTCGCCCAGTTGCAGCACGCCGAAAGCCTGATCGCCGCCAGCCTGCAGTCGCTCACCCCGCTCGCCGTCGGCGGCACCGCCGTCGGCACCGGGCTCAACACCCATCCCGAATTCGGCACCCGGGTCGCCACCGAACTGGCCGACCGCTGCGATATTCCATTCACCTCCGCCGCCAACAAGTTCGCTGCGCTGGCCGCCCACGACGGACTGGTCGCCGCCCACGGCGCCCTCAAAACGCTGGCCGTGGCGCTCATGAAAATCGCCAACGACATCCGCTGGCTGGCCTCCGGCCCGCGCTCCGGCCTTGGCGAAATCGGCATTCCGGAAAACGAGCCGGGCAGCTCGATCATGCCCGGCAAGGTCAATCCAACCCAGTGCGAAGCGCTCACCATGCTCTGCTGTCAGGTCATGGGCAACGATGTCACCATCGGCATCGGCGGCGCCTCGGGCAATTTCGAACTCAACGTCTTCAAACCGGTCATCGCCCACAACTTCCTGCAAAGCGTCCGCCTGCTCAGCGACGGCATGCTCGGCTTCGAACACCATTGCGTGCGCGGCATCACCGCCCACCGCAAACGCATCGCCGAACTCATGGAACGCTCGCTCATGCTGGTCACCGCCCTGACCCCGCACATCGGCTACGACAAGGCCGCCGAAATCGCCAAGTTGGCCAACAAGGACGGCACCACGCTCAAGCAGGCGGCGCTGGCCCTAGGCCATGTCTCGCTCGAAGACTACGACCGCTGGGTCGTGCCGGGCGAGATGATTCATCCGGGAAGCGGCTAGGAGAGCCAACTTCCACGGTCAACCGGAAAAATTGGCAAAATTTTGAACAAGCTGACTGTCGTTTTTCATCAAGGCTGAGCAGCGAATATCAGGCACCTGAACAGTTCGGCACAGTGATGACGCAATCGTCATCAGGCGGAGATCGGCCCAGACCGTGTAAAAACGCTGGACGAGGTAGCTGATAGGCAATTGTTGCAAGCGGGTTAGATGTGGCGAGGCGAGAATATTCGTTGGGAACTGCAAAGAGAATGGCAGAAAGGCCCTATTGGGCCTGCATCGCCCCAATCAATCCCGCTACGCCCAAGATTTTCATCACCCGCTTCAAGTTGTAGGCGAGCACCTGCATACTCATTTCAGTACTGACCCGCTCCAGCGTCCGAGTCAGGAAATGTGCGCTACCCATCCATAACTTGAGGGTGCCGAACGGGTGCTCAACCGTCTGACGTCGAATGCGCATGCTGTCCGGGGCCTGATCCAAGCGAGTCTGCATATCGTCCAGGACGATTTGATGCTCCCAGCGGCTGACGCGTCGGTAATCGCTCGGCGTACACTGTGCCTTGATGGTGCAGCGTGGGCAGTGCGAACTCCAGTACCGATTCAGTCTCAAGCCACTCTCGATACGTGAGAAGCGCCAGATCAAACGCTGGCCTGCCGGACACTGATATTCATCGACTGCCGGATCGTAGATGAAGTCAGCCTTATCGAAACGTCCTTCGGCCTTGGCGCCAGAGGTTCCTGTTTTGGGGACGATGGCGGTAATGCCCGCCTGCTGGCAGGCGAGGATTTCATCGCTTTTGAAATACCCCCGATCGGCAATCACCGTCAGATCGCTAGCGCCAATTGCTTCGCGTGCCTGCTTGGCCATGTTCGAAAGTTGATCTCGGTCAGTGCCGATGTTGGTGACTTCGTGAGCCACGATCAGGTGATGCTGGGCATCGACTGCAGTCTGGACGTTGTAGCCCACGACACCCGTGCCGCGTGTCTTCATTGAGCGGGCATCCGGATCGGTCAGGGAAATTTGCTTGTCTGGTGATTGCTCAAGTTCGACCTCGATTTCCCTGAGTTTTTGCATTTGAGCTTTCAGTGCCGAAATCTTGTCACTGAGCCGTTCAGTCTTGGCTTGGGCGATTTCCGGCGCCTGACGGTCTGCCGTATCCAGGGCGGTCAAATATCGATTGATGCTCGATTCGATCTCTTCCATCCGCCGTTGTAATTTCGCCCGGGTGAAATTCCGGTCCCGGTTATTTACCGCCTTGAATTTGCTGCCATCAATGGCAACCAGGGATTCGGTGAAGAAATTCAATTGCTGACACAGGATGACAAATTGCCGACAGACACGCCGGATCGGCTTTCCGTTGTCTTTGCGAAAGTTCGCGATGGTCTTGTGATCGGGTGTCAGACGACCCGTCAGCCACATCAGCTCAACATTACGCTGAGCCTCTCGCTCTAACCGGCGACTCGACTGGACGCGGTTGAGGTAGCCGTAGATATAGAGTTTCAGCAGTACCACCGGATGGTAGGAAGGCCGACCCGTTTCTGCCGGATCGACACCTTCGAACCCTAGCTGGCCGAGAGACAGTTCATCGACGAAGACATCAATCACTCGGACCGGATTGGCTTCCGAAATGTACTCGTCAAGCAACTCTGGCAATAACGTGCTTTGAGTTCGGCTCTCGCCTTGGATGAAACGCTTCATCTCGCTCACCTCGTAATCAATGCTTACGGCATTGACCCACTGAAGCACAATTCGTTCACGTTTTTACACAGTCTGGGCCAACTGCGGTCATACGGCGCCTCCTGAAAGCTGTCGTCTGAACGACCGCATCGGAAACCTGACGGAAGGCCTAAGCCGCCGTTCGACCAACTAGCCGACTTGTTATGCAAGGTACAAATTTGTAGGCATCTGCGAAGCAGTCATAGGAAACGGTTGGTTCAAATTGAGTGCGCTTCTATCCGATTGTTCTGGGATCTCATTGGCATAAATCGAAGTTGTGGCGGTACAACGTTTTTCTCAGTCTTCGTAAAACCACCCTTCTTCCTCGCTCCTCTCCCAGTTTGCTTGATCGCTGCTCATTTCAGCCCATATTAGCGGCAACTCTGGATCTTCAAAGGTGTCGTCAGAAGGTTCTATCCATCCATCTTCCCTGTCATCTTCTTCGTCAAGTTTTGCTGGTCTTGTGAACTTCGGATTTAGAAAGGCAGCGTATCCGTAAATCGCTAACCAAGCTTGTTTAATGCTCCGCGCTTCAAACAAGCTTACGAGCAAAATTTCCTCGTAAAGCTCAATCAATCGATTCTCTCGCGCCAGATAAATCCGGATTTTCCCCTCGTCGGAAATATTTCGCTGGCCCGCAGGGTCAAAAACAACAAGCCCTCTGGAGCGATGAATTGCCACGCCAACTTGCCGATCGCGGAAGGGCAGCACAGTTAAAACAGGGGCATGGAGGTTCATCAGAATAGAATACCCAATTAGGATCAAGAAAGAATAGCGGAAAATCGGGAGGATCTAATCATGCAAACGCTACATCTTCTCAACTTCTGCCTGCACCGAATCGATGCTCAATCGGAGTTACGAAATGAGTGAATCGGAACAGCGGCCCAGGGTGTTTGTCGCCGACCTCATTCAGCCCGGCGATATAGTGCTAACGACCACGCCCGAATGGCTGAGTCAAAGAATCCGCAAGGTCACAGGCTCGGACATCTCTCACGCCATGATTTGTGTGGGTAAGTCGAGCGTAATCGATTCCACTGGCGATGGTGTTCACGCACGCAATCTAGAGCGACTCATTCTTGAGCCAGGCTGCGCTGGTCATGTGCTGCGACCGGTGAATTCACTGACGACCGAACAATTGCGCTCCTTGATTTCCTTCGTCAGAGCTGAGGTTGGAACTCGATACACCATGGCCGGTGCAGCCAAGAGTGTGCTGGCTGGTTTCGTTGCAGGCCGCAGGCAATTTTGTTCCCGATTAGTCGCACAGGCCTATCGCGATGCAGGTGTGAACTTGGTATCCGATGCAGATTTTTGCCACCCCGGAGAGCTTCTGAAGAGCGTGGCACTTGTAGAGGTACCAAATGTGCTTAGAAAGCTTAGCCTAGATGAAGAGATCGACTGGCGTGAAGACATTGATAACGTCCAGGCCATGCGTGACTCCACAAACGCTCTGCTTCGGGACGCCCGCAAGCTGTGCCCTGAGATTGAGTCGCTTAACGACATCGATGCCTATCTCGTGGAGCATCCAGAGGGAGATGCTCCCCTGGTGGAAGCCTTGCGATCTTCAAGGTACCTCGAACTGTGGCGCGATGAACTCAAAAGGAATTCGTGGCAGTACGACGTCGTCTTGATGGACGAACACAAAGACTCGTCCGACCGCATGCAAAGGTATTGCGAAGCGCTATTGGCGGACGAGGATCTGTGCCAAAACCGTTTTATCGCGAACCATGCAGGCTACGTGACCCTAAACACGTCGCATCCCCGCCAATACTTCGCCCTGATGGTTGAGCTGTACGACATTCTGACCCAGCTTCATGCTCGGCGCACGAAGGCGTCAACTGCCTGGCTTGAGCGTATGGGTCTGCTCAAGTCTGCCCCTCGTGAGACCCTCCATCCACACACTCCAGAGTGGTTTGCCTCGCTGCGTGAGTGGAATCCCAAGCAGGCCGCAATGACGGAAGCGATTGTTCTAGCAGCGGGAAATTCGGATGTGTGCAGTGTTTGTGGAGATGAACCCGCCCGCGATTACGCCTTGGTAAGTATGCCAGTGGCTGGGCCAGGAACCCTTCGGCTCTGCGAAGACTGTTTTCGCATCCGTTCTCTCGATGAATCAATGAGACCGCTCTGACCGCCCAGTCTTCAGCGTGTCTGCGCAAAGTTACTTGTACCTTGGAATGTTGTGTAGCAACTTTAACCGACCAACGGACAGATTGGCCGAAGCGCACTCGTTGGCCTAGTTGGCTGAGTGACTCCTGTACTCGATAACCTGTCACTGAACTGCCGACAGATTGAATGTCGCTTGTGGGCACGAAATACTCATTCGCTGAATGAGGAAGCTGCCGTTCGCGGAGCTTTGGCTCTGACCGGCAGGTATTCCTGCCCATTGCTGACTGCCACGGACCGACTACTGACCGGCGGTCATTGGCCGAGGAGCCGGAATTGATCTTTCGGCCGGTAACCATGTGAAGCAGTCCTTCAGGGATCAGGTCAGTAGCGAGGCGGTCAGGCGCCAGATATTCGCTGGTCAGGATTGGTAAAAGGCGACGGTCAACTCAGGTGATCTTCCACACTGACGCTCCAAAGTTTCAATCCAGCAGAACAGAAGCGCATATCGGTCATAACACCGTCCCGCGCGCGGCCTACCATCTTCAACATTGGGTAGATCACCGGGATCGAAGTAATAGGGAGCGCTCTTGCTCCCCGTATTGGGCTACCCGCTACCCCGCCGTTAGTCGTTCGAGATTATCCTCAATCAACTTCGCCAGGAGTTCCGGGTTGAGCCCCTGTGCATCGATCGTGGCGCCTAACTCCGTTACTAACACGCGGATGGCCCTATTCCCTGGTCGATTAATTCGCAGCTCTCGGCGATAGGTCTTGTTTGTGGATCGCGCGGCCACTTTACCCAATATCCAAGGGATCACCTGCTCCTGCGCCGTCAGATCGTCTTTATCCAAGGTATCCTTCCCCATTACATGCTTTGCGGCCCGGTCTGCAAGCCGCTGCAATGCCTCGGTAACCAAAGCGGGCTCACTCTTGTTAAACCCCTTGTTGTGCAGCTTGTAGGCCAACTTATAGGCGCATACATCCGGGTTAGCACGAACGATCTCCAGCGCTGCGACGGGCAACTCACCAAATGATCGCAGGTTAGTGACCTGGGATGCCGAAACTCCAAGCGTTGCAGCAATTTCACGGCCCGTACGGCAAGCCCCGGACTGTTCCAGCATCAAGATCGACTGGTAGCGATCCCAATCTGTCAGATCCTTTTTGATTGCATTGTCCGCAGTTAGCGCGATTGCGGCCTGTGCATCAGTCATGTGTTTAATCACTGCAGGGATCTGAGTCCAGCCAAGTCTGATTGCAGCCTGGACTCGATGGTGCCCTGTAATAATTTCAAAAGATTTAACCGTTAAATCTTTTTCTCCCATCAAGAACTTGGGAACTTGCTTAATCTGCAGCTCAGCGTTTGGCGCCGGAACAATCCGCACCACGATCGGACTGATCATCCCGGATGCCTGAATACTCTCAGCTAACTTCGCGACATCATCTTCGCTACCCATTGTCCGCACCTGAAAGGGCGACCTGTATAGCGACTCGATTGGAAGATCAACCGTACTCGGAGGCACCAGTTCAGCCAATACCGAATCAGCAACTTCTGCCTGGATGGCTTCGCGCGGCCTGCGACGCCCCATGCTCTCGGCAAGTGCTTTATCAGCTGCTTTACTCATTGGGCGGCCTCACTTCTTTCAAGACCAGCGATAGTGGCGATTTGCCGCGCGATTTCGACAAACTCCCTCGAACAAGTACATTCACGATCATACTGGAGCACAGTCTGCCCAGCTGCCTGCGACTTACCGATGTCTGCTGATTGGGGTACAAAGTGGTCGAGCACGGTATCAAAGTAATCGCCAATAACGGCCTGAGTGATTTTGCACAGTTTTTTACGGCCATCGTGTTTTGTAAGGATGGCGCCACCGAGCTTAAGTTTGGTATTGACAGACTTCGCTTGATTGACAAACTCGATCATGTCGTCAGTACCAACCAATGCAAGCTTGCTGCCTGATTCGACTGGGACAAATACGATATCAGCCGCAGCCAGTGCATTTGCAGTCAAGAACGACAGCGCCGGCGGCGTATCAATAATCACCACATCAAACACGTCTTTAACGCTGTGCAGCTTTTGCAGCAATAACGATGTCGAGGAAAATGGCGTGGTTTGTAGCTCTCGTTCCAGCTTGGCCAGCTTTAGCGTGGCGCCAATAAGCGCAACCCCTGGAATTGTGGTTTTTTCTACGATGGCTGCTGCAATGGACTCTTTACCGGCCAACATCTGCTCAATCGTAACAGCGGGGGTTTCATCGTAGCCATATATCAGCTGAGTCGCGTTGCCTTGGGGATCGAGATCGATGAATAGGATGCTGTAACCATCTCTCGCCAAGGCATCGGCAACATTGACGGATAGCGTTGTCTTTGCAACGCCGCCTTTGTGATTAGCAAAGACCAGTATTTTTGCAGCCATCAGAAATCCATTTAACAGTCTAAAGCAGCAATACTACCTGCGAATCTGTAAAGTACAACTACTGCGATTGTAAAAAGCCTTCGAACGCCTTTTTTTGTCGCGAATCTGCAAGCTCGTAGTGCTCAGCTACGGACGGCTTGAAGAGCTTGGCGTGGGGTCCTTTCCTAAAGAGGGACCAAGCCTCTTCAAGGTCTGCCCCGGTAGGCATCACCGCTTTTGGCATATCCGGTTCCAGTACGATTGGCTTTTTGGCAGCGGGTATTGGTTTTTTAGCCTCGCGCTCAAGGGAGCCCACACGGTACCCATCGCGAATGGCTGTCATTAGATACTTAGCCGGGTACTGTACTTTGGAGGTTGTGCAGCGGTGACGCACAAACTCGATAGCGGCCCGCAGCCGATCATCTGGCCAGGTCTCTCGATTCCTGGCTATCTCATCCAGTTCGGTGTCGGACAAGCCAAATTCGTTGGTCAGCGTGTCGTAGAGCTCTTTTGACGCTGCTATTGACGTCAGCAACATGTGGTTGCGTGAGGTGGTAATTGTGAAGCGCAAGTGCGAATAAAACCGGCCTGTGCGACGCAATTCGAGGGCAACATCAATGTCGCTCGTTTCATTAATCTGCTTGATAGCAGGGTCGATGATATCTCTACGAAAATAGCGAAAATCGTTGGCGCTCTTGAGACCATCGACTTTGATCAGGCCACGGAACTCGTCAATTTGCCACCAGGGCGAATGCCCCTCGTGCTTAAAGATACTGAGGCGTTCATATAGTTCGAGGGCATAGATCGAGGAAAACCCGGCGAGAACGCGCATGCTGAGCAGCGAATAGCGTTCGGGGTCGCGCAGTTGGCCTCTGAGTTCCGTAGGGATTTTGAAGCTGATATGCCCTTTGCGGATACCGGCTGCCCCGAGCATTGGTACAGAGACCCAGTTATCGTCGTCCGGATTAGCTGAATCGACCACGTTCACCTGGACCGCTGACTTTTGCGCTTCGCGGATAACACGCTTGAGGTGAGTACTATTGTTGGAGTTTGCGTAGTTGATGAGCCACTTAAAATAGCGAAGGTCGTAGGTATGAACCTCGGCATCCGGCTCGTGCTGGGCTAAGAAATATGCTCCATTGAGAACACGACGGGCTAATAGACCAACATCACTCACATCAACCAAGAGCGAAGACTTGCGAAGATGAAAATCGTCCTTGGCGTCGGTGATGGGTGAGTTAGTTGCGTCGAGGGCATGAAAGATATCGAGTGCGAGTTGATGCTGTGTCGATGAAGCATCATGTGAGACGATTTGGTTCATGGCCCCCCCTGGCGAAGTAATGATGGGCATTTTCACGGTTTCGCGTGAGATGTCAAAACAATTACTCTCACATGATGGGTGGTATGGCGATTTAGCACCAATTTAGCCCACATTTAGAAATACCTTGCTGGCTGGTTTTGTATTTAAGATCTAAAACATAAATTCAAAGGCCAGCATCTAGCGTGTTTGCTCCGATCACTATCGAATCATGTAGTTAAGGAATTAAGTGTGGGCGGTTGGTGCTTAATGTGTATTCGTTTGGCTAGTTAAGTGAGCCGATTTGGCGGACCAACGAAGCTCACGCCACCAAAAGCGCTCACATCATCATCGCGTTAGGCCGGCCAAAAGACCTCACATCACGGTAATTTGGCTACCAATAGTTCTCACATAAAGAACTGAAGCGTTGGTTTGGTTGGTTTGCGGAATTGCATACCAAATTGGCTCACATTAATGAGCGTCGCTGTGCAGCAATGGAAAACAATTAACGCGAAATAGCGGTTGTTATCGACAGTATGTGCTTACTCCGATGGGGCCAAATTTACTCACATCAATCGATGGTTTGCTACTTGTTGTGGCTGTCGACCTCATCGAGATTCGATGTAGTGCTTCTGGTATCGATCAGATGGAGGTTCTCGTTTGAGAGTAGGGGCCCAGGTTTGTTTTTCCTGCATTCAACGTGAATCGTCGACGAGGTGCTGGCAGATACCAGTACAGAACTCAGCCGATTTCCGTGGAAATTCTGTCTTGGCAAACGGGCCCAACCCTTTTAAGTTCGCCTCTGTTTTCTGCTCGAAGCTGCCAAATTGGGAGGCAGGGGATATCGACTTAGATACCACTTTTGCAGACTGTCATCATCAAAAGCATAGTCGCCGCGGGCAGCTTGCCAGATTAGTTCGCGATCCTGCATGGCTTGAAGCGCCCCTTGGATAGACGATTTCGATGGCTCAACACCCAGTACGGCCTTGTAGGCTAGCATCGCATCCGCCGCATAAGGCTCGTATTTAGGTGTCAGACGCGCGATGGTGTCGAGCACCGCCCTTTGAATTGGAGTCAGCGCTTCATTGATACTCTCAAATTCGGCCCAAGCCTTTCGCCGCAATTCTTCCGCGCCGGCAGTCACCATCTCGTCCAGCGCTTCGGCGCCATGTCCACTCATCACCGCTTCGGCGACCACGGTTCTGAACATTTCTGGACGCCTTCCCACCATTTCGAAGGCTGTCTTCAAGGTGGTGGGGGAAAACTTGTGCTTCGCGTCGAATTGCTCGTTGAAGTTCTTGGCGAAGGCATCGACAAAGCCATCATCAAGCAAGGGGAAGTGCGTGATATCCGCCCCGTAGAAAGCCTGGTTCTTGCGCGTTACCAGGAAGCTCAACTTGTCCCGACTAGATCCGGTCATCACCAGCATCAGCCGAAGTCCCTTTCCTGCTTCCTGGTTGAGTTGATCACGGGCCGCTTTGAGCGCAAAGAGCGTCTTTTGACCTTCTCCGGTGGTTAGGGCGTGTTGCGCCTCATCGATGATCAGGACAATCGGTTTTTGTTTTTTTTGCCATAGCTGATTCAGTGCGGAAGGGATTGTCAGGCCTCCAGGCACTCGTTGATCACCAATATCGATTGTCGCGCCAGCGACGCCGAGCTTTTGAAAGCCCAATGCCTTGACTGCTCGCCGAGGAAGAGGCGCAACCTTGTCGAGTTCCGCGCTGATTGCTTCGGCGATCAGTTCCGCCGGGTTACGGTTTCTGTCCGACCACAGGTCGACATATATCGGATGCCAGTCTTCTGCTTCGATCTCGGGAACCAAATCTTGGCGTAAAAAGGTCGATTTTCCAGTGCGGCGGGGGGCCGCCAAGAACAATCCTGAGCGAGCATCTTTGAGGTGGCTACGGCCAGAAAGCGCCAGGCAATATGCCTTGGCGAGTTCTTGTCTGCGGTAGACGAATGGATTGTTGAGGTACATTTTGCCTCCAATTACGATTAATTATTTTGCAGATAGTAATTTATAACATGAAAAATAAAAGAACGTAATCTGATCGCTTGCGCTTGCGCAAGGTGCGCTGCACAAAGCCCGTGGCTATCAACGTATTTTGAGAACCTACAGCATGCCATCTTGGAAAAATCCTCAAGACAGTGCAGAATATCTATGCATTTGTAGTAACGCCACCACGCAATGTGATTGGCGCTTGAATCCGGTCAGCCCCTGTGACCGGAGCAGCCGCATGGCTTGGGGCTTTATTCAGTTTCACCACCCGATCGGGAGATATCGCTCCCCAACGGGGATCGTGTGATCTCCAGATTTTCCATTTAGAAAAGGAGATTCACATGCGTTTTCAGAGTCAGGCTGAGTACGTGCATTACCACTCGCCCGAACAACGGGCGATGCGGGGTGCACGAGCTGAGAGCGAACGCCTCTCTGTTGTTCGTAACGCGCAAGTGTTATTCAACGACGGCGATATCGCCGATGCTCGCCAGGTGCTGTTCGATGGCGGGATCTCCAACGACGGCGTGGGTGAATATCTACGCCTCTGGCGTGACTAATCCGCTTTTTCCGTAGGGCTTGAATTGTGACCGCATGGAGTATATATTTAATATATACGTAATGAGGGCCTCGCCATGTCAAACCTACTGTTGAAGTTTCGCGAAAAAGATTCGCCGCTCGGAGTTTCGAGAGAGACTTTGAAGGCGCTCGCAAAGGAGTTAGGAGTGGCCGAAACAATGGTCGTTCATCTGGCGCTTGCCAGTTATGCAAAAGACGTTCTGCCCGGCTACGAAGCCGATGATGGTGCGTTGTCGCAAACCGAGCTGGGGATGATTCGCGATCGTGCGCGTGGTGCTTTGCCGAAGGGCAAAACCATCAGCACGAAGTCGCTGATCTAACGGGACCATCATGTGGTCCCCGCCAGAGCCTGGCGACATCGTCTGGTGTCGCTTTCCGGAGCGGGTGCGTGATATTCCTGGTCCCAAGCCACGGCCTGCATTGGTGGTTACGGTCACCGAGCATGAAGATGGCTACGCTGTGAAGGTGGCCTATGGCACGTCGAAGAAGGTTAATCAGCTTGTTTCCCGCGAATTTGCCATTCGCAAGCTGGAGAGTCTGCCGGCCTACACCTTGGCTGGCTTGTCTTTCGACACGAAGTTCAATCTTCGGGAAATGGTGGACTTGCCGTGGAACGACGATTATTTCGGTGTTCCCCCTCATCCATCGTATGGCCAAACGCCAAAGCTTGGCAGCTTGCATGCCTGTCTGATGAAGGCATTGACCAGTGCAGCACGCGCCGCACTGCGGTGATTTAAGCCGCAATACCCTGTAACCCGGCGCCGGTCCCCCTTGGGGCTGGCCGCCTTTCCTCATTTACCCACTGCGGGACGCTCCCGCAATGGGGATCGTTCCGCGTTCTTTGGAGAAATCACCATGAACGTAGAACTCGACCGTATCATCGACAAAGTGAAGAAGTGTCTTGCCCTGTCGAAGTCGGATAATCCTCACGAAGCCGCTGCAGCACTACGCCAGGCGCAAGCGCTCATGCGAAAGCACGGGATCGACGAGGCTGGAATCGCAGCTTCTGAAATCAGTGCCGCCGACGTGGAGCACAAATCAGGAAACACTGCCCGCCCACCAGCATGGGAGACCATGTTGATGATGCTCGTTGGGACTGCATTTGGATGTAAGGGTATGTTTGTTCCTGCACCCAAGGTGAATGGTCGACGAGGTGCTGGCAGCTATCGCTACGTCGGTGTAACCGCCAACGCCACGATGGCCTCCCATACCTCGACCGTTCTGATGCGCTTGTTGCGGGCAGCTCGCGTTGCGCATGTGAAGCAACTGAAGTCCGAAGCGAAGCTTGAAGGCTGGAAACTCACGACAGCCGAGGAACGCTCCGCGGCTGATGCCTTTTGTCTGGGTTGGCTTACTGTTGTCCAGAAACAGGTGACTGAATTTGCCAATCCACCCGAGATCGATCAAGCGATCCAGAAGCACCTCGTTGAGGTGACTGGCGGACGCGTAGCGCGATCGACCCCGGCCCGAATTGGCCAGGTAGATCAATCCTCGGTCTCTGAAGGCTGTAGAGCGGGTGGGGAGGTTCGGCTTTATCGGCCGGTCAATGCAGCCGGCGATCCGCAACGGGCTTTGCCTCAGCTTTGAAATCACCAATGCCTCGGAGGGGTTTAATCGCCCTCCAGGGCGAACCTCTCTGTGGCGCTTAGCATGGAGAAAAACGTATGACATCTGAAGCCTATACCGTTAGCGAGGTCGACGACCTTGGCGATGCACCATCGCACTGCAGTAACTGCGACTGGAAGGGGAAAGCCAGTGAGACCGGCAATATCGGTTCCTGTTGCCTGACGCCGGGTGATCCGTCTCCCGTTGGCCGGTGCCCGAGCTGCGATTCGCTGGCCTATGTTGATCAACGGCCAGTGCGTATTGTCATCGGTCTTGATGGCGGGATCATCCAGGGCGTTACCGCGAATGTACCCGTCGAATATCTGGTCTATGACTACGATATTGAGGGTAGCGACCAGGTGGCCACCAGGCCGGCGCTCGATGGTGGTGTGGTTGAGGTCTACGACGCCGGATCCTATCCGGCCGACGTGAATGCCGTAATCATCGAGACGATCTACAAAGCAGTCGAAGCCGAAGCTGGAAGCGAAAGCTGAATTCTTCAGTAGTCCATTCACCGCCCGGAGGGTTCGCCCTCGAGCGACCTGTGGGCAACAAGGAGATGTTCATGAGCTATCAAGAGTTTGATGCGCGGCCGCAGTTTGAGCATGCGGTATTTGAAAATGGCGAACGCCTAGCTTCCGTAACTGGAAACCCTCTCTGGTCGCGACCGGAGCAACCGCCAGAAGTTGGCGATATTGTCGAGGTTCGTATCAATTCGATCGGTCTGGCCAGGGTCATCGGCTATTTCGTTCAGGACGGTTATCTTGGCTTGCTTGTGAAGCCGTTTGATCCGCCAGATTGGTACATTCGTCAGAACGGCTATTTCGCGACGGGCCATGTGTTTGGGGCGGAAATCACGACAGGTGACCACTTTTCTGAGCCGGTGCTGAAAGGACCGAACCAGGAGCAACTTGCGGCCGTCCAGCGTTTTGCGACTGCGCATGGTCGATCTTGGAAATCAGAGCTGTCCAACGCCTGGTTCTCCGGTGCCGACGAACGCGAGCAAGATTCAGCTTTGTTGCGGCAAGTGCGGAATCAGTTCGGCCCTGCTTGGCTGATGTCGAGGCGTAACCCAGTCAGGCCTGTAAAACAGCGTGCAAAACTTTCCAGATTTCCGGGGTGATCAGCGTCCAAAAGTTGCCACCCTGGGTTGTGTAACCTTCCGGCGATTTAGCCGGGGAATCTGGGGTGTTATCCATGGAAGTCATAG
>Ga0209211_10005977_pt1 | contig 17898 bp, 21 predicted proteins | sample RifGroA2_FD_183992 | JGI IMG/M metagenome (GOLD analysis project Ga0209211, IMG submission 183992) | Groundwater microbial communities from Rifle, Colorado, USA - Groundwater A2 (SPAdes) (version 2) | ecosystem: Environmental > Aquatic > Deep subsurface > Groundwater | place: Rifle, Colorado... | reverse complement strand
GGCCTTTGGCGTTTAATCGTGGGGCCAGATGATAGCCGATATTATAAGTAGACAAGTTTAACTGGTCCAAACCGGCAGCTAAAGAAAGAGATAAAATTCCCGGTCTTTTAGATTTCCGCAGGGCTTCGATTCCATATTTGACGATAGAACGGTTCGGTCCGGTCAGCGGGACTTGATCGGCTACTGTTCCGATAGCTGCCAGCTCCATGGCCGACGAAACAGTTTTTTGTTTATCAAGTTTGTGAATTAAGTAATCGGCAAACATCCATGATAATCCGGCAGCGGCCAATTGAGTAGTGTGGACTAAGGCATTAGCAGGATGAGTTTTCCCGGTTAATTCATGATGATCAATGATAATGATTTTTATTCCCTTTTTTTGAGCCCATTTGGTTTCGGCAATCGCGGTAACTCCGTTATCAACCGTAATAATTAATTTAGGATTATATTTTTCAATAACTTCTTTTAGTCCGGCAATTGACAATCCGTATCCGTGTTTGGCTCTATTGGGAATAAACGGCATACTTTTTATTCCAAGAGCAGTCAATGTCTCCCAAATGATTGCGGTTGAAGTAATCCCGTCAGCGTCATAATCGCCGAAGACGACAATCGGGGAATCCGGATTGTTATATTTATTGATTAAGCTAATAGCTTTTTCCGCCTCTTTAATTTTGACACCGGACTCCTTCAGGCCAATTTTATGAGGGTGTGGCGGGTTGATAAAGTCTTTCCATTGAGATTTAGCAATCCCGCGGTTTTTGGCAATTGCCGAAATGATTTCCCGGTGCCGGTCTTTCGGATCGGATTTTCTGGGGATAAAAGAGATTTTCCAGTTCATAAAATGTTAAGATTGATCTTATCATGACGTTTCAGTTGCCGGACGATGTTATCAGCATTCTTCAAAGGCTAAAAAAATCAGGATTCGACGGATTTGTAGTTGGCGGAGCTGTCAGGGATTTGTTAACCGGCCGGCCGGTTGATGATTGGGATTTTACTACCAATGCTGTTCCGGAAGAAATTCAAAAAGTTTTTCATGCAAGTTTTTATGACAACAAATTTGGAACAGTCGGTATCCCAAGAGATGGTAGCGTTTTTGAAGTGACGACGTTTAGGACGGAGCAGGGATATAGCGACAAACGACGCCCGGATAAAGTGGAATGGGGCAAGAACCTTGAAGAAGATCTTTCGAGAAGGGATTTTACGATAAATTCCATGGCTTTGAGCGAGGCCGGAATAATTGATCCGTTTGGGGGTCAAAAAGATTTAGATAAAAAAATTATCCGTGGCGTGGGTGATCCTAACCAACGATTCGGTGAGGACGCTTTGAGGATGATGCGGGCCATCCGGTTGGGGGCTGAATTGGGATTTGGGATTGAAGAGAAAACTTTAGAAGCAATTAAGAATAATAAAGATTTAATTAAACAGATATCATGGGAAAGAATCCGGGATGAATTTTTAAAAATCATCGACAGCGATTTTCCGGCTGACGGGATTAAATTGTTACATAGCACTGAATTGTTGGAAATTATTTTGCCTGAATTGGTCAAAGGTGCCGGAGTCCCTCAAGGTGGGCATCATATTTATGATGTATTTACTCATGGTTTGGAAAGCTTAAGGTTTTGTCCAAGCCGGGATTTATGGGTGCGGTTAGCAACTTTGCTTCATGACGTAGGCAAACCCGATACTATGGTAATCCGTGACGGAAAGCCGACATTTTATAATCATGAAGTGGCCGGGGCCAGAATGGTTAAGGCTATTTCAGACAGGTTACGTTTACCGCGGGAGAAAAAAGATTTCTTATGGAAAATGGTTCGCTGGCACATGTTTGCCTACAATCCGGAAATGACAGATTCCGCCATCCGCCGGTTTATGCGCCGGGTGGGAAAAGAGGATATCCCAAAAATGATAGAGCTGCGGGTTGGTGATAGAAAAGGCGGAGGTAGTCGGGAAACCAGCTGGAGATTAGAGGAGTTAAAACACAGGATCGCCGGATTGATGAACGATCCACTGACTGTGGCTGACCTTAAAATTGACGGATTTGATGTGATGAAGGCTCTTGATGTTAAACCGGGACCGGTAATCGGAAAAATCCTGAACTTCCTGTTTGAAGAAGTTCTGGAAGATCCGGCTAAAAACGACAGAGGATATTTATTGTCCAGAATTCCGGCTGCGGTAGATTCGGAAGAGCGCCAGCAGAGCTCCGACTGAATCAAATCCAATATCATAAAGTTTGGCATGGCGGTTGGGTACAAAAGATTGATGAATTTCGTCAAAAATCGCGTATGATAGAGTAAAAATTAAAGGGGCGAGAAATTTTTTGTGGGAAGTTTCGTAAACTTCCCAATTTATGGCTCTAAACGTCAGCCAATAAAGAATGGCGTATTCAAAAATATGGGCAGTTTTTTTTAATACGAAATTTAGAATCGTATCCTGCGGCGAAGGAACGGTTTGCAGAGAGGAAAAGAAAAAAATCAATCCGACCCAAACCATAACCGGAAAATAGCGGTTGATAATATTTTTCACCTACCAATTATGCCATAATTTAGTTCGATTTTCTCTTCATTTTGATATACTTACTTTATGCAATGGGCAAAAAAATTTTATTCAAAAACTGGAAGATGGTGGGGACCAGCAGAGGCAAATATAACTGAACGGGATCGCGAGAGAGCAATAACAATAAAACGTTTAATTCCTTCAGTGAGAAAAGTCTTGGAGTTAGGTTCTGGCTATGGCAATACTGCAGCAGCCTGTGCAGAAGCAGGTATAAAAGTTGTTGGCATAGAAATTAGCGATCGATATGATTTTTCTAGGCAGCATCAAGAAAAGTATCCTGAATCTTTATCTTTTCATAAAGAAGATTTTTATACCGCCAAGCTTCAGGAAAAATTTGATACCGTGTGTTACTGGAATGGTTTTGGCATCGGAACTGATGTTGATCAAAGACGACTCCTTAAAAAAATCAGTGATGAGTGGTTAAATCCTCACGGAAAAGCGCTTATTGATATTGCGAATCCATACATATGGACTAAATGGGTAGGAGATGAAGAGCACTTAACCGCCAACCCTGAAGAAAAATATGCGTACAACGTGAATCAAAAAATAGATTTTGATCCTGTTCGCAATCGCTTCATTGACACTTGGTGGGATTCTGACAAGCCAGAACAAAAGCTCACTCAAGACATCCGTTGTTATAGCCCCGTTGACCTTTTGCTGCTTTTAGAAGGAACCAGTTTTGAATTAGAGAGAATTGAGGTTAATAAAGAAGAGGTTAAAATAGAGGACGGCGTGCTTACCTCAGATTGTACGCTTACGTCAGCGCATGAATATCTTGCGGTTCTTAAATTAAAGAAATAAATCTTCTGAGTTTCAGAATTCCTGCTTCTTTTCTATAATGAAAGTTGTTGATTATCGGCATGGCTATTTTTTGATAAAATAAACATTAAAGTAGACTAAAAGTGCTATTATCTAATTAATGCCAAATATGTTTAAGCTTAACGAAGAAAAATACAAAAATGTTATTTTATACCTATCTAAGAACATTGGTAATGGTTCTGTCTGGGGCAAAAAAAAGATGTATAAGCTCCTGTATTATTTAGATTTTGATTTTTTTGAAAAATACGAGAAACCTATCACTGGTGATATTTACCATAAACTTCAAATGGGTCCAGCTCCTTCTTACTTCGATGTTATAGCCCTTGAATTGAAAAAAGAAGGCAGATTAGAAATAAGCAAAGGTAAAACTTGTGCCGGTTTTAATGATGCTGTTGTTTACAAGGCGCTAGAAGAACCAAACGCAGGTTCCTTCACAAAAGAAGAAAAAAAAATGCTTGATAGAGTAATAAAGTTGTATGGTAACAAATCAGGAAGCCAACTAGAAACACTTACCCATAAAGAGGCGCCTTATCTTGCCGTTGATGAAGGAGAAGAAATGCCCCTGGAGCTTGCCCACTACAGAGGAACTGATTTCTAATGATAAATCATGGGGCAACAAATAGAAATATCTTTTGTAGAACATATATCTTTTGCTAGAGAGATAAAGAAATTTAGCAAAAAGTACGATGGCGGGATAGGCTATAAGAGCCTTAAAAAACTTCTTCAAATACATTTTCATCCTGTTCACAGTCAAGTTGTATTTACTCCAAAAGTGTTAAGAAGGGTCGATAATTTAGGGGCAAACATAGAGGTTTATAAAGTTACCATGCGAATTAAAGGCTTAAACTCTGGTCAGTCCCCAAGAGTGTGTTTCCGTCTAGAGGGCAATCTAATTACTTTTCTCTGTTACGGTAGCCACATTGATGATTATAAAGACAATGAGCTTAAGGAGCTTATAAAAAGAAGAATAAGAGAGTTGTCCCCAGATGTTAAATTCAGTTAACAAATACTTTTATCTCGTTAGTCGCTATTTCCTGTGGCGTTTCACCTCCTGATAAGCCAAAAGCAAGCCGCCAATAAGAGTTAACAGCGTGCCGGCAATGATTAAAATAACCGGTAAAGTCGGTTTTGAGGTTTTGGCAGAATCTGTCCCGAGGACTTCAGGCTGATTTGACGGAGACGGATTCATGGCGTCATTTATTGCTAAATCAATTTCCGGAAAATCCCCGTTGTCAGAAGTAGAGTCTTGCGAAGTAGAATCTGCCAAAATTATTGACGGTTTAACGACCGGGGTTGGGCTGGAAACGATGGTTGGTTTTGAAGTCGCAGCCGGAGCCGAAGTTGGTGTCTGAGTAAGCGTTGAAGTCGGAGTAGGAGCGATTGGAGCCGAAGTTGGTGTCTGAGCTGGGGTCGGGGTTGGAACAGGATTGCCGCCATTGTTAGAGTTTCCCTTCGTTGAATTTTGGAGGGTTGCCCAAATTTCTCCATCTGGATATCTGCCAATGGAAATATTATCTCCGGGGTTTTGAGAATATGTGCGAGAGTCGACGGTTTCATTTACGTTATTGTAGAGAGTGACTGTGTCATTGTCTTTATTTAGCCTGCTGCCCACGTCTATGGCAAGATAATTTTCAGCAGAGATAGACGTTGAAAGAGAGAAGTCAGCAATATGAGTAGTTGCTTCATCTTTAAGATACCAATTACCAATATCGACAGGGTTAGATGTTGGATTATAAAGTTCAACCCAATCGTTTCCGCTGATAGGATTAGGCAGAAATTCATTGATGACTACTGAACCGGTAGCAAACGCAGGGTTGGCTGTCAACCAAAGGGAAAATACAACAAAAGTCATCGCGAGGCTTTTTTGAAAGCCGTGGCGATCTGTATTTTGTTTTAGATTGCCACGTCGCCTCGCTCCTCGCAATGACAAAAAATAAGTATTAAACAAGCTTATCGTTAATACTTTTCTACGATCGTAAGAAAATAGTGACATTCTAGTTAACTCTGATCTTGCGCAATGAGCTGATATCCGATACGGAATATTTATCAGATAGCGGTCGATCCCCTCCGTTTTCCATAAACGGATCATTCATAATATAGCCTTTATCATTTTTGCCCTTGATGACAATAAAATGATCAGGGCCGCCGTACAGACCGGCGATAATCGGCCGGCCGGCGCTTAGTTCTTCATCAATGGTTTTGGTTGACATACCGGTTTTGGTAATGGAGAAATTAATCCCCTTGACCGAAAATTGGTGATTTAATAAGGCGGTATTTAAGGAAAACGCCAATGGGTTTGAGGCAATATCCGATGGCTTAACATCTTTTTTGTAATATGAGGCCACCATTGCAGCTGAAGTTACGAAACAGCCATATTCTGCGGTTGTCGAATCGCTGTTTCCCAGCAGTTGGTTGCCCCATTGTCCGTCCCTTTGATTAAAATAGCATCCCCAGCCATCGCATTTAGTCTGATTATTTAAGATCGATGCTCCACCCTGACTGGTGACGAAGCGCTTGAATGCCTGTTTTTGCTGCAGGGCTTCCTGTAATAAATCCTGATACTTTTTCTCATCGTTTTTAGTTAATTCCAATAACTTTTGCTTTTCTAATTGCTTGGTAGCCAGCGCTGATTTTTGTTTATTTAATTTCAATTTTAAGCTTTCTACCTCGGCCTGTTTATCCTCTTTTACATTTTTTTGGGTATCGTAATTTAATTTAATTTGTTCCATGGCCATAAAAACATTTTTATCGTGGTTCTGGACTGAACGGACGTATTTGATCCGATTAACAAAATCCGGAAATCCCTGGGAGGAAAAAAGCAGATAAACCGGTTCCAGATAGGATTGTTTGTATGTTTCTCTGACTCTAACCACCATGACTTCCGATAAATGCTCCAACGATTGGTCCATTTGACCGATTTTTAGGCCCAAAGCGCTGATATCGTTAGCCAAACCCACTAAATCTTTTTCAGTTTTGGAAATTTGAACTTGGGTTAGATTGATTTGGGTATTCAAAGTGCTTAGGGTCGTAGTTAAGGTTTGTTTTTGTCCGGCCAGATCCTGAAGTTTTTGATTGCAATCGGCGATGATTTGATTAACGTTTGCCTCCGAAACGGCATCTTCACAGTTGGCAAAAGTGGGTGACTTTATAGCGGCAAACAAAATAACCAACACGGAAATCAAAATAGTAATCCAAAACAGCTTACGCATATCTCTAGTCTAGCAAACCGTCAGCGTAAAAATCTTTTTGCGGCTAAAACGCTGGAGAAGAATCCGATAAAAATTCCGGTAAGTATTTGGCCTCCTAATAGAATCAATAAAAACCAAGCCGGAGCAGGTAGGACCGGTATTGAGCCAAAAAAGTCCAGAATTGCCGGAGTGGCGTAAAGCAGTGTCAGCCAGGATAATAACCAACCAGTTATTCCGCCGATGATTCCATAAATAATGCCTTCATAGACGAACGATGAAACCACTTGCCATCCCGATCCGCCTAAAAGCCTGACGATTTCAATTTCAGCCTTCCGGTTAGCTATTTTCATTCCTATCACAATAAATACCATGCACAGTGAAGAAATAATCAAAGAACTAACTAAGCCGACACCGGCCAATTTAATTGCCCGGGACCATTTATTTAGATTGTCGACAATATCTTTGTGAAAAGAGACTTCTTCGACTAATCCATTGGTTTTCAGAATTTCGGCTACTTGCGGCAGGACTCCGGGATCAGTGGATCGGACTTCCAAGCTGGCCGGCAAAATATCCGAAGTCACCATTTCCAATAATAACGGATCATTTTCATTTTGTTTGCGGTATTTAGTTAGAGCTTCGTCTTTGGAAGTGAAAACCACGGCGGATATTCCGGATAGTTTTTGAATACCGGCTTTAAGTTCATTAATTTTAGTTTCGTCGGCGGAATCTTTTAGAAAAGCGATTACTTGCGGCCGGGTGGCAAAATAATGGGCAACTGAATAGCTGCCGACTAAAATCATGATAAATGCTGAAGACAGAAAAAAGGTCAGAGTCAATACCAGAATAGCCGCCAATGATTGGAAAGGGGATCTCAATATATGTTTGGAAGTAGCTTTTAATTGTCGTTTCATAAAATTAATTCTCCGGCTTCTAATTGTAATATTCGAGGCTTAAGAAAGTCCAGGATACCCTTATCGTGAGTCGCGACAATAACGGTAGTTCCGGAGGCATTAATTTCTTTTAAAATTTTAGCAATTTGTTTAGCGGTAGCTGAATCCAGATTTCCGGTAGGTTCGTCGGCAAACAAAATCTTTGGATTCATAGCCATGGCCCGGGCAATAGCCACTCTTTGGAGTTCGCCTCCGGAAAGTTGGGCCGGAAACAAATCTCCGGTTTGGGGTAATCCCACCATCTCCAGAGCAATAGTCACTTTTTCCGCGATTTCTTTTTCAGGCAGATCTAAAATTTCTAGGACAAGGCCGACATTTTCAGCGACCGTTCTGTCGTTCAAAATTTTAAAATCCTGGAAAACACTGCCAATAGTCCGGCGCAATTGAGGTAATTTTTTGCGGTTTAATTTATGAACCTCAAAATCTTCAACGGTTATCTTGCCTTCGGTCGGAATAATTTCATTTATTAAAAGCCGTAGGATTGTGGTTTTTCCGGAACCGGAAGGACCGATAATTCCCACCATCTCGCCTGCGGCGATTTCAAAGGAGATTTGTTTTAATGCCGTTTTACCGTTTGGAAATGTTTTAGTGACGCTGGCAAAGCGGATCATGATGGCAGGCGATATTATTGATTTTCCTCAAAGGGTGGTTTAGCGTTTAATTCCATAATTTGAACCCGACCAACGTCCATTAACCATCCGGCTTTTTGGGCGGAAAAGGTTTCACCCCAAACTGTTATTTTATGACCAACAAATAAACTTAGGTCAACTATGGAACTGGTCAGATAAACATTTTGAGTTTTTCCGCCATCGCGTAATAAATGATAGCTGCCCTCACCCTCGAAACCGCCTTCAGCCAAAACACCTTCGGCTTTATCCCGGAAAGATTTTTCATCGGGAACTCCGACGATTTCTCCGACCTTAAGATTACTGGCTGTAATAGATTCAGGTGAAGTCAACTGACCGGATGTGGTAATAGAAAAACCTGACCTTCGTGATAATCCCCATCCTGAAACTATGCCTGCGAAGATTATGATTATAGGAATTATCAGTTTTTTTGTCATTGTAGGTGACGTTTTGACAGGTTCAAACGGTTTTACTAATCCAGAATTGGAATTTAACGGTTGAACATCCATTATTTGATACTATCATTACCGCCAAATGATTACAACAGCCTTAGCTCGGCGGTTATAAATTCATTCAGCGCTCCGCCTAAAACAGTTTCCGGAGTTCTGGACTCCACGTTTGTCCGCAAGTCCTTGACCAATTTATACGGATGAAGGACATAAGATCTTATTTGTGTTCCCCAGGAAGCTTGGGTTTGACCGCCTTTGATTTTTTTCATTTCGGCTTGCTTCTTGGCATCTTCAATTTCCCAAAGCTTAGCCCTTAGAAGTTGGGTGGCAATTTTCCGGTTCTGTTCCTGCTGCCTTTGGGAATGGCATTCAACAACAATTCCGGTTGGCTTATGCCTTATTCTGACCGCGGTACTGACTTTATTTACATTTTGTCCGCCGGCGCCCGGAGAACGGAAAGCCTCAAATTCAACATCTTCAGATTTAATCACGATTTCTGCGTTATCGTCCAAAACCGGCATAACTTCCACCATGGCAAAACTTGTTTGGCGGAGGGAATCGGCGTTAAACGGAGATTGCCTGACTAAACGGTGGGTGCCTTTTTCCCCGCGTAAATATCCGAAAGCCTGATGCCCATGGATGGCTAATGTTGCGGATTTAATTCCGGCCTCTTCGCCGTCTTGTTGGTCTATTAATTCCCACTTCCAGTTTTTGATATCACAAAATCTCTGATACATCCTCAGAAGCATGGACGCCCAGTCCATGGCTTCAGTTCCGCCCTGTCCGGAATGGATAGATAGAAGACAATCGCGTTGATCGTAAGGTCCGGATAAATAGGTGGCATCTTCCAGTTGGCGGACGGATGTTTCTACCTCAGCTAATTTTTGCTGTAATTCCTCCAGCATCTCCAGCTCTAAGGCAGTTCTGGCGTCATCAAGGGATTTAGATGTTGTTTCAAGTTTAGTAATTAATTCTTTAAGTCCCGATAGCTCACGCATAACGTTTTGGGCGTGGCGGTCATCTTTCCAGAAGTCTTGACCTTGGGTTTCCTGCTGTAGTTTTTCGATTTCTGCCAATTTTTTATCCGGCCCTAATTTTGTATTCAGTTGTTGCAGGGCTTGGTTTGCCAAATCAATTCTGGTTTTAAATTCTTCCATTTGGATATTTTACTAGAAAGTGCTACTGAAGATATTTTGCGATGTTAGAGTTGTGCTCCTCCAGATTTTTAGCATAGTGTGTGGTGCCATCCGATTCGGAAATATAATATAAATAGTTTGTTTCAGCCGGATTAAGAACAGCTTTCATAGCCTCAATTCCGGGATTAGCAATCGGGCCGGGAGGAAGACCGGGAAATTTATAGGTGTTGTAAGGGGAATTAATATTTTTATCGTTTGAATAAACTGTCGGCCACCAATCTTGGGGAGTCGCTTTTGGATACTGAAGCGTGGCGTCAACCTGGAGCGCCATTCCGATTTTAAGCCGGTTTTTAAAAACGCTGGCGACCAGCGGCCGATCGGCATCGTGTTTGGCTTCTCTCTCGACTAAGGAGGCAAGGACGAGGGACGAAGGCTGAAGGCCAAAGGCGGAAGTTTTTTCTTCAAAATTGTTGGTCATTTTTCCAATTATTTGTTCTGCAGAGGAATCTTTAGCGAATAAATAAGTGTCGGGGAAGAGCCTGCCTTCTGCCCGGCGGAATAATTGATAGAGTTCATCCGGAGTTGAATTTTCCAATAATCCTTGTTTTTTTAATTCATCGACAATTTGTTCTGCCCGCCACCCTTCGGGAATGGTTATCCAAGTATCTAGGGTGCCGGTTTTTAACGCTCGAGTAATTTCAGTTATTGGCATAGCAGGATTCAATTTAAATGACCCGGCTTGAAAAAGTCCCCGTTGTTTAGTCAGAAATAAATAAATTTCAGCGGCAGGAGCAGATTTAATAATTCCTTCCGCTTGGAGGCGTTTTAATATGGTTCGGGTCGGCTGGCCTTTGGGAATGACGAATATTGTCAAATTTTTTGACTGAGAAACCGGTTCGATATTAGTTGTGTACCAAGCAACAAGCAGGACCCCGATTAATGCGAGCAAAACGAAAAATATTTTCTTGGCCATTTTAGATTTTTTAGGCTACTCGATTTCGGAGAATAGAGCCCGAGTGTAAGTTTTCTTTTGGGGATTATGGATAAATACCCGGCCGCATTTACAAGTTAACTGAATATTCTTGTCTTTTCGTGTTTTTGATTTTGCCGCAGCTAACGGCATGCCGCAACCAACACATTGTCCACGGGATAAAAGCCAAGCCTGAATAGGAGCGATCGCATTTTTAAACATGGCTTAGTTTATACCCTATTTATGGTACCGGAGTCAAATCAGACAACCATCTGTCTAAGATTATGGCTGCCGCGGCGGCATGGCGGAATAATTTTCCTTTAGATTTTTTCCAATGCCTAGTTTTTTCTTCAGCTTCTTTACTACTTAAGGTTTCATCGGAGATCTCTACCGGCAAGGAAAAAGTTTTTTTAAGTTCGGAGGAAAAATTTAAACTTTTTAGGGCCGAGGATTTTTCGGAGACTCCGACGATTAATTTTTCCGGTTGGTGGCTTTTAATTAGTTTGGCGATTTCCCCTAAATCTTTATTTAAGGCCGAGGTATGGATAACGGTTAAAGGCTCGGCTAATCCGGTTTCGGTTGATCCAATTGCTACTCCGGTGTGAGATAAACCATAGTCGAAAGATATAACTGTCATAAATATTTGTGTTTAGAAGTGCAGTGACTTGGTAACTGGTAATAGGTTAGAGATTGGTTGTTAGTGTTTAGAGACAAGTAATAGAGATTAGAAATTGGATTTCTCCAATAACTAATTTCTATTTTCCATTACTCGTCACCAAATCACCACACCTCTAGCCTTTACTCGTCTCTATAACACTTCACTCTAATTAACTAGTTCCGCAATCACCACTCCTCTCCTTAAATATGTCCCCTCCGGAACGCAGGTGACTAATTTTAGATAACGGCCATTATATTTTTGTTCCAGTATCTGAATATCTTCCGGTTTGACTTCTATTTTATCAACGACTTTATAGCGGTAGTTGACACCGTCAAACTTAATCAGGATTTCATCGTCGTATTCCAGGGTCATAATGGTCGAAAAAATAGACATATAATTTTGGGGATTATAGAACTGCCGTAAAATAGAATGGCCGAAAATCACCGGCGCTCCCGTTTCCCCCGGATTGGCCGTCCCGGGATATTGGATAAGAGATTTAGATAAATCCGTTCCGCCCACGGCAACCGCGGCGTTATCGATTCTGATTTTTGGGATACTTAGGCTATAACTGGTGATTTTTGAAACTGTTTGGCTGGGGTATCCGACTTCCGGAAACCAGTTTTCCGGTTTGGTGTAGTCTAATTGTTGAAAAACTGCCGGCGAGAAATTTTGGGTCCCCAATACCTGAAAATTGGCTGCGGATGGCAATGGAGATATCATGTTGCGGCCGGAATTTAACCGCGGCGATATCACGGCGAAATAGACAATAATTGGACCGATGACTGTCCCGATAGTGGCAGAGCCTATTGCAACCATTATAAATGGAATAATATTAGCCAATTGATTTGGCCGCGAAGCCGGTTGAATTGGGGCTTTTCTATAAACTATTTTTTGCATTAGCCTAATCTTAAATTAATTTTGGACTTGGACTTCAAAGTTGACCCGCTCAGGGTCAGATGAAACCCATTGGAGAATCCTTGGTAATTTCGGCGAAAATGTAAATTCAACATCCTTGACCCGCGGCAACCGTTTAAGAATATTAATTGCAATGGCCGGTCGTTTCCCGGCTATCATTTCTAAAAATTGCTTTTTATCGGTTTGGGGGGTCAACGTAGCAGAAAAATCTATGTCAAAATATATTTTTCCTTCGTCGATTTGAACGTTTTTAATTTCCGATTTTATGTTATGACCATTAGCCGAAAAACCAGCCGGAACTTTTGAAGATAAAATTGCTGCCAACAAGTTTTGATAATCCGCTTCGGTTATTGCCGTGGCTTTTACTTCCGCCTCCAGCGACAGGGAAACAGACTCTGATTCCGCTCCGGCGTCACCGGAATAATTTTCTTTAGTTGGTTTTACTTCAATGCTGTCTCCGAATATTTTTTTGTCTTGATTTTGATTAACCAATTCGTCTTTTGCCTCTGATTTAATCGCCTCGGTTAAGTCTGACAAGAGCTCACTTTTGTCCTTTTTAGAAATCATGGCAATTTCTTTTTTAGTCCCGCCGGCAAAAGTAGTTTCATTTTTAGCGACGTAAGTTGATTTTGAATAATTGGCTATTTGAAATTCTGTTCCGGATTCTAAATTGTATTCCGGTCCGAATGATTCAGCGGTAACAGAAACCTTGGAATTTCCGGGAGTTATAGAATAATCTTTTCCGGCTGAAGCCGAGGCGACATTAACGCCGGAATCTAACAAAAATAACATTTTGTTTCCGGAAACTGAAACGGTAATATTGGCGCCGGCGTCAAATTTTTTACTTCCATCAGTCCGGAGATTATAAATAGTGATTTCCCCCTTGGCCTTATCCCCAGTGGTTTTTTTCCCGGTTGTCGGTTTTGTTTGTTCTTTTGATTTGGTTAAAATTACGGTTTGGGCTGGCAATATATTGGCTGAAGAGTCTATAGAATTGGTTTGTAAATCAGCAGTCACTTTGACCGTATCTGAAATTTCTTGTCCGGCGATAGAAATTTTAAGAGTTGTTTTTGATAATTTTTTAACAGCCTGAACGATTCCGACCGTAGCTAAAAGAAAAACCAAAAAAACGACAGCAGCGGTTAAATTAATTTTATTCATTTTGGCTGTTATCTTGGGGAATTTCAGATTTAATTTTGGTATTTTGATCGTTTTTATCCGGAAATTCTTAAGCTTAGAAAAAATTGGATTAATTTTGCCGATAAAATTAGATTTAGGTTGTTGGGGCATAGACGAAGAGATGATAGATGGTTTCGGTTCAGGATTTGGCTCCGGCTTTTCAACAGATTCTTGTTCCTGAAGAGGGATTGGTTTAATGGATATGCCCAATGATTTAGCCGCTTCTCCGCCTCCGGAAATTGCGATTGCCGAAATAGAGAAAGAATTATCCATAGTTTCGATTTTAGGAATGTGCAGGAAAGGGAAAGAAGAATACCAATCGGAAAAATGTGCAGGAAAGGGAAAGAAGAATACCAATCGGAAACTAATAATTGTTGAGTCAGTTCATCTAATCTATCCGACGTTCCGTCGTACAAAATTATTCTGGAAGGTAGCGATTCCTGATCTCCGAACCTGGTTAATCCTTCCTTGACGTCCGAAGCGATATCTCCACTGCGGCCGGCTATATGAGTGGCCTCGATTATTCCCAGCCTGATAATTGATACTGTCACTTCAGAAGTGGAAACTCTAATTAAGATGGCTGACGCTGGAGTGCCTTCTTTGGCTTTAAGATATTGAGCGATAGCTTCAGTAGTAATCACAAATCCTAATGGTTTAAAAGCCATTTTTTCACAGATGATTTTAATATCATTTAGTCTGGCGGGAAGGATACTTTCCGGAGATACCCAGGCTTCGGGAAGGCCGAAAATGGCTTTAGCGATCCCGACTTTTTCCGGAATTTTTTCTAAAGCTACAGATAATGAAGTGTCAATAGCCTCCAGTAGAACTTCAACTGAAGTTCCGTCCCATTGAGCCGTGCCACCGACCCCGATAATTTCCGGCAAATCATTTTTTATCCCCCAAACCGCAGTTTTAATAAATTCAGTATCAATTTGAACTGCCAGAAAACAACCAATATTCGGACTTGGTTTTTTGGTTAATTTTTTAAGAAACGATGCAACCTCCATTTTATTTTGGCTTAAGGAACGCATATACCCGTCTGACTCCGGCAGAAACTGTTTCTTCTTTGCCCAGTTCAAATAATCCTAAACAGCCGGTACGGGCAACATGCGGACCCCCGCAAACCTCTTTGCTAACTATACCAGTTTTTTCGTTTCCAATGGTATAGACAGTAACTTTTTCTGCATATTTCTCCCCGAAAAATGCTAAGGCTCCTTCCTTTTTGGCCTTTATAAGGCTGACGGAATTACAGGAAACGGGCAAATCTTTGGCGATTTGCTGATTGATCCAGCTTTCCATATCCGATTTTTCTTTTTCGGTCAGTTTGGAGTTGTGAATGAAATCAAATCGCAGCCGTTCGGCAGTGATATTGCTGCCTTTTTGCTGAACGTGGTCTCCGACAAATTTTCTTAAAGCCGCGTGCAAAAGGTGGGTTGCGGTATGGAGTTTTGTGACTTCTTCGGAATGATCAGCTAAACCGCCTTTAAACATTCCTTTAGACGCGGTGCGTGACAGCTCTTGATGCTTAATTTTTTCTTTTTCAAACATTTCTTTATCGAATTCTATTTTCTGTTCCGTATACAACTCTTCTATTATTTCTTTCGGGAAACCATAAGATTGGAACAAATCAAATGCACTAACAAGTCCTACTTTTTTTAAACCGTCACGCAGTGTTTTTTCAAATTTATTATTTTCTTCTTCGATTACCTGTTTGATATTTTGCGAATTTGTATTTTTAAAATAATCGGTAGTTTTATATATCAATATTGCGTCGTCAACCAATTCCTCCAATCTAAGACTTATTTTCAGCTGTTGAATTTTCACCATGCTTCTTCTCAATAATCTGCGCAAAAAATACCCTTGAGCTTTATTGTTTGGCATAATACCATCTGTAATCAAAAACACTGAAGCCTTTAGGTGATCCGTCACAATCCGCATTGGTTTTTCAAATTCTGCATATTTCAAACCAGAAATTGATTGTAATTTCTCTACTAATGGCCAAAAAAGATCAGTTTTAAAAATATCAGGATCATTATTTACGGCTGCGGATAATCGCTCCAATCCTCCCCCAAAATCAATATTTTTCTTTTCCAATCGTTCAAATCCTTTGAATGTTTTTTTGTAAGCCATAAATACATTATTGCCTATCTCCATAAATCGGCCGCAATCGCAATTAGGATGACATTGATCACTTTTATAGATCGACTTTTCATGAAGACCCAATTTTTGCCCAAAATCGTAAAAAACCTCGCTGTCAGGCCCACCTGGTTCTCCAATTGGCATATCAGCATAACTGCTTCTGGCCCACCAGTTTTTATTTACGTCATAATAAAAAATGTGACTTTGAGAAACGCCTAAACTCTTCCAATTGTTTGACGCCTCTTCATCTCGGAGAACCTGATCATTGCCTTCAAATGCAGAAACATATAACTTTTGAGGGTTTAATCCTAATTCTTTGGTAAGAAATTCCCAAATCCAGGCCTGTTGTTCTTTTTTGAAATAATCACCCAACGACCAGTTCCCCAGCATTTCAAAAAACGTGTCATGGCGGTTATCTCCCACTTCTTCAATATCTTGAGCCCTAAAGCATTTTTGCGAATCAACCAATTTAGTCCCTAAAGGATGATCTTGTCCCAATAAATATGGCAACATGGGTTGCATGCCGGATCCAGTAAATAATGTAGTCGGATCATTTTCCGGCACCAACGGCGCCGAAGGAATAATCGCGTGTCCGCGGTCGGCAAAAAACTTAAGATATTTTTGCCTGATTTGAGCTGAGCTGATTATCACTTCTCAATTATACAGCGGAATTTTGTGATTTATAAATGTCTTAATTAAACCGGTGGGAATGGTGATAAAATTAGAAAAATAATGGTAAAGAAAAATAAAATCGCGATTTTTGAAGGGCAGAAAATACGCCGTTTGTGGGACGACAAGACCGAAAAGTGGTATTTTTCGGTGGTCGATGCAGTGGCAGTGTTGACTAAAAGTATTAATGCCAGAAGTTATTGGAAGGTATTAAAAAGCCGTCTGAAGGAAGAAGGAAGTGAGGTGGTTACAAAATGTAACCAACTGAAAATAGGAAAGTGGGCAGAGAGGGTGGGTCGATTGTCGGAGTTGCCAAGCGGAAATTGGAGTCAAATTTAATTTTCATTAGCTGATGCCGATCGGCAGTCTGAAATGATAATTTATTCATGGCGATTGTGAGCTTTCACAGTAATGGCCTATATATCAAATGTTATGATAGCGATATTATGGGTTATACAATTGGTGAAGCATTGCGGGAAAAAGGAGTTAGGGGGGCAGAATTTGTAGCGGCCAACGATCTGTTGGATATATTTGCTTCTGCATTGATTGGAGATAACTTGAAAGTTATGAAATTTTCGGCTTAATTATAAATTCCGGTTGGTAAAAGATGCTCTTTATACCATCCCTTCGGTCTAATCTCCAAAACGAGTTTTGTTCCTAAAACTCCTGCAGTCTGGTAAAAGGTGTAGATGGGGTGTAAAAGGTGTAAATATATCCGTTGGGGAAGACATGCAAACGGGAGACAAAGATGGTGTTGTGTTACCTGTAGAAAAACAAGAATTAGACAAAAGAACTCTTTTAAACACAAGCTCTTGAAACGCTTTCTGGTGGATGGTGACACCATGGCCCAATTGTCAGAAAAGTATGGCAATCATCCTTTAACTATCCGCAACTGGTTACACAAACAATTAAATCAGAATCCACCTTTAACAAATATCCCAACCACTGGTCCTTGTTGGCTTGTGACTGACGCCACTCATTTCAAAATGTGGGGATGTCTATTGGTCACCAAATCTACCAAAGAAAAACATCCTTTAGCCATATCCTTTCATGCCAAAGAAAACTTTGAGAGTGTCAGAGACCATCTCAACCCCATATCTGGTCTTGTGGTTAATGGATACACCACAGATGGTAAACGAGGCTTGGTGGCTGCTTACAGACAGGTATTCCCTCAGGCTAGATCACAAAGATGTTTGGTGCATATTTTGATGCGAGTCCAGGGTCTTTTAACCCACCATCCAAAACTTTCTCTGGGAAGAGATCTCTTGAATATGGCCAGTCAGTTACCCAAAATCAAGAGTGCTGTTGACGCCACTTCTTGGTGGGAACAGTTTTCAGATTGGTATCAAAACAATCAGACAATCATTAATATCAGATCTTACAAAGGTAATAAATCATGGTATTTACATGGTAATCTCCACTTAGCCATTACTCACATTTTCAATGCAGCTGATTCACTATTTGTCTTTATTAACCAAGAAGGTTCAGTCTCCAATACCAATCAACTGGAAGGCTTGTTTGGTCAAAGAAAACCAAGCCTTGCCAGACACCGTGGATTATCAAGAAAAAGAGTGGCAAATGCTCTTCTTTGGACTTTCTATTTACTCTCCAAAAAGACCTAAATTACCAACCGTTTATTATTATTAAGCC
>Ga0209211_10005976_pt1 | contig 17902 bp, 15 predicted proteins | sample RifGroA2_FD_183992 | JGI IMG/M metagenome (GOLD analysis project Ga0209211, IMG submission 183992) | Groundwater microbial communities from Rifle, Colorado, USA - Groundwater A2 (SPAdes) (version 2) | ecosystem: Environmental > Aquatic > Deep subsurface > Groundwater | place: Rifle, Colorado... | reverse complement strand
CGTATTTCCGCCAATCCGAAATCCCGGCCAGCCGGAAAGCAGTTTGAACCAACTCCTCCACGCTGTGGGTTTCCCCAGTGGCGATAACGTAATCGTCTCCTTCCGGCTGCTGAAGCATCCGCCACATGGCCTCAACGTATTCCGGGGCGTAACCCCAATCGCGCTTGGCTTTCAAATTGCCCAAATAAATTTTATCCCTTTTGCCGGCAAGAATTTCCGCGATACCCAGCGTAACTTTGCGGGACACAAAATTCTCGCCGCGCCTTGGCGATTCGTGGTTAAAAAGAATTCCGTTGGAAATATGCAGTCCGTAAGCTTCGCGATAATTCACGCCCGCCCAGTAAGAAAAAACCTTGGACACCCCGTAGGGGCTCCGGGGGTAAAATGGAGTGTTTTCATTCTGCGGCGCTTCTTTGGCCTTGCCAAACATCTCCGAAGAAGAAGCCTGGTAAAACCTGGTTTTGATGCCGGCCGCCCGGACTGCCTCCAGCAGTCTTAAAGTGGCTAGACCCGTAACTTCCGCCGTGCTCACCGGCGTTTCAAAACTGATCAAGACGTGACTTTGGGCGCCGAGATGATAAATTTCATCCGGGGCAACTCCGGCGATTAAACCATGAATGGACCCGTCGGTCAGGTCGCCATAATGTAAAAACAAATTAGCGGACTTGCCCAGATAGTCGCTGTCGTATTCAAGAAATTTTCCCGTAGCGCTGCGCACAGACGAATAAATATGTTCAATTCTTTGGCGATTGAAACTGCTGGACCTCCTGACGAGCCCATGGACTTCGTACCCTTTGGAAAGCAGCAGGTCGGCCAGATAAGAGCCGTCCTGCCCCGTGATTCCCGTTATCAGGGCTACTTTTTTGTTTTTGTTGCTACCGGGCATGTTTTTATAACTATGTTTCCAGTCCTCTCGTTTTCCATTTAAGAATTTTCAAAATCAGGAAAAAGTGGCGCCGGATTTCGCGGGCGTAGTTCAGTTTGGAAACGCCGTAGAGTCGTCCGGTGAGCTCGGCGGGGACTTCCACGAAAGTTTTGCCGCCGAAAACCAATTTGAATAAAATCTCGGCGAAAATTTCAAATCCGCCCGCTTCAAGCGTAAGCTCCTTTAGCTGCCGAGTTTTGTAGAGGCGAAAAATCGGATTTACGGAAGTGGTGGGCTTGCCCAAAAGCAGAGAGTAAATAAGCAAGGCGGCTTTGGCGATAAAAATTCTCCAGGCCGGAATGTTTTCGTCGTATTTGGCCAGAGCCGGCGAGCCGACTACGAAGTCCACTCCCGGATTTTTCTCAAGCGCTTCAAAAAGCTTCGGAATCAAGTTGGGATGGAAAGTGAAATCAGAGTCAAGGGAAACCAGATATTCGCCGCTGGCGGCCCGGATTCCGGTGCGAATCGCCTCGGCAATGCCTTTGTTTATGCCGTGCTTAATCAGGCGAATCTTCGGGTTGTTTATTTTTTCAACAAATTCCGCCGTCCTGTCCGTAGAACCGTCATCCACCACGATTACTTCGAAGTCCGGCGTAATTTTTTCCAAAACCGGCAAAAGCTCCGGGCCGATTCTGGAAACATTTTCCTCCTCGTTGAAAGCGGGCAGAACCACGGAGAGTTTCATAACTCCAGCTTTTCTTCCAGAATATCCAGCATCTTTTCAGCCACATTTTCTCCGTAGGGATGCCGCCAGTCCCTTCGGCGTTCAGCCATTATTTTCGCTTTTTCCAAAATCGTCTCGGGTTCAAAACCGGCGAGCACGTTGGAACCAATCTCCAAGCTCTCCGGCCGTTCGGTATTTTCCCGTAGCGACACCAAGGGAACTTGCATAATTGAGGCCTCTTCCTGAATGCTTCCTGAATCGGAAAGGATAACTTTGCTTTGGCTCGCCAAAGACATAAAATCCAGATAACCCAAGGGCTCAACCGGCCGTATCCCCGCAGGCATGGTAAGACTGAAAACATCCAGGTTCTTTTTGGAACGCGGATGAATGGGATAGATAACCGGCCATTGATAGTGCCCGGCGACTAAGGCGAGTCCTGAAAGCAGTTTTTGAAAATTTTCTGGATTATCAACCGCGGCCGGGCGATGGATAGTAGCCAAAAAATATTTTCCGTTCTCCAGACCCAGACGTTCATGGATTTTATTTTCTTTAATCGCTTTCGGCAAAACTTCATTCACCACGTCGGCGATCAAATTCCCAACCACAAAAATATTTTCAGTTATTCCCTCCTTCTCAAGATGCTCCTTTTGCAATTGGGTGGGCGCGAAAAGATAGCTCGCGAGGCGGTCGGTCACCACGCGATTCACCTCTTCGGGCATGGTGCGGTCAAAAGAGCGGAGCCCCCCTTCCAACTGAATAATCGGGATGTTCAGTTTTGCCGCAGCCAAAGCCCCGGCGAGGGAGCTGTTAAGGTCGGCGTACACACAAACGTAATCGGGCTTTTCTTCCAAAAGCACCTTTTCAATCCCTATCATCATTTTGCCCACCTGCTCGGCATGGGTTCCGGACCCGACTTCCAGATTATATTTCGGCTCCGGCAAAGAAAAATTTTCCCGAAACACCTTGTCCATAATCTCCGAATAATGCTGGCCGGTATGGATTACAAAAAAATTCCAATTGCGCCGCAAGGCCCCTTTGATAAACGGAGATATTTTGATTATTTCTGGGCGGGTGCCGAAAATTATGGCAATTTTTTTCTTCATGAAATATGATTTTCCGCCGTCCGCCAGGCGATATAGCGGTCTATTCCTTCATAAATCCCCACTTTCGGCTCCCAGCCCAAAAGTCGCTTGGCTTTGGAAAAATCGGCAACCATGCCCGTAGCTTCGCCGGGCCTCGCGGCCGTGTAGCGAACTTTACCGTTAAATTTTTTCGCAATATACTCGGCGATGTCCTTAATCCGCGTTCCCGAGCCCGTACCGAAATTTATCACTTCTCCGGAAAGCTCCGGGTGGTCCAGCACCGAGCAATAAGCGCCGGACACATCGGAGATATAGAGATAATCCCGGGTCTGCTCCCCGTTACCGAACACTTCCAACGCCTCGCCCCGCATCGCTTTGCCGACGAAAATCGGGATGACCGCCCCAAAATCCCTTTCTTTCTGCCTCTCACCAAAAACATTAAAAAAACGTACAATGGTTACAGGCGTCTTATAAGTTTGAAAATAAGCGAAGCAAAGCCGGTCGGCCGCCGCTTTTGAAGCCGCGTAAGGACTCATGGGGCGAAGCTCGGCGGTTTCGGCAACCGGCGCCTGGGAGGCCGGCTGGCCGTAAACCTCGCAGCTGGAAGCGTAAATAATCCGGCTCCCGGTCTTGCGAGAGGCTTCCAAGACATTGAAAGTTCCGCGCAGATTCACCGCGAGCGTCTCCCAGGGATGGAGAATGGACTCGTCCACGTTAACCCTGGCCCCCAAATGAAAAACAACATCCTTGCCGCGCATGGCTTTCTCGGTCACTTCGGCATCGGTTACCGATCCCCAGATTACCTCCGCTTTTTCTTTCAAATATTTCTGATTGTCGAGCGCCTGGGGAGTTAATGTATTTAAGACCGTGACCTTATGGCCTAATTCATAAAGTTTTTCCGCAAGATGCGACCCTTGAAACCCCATCCCGCCGGTAACGAGTATTTTCATAAACGTCCTTCAAATATATAGTATATAAACTCCGCAGGCAAGAGGCAGTTTTCATAAAACAAAAATCGGCAGGAAGCATTTTCGCCCCTGCCGATTTGTTTATTATCTCTCCCTTGTTATCGCAGTAGTGCGCCGCCGCGATACGATTTGAGCATCGCGAGCAGATGCGCGCGCTGGTCCGGCGTGGCTTCAAGCTGCTTCAGCAGATAGCCCGCAACAGTTTGCGGTCCACCCTCATGCAGGGCAACATCCTGCATCTCGGTACGGGCAAAGCCAAAGAGCCATTTAAGGAACTGCAGCATGTAAGCCTCGTACGAACGGCACTTCTGCCTATCAATCGGCTGCTCGAGCGGCGTCGCCATAAGGAATGCAGCGGGGTCGATTCGGCCGAGTTCAGTACCCCACCCCAGGTCCGTCTCGGTCTGCTTCAACCAATTCTGCAGACGCTCCTTGGCCTTACGCTCCGGATTACCAGTGTAATCCGCGGCTTCCTGGAAACCGAGCACTTTGTCGATGTCGCGCACGATGCCGCAGAGCGCCAAAGATTCCTCGCTCCCACCGCACATCTCGAGCGTTGGATTGGCCTTGAGCGAGTGGTGCAGGACGGCGTCCAGGAGCCACCTGCCTGCTTCCGTTTCACAAAAGGCGCCGAGAATCGGGCGGAGGACGAGGACGCTCTCATAGCCGTGGCGTTCATCGCTGTCATCGTACGGTATCTCGCGATACGCATCGTCGAAGATGACATCGAAGCCCGCGGGCTTGGTGCCAACGCGCTTGTTCGCCTGCACCATGCGGCCGAGGTCATGTGCACTGCACGCGATTGCAACGTAGTGGGCTAGGAGCGGCGACAACCCAAGAAGATTAGCGAACGTGTTCACCTCTTGGAATGCCTCTCGAGCGTGGGCGGGTTTAACGAGTTTCCAATGCTTGCTTGCACTCTCCATCGGGATCGACTCGGCGAGCGTGTCGTACATCGCAAAAACCTCCTTCTGAAAAACCTCACAGTCATCAACAGTGAGGCCGGATGACGCGAGGACGCGTTCAAAACCGGGATACTGCTCTGTGAACTTCATACGGATTCTCCTTTCTAAAGAATTTCAGACAAACCCTAGCATAAAGCGTTTTTGGTGTCAAGGTTTTGCGGTATAATCCAAGTTATGGATGTCCCGGCGGCTAAATTAATTAACATTTTTCTGGCGATAGCAGTGCTGGTGGGAGTTTTTGGATTTATAACTGACCTCAATTTCACCAAAAAATACGGAGGGGTGGACTTGAGAAACAGAGTGGTCGCGGCGAGGGTGGCCATGGAGCTCGGCCAAGACCCCTATTATTTCAAATGGACCCGCGATTACAGCGACAGATTTTTGGACCCGGCAGATAATGCCGCCATACCGGTAGCACGGGTAACAGTTCCTCCCACCACGCTTCTTCTGCAAAGTTCAATATCTCGCCCGCCCTATCTAGCCCAGCGTTATATCTGGTTTTTTTTCCAATGGCTCTTGCTTTTGGCAAGCATTTTCATTTTAACCCGCCTCACCTCCTCCCCCGCCGCCCGAAAAATGATTTGGATTTTGGGGCTTTTGTTCATCTCCGGAGCATATTTTTGGCGGCTGCATGTGGAGCGCGGACAAATGTATATTTTTTATGTTTTCTTGTTCGCCCTCTCGCTTTACATCTGCCAAAAATTTGGCGAAGAAAAAAAAGGCCAGAGCGCCGCCGGCCTTATTTTGGGATATCTCGCGAGTTTAAGACCACCCTTTCTCTTCGCCCTTCTCCCGTTTTTAATTTATAAAAAATTCAGACTTTCGTCCTTCGCGGTCTTGGGCTTTACCGCGAGCATTCTTTTCACTTCAATTTTCCTTCCCCCATCCCTCTGGGTCAGTTTTTACAATTCAGCCAGCTTTCAGGGGACGATGCGAACAGAGGAGGGCACGAACTTTAGAGCAATCGGCGCGGACAGGGCGGAGGGCGTGGAGCTGAAAAATTTTCTGCCTGTCCCCGGAGAAGACGGCTCTCTCCAAAGAATTATCCACGCCTTATCCGGTCGCTGGCCGGGAAATAACGCGCTTTTAGCCCTGCTTTTTGGAACGATGGCGCTTGTTATTGCCTATTTATATAAATTCAAAATACTAGAGCCGGATGGGACGAATCTTTTCTTTGTCGGCATTGCGCTTGTTTTCCTTTCCGAATTTTTTATTCCCGCGCCGCGCTGGCCCTATGCCAATGTCATTTGGCTTATTCCCCTCGCTTTGATTATCTCAAGCGCAGTCAAAATTCAAAAAATCACCCCGCTACTCTTTGTCGTTTTCTCGCTCTCTGCCGCGGGGCTTTTCTTTAATATCGGTTTTCACTTAATCCCCTATTTGACCCTCCTCGGCGATTTTTTCATTCTCCTCGCCGTTTTCTTGTTTTTGTTTTATCTTACAAATCCTAAATTCATTTCTCAAGATAAAAGATAAAATGATACAGCAAAATCACGCGATAGCGTGAAAATGATGTATCAGCGGCAAGCGGAAGCGGGGTTCTTTTGATAAATTAAAATCTTGCTTATATTATTTTGAAACTCATAACAGGCCGGAATTTTAGAGAGTTCCTCGAGAACGCCCTGCGGCGCGAAAATAAAGTCAAACTCGCCCCGCCGCATCCGTTCCAAATTCTCCTCCCCCATTTTTAAATAGTCGCTCATCTTTAAATACTGATAAAAATTCGCTCCGTCAAACCGGGCGGCGATTTGCGGAACCGTCAGAAAAAAAACAGATTTATCCGCTGGAATGGTCTTTAAATACGGCTCAAACGCCGTGGGCGCGTCCTCGCGGCACCATGAATTCTCCTGCCAGAGAGGAATAAGCTGAATGACAACCGCCAAAAAAATCACTGCGCCTAGAAATTTTTTCAGAGAAAAACTTTCCAGAAAAGATTCAATCCCGGGCGCCAAAAAAAGAAAGAAGAGCACATGCCCCGGGAAAAAATTCTTGTACCATCCCGCCGTTCTGAAATAGGCCAGCAAAACCAGGGAAGCAAAGGCCCAGGCGGCGATTTCGGAGACGGCCATCTCTTCCCCTTTTCTGAACCTCTTCGTGAAAAACCAAACCGAGACCAAAAATAAAACCAAGAGATGAAAAGGAGTGGATTCGGTGAAAAAACGCTTGAGATTTGAAAGAATGACCGGAGTAAAATCGGAGACGTAATAAGGGTTGGAATAATGCGCCCAAACCCGTTCCAGAGAGGTTCCCCCGCCAAACTGGGTGAAAACCCACGCCGCGAGCGCCAGAAAAACACCCAAGCCCAGCGCCGCCGTAAAAATCCGGCCCTCTTTTGCCAGAAGATATTTTCGCCAATTCAACAAAAACGCCACGGCGAGCGCCGGCAGAATCAGAAGAAAAATGGGCTTGGCGCTGGCGGCCATACCCAAGAAAAAACCTGAAAAAATAATAAGCGGATAACTTTTTCGGACGGCTTTTTCCGAAAAAGCGAGGAGGAGAAGCCCCGCAACAAAGAAAAACAGCCCTGGCACCTCGCCCAGAAAATTTTTACCGATGCCATAGAGCGGAGAGAAAGTCGCCAAAAGCAAGGTTGAAAAGAGAGCGAGTTTGGCTCCGTAAAGTTTTCGCGAGAGAAAATAGAAAACCAATACAAATCCCAAAAGAAACAAAATCGCGACGAAGCGCAAAACCGCGATATTCGCGCCAAAGATTTTGAAAGCGGCGACGGCCGGCAGAAAAACCGGATAGCCGACCGAGATGAGCGCGTAGTCAGTGAAAACCCCCGGAGCCGTCTGGACCCCCCAGACGCCGGAGCTTGTGATATTCTTCGCCATCTGCAAATAAATTCCCTCGTCAAACCACGACGCCGGGTTGGTCTGAAAACACCAAAAAGAAAGGAAAACCGTTATTGCTAAAATCAATACGGTCAACAAACCATTTTTTCCGAAGAAACTTGGGGAGCTCATATTAAAACTTTACCGCGTTAATGACTGGCAGGCAATGATACATCATTTCTACGCTATAGCATAACAATGATGTATCAAATTTATTATTTTGATTTATTCAACTTAAATTCTCTCCGAAAAATATAATCGGGGGTAAGTTTGGTTTCAAGATACCAAACATAATCGGGGATATCAAAAAAGTTTATAACAAAGTTGACCTCATCCCGACAGGAATAAGGACAAACAAAAACGCTCCCGACGCCAGAAGTTCCACTAATTTTGCCACCAGTTTTCCCTGCTCCGCCATAACAAATCTATATTACCAAAACTACCAGAAATGATACAACAAAATAACGCGATAGCGTAGGAATGTTGTATCATCAATTAAAAATAAGAAAATAAGAAAAAAAATATGGAATCAGGCCGGAGGCGGGGTATGGAAACCATTCCCCAACAAAAACTTCAAGCATGATACTTTAAAATTTTAGAAGAAAAATTAAAATTCGGCAAGCGCGATTGCGCTTGCCGAATTCGGTTTACCTCGCCGACCTCGGTCTAATGGGTATGTAACGGATGGGGACAACCCCAGGAATAGCCGCCCTGCTCCTCTATCTCATACATCGGAACTTCGCCGTCGGGGTCAATGATGTCCACTCGCCCCTTGATGTGACCCAAGCTGCAATGTCTCGGCCCCGTCCGTTTGAACTCATCCCCCTCGAAGTCAGAGGCGTCGCAAGGAATGTCTCCCAGCCGCCAGTCAGCAACCTCCCGCAGAATATCGGTGAGCTCCTTGTGTTTGGGATGCGCCCGGAACGCCTCGAGCGCCTCCTTGCTTTCGAAAACGGCGATCTCCAAAAGATGATCTCCTTTCCGAAGGTCAAAATTCTCCTCAACCTTCCAAAGCAGGATGCCCGCAGCTCGTCCTCCGCATTCCTTAGCAATGGTCTGGTAGCGGCTGTAGATTTCGTGCCTCACCGCAGGAGAAGCATCCTTCCGAAATGAAATCAGCACCGCGTGCCACAGCGCACCTTCCTGAACATCTTGCTGCATCGCTTTTCCTCCTTCCTTTTTCGGTTATTTGCTTAGAGCTTACTTTAGCTCACGCCTTGTTGCGAAACGAACCGTAGCGTAAATACGCCGCGATGTTCCACAAAATCCAGGAAGATTTGAAACCGGTTCGGACGCTTTTTACAAATGATGGTTCCGCAGAAAACTCATAGCGAGGGCACCGCACCGATACGGGATAAGTTTGAACGTCTGGCAAAAACAGGCCCATGACGTCCAAACTTCTTCGCATGTGATACTGCTCTGCCACCATTATCAAAGAACGTACCGCCAGGTCTTTTAGAACCTTTCTGGCCTTTTGCACCTCATCAAAGGTGCTCGTAATCTCCGGGACGATAAAAATATTCTCTGCTTTTATCCCGGCTCGAAGCGCGGACTCAAGTTTTAAATCCGCCTCCCTCCGCCAAACATGGCAATATGCGGCGGTAAAAACCAACTAAGCCAATTTTTCAATCAAACCACCTCCTTTCCTTTCTGTTTTTGGAGTATTTTTTTTTAAAGAAATATAACGACTAAATTCTAGCTGATTTGATACGGAAAGTCAAGAGTCGAAGCGAATCCAGCGCCAGAAGGAAAAGCAGTGGATTTATGGGGATGCGGAGGCGCGGCCCGCCGATGGGAGAGGCCAAAAGCGCGTAAATAATTATTATTGAAACAAAAAATAATTTCGGTTTATGATTTCCGCCGGAAAGCTTTTTGAATAAAAACGGATTCAAGACGGCCAGCAGGGCAATCAAAATAAAAATCAAATCAGCCGCCAGCAGAACCGACAAAAGCGGACGGGCGCGAAGCTTTTGAAAATCTCCGCTTTCCAGAAATCCTCCCTGGGCAGAGTTATAATGAAGTTGAGGATAAGGCAGACCGTTTAAAACATTGACAAAACCGGAGTCGGAGAAAAGCCGGTAGGTTTTTATGAGATGAAGCTGGATATATTTAAAAGGACGAGATAAGATAAGTTCCAGAGCAGCTCGCTTCATCTCCGGGATAATTCTCATGTCAAAATTTTTATTCAGCGCTTCTTCATAATCCACCTGGCGCAGTGCCTCCGGCTCGCCAAGCCACTCGCTAAAAAGTTTTGCGTGGTAAAGATATAGCGCTTTGTCGGATTGGGAGTAAAACCCCCAAGTGCCGAGAATGAAGACGTTATAAAAGAGCCACGGCGACAGGACGCCTAGAAAAATCAAAAGAGCCAGAAGAAAATTTTTCAAATTTTTTCGATTGAGGCCGGCGAGTAAAATTACTATGGGAATCAAAATAAAAAACCAGATTGCGACCGGCCGCACGAGTGCCGAGAGAGCCAGAAAAAGCGCCCCCAGGAAAAGCTCTCGGTGTCTCCCACTTTTAACGTAAACTCCCAGCTCGAAAACAGCCGGCACGAAAAAGAGCATAAACGGGGCTTCGGCCATTATTTGGCTTGAGATAATCGCCCCCACCGGCTCCAGCGCGAAGAGAAAAGCGCCCCCCACGGCGATTTTCCGGCCAAAGATTTTTTTTCCGAAAATAAAAACAAAAACCGCCGCGAGAGACATGAAAATAGCGCCCGCGAGCGCCGGAAAATAAAGCGAAGTTTTAAGATAGACAAACGGGACTAAAAACGCCGGGTAGAAAGGAGTCCGAAAATTATCGGGATGGGGCGTTTGAGAAATCTCCGTAGAATAAATCCCCTCGGCGAGCATATTTTTTGCAGTTTGGAGATAATTTAAGCTGTCCGCGACATACAAAAGCGAACGCTCGGAATCAAAAGACCAAAGGACGAAAAGCCGCAAAAGAAAGGCAGCCAAAAAAATCAAAACTGCTATTTTTTTATCTGACATGATTTTTCTGAATAAAATCCAAAATATTTCTGGCGCGGTTTTCCCAAGTATATTTTTTTACGTCTTCCAGGGCGCGCCGGGAAATTTTTTGGGAAAATGCCTCATCATCCAAAACTCTCGCGATCCCTTCAGCAAACGCCCGGGGATTGTCCGGCTCAACAAAAAAAGCGTTGAACTCATTCAAAACTTCGCGCAAGGACGGCAGGTCAGAAACGACTATCGGAATTCCGGAGGCCATGTGGGCAAAAAGCTTAAGGGGCGAGGTGTGATATTTTGAAATCTCGTATTTGGCGGAATTGGGAATGACCAAAACATCCGCCGCCCGCTGGTTTTGAGGCAACAATTTATAAGGGAGGTAGCCGGTGAAAATAACGTCCGGATATCTCGACTGAAGCTCTTTTATCTGTGCTTTTCTCTCTCCTATCATAATCAACTTTGTATCCGGCGGAAACGAACGCGAGGCCTCCAGGAGGACATCATAACCTTTCCAAGCATCAAAAAGCCCTATAAACATTACTATTCTTTTATCAAGAGGCAAATTTAATCTCCGCCTTGCCTCTTCTTTTGAGACCGAGACCTGAAATTCATTAAAATCTATCCCGTCAGGAGCGACCAGAATATTCTCTCCGCCGAAACCGCTTTCAACCAATTTCTTTTTAAGATACGATGTGAGAACAACAAGCTGGGAGGCGTTCCGCATCCTGGCGGGGAAAGTATGAACCTCCAAAACAAAATTTTTGAAGAAAAAACCGGCAAGATCTTCGCGAGTGTAAAGAAGGTCATATTTCTTAAACCAAAGATAAAATTTAGCGGAGAGGAGAAAAGTCAGGGACTCAATCCAAAAAGCGAACGGGCCCAGAATAAAATCAAGCGGAATTAAATCCAGAACCGGAAGCTTTTTTATTCTGAAATTCTGCGTCACCGCATAATAGTCAAGAGGATTCGCCTTTATGCTGGTGAAGCGCCGCGGAAGAACAAGTTCCACCTCCAAGCCGGCTTTGGCGAAAGCCTCGCACATCTTCATAGTCTGAACGCCGTGGGCGCGCTCGGTCGGCATCCGAAAATTCGCAATATAAACTAGCTTCATTTTATTACAAAAACGTGAAATCCCGAGGTTTGATTTTTGGAAGGGAAAATGTAATCCAGAATCCGCGCCGGCCATATGAAAACGTGCCGCAGATAAGGCAGGAAGTGAATCAAGGTTTCAAAAAAACCGCGGAGTTTTTGAATCTCAATTTTTGAAAAGTTTTTTAAAAGCTCGCGGACTCCGTCCTCGGTAAAACGCCAATAGTCTTTATAAAAACCTTTTTCGGCATGGTAAGGAAACAGAAAGGGAACGTATAAAAACCCCTTGCCGCCCGGCTTTAGGACACGATAAAGCTCCGCAACAACTTTGTGCGGATTTTCAACATGTTCAAGTACGGATTTACAAATAAGAGCGTCAAAACTTTCGTCTGAAAAAGGAAGTTCGTGAATATCGCCTTTGATTGCCCCAGATGATGGCTCAGCGTTGATGTCAAAAACCACATAATCTGAATCTTTAAACAGCTCACGGTACTTTGACAACTCTTTTGAAAACGGCTCTCCCCCGCCCGCATCCAAAATTCTGCGTTCTCGCGCAATTGTTTTTATCTTTTCGTCAAAAAATTTATCCCAAGGGGTCATTTTAGAAACATTCTTGACCAAACCTGAAAAGTGATAAGCGACCAGAGGGTGTTTAAGTGATAGGATTTTGACTCCAAATGTTCATCCAGCATTTTTTGAATTTCTTTGAAATCAAAAAAGTTCGTGTTTTGCGGATAATAATTCTCCGAAAGAACCTCGCGGGCGAAATCCTTTAAATCGTCCCTTAGCCATTTGGAGGCGGGAGAAAACCAGCCGCGCTTCTCCTCCTTCAAAATAAAGGGCGGGAGGTCTTTGGCCAAGGCCTCGCGGAAAACGCGCTTGCCTCGGCGGCGCGTACCGATTTTGAACCGCGCGGGGATTTGAAAAGCCAATTTGACCATTTCCAGATCCAAAATCGGGACTCGTTCCTCCAGACCGTGGGCCATGGTCAGCTTGTCGGTTCTTAATAAAGATTCATCCTGAAGCCAGGTCTGAAAATCAACGGCCATCATTTGATTAGTCGCATCCTTCCAGCTTTTCTCAAAATACGGCGCGAAATGCTTTGCGCCGGCCAAAGCCATATTTGCTTCCGGTTTTAAAAACCTTGAAACAATCGCTTCTTTCTGCGACATGAAAGACAAAAAGCGCTCCACTCCGAAGGGCCGAAATTTTTGAGCATGCCCCGGCCAAATTAACGTTCCCAGACGGCGAGGCAGCTCTCCCAAACGCTCCAGCCAAAAATTATACCAATAGCGGTCGTACCCTCCGAAAAGTTCGTCGCCTCCGTCTCCGCCAAATACGACATCAACCTCTCTTTTTGCAAAAGCGGACAGAAGATAGGTGGCTCCTTGAATGGGATTTGAAACCGGCTCGTCCAAATGCCAGATAATTTTTTCAAAGTTTTCTTTCAAGTCCTTGCCAGCAATCACAAGCTCGCGATGCTCGGATTTAAAAAAGGCGGCGCTTCTCCGTGCCAGCTCAAAATCAGCGTTATAGCGCTCGCTCTGAATAAGTGTCTTAAACCCAACCGAAAAAGTTTTCACTGGCCCGGAGGCCTCCTTGGTCATGGCGGCCAAAATAGCCGTGGAGTCAATGCCCCCCGAAAGGAAAAGACCCAAGGGACGGTCCGAAATTAACTGCCGCTTTACGGCTGCAAAAAATTTTTCTCTGATAAGGCGCCTGGTTTCTTCTTCGGACTCAAGATAATCCCCTTCCCGAAGCTTCCAAAAATGTTTAATCTCCAGAGTCTTGCCGTCAAAAATTCCGAAGCATCCCGCCGGGAACTTCCTAACTTTCTCCCACATGGTAAGCGGCGCTGGCACGTATAAAAAGCGAAAATAAAGATTCAGCGCTTCCGAATTCAAAGTCCGCGAAACATCATGACAAAAAACGGCTTTGGCTTCGGAAGAAAAAATAAAACGCCGGCCGTCAAAATAATAATAAAGCGGCTTCACGCCGACGGGGTCGCGCGCCAGAAAAAGTCTTTTCTCAAAGTTATCCCAAATCGCGAAAGCAAAAATACCGTTCAGGCGGGAAAGGCAGGCCGGACCTTCTCTGGCAAAAAGCTCCAGAAGCGTTTCAGTATCGGAATGCGAACGAAACTTTACGCCCTTAGCCTCGAGTTCTTGGCGAAGCTCCGGAAAATTATAAAGCTCGCCGTTATAAACTATGGCGTATCTCCCGTCCGGCGTGGACATGGGCTGATGACCCGCTGGCGAGGTATCAATAATCGCCAGACGCCGCGACCCCAGCGAAATTCCATCGGAGGTGAAAACACCTTCATCATCCGGCCCGCGATGGCGGGTGGTTTCATTCATTTTTTCCATAAGCCCACGGTCCGAAAAATTAAAGCCGTTGATGGCGCACATAAAATCTATTCTATTTTCTTTATAACCATCGTTGGGCCGTTATTCTCCCGCTCAAAAATTTTTTTGAGTCCACCGCCGAAACCGTTCGTAACATCATCCTCGTTTTGCCGGAATCCTTCAAAGGTTTCAAGCGTCTCGCCCGTGTTCTGAAAATAATCGTCCGCTCCGCGAAGTTCGGCAAACTCGGGGCTCAAAACCAAATACTCATAACCGCGACTTTCCAGATAAGCTCCCGGGTTTTCAAAAAACTTGCCGGCTTTCACCGTGTAAAGGTTCAAAGCATGATAACGTTTTTCCGGAAGGAAGCGCGACGGGAGCGTCCGTTCCGCCTCATCAATCTTCCGCAAGGAATCCGGGTCAAGCGCTTCCTGTTCGGCAATGGCCTGGGGGAGCGACGGCAAACGCGCGAGGCGCGCGAGCACTATAATTTTCGCCCCTTTCGGAACATGCGCCCGAATCCAGCTTGCGGCTTGAAGCCTGGTGTCATTTTTTAAAAGCAGAAAATCCAGCCGTAAAACGCCCATGAGCATAATCAAAAAAGCCAGAGCTCCTAAAATAGCCACTGCGGGCTTAAAACTGCCGGCAGCCTTTTCCCAAACGGCATAAAGACCATACCCGGCGCTAACGGCAAAAACGGGATAGAGCATCAAAATATAGCGGTCGAGATGGAAGAAAATAAAATAAAAAATCGCGACATACGACAGAATAAATCCGAAAACCGGCAAAAAATACTCTCTTTTATAAAAGAAACTGAAAACCAATCCCAGAATCAAAAATAACAAGAGCGCGGGTTCGGCTTTAAAAAGTCCCTCCAGATAAAAACCATAGCCTCCGAGAAATCCGACAAAACTTCTGGTTTGCCCCGTAATATTTTCCGAGCTCACCACCAAACCCAGAGGGTTCAGCGAAAAAGCCAAAAGCCCGAGGCCGATAAGGATGGCGGGCGGAGCATAAATCCATTTTTCGCGAAAAAGTTTTTTAAGCGGGAGGCGGTCGTAAAAGAAAAACCAGAATGCCATAAAAACCGCGGCCAGAAGCGCTTGATAGTTTATTCCCGCCCCTAAGCCTGCGACGAGAGCCGCGCTTATATATTTCTTCTTAAGAGAAAAATCGTCCCGGGAGAGAAGATAAAAAACCAAAGCAAAAACAAAGGTTACCGGAACCCAATGCCGCGCCCAATGGGAAAAATCAACATGGAGGAAACTTAACGCCAAAAACGCCGCAGCCAGAAGTCCCACCGCTTCTTTTTTAAAAATGTTCTTTCCTATTTTATACGTCAGCCAAACCGTCCCCACTCCGAAGAGAGCCGAGACCAAGCGCGCGGCCAAAAAAAGCGAAGAAGGATCGGCAATTATAAAGCTCTTGAATTCCGTAAAAGTCCCCCCGAAAAATAAAAATTTAAATCCCAGGACAAGAGAAAAAGGAATCAGATAAAGGTAGGAAAGATAGGGGGGAAAATAAAGAATGTTTCTGAACTCCTCCGAGTGAAAAGCGGGAATAAGGCTTCCCAGCTCCATCATTTTAAGGGCTCCTAAAATGGCGGGCGGCTCATCCGCCACCACCCAAAGAGGCAGGCCGTATCCAATGCCGAAAAGGCGCAGCAAGAAAGCGGCCAGCAAAACAAGAAAAAGCTTTCCGTTAAAATCGCCCCAAAAATTCATTAAAGGCGTTTTTGAGATAGGCCAGGTGCCTGCCTCCGAGCCCCTGATGGCAGCCCACGAGAAAAGAATTTTTCATTATCCGCTCCGCCGCCGGATATTTTCGTTCCAAATTTTTCACAGCCAGACGCTTAAAAGCCGGCTGGCGCAGAACATTGCCGGTAAAAATAGGCCTGGTCTGGATATTTCGCTTCTCCAAAAATTTTACAATTTCCAACCGGGAAAAGGGCGCTTGGGACCTAATGGTGAGCGGAAAAGCCAGCCAGCTTGTGCGGCTTTCCGGCGTCTGCCGCGGCAGTTCAAAAAATTTATTCCACTTCTTAAAAAACATTAGAAGCTCCTGAAAATTATCCCGCCGGCGTTTGGCAAAACGCGGAAGCTTTTTAAGCTGGGCCAGACCAAAAGCCGAACCCATCTCGAGCGGCAAGAAATTATAACCAACCTCCGTGAAAAAGAATTTCCCGTCATAAGGCACGCCGGCGAGTTTCTTCGTAAATCTTTTGCCAACGTCCTCGGATTCGGAAAAAAGCCCCGAGGAACGGCCCCACCCCCGCAGAACCAAAAGGCGCCGATACCAATCGCGGCGATTCACCAAAATCATTCCGCCGCCTCCGCCGGCGTTTATAACGTGCGAACCGTAAAAACTGGTAGTGGAAATATCAGAAAAAGCACCGGTAGGTTTGTCTTTAAATTCAGCGCCGAGAGTATCGCAGGAGTCCTCAATCAGAGAAAGTTTGTATTTATTCGCCGACGAGCCGGAATTTACCATCACGCCGTATTTTTTGCCGAAAAGAGCGGCAACTTTTTTTTCAAAAGCTCTGGTCTCAATTCCCAAAGAAGTGCGGTGTTCTCTGATTACCCTTGCCACCGCCTTTTCCTCCTCGCGGTCATGAACCGAAAGAGCATAAGGCACTTTGAGCTTGGTATGTTTATTCATAACCGAAAAAAGATTTTATCTGCCGGCCAGTAAGCTCGACCGCTGAATTTTTCTTCTCATAAAATTTTTTATACCAATCCACCGTCAGCTTTACGCTCGTTTCAAAATCGAGCCGCGGCCGCCAATTCAGGAAAGAGCCGGCTTTGGCGATGTCCAGTTTTAAAAACTGGGCTTCATACTTATTAGCAGAGGCATCAGCCGAAATATCATATTCCCGACCGCCAAAACCGGTAAGAACGTTTTCTAAAAGCCGCTTGACCGTCAGATGGCTTTCATCGTTCGGCCCGAAATTCCACGCTCCGGACAAATCTTTCTTCCCTTCATAAAGCCCGCGGGCCAGGAGCAAATAGCCGCAAAGCGGGTCCAAGACATGCTGCCAGGGACGGATAGCGTCCGGATTTCGCACCAAGAGCTTAGCGCCATTTTCATAGACAGCGCGCACGATATCGGGGACAATTCTGTCCTGTCCCCAATCCCCTCCTCCAAGCACATTTCCAGCGCGGGCGATGGCCAGCGGCAGGGAAAAAGATTTTAAATACGACTGCGCGATAAGGTCGGCCGCGGCTTTGGACGAGCTATACGGGTCGTGGCCGCCCAAAGGGTCTGCTTCGCGATAAGCGTGGCTTGATTCCTTATTGTCATAAACCTTGTCAGTAGTAATGATAACCGCGGCGCGGACACGGCTACTTTCCCTCACAGTCTGAAGAAGATTAACCGTCCCCATGACATTGGTAGAAAACGTTTCCAGCGGGTCGTCATAACTCTTCAACACCAGCGGTTGGGCAGCCAAGTGAAACACAATCTCCGGTTTTTCTTTTTCCATCACGGCGCTAACATTTTTGAAATTCCTGATGTCCAGGAAATGATTCCGCGTCCGCCCCTTAAGCCGCAAAAGATTAAAAAGACTCGGCCGGGTGTGGGGTTTAAGCGCGAGCCCGGCTACCTTGGCGCCGAAACCAAGCAATATTTCCGAAAGCCATGCGCCCTTAAAACCGGAATGCCCGGTAATCAAGACCTTTTTGCCTCGGAAAAACTCCGGAAGATCATTCATCTCGGTTTTTTATTTTTCCCAGACAGCCCAGGGACGGGAATTCTGCCAGAGACGATTCAATTCCTCCATCTCCGCATAGGTATCCATGGCTTTCCAAAACCCATCGTGCCTGAAAATTGAAAGTTGGCGCGCCTGGACCAGTTTCCCCAAAGCATCCTCGACCGACCCACCGTCAAGATAATCAAAAAAATCTTTTTTAAAAACCATAAACCCTCCGTTGACATACTCTTCCAGAACCGGTTTTTGGCGAAAGCTGGTGACGAGGTTTTTCTCCGCATCGACGCCCACCAGGCCGTATTTGGAATAAGGATGAACTCCGGTAATGGTGCCCACGGTATTCTGCCGGCGATGAAAT
>Ga0209211_10005973_pt1 | contig 17905 bp, 16 predicted proteins | sample RifGroA2_FD_183992 | JGI IMG/M metagenome (GOLD analysis project Ga0209211, IMG submission 183992) | Groundwater microbial communities from Rifle, Colorado, USA - Groundwater A2 (SPAdes) (version 2) | ecosystem: Environmental > Aquatic > Deep subsurface > Groundwater | place: Rifle, Colorado... | reverse complement strand
ACGCCGGCCTTAACTCTGAGCATGGTGCTTATTGCTGTCGCCTTTTCCTTCAAAATAGCCGCTGCTCCGTTTCATATGTGGGCGCCTGATGTATATGAAGGAGCCCCGACATCAATAACCGCATTTATGTCTGTTGGTCCAAAGGCAGCGGGTTTTGCGGTAATAGGCAGGGTTTTTTATATAGCTTTTCAGGGACAGCAGCCTGAGTGGACAGCCATTCTTATAGGCATAGCCATTCTTACAATGGCGGTCGGTAATATACTCGCTATTATGCAGACTAATATTAAGAGGATGCTGGCTTATTCATCAATAGCCCACGCAGGCTATGCGCTGCTTGGCGTAATTGCCGGGACAAATGAAGGACTCAGCTCAATGATGACATATCTGTTGATCTATGCGTTCATGAACATAGGCGCATTTTCAATAGTTATACTACTGGACAAAGGAGAGGAGATAAAGGATTATCAGGGGCTTTCCAAAAGTCATCCGCTGGTTGCGGCCTTGATGCTTGTCTTTATGTTCTCACTCACCGGCATTCCGCCCACAGCCGGATTTATAGGAAAATTCAATCTCTTTATGGCGGCTATCAATGCCGGGTATGTTTGGGTTGTTGTTGTTGCCGTAATGTTCAGCGCTATTTCCGCATACTATTACCTCAGGATTGTAATGAACATGTACATGAAGGAAATGACAGAAGAGTCTGCAATAAGCCCGTCTCCTTCCCTTGGCATGGCGATTGTGATAACTGTTTTAATGGTTTTCATAATCGGCATTATGCCGTCAGTGGTGATCGGCTGATAAAGGATAATGACGCTTCATTCCGGAATGCTCTCGTCCAAAGATTTTCTATCCATAATCTATTTGAACACATTTCTCAGCCATTCTAATATAGATAAATATGTGAAAAACCTTGACAAGACAAGAACTAAAAAGACATTATAAGAAGAATTAATATTGGAATTTGGCGCTTAGAAGGAGAAGTACCTGCTTTAAGCAGCGCCTATTTTTGGCTGTATGTTTAGCTGTTTTAGTAAGGATCTCAAAAACATTTTCACTTATATTATTATATCTCATGGGGGAGAGTAATGAATAATGTCCAAGCTATTAATATACTGCCAAGGAAGATTTTATATTCTATTGCGGGCATCCCGTTAGTTGTCGGAACACTTCACCTTCTTGTCTCAATCTTCAGCAAGGCATCATTGACAATCATAATAGAAGAGCTGATAGCAATAATACTGATAAGTATATTGACTGCCTTGGCAACTCTCTATCACTTCAAAAATACATTGGGCCCGTATTTCGAAACCCACATTGATATCATGAAAAAGACCTGTAATCAGAAAAACCAGCTTGAAAGACTTTTGTGCGGGCTCGATTCATGCAAGGAAGACCTCTCGCTGATGATCCATGAGATACAAAATAATTTGCGTGGCGTTAAAGAAAAGGAAGAGGGTATGTATGAGATGTTGAAGGAGATCAGCAGCTCTACTGAAAATCAACTGGTACAATTGGGCTCGACCACAAGTGAGATTAAACAGTTCATCGAAATGGTGGACAGGATATCAGATGAGACCTCAGACCTTGCTGAATATAGTCGTGTGGCATCAGGGGCATCTGCCAGCGGGAACGAGACTATCATGAAGGTGCAGTCCGAGATGAATTCCATATCAGATAAGGTAAATGAATCCGCAGCCAAGATACAGTCACTCGGAAAGAGTTCAGAGAACATAGGCAATATTATATCCGTTATTACCACGATTGCCGAGCAGACGAACCTTCTTGCCTTAAATGCGGCAATCGAGGCGGCAAGGGCCGGAGACCAGGGCAGAGGGTTTGCGGTTGTTGCCGATGAGGTCAGGAAACTAGCGGAAAGGACAACAAGCTCTACAAAAGAGATAGGAACTGTGATAAGCACAATACAGGCAGAGATAGGCGCAGTAGTGAAATCTATCGAATCAATAGTCCATGGAGTAGAGCTGGGCAAAGAACTCTCTACTAAGGCAGGCGAGGCATTCAGACAGGTCAATAACGGTGTTTCTGAAGTGAACACCAACATTGAGTCAATAGTTTCTTCTACCAATACCCAGCTCAACGTTAGCAGGGAGATTAGCTCCAAGATGGATGTAATACTTGCCGAGGCGAGAAAGATCGCGATTGGCATTGAATCAACATGGGACACAATGGGTGACCTTATTGAGTCTATCAAAAAAGTCGCGCAACTTACTAACGGCCGTTAGCAAAAATGGAGGTGTGGATATGAGTAAGATCAACTGCTGGGAGTTCAAAAAATGCGGAAGAGAAGCTGGAGGCCCCAAGGTGCAGGAGCTGGGTGTTTGCCCTGTTCATCCCAATAATGGGCGGAGTTGCTGGCTTGTTGCAGGTACTTTCTGCGGCGGCAAGGTGCAGGGTAGTGCTGCACAGAAACTTGGCAATTGCGCGGTCTGTGATTTCTACATAAAGGTAAAGGCACGGGAAATCTGACCCCAAAGGTTGTCAACCAGAATTAAGCAGGGGCGTTTGTAAGACATCATTAAAGCATCTGGGGAGGTGGCATTAATGAAGTGTAGTAGTATGTCGTGAAAAATACAGTTGGTTCCCTTGGCTGTATTGACACACTGCATGTATTTTACTGCCATCATCTCCAATCTATTAGTATTTCTGCTTGTGCATCCAAAGTGTTGTCTTCAGAGAAAACCCCATTTCCCTGTAATGTTATATAGCTATGTTTTATAGCTATTGACATCGTTTTATTTATAACCTATCCTTTTATTAAAAGAACGGCACCCTGGGTTCCATTTTTACCGGGTATGAAATTTTGGAGGAAAAATAGCGCATTGTCTACGGCTTTGATAGGCATAGGAAACATCCTTTTAAGCGATGAAGGTGTCGGGGTCCATGCAGTAAACGCCATAAAACAAAGGTATACCTTTTCTCCGCATGTGGAGATAATTGATGGCGGGACCATGGGCCTCGATCTCCTTTCATATTTTGAGGGCCGGGACAAGGTCTTGATACTTGATGCGGTTGATTTCGGCGAGCCCCCCGGACATACCGGCATAATTGAAAATAACGATATCCCGTCCGCCCTTGACCCCAAATTTTCAGTACACCACATAGGTCTTTCCGATGTCCTTTTTGCAGCAAAGCTGATGGATATAAAACCTGCAGAGGTATGTCTTGTCGGCATACAGCCGAAATCATTAGATGTCGGGCTTGACATGACTGACGAGATAAATGGGAAAATAGACAAGCTTATTGATTTGAGCATATCAAAATTAAAAGAATGGGGAATAAATGTGTCTCGCCGTACCATCTAGGATAATTAATATAGCTGATCTGATGGCGACTGTTGACGTATATGGGGCACGGAGAGAGATCAGCCTGCTCCTTCTGCCTGAAGAAGCTAAAGTGGGTGAATACGTCCTTGTCCACGCCGGGTTTGCGATCCAGAAGCTGGAGGAAGATGTCGCTATGGATACGCTCCGGATATTAAAAGAAATCGCGGACATTATGGAAACTGAAGGGGAGCATTAGCAGTTAAATCTATCTTCAATCTCACACGTCCGTTAATTTTGTCCTACCAGTTTTTTTGCTTTTACTGCCTGACAACTCCGCAGGCTGTGCGGGCTCCGCCGCCACCAAGTGGGGCTGGGGTGTCGGAATAATTATCGCCTCCGGCATGGATCATAAGCGACCGACCTCTGATGTCCGATACCTTCAGGCGCGGGGCAAGAACAGCAATGCTTGCCTTTCCGTCAGCTCCGACATACAGGACCGGAAGATCACCGAGATGGCCGTTACCGTAAGGTCCTTCGTGCTTGCCTGTCGTTGCTGGGTCATAGTGCCCGCCTGCCGCAAGTGCTGGGACTGCTTTGCCATCCTTAATGACAGGGTTGCAGTCCGGCTTATCATGCACATGGAAACCGTGTATCCCGGGAGACAGGTCGCTTAATTGCGGAGTCAGTATTAGCCCGTACTTGCTGTCGGTCGCCGATATAGTGCCAATCTCCTTCCCCGCTCCATGCTCGTTCACCAACTGGACTCTGATGACCACACCCTCGGCAAAGGCCATTCCGGTCATAAGCAGAACAAACATAATAACAATCATAACCTTCCGCATAAAATTTCCCCTCCTTTATTTGCGCCTGTTTATTCAGAGTATAGATAAAACATTGATGCTTTGCAACTATAGCAAAATATCATCCGACTTCATTCCTCATTATTGCACGGGTCTGCTTTCACAGAGGCAGTATAAGATTGCCTGTAACCCGGCCTCGCCATGTTTGATTGCGGACCATGGACATTATGTGTTGAAATTCAAAGGGATTTAAGATTTCCCTCTTGCTTGCAGCAGCGCCTTTATGCTATTTTACATCTTATCGTTTCAGGGGGATAAATGGTCAAGAACGACAGATGGATAAGGGAAATGGCTCTTAAGGGCATGATAGAGCCCTTTAACCAGGACCAGAAAAGAGAAGGCGTGATATCTTACGGCGTAAGCTCATATGGGTACGATATGCGCATCGGTGATGCGTTCAAGATATTTACCTCTGTCAATAGTACGGTCGTTGACCCCAAGAAATTTGATCCCGATAGTTTTGTGGATTACAAGGGCGATGTATGTATCATACCCCCTAATTCCTTTGTGCTTGCCACTTCACTCGAATATTTCAGGATACCGAGGGACGTGCTGGTGATATGCCTCGGCAAGTCAACTTATGCAAGGTGCGGTGTTGTGGTCAACGTCACTCCCCTTGAGCCTGAATGGGAAGGACATGTGACTATAGCTATTTCCAATACAGGCCCTTTGCCTGTTAAACTATATGCCAATGAAGGTATCGCTCAGATTCTTTTTATTCAGTCTGCCGAGGACTGTGAGATTTCCTACAAGGACAAATCAGGGAAATATCAGGCGCAAAAGGGGATAACCATTGCAAAATTATAGTATGTCATGGAAAGAAAAACTGATTATCGCTCTTGACGTGTCAAGTGCTGACCGGGCACTTGATATTGTGGACAGACTTAGTGATTATACCGGGGTTTTCAAGGTTGGGTTTGAACTCTATGTCAGCGCAGGTCCCTCGATAGTCGAAAAAATCCAGAATAAGGGCAAGAAAGTATTCCTTGACCTTAAGTTTCATGACATCCCCAATACAGTCTCAAAGGCTGCTGTAGCGGCGACTAAACTCGGTGTGTACATGTTCAACCTGCATACCTCAGGCGGACTCGACATGATGACCAGGTGCCGGGAGTCGGTTGTTGAATATTGTGCTAAGGCAAATACACCAAAACCCAAAATCATTGGAGTTACGGCGCTGACAAGCCTTGATAACGATATGCTCAAAAATGAGTTATGCATTCCGCATGGAGTTAAAACACAGGTAAAACACCTGGCACTGCTTGCGAAGAAGGCCGGGCTTGACGGTGTTGTCGCGTCTCCTCATGAGATTGCCCTTATTAAAAAACATTGCGGTAAGGAATTCCTTGTTGTTACTCCCGGGATAAGGCCCTCCTGGTCGCTTCCTGATGACCAGATGAGGACTGCTACGCCGAGGGACGCCCTGAGGGGAGGGGCAGATTATATTGTTATGGGCCGGGGCATCTTAAAACAGGAAGACCCTATAAAGGCTTTGGAACTTATATCCCTGGAGATTCTGACAGCGTAAATGTCAGGCCTTTCATTTGTGAAGTTAAATTTAAGTAAAAGAGAGTTTTTGAATTCGGTGGAAAGTGGAGATATATACCCTCTTTATACCGAAATCCCGTATGGCGACCCCTTAGTAATTTATGAATCAATCGGCTGCCGTGCCAATTCCATCCTACTTGAAAGCGTTAAAGGTCCGGCCAGGATAGCGCGTTATTCTTTTATTGCCTTTGATCCGTATCTTGCTTTTGCAGTCAAGGACGGAGAGGTGTCAATCAGCAGTCCTTCATCAGCCACTGCCCTTTCTTTCAGGCCGCCCCTTGAGAGACTGAAAGAGCTTGTGACTGCATATCCCCAGAAGGCCCTGCCTGAACTGCCTCCTTTTCAGGGCGGCGCAATCGGTTTGCTATGCTATGATTTTGTCAGATACATCGAGGATATTCCGGGGAATGCACTTGATGACCTGCGCATCCCTGATGCACATTTTCTGATGGCAGACAAGGTGATCGCCTTTGATCATTTAGACAAAAAGGCCTGGCTTGTTATTTCACCGGGCGCGAGAGATCTGGAGTTGGGCTACAGGGACCTGTCGGACATAGACTGGGGCAGCGCATACGATTTAGCAGAAGAAACAGTGCGAAAGTTTGGAAGTACGAAGAAATTACATTCTAACCCTTCCGAGCTTCCGGGCTTCCGAGCTTCCGCTCTTACCTACGAGATGTCTAAAGAACAATACATGGACATTGTCAGGATGGCAAAGGAATATATCGCTGCAGGAGACATATTCCAGGCAAACCTCTCCCAGAGGATTGCCGCGCAGATTGGAGGCAGGGACCCGTTTGAAGTATATAAACTGCTCAGGGGCATAAATCCGTCGCCCTTTGCCGCTTATGCGGATTTTGGAGATTACCAGATAGTCAGTTCCTCACCCGAGAGACTGGTAAATTTAAATAACGGCGTTATCGAGACCAGGCCGATAGCCGGGACAAGGCCGAGGGGCAGGGATTCCAATGAGGACAGCAGGATGAGAGCGGAATTATTGCTGAACGAAAAGGAGAGGGCAGAGCATATAATGCTGATAGACCTTGAAAGGAACGATATTGGAAGGGTCTCTGAATATGACAGTGTTGTCGTGGATGAGCTTATGATAACCGAGGATTATTCGCATGTAATCCATATCGTGTCAAATATAAGGGGCCTGCTTATGAAGGGAAAGACATGTTTTGACCTTATCAAGGCGGCATTCCCCGGCGGTACTATCACCGGGGTCCCCAAGATCAGGTGCATGGAGATAATAGATGAACTTGAACCTGTAAGGAGGGGCCCCTACACAGGCTCTCTCGGCTATATCGGTTTTTCCGGCAACATGGACCTGAATATTATAATAAGGACCTTTTTAATCAAAAACGGATTTGCGTATGTCCAGGCAGGCGCAGGCATAGTTGCTGACTCAGACCCTGAAAGGGAGTACTACGAAACATTAAAAAAGGCAGAGGCCCTGATAAAGACACTGGAGATAATGGACAGTGATCTCTGAAAGTGTTTTTTTGCCTTTATTTATCAACACAGTTATGGTAAATTAAACATTATGGTACAGTTGCTGAAAAAACGCAGGGTGGAACTCGGGAAGAAAATAAACGAGGCTGCAGAGATAACCCGGATAAAGGAAAGCTATCTCAAGGCCATAGAAGAAGAAGATTTCTCAAAACTCCCGATTGAGGTGTACACCAAAGGCTATATAAGGGAATATGCTAAATTCCTTGGGGTCTATTCTGAAGATACAATTGCCAAATATGACAGGTACCTAGATGAGAAGAAGGGCATAAAGAGCAAGGTGGTGGCAGATACTGCAGCAGATAAGCCCCTGAATATTGAGGTTGTGAATGAGCAGGCAAGTCATAAAGGTCCTTTGGAAAACGTAATAGCTGCTATCCCACCCTCTGAGATTAGTGGGACCAAAGGAAGTCCTTTTCCCAGAAAAGCATTTATGGTCATTCCGTTACTGGTAATAATTATTGCTGTATATTTTCTAATGCCGCAAAGTGAGAATGTCCCGACACAGAAGCCGGAACAGAGTGTCCCTGTACCGGTCCAGCAAATGCCTCAGGCAGATATAGTTCAACAGGGTAATCAGGTTGTCCCGCAAATACCATCAGAAAACGCAGATGATAAAACAAAGGACGTAAAGGCAGAGGTCAAGGCAAAAAGTGACGCTGATGCAGGTCAACAAAAGAAATACAGCCTTGATATAAAGGCCACTGACAAAGTGTGGCTCCAGATAATTATTGACGGCTCAGAGAAAAAGGAAATGACTTTAAATGTCGGAGACAGGTTAGTATATGGGGCCAATGAATCATTTAACATACTGGTTGGAAATGCAGCCGGTGTGAATTTGAAATATAATGACAAGAGCTTTGGGGTTCTTGGAGAAAAGGGCCAGGTTGTAAGACTTAACCTCCCTGAAATGAATTCCCCCCAGGTTGTAACACTAAAGAAGAAGGATTCTGAAATCATTCCCTCTGAATTACCGAAATCTCAAACGTCCAATCACGTGAAGCAATAATCCCCATGATCACAAGGGATTACCTCCTTTCATTTTTTAAGGAAAAAATAACCAGGCCTGTAAGTTTCATGGACATCGCGCTCCTGTTAACCCTGTCTTCATCCGAAAAAAGAAAACTTAAAAGAGTAATCAGGGAGATGGTTGATGAAGGTGATATAGTAAGGACGAGAAAAGGTCTTTATGGTATGGCCGAAGAGATGAGCCTTGTCACAGGTTATTTTGAGGCGCACAAGGATGGCTATGGATTTGTAATACTTGAAAAGCCCGGCAGCAGGGACATATTCATACCTGCAAGGGCAACTCTCGGCGCAATGGACAATGATAGAGTTGTGGCAAAGGTCGAGAATGAGGCCAAAAGGGACGGGAAGATTGTCAGGATACTTGAGAGGGCATATACACGCATAGTAGGGACATTTGAAGCGGGTAGGGCGACATTCCATGTCAGGCCAAAGAGCAGGTCTGTTCCCTTTAATATTTACATCTCGCAAAAAGACAAAGGCAATGCGAAGGATGGTGACAATGTTGTTGCGGAGATCATAAGTTATCCGGCAGAGAAGAGACCGGCTGCAGGCAGAATCATGAAGGTCCTCAAAAAGGCCGAAAGTCCCATTGACGAGATAGAAGGCATTATTGATGAACTGAACCTTCCTAAAAAATTCCCGGCCAGGGTGCTTGAAGAGGCAAAAGACCTCTACAACAGAATAAATAGGGACAGACCCCATTTTCTTAAAGATAAAATGGGGTCTGTCCCTATTTATTCTGAAAAAAGAAAGGACCTTCGGGGACTTCCAACAGTCACAATCGACGGCGAAAGGGCAAAGGACTTTGACGATGCTGTTTCTATTGCTAAAACTGATAATGGATACAGGCTATGGGTGCATATTGCCGATGTGGGTTTCTATGTAAAATGGGACTCATATATTGATAAAGAGGCGAGGAAGAGGGGAACTAGCGTTTATTTCCCTGACAGGGTGATTCCAATGCTTCCCAAAGAACTTTCAGAAGACCTCTGCAGTCTCAGGCCAAAGGTGGACAGGCCTGCATTTACGGTTGAGATGGAGTTCGGCAGACAGGGGGAGAGGCTTAATGCGAAATATTATCCGAGCCTTATCCGAAGCGATGAGCGGATGACTTATACCCTGGTAAAAAAGATTCTTGTGGATAAAGACCCTGAAGAGAGAGGACGATATGACTACCTGCTGAAGGATTTTGAAACAATGGAGGAGTTGTGCAATATCATTAAAGATACCAGGATCAAGAGGGGAAGTCTTGATTTTGATCTGCCGGAGCCTGAGGTGCTTTTGGACCTCCAGGGGAACCCAGAAGACATTATCAAGGCGGAAAGGAATTTTGCCCACATGATAATAGAGGAGTTCATGATCGCTGCCAACGAGGCTGTGGCCGAACATCTTGCAAGCCTTGGGGTGCCGAGCCTTTACAGGATACATGAAGAGCCTGACCAGATAAAGATGGAGGGGATAATGAAGGTTGTCAATTCCCTTGGACTAAACAGGGACACTTCACATTCGTCCTCTAAGGGAAAAAATAAAGGAAAAATGGGAAGTGTCCCTGTTTATTCCGACCTCCTGAGGGAGATCCGTGGTACACCCGCTGAGGAGATAATTAATCATATGGTCCTGAGGAGCTTAAAGCAGGCAAGATATTCTCCTGTCAATGTCGGGCACTTTGGGCTTGCATCTGAATGCTATACACATTTCACTTCACCGATAAGGAGGTATCCTGATCTTGTTGTGCACAGGATATTGCGGGAAGTACTGGCAGTTAAAACACTCTCTGATGCAAGAGTTCATGAACTTGAGACAATTTTACCTGACATGGCCTTTCATTCATCTATGATGGAAAGGCAGTCTGACGAGGCTGAGAGGTCTGTCCTTAATGCAATGAGGGTCTGGTTCATGAAGGACAAGGTCGGAGAGGAATTTGAAGGAAGGGTTGTTTCTGTTTCGCCTTATGGGCTAAAGATCAGGTTGAAGGACTATTATGTTGAGGGCTTCCTCCATGTTTCATATATGACGGACGACTATTATCAGTATAATGAAAAGAACCTCAGCCTTATTGGTTCCAACAGGAAAAAACAATACACTATAGGTAAAGAGATGAGGATTAGGATTGATAAGGTGGACATGGAGGAAAGGGAGATTGTATTCGGTCAACTGTAACAAGAGGAGAAAGTCATGATTATAAAGACAGTCGTTGTCGGCCCGCTGCAGGTGAATTGTTATATTATCGCTGATGAGGCGTCTAAAAAGGCCGTAGTAATTGATCCCGGTGATGAACCTGAAAGGATCATTGATGTAATAAAGGAGAGCGGGCTTAAAGTGGAATATATTATCTGTACTCATGGCCATTTTGATCATGTGGGCGCGGTGATTGATCTAAAGCGCGAGACCGGAGCCAAGGTGGTTTTACATAAGGAAGACCTTTTGCTCTACAGCTCTTCAAAAGATGCTGCTTTTCTTTGGGGATTTGATGCTGAAGACCAGCCTGCCCCTGATATGTATGTTAACGACGGAGACATTATTAAGGCCGGCGGTTTGAGTTTTGAGGTCCTTTACACTCCAGGACACAGCACCGGAGGTATATGCCTTTATTCGGGAGATATTGTTGTGACCGGCGACACTTTGTTTGAGGGCTCCGTTGGAAGGACCGATCTGCCCGGCGGAGACATGGGAAGGCTAAAAAAATCATTTCAGAGATTAATGTCATTGCCTGAAAATGCAAGGGTATTGCCTGGACACGGCCATGCATCGTCTATCGGACGTGAAAAAAAAGAGAACATGTTTGCCGGGGAATTCCTCTTGTGAAGATGCTATAATAAAAACCATAACTGTTTGGACAGTAATATTGAACCGGGGTGATTTTCTTGATTGAAATGCTGAAACAGGTAAGGTGGCAGGATTTTTTAGATATTATTCTCATATCATTGATACTCTATCAGCTCCTCCTGATTATCAAGGGTACAAAGGCCGCCAAAATGCTTATAGGTCTCGGGGTGCTGCTGGCAGCGTCTTTTTTGTCAAAATACCTTCAGCTTTATACAATGGACTGGATTATTCAGAGCTTTTGGGCACAGGTGGTAATCGCAATGATAATACTTTTCCAGCCTGAAATAAGAAGGGCGCTTGCCCAGATGGGGGAGTCTTCATTCCTCCAGGGCTTTACCACAGCCGAGGAATTGAAGTCGCTGGAAGAGATAGTCAGGGCGGCTATTTCACTGGCAAACAGAAAGATCGGCGGTTTGATTGTTATCGAGAGGGACGTTAGTCTCAAGGACTATGTGGAGATAGGCACTACTCTTGACGCCAAGGTCTCGAAAGAACTGCTCATGAGCATATTCCACCCGACTTCTCCCATACATGACGGAGCTGTTGTGATCCGGGGCAACAGGGTCGTTGCAGCAGGTTGCTTTCTGCCGATTACCCTCGGCGCTGATGTCAGCAAGACCCTTGGCACACGCCATAGGGCCGGCATAGGCGTTGCGCAGGAAACGGATGCTGTTGCCATTATTGTTTCTGAGGAGACAGGTACCATATCTGTAGTAATCGACGGAAAACTCGAAACTCATGTGGATATGGGTACGCTGAGGGACATGCTTACAGCGCTCTTTACCGAGGCGAAAAAGGACAAGGGCATTTCAAAAAAGAAAAAAGTATTTTGAACACCAGGTGCATAAAATAACAGGGCAAACATCCGAACCGGAAATAGGTGCCCTAAGCACCAGAAGTAGGTGCCTTAGATAAAGCTTTTACAGATGCGATGAATCTATAACAGGGGACTGCAAATGGAAAAAAAGACACTTGGCAATATTGGGTTGAAGATACTTTCGCTGGTGCTGGCGGTCTCTCTCTGGTTTTTTGTCACGTACCGCGGCCAGTCTGAAATGATTTTGGACGCCCCCATTGAATTTAAAAACGTGCCCAAAGGCCTGGAACTCCTGAGGCATAACGTAAAGAGTGTGGGCCTGAACATCAGGGGACATGAAAGGATGCTAAAAAGTCTGAGACCCATGGATGTAAGGGTTGTCATAGATATGACAGAAGCAAAAAATGGAGACAATGAATTTTATTTTGATAAGGCTGATATCGTGATACCGAGGACTATAAAGGTCCTGAGGATGGACCCGACATATGTGAGGGTGGTCCTTGATGAGTCCGTAACAAAGGTGTTGCCGGTAAAAGTGCCTCTTGTGGGAACGGTTGAGCGGGGTTACAGGATAAAGACCCTGAGCGTTAACCCGCAATATGTGAAAGTGGAAGGCGCAAAAACAGAAGTGCAACGGATCGCTGTCTTAAGGACCGAGCCTGTAGACGTTACAGGCTTTGATGCGGACATATCACAGAATGTCCGCATTAACACTAACGGCATTAATATCAGAACAAAGACATCTGAAGTAACTGTTAAGATTCTTATCAGGGGGATTGGAAAATGAAATTATTCGGGACTGACGGCATAAGAGGGAAGGTAAACAGGACTCTTATGACTCCGGAGAATGTATTGAAAATAGGCATGGCAACCGCCTCTGTTCTGAGGAACGAACATGGGAGATACATGGTCCTTATAGGTAAGGACACAAGGCTTTCAGGCTATATGATCGAAAGCGCCCTTACGTCCGGCATATGTTCCAAGGGTATGAACGTGACACTTGTAGGCCCTATTCCAACACCCGGCGTTGCTTTTCTCACAAGGGCACTGAGGCTTGACGCGGGCATAGCTATTTCAGCATCTCACAATCCTTTTGAGGACAACGGCATAAAAATATTTTCATCTGACGGTTTCAAACTTTCGGATGAACTCGAAAAAGAGATAGAGAAAAAGGTGGCTGATGAGAATTTCCCGTCAAGGAGAATCACGGGTGACAAGATCGGAAGGGCCTACAGGCTTGATGACGCCACTGGAAGGTATATAGAGTATGTCAAATCCACGATCCCGAGGGGCATGGACCTGGAAGGCATAAAGGTTGTTGTGGACGCAGCCAATGGCGCGGCTTATAAGGTCACGCCGGTATTGCTCAGGGAGTTGGGCGCTGAGGTAATATCAATAAATGACAAACCTGACGGTGTAAATATAAACAGGGACTGCGGCTCTTTGCATTTGGAGTGCCTTTCAAAGGCAGTAATAGAACACAAGGCGCATATCGGGGTTGCGCATGACGGCGACGCTGACAGGACGCTTTTTGTTGATGAAAAGGGCATTACAGTGGATGGAGATGTAATAATGGGGATACTCGCTACAGAGCTTAAACGGGAAAACAAGCTCCAGGGTAATTGTGTGGTCGCCACTGTCATGAGCAACCTTGGACTTCAAAAATACCTTGACCGGCAAAAAATAAAACTCGTCAAGACAAAGGTTGGGGACAGGTATGTTGTGGAGGAGATGAGAAAGAAGGGCTATAATTTCGGCGGTGAGCAGTCAGGACATATTATTTTCTTTGATTACAATACAACCGGAGACGGCCCGATAACAGCCCTGCAGGTTTTGTATCTCATGAGAAAGAAGAACAGGCCCTTTTCTGAAATAACAGCAGATATAAAGCTTTATCCACAGGTGCTTTTGAATGTCAAGGTCGCTGCAAAGACTGATTTCAAAGATGACCCTGAGATTGTGAAGGCCATCCAAAAAGCGACAGACAAGCTTGGGGATGAGGGAAGGATATTGGTCAGGCCGTCAGGGACTGAACCAAAGATAAGGGTCATGGTCGAGGCAAATGATCTTTCTATGGCAAGCAGCATTGCTGAAGACATAGCCGGGGTAATACAAAAGAAACTTGGAGTTATCATCTGATAGCTGATAGTTTTTTGCTATGAGCTATTTTTTTTTCTTCATCTGCGGCGCAGTCCTGTTGTATTCAAGTAGAACCTTTCCATTTGTAAGTCTTCTCGCAGCTCTGATACTGATGGGTTTTCTGCTTATCAAAAATGGCTTGATCCGTTCAGGCCTTGTTCCCGTAATTATTATGGTAACCGCTGCTGTTTCAGGTTTTTATTATGCAGGGCTTTCATATGCCCCATTGCCCTCAGTTACTGAAATTGGTGAGACTATAGAAATCCAGGGTGTAGTCAGGTCTGAGGCCACGCAGCCGAATCCCGAATCCGGGATGTTTTCGCAGATTATTGAAGTAAAAAAGGCAATGGACAGCAACAGCAGGCCTCTTGCTTTAAGGGAATTACGTGTTATCGGCAATGAGGTCCTGACTGCCGGCATGGCATATAATGCCAAGGTTAATATTAATAAAGACGCTTTTTTGCTGAACCCCGGCAGCAACAGTAAAGTGCTTTCAGGGTATATTGTTGACATAAAGGAAGGCAGCAGGCCTGATGCTGGTTTTTTTACAAAGTCCAGACTTAGGCTGAACGCATTTTTGAAGAACAGTTTTTCAGCGGGACCGGCTGCTTTTTTGATGTCAATAATAACGGGAGAACGAAGTCAGCTTACAAAAGAGACGAACAATGCGTTTAATGTTACCGGTCTTGGCCATATACTCAGTATCTCCGGGTCTCATTTCGGGATGCTCTTCTTTTTCCTGTTCAGCATATCTGTACTGCTGACGAGGTTTATTCCTTACAGCCTCCTGGTCAGGCTGACCCTTTATCTGACACCCCAACAGGTTGCCGCAGCCATATGCGTGCCTTTTGTGACCTGTTATCTCGGGATATCGGATATGGGGTTCCCTGCTGTCAGGTCTTTTATAATGATAATCTTTTTCCTTTTCGGACTCTTAGTCCAGCGAAAGGGATTCTGGCTCAATACATTGCTTCTTTCAGCAGTGATTATAGTAATCATCCGGCCTGATTCAGTCCTTGACCTGTCATTCCAACTGTCATTTATTGCAGTGCTGTGCATAGGGCTTGTGACGGAACAAAAGCCCGGAAGCCTGGAAGACTTAGAGCCCGGAAGCCCGGAAGCCCGGAAGCTCGGAAGGGAAGAAGCTTTAGAACAAACAACTTCTGTTCTCCAGTCCTTCCGCTCGTCCGCGCTTCCGATCTTCCGCTCTTCTTTGCTGATCTCTCTTGCTGCGACAGCAGGAACGGCACCGCTTGTATCATATTACTTCCACTATTTCTCTCTGGTCTCTCCGCTTACCAATCTTATAATCACCCCTGTAATAGGATTTGTCATCCTGCCTCTGTCTCTTTTATCTTCATTTTTCTTTCTTATTTTCGGCCAATTTCCTCTCCTCTCAATAACAGAATGGATTACGGGCCTTGTGCTTGCCCTGATAAAGCACATTGCTCAATGGCCTTTCATCGTCATAAAGATACCCGCCTTTCCTCCAATATTACTTGTTATGTTTTATGGAGGGCTTGCTCTTTATATAGTGCTGAAATTTTCCGGGATGAAAGGAAGGAAAGGTACGCTGCTGTTGCCGGCTGCCATAGCCGTTCTCCCGATCATGCTCTATATCTATATCAAAATCTTTGGACCAGCCGGGGTGCAGGTCACATTCCTTGATGTTGGAGAAGGAGATGCCACAGTGATTGAGCTTCCCGGTGGCAAGACCATTGTTTCTGACACCGGGAAGAATGGTCTTCAGGCAGGTGAATATCTCAGGTACAGGGGAATCAATAAAATAGAAGCTGTCATGCTGTCCCACGGAGATAACGACCATGCCGGAGGGTGGAAATATCTCAGGAACAATTTCAGGGTCTCTGAACTTTGGGACAATGGTTACGTGATTTACGAAGACGGGATACCGGAGACCATAAGGCACAGGGTACTCCAAAGAGGTGATGTTATAGAAGGCCAGGGGTATTCAGTCACAGCGCTCCACTCTTATGAGGATTTTTATTCGCTCTTTTCGCAGGACAACATCAACAACGATTCTCTTGTTGTGAAGATAGAGGGGAAGATGAATTCGTTTATGCTCACCGGGGACATTGAAAAAGAAGGGGCGGAAAATGTCTCGTATCTCGGCAAATATCTAAAGAGTTCTGTCCTGAAAGTCCCCCACCACGGCAGCCGTTCGTCAGCATCAGACTCTTTTTTCACCGCAGTATCTCCTGAAATAGCAGTGATAAGTGTTGGCAGGAAAAATTCATACAACCACCCGCACCCTGAAACACTTGAACTGCTCTCAAAGGCGAGGATATACAGGACTGACAGTGACGGCGCCATAGGCATCAGGGAAATGCCTGATGGAAGTCTCAGGGTCAGGACAGCAAAGGACTTTCAGTTGTCAGAAGCGCGCAGTTTTAGTGATGAGGTGTTGAATATTAAAAGATTGTTTTGGGTGTGGTGATGATGATGGGCCAGTTATATTTATCTTATAAGCTATAATAAAAACTGGTGAGAAGATGACTTTTGTTATTTTTCTGTTATCAGCATATATGATGGGCTGCATAGCCGCGATTCCTGCCGGGCCGGTCCAGATAGAGGTCGTGCGGAGGTCGATCAACGGCCACCTGATGCCGTCCCTGATGGTTGTCCTTGGCGCTTTTTTTGCGGATGTGGTCTACGGATCAATCGCTTTTTTCGGGATCGCGCCATTTTTGGAAGAAAAAAAGGTGATGGCTATATTCTGGCTGGTCGGCGGCCTGATACTGGTTGCCCTTTCCATTGTAATAATACGACACAGCCTGAAGCCCCAGGAAGTTAGTTACAACCCGGGACATCTTAAAAAAAAGAGATGGGCGTTTCTGGGCGGATTGACGCTTTCCGCGACCAACCCGATGATGATATTGTGGTGGCTTTCAGGTGTCCGTATCTTCAGGGACATTGGGCTGATCAAAAACTTCACTCCGGACATTGCGGCCATGTTTCTCGCTGCCGGCAGTCTTGGTCTTGCTTCATACCTTATGGCCCTGTCCCTCTTCATCTATTGGGCCAAGAAGTTCATTTCCCTGAATACATTGAGCCGGATCAATTTTGGATTCGGCGTATTTCTTTTCCTGATCGCTATATACTTTATTTATACCTCTTTTCATACCCTTCTTAACCCGTAAATTTCTTAACCCCAGAGCTCTTCAAGATACCAGCTGGGCGGCTCACAGAAATTATCCTTCGACAGGCCCATGACGGACATGTCATAATTGCATTTGAAGCTGTGGGTTGTGCGTGTGAAGAGGCAACGAGCTTGTAAAAAGGAAAAACATGATGAGGAAGAATTTTAGCGTTAAGCGATGAGAGGGTAAACAATAGTCAAAATGATAAAATCTTCCGACGAAATTGAAAAATGCATTTCAACGCTGAAAGATCTTTTAAATGATTCAGCGCTGCTTGCGAACCTTCCAGATGAACAGCGGATCGCCCTCCTGAAAATTACCGGGGAAATATCCCGTCCTGACAGACGGGAAAGGAAAAAAAGGAATAAGAGCGTGGATAAAACTGCGCGTCTGATGTCCCTGGAGAAAGATCGTAGCGCCAGAAATTCCACAGGTATACGTTCAGCACGTATCGAAGCGACGTTTGCAGCGCCTGCACAGATCGAATTTGATCCAGCCGGGCCTGAACAAAATGAACAAAAAGGTGAGCGGTTACATTCACCTCGTAATTGCTATATCTGCAAGGAAGAGTTCATTGATCTGCATTTTTATTACGACACACTCTGCAAAAAATGCGGGGACCTGAATTACAAAAAACGATTTCAGACGGCATCTCTTCATGGGCAGGTCGCTCTCATTACCGGCTCGCGAGTGAAGATCGGCTATCAGGCAACTCTCATGATGCTCCGCGCCGGT
>Ga0209211_10005971_pt1 | contig 17907 bp, 18 predicted proteins | sample RifGroA2_FD_183992 | JGI IMG/M metagenome (GOLD analysis project Ga0209211, IMG submission 183992) | Groundwater microbial communities from Rifle, Colorado, USA - Groundwater A2 (SPAdes) (version 2) | ecosystem: Environmental > Aquatic > Deep subsurface > Groundwater | place: Rifle, Colorado... | reverse complement strand
CGCAGTCTCGCTGGCCAGTGGTCGCCATGCGCGCTTCACCCCGAGACTGCGGGAAGCGCAGTGGCTGATGCGCCATGTGCCGGTTCATGCCATGATCGATCTGTCGGACGGATTGGCGTCTGACCTCTGGCAGATCGCGCGCGCAAGCCGAGTGACGCTTCGGATCGATGCCGCGAGCCTCCCGGTCTCCCGCACCGCGCGCACCGTCCGGCACGCGCTCATGGACGGGGAGGATTTCGAGTTGTTGTTTGCCGTTGCAGCGCACGCCGCCGGAGGCGTGCCGCGCGCGATCGGTCGGGTGCCGGTGACGGCAATCGGCGTGGTCGCCGCGCGCGGGGCTGCCGTGCAACTGGTCAATCGCGATGGCCGCATCCAACCCCTCATCCCGACAGGCTTCAAGCATTTTTGAGCTGACCACGAAATCCGTGGAAGAGACCCAGCAGCTGGGCGAGCGGCTCGGCTCGCTGCTGAGGGCGGGGGACGTCGTGGCGCTGATCGGGGAGCTCGGCAGCGGCAAGACGACCTGCGTCCAAGGCATCGCCAAGGGGCTGGGGATTGATCCGTCGTCGGTGAAGAGCCCCACGTTTGTCCTCTTGCGCGACTATCCCGGCGGACGAGTCGGGCTGGTCCACGTCGACGGCTACCGCCTGGAGGGGGAACCCCAGGCGATCTGGCTGGATCTGGAGTGGATGTTCTCTGCAAAGAAGGTGACGGTGATTGAGTGGGCTGATCGCTTTGCCGGATGCCTTCCGGAGGCGCGCCTGGAGCTGCGCCTGGCCCACAAGACGACGAACCAACGGCTCCTCAGCGCGATTCCCCATGGCCCTCGGGCCATGGAGGTCGTCGCCGGCCTTCGTTCCTCATGAACGTCTTAGCGATTGAGACATCCACCGAGCAACTGGGCGTGGCGCTGGTGGACGAAGCGCGCGTGCTGGCGTCGTACGAGCTCCTCGCGGAGCACCCGCACGCCATCGAGCTGCCCGCCGCCGTTACGCGGGTGCTCGAGGCGGCCGGGCTGTCCCTGCACGACATCGAGGCGCTGGCGGTCGATATCGGGCCGGGGTCGTTCACCGGCCTTCGCATCGGGATCGCCTTTGTGAAGGCCCTGGCGTTCTGTCACAGGAAGCCCGTGGTCGGCGTGCCCTCGCTCGATGTCCTTGCCGCGCAACTGCCGTTCGCCCCCCACCGTGTCTGTCCCATCCTTGATGCCAAGCAGCGCAAGCTCTACGCGGCGCTCTACCGAATGGAGGGTGGGACGCTTAAGAGGCAATCCGATCATCTCCTCCTCGGCGTTGAGGAACTCCTGCCCAGGTTGGGCAACGGCCCGGTGATCCTTCTCGGGGATGGGGTCGCCCGATATCGAGAGGCGTTGACGAGCGCGCTGGGTGATCGTGCCCTCATCGCCGCCCCAGAGTTTTGGTTCCCAGGCGCCGCCACGCTCGGTCGGCTGGGCCTTGAGCGGTTCCGACAGGGAGCGCGCGACGATCCTGCCGCCTTAGTCCCGATGTATCTCTACCCCCGCGACTGCACCATCCGCCCGACCCCGGCTGTCTCGACGCCTGCCACAAGCCGTTAGCGTTCCCCTCCAGGCTTGCTATAATAGAAGGTTGCGATGGCCACGACAAAAGGCGCCAAGATCCTCGTCGAATGCCTCAAACGAGAAGGGGTGGAGATCGCCTTCGGGATCCCCGGCGGGGTGAATCTGCCCACCTTTGACGCCCTCTACGATTCCGGCATCAACGTCATCCTGACGGTGCACGAGCAAGGGGCCGCCCACATGGCCGATGGCTACGCCCGCGCCACCGGCAAGGTGGGGGTCTGCCTGGCGACGTCCGGGCCGGGTGCCACGAACCTGACCACGGGCATCGCGACGGCCTTCATGGACTCCATCCCCGTCGTCGCGCTGACCGGCCAGGTGCGCACGACCGTCATCGGCAACGACGCCTTCCAGGAAGTCGACACCATCGGGGTCACGCGGCCGATCACCAAGCACAGCTTTCTGGTGAAAGACGTGCGGGACATCGCGCGCACCGTGCGCGAGGCGTTCTTCATTGCTCGGACTGGGCGGCCCGGCCCCGTGCTCATCGACCTGCCGGTGGACACGACCGTAGCGGAGGCCGAATTCCTCTATCCGGAAGAGGTGACGATCCGCGGCTACAAGCCGAAAATCCTGGTTGACGCCGCCATCGACTCCATCGACCAGGCGAACATCGAACGGGCCGTTGAGGCCATCGCGAGGAGCCGCCGCCCGGTGATCTACGCCGGCGCCGGGGTGATTCACGGGGGCGCCTCGGCGGAGCTGCTTGAGCTGGCCCACAAGACCCGCATTCCCGTGACGACGAGCCTGCTCGGCTTGGGCGGCTTCCCGGAAACCGATCCGCTGAGTCTGGGGATGTTGGGCATGCACGGGTTTGAGTACACCAACTATGCCGTGGCGGCGTGCGATTGTTTGATTGGCATCGGCGCGCGATTTGATGACCGGGTGACGGGGAAGCCGGATGAGTTTGCCAAGCAGGCGACCAAGATCCACATCGACGTGGATCCATCCTCGATCAACAAGACCGTGCTCGTGGATATCCCGATCATCGGGGATGTGAAAGCGGTCCTGCGCACGCTGAACGCGCTGGTCAAGCCGGCGGACACCGGGGCGTGGCTTGCGCGGATCGGCGAGATGCGCAAGACATATCCGCTGATCTACCGGAAGAAAGACAAGGTGCTGCCGCAGGTGGTCGTCCAGCAGATTTCGGCGGCCACCAAGGGCAACGCGGTGATTGCCACCGGGGTGGGCCAGCACCAGATGTGGGCGGCGCAGTATTACCAGTTCAACCACCCGCGGTCCCTCATTACCAGCGGCGGGTTGGGGACGATGGGCTTCGGATTGCCGGCCGCCATCGGTGCGCAATTCGGGCGGCCCGGGGAGGTCGTGTGGGACATCGACGGCGATGGGAGTTTCCAGATGACGGCGCAGGAACTGGCCACCGCCGCGCAGCATCACCTGCCGATCAAAGTGGCGATCATGAACAACCAATTCCACGGGATGGTGCGCCAGTGGCAGGATCTGTTCTACCAGAGCCGCTACGCCCAATCACGCCTGAACCCGGTGGACTTCGTGAAACTGGCCGAGGCCAACGGGTGCGTGGGGATCCGCGTGGAGCGGGACCAGGAGGTGCGTCCGGCGATTGATCGCGCCATGAGGGTGAGCGATCGGCCGACCGTCATTGATTTCCTGGTGGAGTCGAAAGAGGACTGCTGGCCGATGATCGCGCCGGGCAAGCCGCACGACCAGATGCTGGGGACCTACGAGAGCCTCAAAGACGCCGGCGGCGTGCCGCAGCATCGGCGGATCAGCCCTGACGAAGAAGCGAAGCTCAGCCTTGGTTGAAAACTCACCATGGGCAGTCAGCAGTCAGCTTTCAGCAATCAGCGAAAACGTCATGCTGATTGCCGAGTGCTGATTGCCGAGTGCTGAATCATGAACGAAAAGCATACCATCTCCTGTCTCGTCGAGAACCACTTCGGGGTGCTCGCGCGGGTGGCGGGGCTGATCAGTGCGCGCGGGTTCAACATCGACTCCTTGACGGTCAGCGCCACGGAGGATCCGACGGTCTCCCGCATGACCATCGTGGTGGACGCCGATGCGATCAAGCTCGAGCAGGTCAAGCGTCAGTTGGACCGGTTGATCGATGTGATCGGCGTGACTGAGTTGAGCGAGGGGAAGTTCATCGATCGCGAACTGCTCTTGGCTCGTGTGAAGAACGTCGGAAATGAACATGTCGAGTTGGAGCGATTAGTACAATCCACTCCTGGAGCCAAAATAGCCGCGAGGTCTCCGGGATCATGCGTGGTGGAGGCTATCGGAGACACCAACATGTTGGACCAGTTCGTGGAACAATTGCGCGCCTACGGCATCGAGAAGCTGGTGCGCACCGGTCGTGTCGCCCTCGAAAAAGAGTGACAAGCGACAAGTGACAAGCGACAGGCGACAGGTGGCTCCGATGCGCGCGAGAGGGAAACGTATCTTGTCGCTTGTCGCTTGTGACTTGTCACGGCCGCGAACGAAGTGAGCGGCGATGGTGCCGTGGCCGATTGCGCTGTTGACGCTGCTGTTTGGAGTGATCGCCACGCTCTCCTTGGCGACGGTCATCAAGGTCGCCACGGGCCTCACAACTCGCCCATTGGTCTGGCCGCTGCTCTGGTTCGCGATGTCGGCCGGGGCGACGGCGGGATTGCCATTCTTGAAGCCGTGGGCGAGGACGCTGGCGGTGACCGGCTTGGTGGCGATGACCGTTGTCGCGCTCTCGGTGGCCGGGTTGCTGATCCTCCAGGGCAGGCCGGTGGCGGCGCTTGTGTCGACGAGCGGCTCGGTGGTCTATCTCATCGCGCTGCGGTACCTCGGCCGGGCGCAGGTGAAGGCGTGGTTTGTGTAGGTCTTGAGTCATGAGTCTTGTGTCTTGAGTCCAACGCGGCGTTGACGCAGGAGCCCACATGGCACGCATCTACTATGACAAGGACGCAGATCTCTCGGTGTTGAGGGGGAAGACCGTCGCGATCGTCGGCTACGGGATTCAGGGACGCGGCCAAGCCCTCAATCTCCGGGACAGCGGGGTGAACGTGATCGTCGCGCAGCGGCCCGGCGGGCCGAACTATGCTCTCGCGGAGCAAGACGGCTTCACGCCGTTGTCGGCGGCTTCGGCCGCGGCGAAGGCGGATCTCATCATGCTGCTCGCGCAGGATATGCTGCAGGGTCAGATCTACCGCGAGGCGATTGCGCCGCATCTGAAGGCCGGCAGGGGCCTTGGCTTCTCGCACGGCTTCGCGATTCTCTATCGCCTCATCGAGCCGCCGAAGTCTGTGGATGTGTTCCTGGTCGCCCCGAAAGGCCCTGGCAGCCTCGTGCGCTCGCAGTACCTTGAAGGGAAGGGGGTGCCGGCGCTGGTGGCCGTGCATCAGGATGCGACGGGTCGCGCGAAGCCGTTCGCCCTGGCGTGGGCCAAGGGTATTGGGGCGACGCGCGCCGGGACGCTCGAGACCACGTTTAAGGAAGAAACGGAGACCGACAACTTCGGTGAGCAGGCGGTCTTGTGCGGCGGGGTCTCCGCGTTGATTAAAGCCGGGTTTGAAACGCTGGTGGAAGCCGGCTATCAGCCGGAGCTGGCGTACTTTGAGTGCCTGCATGAGCTGAAGCTGATCACCGACATGATCTACGCGGGCGGCATCCAGGGGATGCGTAAGCGGGTCTCCGACACCGCCAAGTGGGGCGATGTGAAGTGCGGGCCGCGCATCATTGACGAGCGTGTGAAAGAGACCATGCGCCAGCTGCTGCGCGAAATCCAATCGGGCCAATTCGCCAAGGAATGGATCGCGGAGCATGAGGCCGGGCGGCCGGACTTCACGCGGTTGATGCAGCAGGACGAGGTACATCCAATCGAGCAGGTGGGGCGGAAGCTGCGCGCGATGATGCCGTGGATTGGTGACCAGCGACAAGCGACAAGTGACAAGCGACAAGTGAAGAAAAGGACTCAAGACCCGAGACGCAAGACTCAAGTCAGAGCCAAGAGACGGCGGACGGCGGCGCGGAGTCGCTCATAAACAACACGCCAACCCGCTAACGCGCCAACGCGCTAACCCGTCAACGCATGTTTGAGAATCAGGTGCAGGAGCCGAAGGCGTTCGTCGAGGTCTTGCGGCAGTTCCACGCCACACCGGCTGAGGCGCGGGGCGAGTTGGCCAACGCGATGTCCGATGCCATCATCCACAAACGGGTGGATCTGGCGGAGGTGCGACAGTTGTTGATTGACGCCGGCGATCAGGGGCTCATGGACAGCCTGGATCAGTTGCTAGTTGCTGGATTTGATTGAGCCGTATATAGAGGAAGGCGGAGTCGAGGAGTAGAGATCAGACATCAGACCACAGACCTCAGACATCAGTGAAAAATCTTTCCTGTTGTCTGAAGTCTGATGTCTGAGGGAAGTCTGAACATGGCGCGACGCATCACGATTTTCGACACCACGCTGAGGGATGGGGAACAATGTCCGGGGGCGAGCTTGACGCCCACCGAGAAGGTGGAGATCGCCAAGCAGCTCGCGCGGCTGGGGGTCGATGTCATTGAAGGCGGATTCCCTATCGCCTCGCCCGGCGATGCGCAGGCGGTTAGGATGATCGCCCGGGCCGTGAAGGGGCCGACGATCGCGGCCTTGGCCCGCTCGCTGCCCGCCGATATCGACGCCGCGGCGGCCTCGCTTGCGCCGGCGAAGAAGAAGCGGATCCACGTCTTCCTGGCGACCTCCCCGATTCACCGCAAGTACAAGCTGCGCAAGGCGCGCGAGGAAATCTTGCGGCAGGCGGTGTGGGCCGTGCGGTATGCCAAGCGCTTCAGCCGCGACATCGAGTTCTCCCCGGAGGACGCCTCGCGCACCGAGCCGGCGTTTCTCCACCAGGTGATCGAGGCGGTCATCAAGGCGGGTGCCACGACGGTGAATATCCCGGATACCGTCGGCTTCGCGATCCCCGAGGAGTTCGGGCGGCTGATCCATGGGATGATGGAGCGCGTGCCCAACATCCATCGAGCCGTCATCAGCGTGCACTGTCATAATGATCTCGGGTTGGCGGTGCCCAATTCGCTTTCGGCGATCGCCAACGGCGCCGGGCAGGTGGAGTGCACGGTCAACGGGATCGGGGAGCGCGCGGGCAACGCCTCCTTGGAGGAGATCGTGATGTCGCTGAGGGTGCGTCCCGACATCTTTCACGCGACGACCGGCATCGACACCACGCACATCTACAAGACCTCGCGATTGGTCAGCAGCCTGACCGGCATCATCGTGCAGCCGAACAAGGCGATCGTCGGCGACAATGCCTTCCGCCATGAATCGGGCATCCACCAGGACGGCATCCTGAAATACCGCCAGACCTATGAGATCATGCGGCCTCAGGATGTGGGGGTGGGCGAGAGCAAGCTGGTGCTGGGCAAGCTCTCCGGCCGCCACGCCTTTGCCAGACGGCTTGTGTCGCTGGGATTTCGGCTCTCGAAGCCTGAGCTGGAACGGGCCTTTGCGCGGTTCAAGGTCCTGGCGGATAAGAAAAAAGAAATCTTCGACAACGACCTGGTGGCCATCGTGGAGGATGAGCTACCCGCCGCCCAAGAAATCTACAAGCTCGTCTACGTCCACACGACCTCCGGCACCGACACGGTGCCCACGGCCACCATCAAACTATCGAAGGAGGGCAAGCTCCTTCATGCTGCCTCCTGCGGCGATGGGCCCGTGGATGCCTGCTACAAAGCGATCAACCGCTTGACCGGCATGGCCCCGGAACTGTGCGCGTATAGCGTCCACTCCGTCACGCGGGGCAAGGACGCCTTGGGGGAGGCGACCGTGAAGTTGCGCTATCGCCGCGCCGAGGTGATGGGCCGGGGGACCTCCACCGACGTCATTGAAGCCTCCGCGAAAGCCTACGTCAACGCGATCAATCGCTTGCTCGCGCAAGGCTCAGAGCGCTCGGCGGCGCGACGTTCCCTCCGTCCCTAACCCGCGAACCACAGGAAAGAACGTGACAAGTAACAAGCGACAAGCGACAAGCGAAAGCCTACTCGGTATTCCGCATTCCGCATTCCGCATTCCGCATTCGGAATGACGCGCGTCTTCGGGGTGCTGGGACATCCAATCGGTCACAGCCTCTCTCCGCTCATGCACAATGCGGCGTTCGCGGCGCGCCGGTTGGACGGTATCTATGCGCCGTTTGACGTGCCCCCTGCCGTCTTCGCCGAGGTGGTGCGCGGGCTTGTCGCGTGCGGGATCTCGGGATTCAATGTGACCGTTCCGCATAAAGAAACGATCGTCCCGCTGCTTGACACCCTGGTCAGGGACGCCAGGGCGCTTGGCGCGGTCAATGCCGTGGTGGCGCATCGGGGTCGCCTGACAGGGCACAACACCGACACCATCGGTCTGATGGGGGCGTTGGCCGAATTGGGGTGGAGGCCCAGGCGATGCACCGCCATGATCTTAGGGGCCGGGGGATCGGCCAAGGCGGTGGCGTGGGTGCTCACGCGCGCGCCGGGGACGCACGTGATCGTGGCCAACCGGCGCCTGGATCGCGCGCAACGCCTCGCGGAGTGGCTGAGACCCCTTCGGCCTCGATGCCGGATTGAGGTCAGGCCGCTTGAGCCGGTGGATGTCCGGGGCTGCGATCTGTTGGTCAACGCCACCCCGATCGGGATGGCACACGACGCCGACATCCCCCTCATCCGAGGCCTCGGCTCGCGCGTGATGGTGTACGACCTGGTCTACAACCGCACAACGGCGTTGGTGCGACGGGCCCGCCGGCAGGGGTGTGTTGCGGCGAATGGGGTCTCAATGCTAGTATACCAGGGAGCCGCCTCATTCGAGTGGTGGTGGCATCGGCGAGCGCCGATCGCCGCCATGCGCCGTGCCGTGGAGCGCGCGCTTCGATACAACAGCTGAGCAGGAGTGAGCGGTGGAGCTTGTGTGGGTCATTGAGTTTGTCATCGGGACGCTCATCGGCAGTTTTCTCAACGTCTGCATCTATCGGTTGCCGAGAGAGCAGTCGATCGTGACCCCCCGCTCACGATGCCCGCGGTGTTCGAAACCGATCGCGTGGTACGACAACATTCCCGTGCTGAGCTACCTGGCATTGGGCGGGCGGTGTCGTCGGTGTCGTGGCGCGATTCACTGGCGGTATCCGATCGTGGAAACACTCAGCGGGGCGGCGGCGGTGATGGTGCTGGGCCGCTTCGGCCTCAATGCCGCGGGCCTGAGCTACCTGGTGTTTGTGTGGGCGTTGATTACGGTCAGTTTCATCGACTTGGAATTTCAGATCATCCCGGATGAAATCAGCCTCGGGGGATTGGCGCTCGGCGTGCTCCTGAGCCTGCTGATCCCCCAGCTCCATGGGACGCTGCAGCGGGTGGCGGCGTTGAAGGCCTCGCTGGTGGGCGCACTCGTGGGCGGCGGGCTGTTGTACGTGACGGGAGCGCTTGGCACGCTGATCTTCCGCAAAGAGGCGATGGGCGGAGGAGACGTAAAATTGCTGGCGATGGCCGGGTCGCTCCTGGGGTGGAAAGCGGTGACCGTGACCTTTTTCCTGGCACCCGTCCTGGCGATCGGGCCGGGTGTGGCGGTGCTGGCGGCCAGGCGCTCACATCTGATTCCCTATGGGCCGTTTCTGTCCTTGGCATTGGTGGTGTCGCTCTTCGCAGGATCATGGCTCCTGGAAGTCAGCGGGCTTGACACGAGCATTCGACTGCTGATGAGTTATCCGTGGTGGGGCGCCAGATGAATGCGGAGTGCGGAATGCGGAATACCGAGTAGGCTTTCGCTTGTCACTTGTCGCTTGTCACTTGTCACGCTGTTGCCCATGAGTCGGTTACGGTTCCTCACGGCGGGAGAGTCGCACGGGACGTGTCTCGTGGCGATCCTCGAAGGGTTGCCGGCGGGGGTGCCGATTGATGCGGCCTCGATTGAGGCCGAGATGAAGCGGCGGCAGTTCGGCTACGGCCGCGGGCCGCGCATGAAGTTTGAAGCGGATCGCGTTGAACTGCTGTCGGGCGTTCGGCATGGCAAGACGCTTGGCAGCCCCGTCGCGCTGTCCATCGCCAACAAAGATGCCTCGATCGATCGCCTGCCGGTGGTCACGCAGCCTCGGCCCGGCCATGCGGATTTGGCCGGCGCGATCAAATACGATCATCGCGATATCCGCAACGTGCTCGAACGGGCCAGCGCCCGCGAGACGGCGGCGCGCGTGGCGGTCGGGGCGATCTGCAAACAGGCGCTCTCCGCGCTGGGGATAGAGGTCGCCAGCCACGTCATCGCCCTGGGGTCGATCCGGACTGTCCCCGCCCGGGTGACGGTGACGCGGCTTCGCGCGACGGCGGATCGCAATCCGGTGCGGTGTCTCGATGCGCGCGCCGCGAAGCAGATGATGCGGCTCATCGACCGGTGCGCGCGCGAGGGGGACACCCTGGGCGGGGCATTTGAAGTGGTGGTCGAGGGGGCACCACCCGGGCTGGGCAGCCATGTGCACTACGACCGCCGGCTCGATGCGTTGCTGGGCCAGGCGGTGTTGTCCATCCACGCGGTCAAAGGCGTGGAAGTGGGTGAGGGGGTGCGTGGTTCGTCGCTGCGCGGCTCGCAGCTGCACGACGAGATCTTTTACTCCAAGGCCAAAGGATTCTCCAGGTCCTCGAACCGTTCCGGAGGATTCGAGGGGGGCATGACGACGGGTGAACCGGTGATCGTGCGAGGCTTCATGAAGCCGCTCTCGACGCTGCGCAAGCCGCTGCGGTCGGTTGAGATCCACACGAAGAAACCGGTCGTCGCCACCGTGGAGCGCTCCGACGTGACGACGGTGCCGGCCGCCGGGGTCGTGGCGGAAGCCATGGTCGCCTTCGTCCTGACGCAAGCCATGCTGGAGAAATTCGGCGGCGATTCCTTGCGCGAGCTGCAGCGCAACCTCGCCGGCTACCGTCGGCAAGTCCAGCAGTTTTAGCACACAGCACTTAGCACATAGCACTTAGCACACAGCACACAGAGGAGAACACGATCGCACGAAACGTAGAACCTTCCAGTCTTGTCCGATTCTGTCTGCTGTGTGCTGTCTGCTGTCTGCTAGCGAGATGAACCTCACCCTTACGGGATTCATGGGGACGGGGAAGACGACGGTCGGCAAGGAGCTGGCCAAGCGGCTGGGCTGGCAGTTCGTCGATGTCGATCGGCTGATCGAATCCTCGGCGGGGAAGTCTATTCCGGAGATTTTCGCGCGGCACGGCGAGGCCGTGTTCCGGCGCGTGGAACGTCGCCTGATCAAGCAGGTCACCTGCGGCGATGAGCAAGTGATCGCGACCGGCGGCGGGGCGTTCGTGGACCCGCAGAACCGAAGCCGGTTGCGCACGGTGGGGCCGGTGGTCTGTTTGACGGCCAGCCCCAAAATGATCCTTCAGCGCGTGGGCCCCACGCTGGCTCGGCGTCCGATGCTCCTCGGCGGCCCACCGGTCGAGCGGATCCAGCAGCTCCTGCGGCAGCGAGCTGCCGCCTATGCAAAAGCGGATCTGATCATCGATACGACCCGGCTGACGATCGATGAGATTGCGGAGCGCATCTGGGATGTGCTCGGGCCGTGGGTTCCCAAGAGCTGGTGCTACCTCGTGCGGCATACCCAGCGACTCTGCCAGCGCTACGGGGGCAAATACGTGGTCGTGATGGACGATCGCATCGTCTCCGTCGGCGCAACACAGCTGCAAGCCTTTCAAGGCGTCCGGCGGACCATTCCCTCCCGCTGCGAGGTGGGGATCTACTACATCCCCTCGTCCCAGGAATCCCCCGTCGCGTTGTAATGCCCACACGGCTTCCCAGGACACGCCGTCGAGCTCAGGCCTCGAGACGGTTCACCTTCCACTATCTGAAGGATGCCCAAGGACGCGCCGCGCCCATCGTGTACCTCCAGGCGTGGACCGGGAACCGCTGGCTGTATCTCCAGGCGTATGTCGATTCCGGAGCGTCGTGGTCGGTCTTTCACGCCGATGTCGCGCAGCTCCTCGGGCTGAAGCTCTCCCGCATGACGCGCCGCTCGATGGCCCTGGGTAATGGCAGCGTCATCCCGGTCTGGCTGCATCGGCTGCGGGTGCGCTTTGCGGGCCAGGAGTTCACCGTGCCGACCGGATTTTCCGACGCGCTCCACGTGGGCTTCAACCTGTTGGGACGGGCGGGATTCTTCGACCGCTTCGTCATGTCGTTCAACGACCGCACCAAGACCCTGACCGTCACCCCCCTCGCTCGTCGGTGACGTTCAACGGTGACGCTGCGCGTGACGTACGCAGATCGTCACCGCCTTTCAAGCCACCTTGTTTCACGTCCTGAGCCTGTGGTAAGCTACAAGTCAATAGGTTCAAGGAAAGCATCATGCCCAATCGCTAAAAAGAACAATTGAATAGGTTCGAGGTAAACGAACAAATGATGGAAGAACGGGACTGGTTGGTCTTGCTGAACCTGATCCAGGAGCTGACGTCGCTGTCGGCCACGCGCCTGCTGGAGGCGTTCGGCAGCGCCCGGGCCGTCTTCCAGGCGACCGAGGAACAACTGCGAGGCGTGGAACGGATCACGCCGAAGCTGGCCGAGCGCCTCATCGCGCAGGGCCGTCGTCCGGAGGTGGTCGCCGAGGAGTTGAGCCGCGCCCGCGCCGCCGGCTGCACCATCGTGACGCGCGTCGATGAGACCTACCCGAATATCTTGCGTACCATTCATGACCCCCCGCCAGCGCTGTATAGGAAGGGGACGTGGGGCGAGGAGGACCAACCCGCCATTGCCATCGTCGGTTCGCGCCGGGCCTCGCTCTACGGGCAGCAGACCGCGCAGCGGCTGGCGTACGACCTGGCCCTGCGCGGTGTCACGATTGTGTCGGGATTGGCCCGCGGCATCGACGCCGCGGCGCACCGCGGGGCGCTCCAAGCCGACGGCCGCACGGTCGCGGTCTTGGGCAGCGGGCTTGATCAACTCTATCCGCCGGAGCATCATGCGCTTGCCGAGCAGGTGACGCGGCACGGCGTCCTGCTCTCCGAGTATCCGATGGGCAGCCCTCCGCTGTCGTACCATTTCCCCCGGCGCAACCGGCTGATCAGCGGGTTGTCGGCTGGCGTGGTGATTGTGGAGGCGGCGCACCGCAGCGGGGCGCTCATTACCGCGGATTGCGCGCTCGAGCAGGGACGCGAGGTGTTCGCGGTCCCCGGCAAAGTGGATTCGATCACCTCGCATGGCACCCATCACCTCTTGAAGCAGGGCGCGCGGTTGGTGACGTCCGTGGAGGACATCGTGGAGGAGTTGGGCCTGGCCGCCACGGTGGAGACGGTTTCGTCCCGTTCACCGGCGACGAGGGCCGAGGGCGTGACCGATGAGGAATGGACGCTGATGCATCACTTACGCGCCGATGAGCCGTGCGATGTGGACACCTTGACGGCGAAGACGGGGTGGACAGCCTCCGCCTGCACCTCGACCCTGTTGGGTCTTGAGCTCAGGCACCTGGTCAAGCAACTGCCCGGCAAGCGGTTCGTCCCATGGAGCTGATCATCAACGGTGAGCGCCGAGGCGTCGCGGACGGGCTCACGGCGGCCCAGTTGCTTGCGCAGTGTGCGGTGAAGCCGGAGGGCGTCGTCGTGGAGATCAATCTCACCATCGTCAAGCGCGCGCGCCTGCCGGAGACCATCCTGAAGGAGGGCGACCGCGTGGAAATCGTGAGACTCGTGGGTGGTGGATGATCGCTCGGTCTTCGTGTCGCGGTGACGGCCACGGCAACGTATCGTCTGTCGGTTGCGGTCACGTCAATCGTCACGTAACGACACACGAAACCGTTCGACGTCACCGATACGTGGCCGAAACCGAAACCGATTAACGTCACCGATCAATCATGGCAAAAAACCTGGTGATCGTCGAATCGCCGGCCAAGGCGAAGACCCTCCACAAGATCCTAGGCCGGGAGTTCGACGTCACCTCCTCGATGGGGCATCTGGTGGACTTGCCCGCCAGCAAGCTCGGCGTCGACGTCGAGCACGACTTCGCCCCTCACTACATCGTCATTCACACTCGCCGGAAGCTCGCCAAGCAACTGCTTCAGGAAGCCCGCGGCAAGGAGACCATCTATCTCGCGCCGGACCCCGACCGGGAAGGCGAGGCGATCAGCTGGCATTTGGCCAACCTGTTGCGCGACGCCGACAGGCCGTCGCGCAAGCAAGACGGCGCGAAGTCCGCCGTGAAGCCACGCACGCGCGCATCCTCGTCGGCCTCGGCGCAGCTGCCCAAAAAGATTTTCCGGATCGCCTTCCATGAGATCACCCCGCAAGCGGTGCGCGCCGCGGTCCAGCATCCCGGGACGATCGATCAAAAGAAAGTCGATGCCCAGCAGGCCCGCCGGATTCTCGATCGGCTCGTGGGCTACTCGCTCTCGCCGCTGTTGTGGAAGAAGGTGGGGCGGGGGCTGTCCGCCGGCCGCGTGCAGTCGGTCGCGTTGCGGCTGATCGTCGATCGCGAAAAGCAGGTCCAGGCCTTCACCCCGCAAGAGTATTGGACGATTGAGGCGGCGCTGAAGACCGCAGCGGGTGAGTCGTTCACCGCGCGGCTTGAGCGCATCGGCGACAAGGACGCCTCGCTCAGGACGCAGGAGGAGGCGCAGCGCATCGCCCAGGCCTTGAAGTCGGAGGCCTTCGTGGTCGCCCACGTCCAGGAGAAGGAGCAAAAGCGCTACCCCAAGCCGCCGTTTATCACCAGCACCCTGCAACAGGAAGCGTTCCACAAGCTGGGCTTCTCCTCCGCCAGGACCATGCGGGTGGCGCAGGATCTCTACGAAGGGCTGGAAGTCGGCAAGGAAGGCCCGATCGGGCTGATTACCTATATGAGGACCGATGCGGTCCGCGTGGCCCAGGAGGCGTTGTCGGCCGTTCGGGCCTTCATCAAGCGGCAGTTCGGCCAGGCCTCTCTCCCGGATCGGCCTCGCGCCTACAAAGCCAGGAAACTGGCCCAGCAGGCGCACGAAGCGATCCGCCCGACGGACGTGGCGCGCACGCCGGAGTCGCTTCAGCCGTTTCTCACGCCGGATCAGTTAGGACTGTATCGGTTGATCTGGCAGCGGTTCGTGGCGAGCCAAATGACCGATGCCGTGGATCGCCTGGTGAGTGCGGCGATTGACGCGGGTCGGTTTCGCCTGAGGGCGAACGGACGGACGAATCTCATGCCCGGGTGGACCAAAGTCTACGAAGAGCCGCCGGACAAAGAGCGAGACGACGACGCCCCTCAAGAAGGGGCCTTGCCCCCGATGGCCAAGGGCGATCGGCTGTCCCTCGAGAACGTGTCCCCCTCCCAACATTTCACCAAACCTCCTCGACGGTATACGGAGGCCTCCTTGGTCAAGGCGTTGGAAGAGCAAGGCATCGGCCGTCCGAGCACCTACGCCCCGACGATCCAGACCATCGTCTTGCGGGATTACGTGCGGCGCACCGGAGGTAGCCTGGTCCCGACGGCATTGGGAGGCGTGGTGACGGAGTTGCTCATCGCGCATTTTCCGGAGGTGATGGATCTCAAATTCACCGCGGAGATGGAAGAGGAGCTGGACCGGATCGAAGACGGGGACCTGGAGTGGGTCTCGGTCGTGCGGAATTTCTACACGCCGTTTGCCGCCCGCGTCACAACCGCCCAGGAGGAGATGCGGGAGGTCAAGCGGGAAGTCGTGCCCACCTCCTATACCTGCGAGCAATGCGGGAAGCCCATGGTGATCCGCTGGGGGCGGTTCGGCCAATTCCTCAGCTGCTCCGATTATCCGACCTGCAAGCACGCCAGGTCGCTGCCGACCGGCGTGGCATGTCCCCAGCCCGGCTGCGGCGGGGAGCTGGTCGAGCGCCGGGCCAGGGGCCGCATCTTTTACGGCTGCTCAAAATACCCCACGTGTACCTACACGACCCGCCGTTTGCCAACATCAGATGAGGATCGCGAGCCGCGTTAGTCCATAGTCGGTCTATGGGCTGCACGCAAGGGGGCCAACACGCGCTCTGCACAAGCCGTCGAGCGGTTTCTGAACTTCCTCCGCGTGGAGCGCAACGCCTCCGCCTACACGTGCCGCAACTACCACCATGATCTTGCGGCGTTCTGGTCGTTCCTCGGGCGTCGGTCCCTCCGGGCCGTGACCCCGCTTGAGGTGCGCCAATTCCTCGCGCACCAAAGTACGCAGCGCTACGCGAAACGCACCATCGCCAGGCGCCTGTCCTGCGTGCGCAGCTTCTTCCGCTTTGTGTGCCGCGAGGGGCTGCTCGACCGCAATCCGGCCGCGGTGGTCCCCACCCCGAGGCTGGAGCGCCGCCTGCCGGCGTTCCTGGATGAAGCGCAGGTGGTTCGGCTGCTCGACGCCCCGCCGACGGATCACTGGCAGGGCGCGCGCGATCGGGCGATGCTGGAGACGCTCTACTCGACCGGCATGCGTGTCAGCGAGCTGGTCGGGCTCAACACGGATGACATCGAGGAGATCTCCGGCACGGTGATCGTGCGCGGGAAGGGCAAACGCGAGCGCCTGTGCCCGATCGGGAAGACCGCCCTTCAGGCGATTGCGCGCTATGTCGTCAGGCGCCCCGTACGGTTGAAGGCGCCGACGGCGCTGTTTGTCAGTCAAAAGAAGACGCGCATGACCGTCCGGCAGGTCGACCGCCTGGTCCTGCGCTACGCGAAGGCCTCGCAGCTGCCGGTGCGCATCACCCCGCATGCGCTGCGGCATAGTTTCGCCACGCATCTGCTTGATCGGGGGGCGGATCTGCGCAGCGTGCAGGAGCTGCTGGGACACCAGAGCCTCTCGACGACGCAGATCTACACGCACGTCACGCCGCAGCGGCTGAAGAAGGTGTACGACCAGGCGCATCCCCGAGCGTAAAACGAGCGACAAGCGACAAGTGACAAGTGACAAGTAAAAGACGTGCCTACGTGCCTGAGTGCGCAGGTGCCTGAGTGCCTGAGTACTCAAGAACCCAGGAACCCAGGCACTCAGGAACCCAGGCACGCTTTAGCTGTTGCTGATTGCTGATATGTGGCTGATCTACGAGTTGCTGTATCTGGTGGGGTGGCTCGTGTACCTCCCGAAGGCGCTCTGGCGCCGGCGGCTGCCGCATCGCGGATGGTCCATGCGGTTGGGCCGTTACCCGCAGGACGTCGCGCAGCGGGTGCAGGGCCGTGCAACGATCTGGGTGCACGCGGTGAGCGTCGGGGAGGTCCTCGCCGCGCAGCCGCTCATCCAGGCGTTGGCGACGCGCGACGCGCAGCAGCCGATCGTCCTCTCCACCATCACGCCCGGCGGCTTCGCGGTCGCCCGGCAGGCGTTAGGGGAGTCTGTGGTCCCGGTCTATTTTCCCCTTGATCTGCGAGGCTGCGTGCGCAGGGCGTTTGGGATGATGCATCCGCATCTCCTGCTGTTGATGGAATCAGAGCTGTGGCCGATGGTCATCGACGTCGCGGGACGGCAGCAGGTGCCCGTCATCGTGCTCAATGGGCGCGTGTCCCCCCGCGCGTTTCGCCGCGCGCAGCGCATCCGCCCGTGGCTCCAGAGGGGGCTCCACACGGTGGCGCGCTTTCTGATGCAAACCCAGGAGGACGCGGATCGCCTGATCCGATTGGGGGCTCCGCGGGAATGCGTGCAGGTCCTCGGTAATCTGAAATGGGAAGCCAGCCTCTGCCGGCGTCCCAGTCCTGAGGATCTGCAGGACGCGGCTCGGCATTTAGGGCTCAACGGGAGCGAACCGCTCCTGGTCGCCGGCAGCACCCATCGCGGGGAAGAAGCCGTGTTGGTCGAGGGGCTTCGCCATCTGCGCGCCGCCAGGCCGTCGCTGCGTCTCCTACTCGCCCCTCGGCATCTTGAGCGCGTCGCCGAAGTGGAAGGGCTGATCCGCCAAGCCGGGTTGACGCCGAGGCGGGTCTGCCAGCCGGGTGCGCAGCAGGGGTGGGACGTCGGCATCGTGGATACCTTTGGGCAGCTGCCTCGATACTATGGCTTGGCGACGGTCGCCGTGGTCGGCGGCAGCCTCATCCCGCACGGAGGGCAGAACCCCTTGGAACCTGCCAGCCTCGGCAAGCCGATTGTGTTCGGCCCCTCCATGCACAACTTCGCACAGATCGCCCAGCAGCTGCTGGCTCACCGCGCCGCGGTGCAGGTGCGCAGCGGCGCGGAGCTCATCCCAACGCTCGAGGAGCTCCTGGCTCATCCGGACCAGGCCGGCGCGATGGGGGCTTGCGCCCTGCAGTTGATCGAGCGCTCCCGCGGCGCCTGTCAGCGCACCCTCGACGCGCTGGCTCCTCTTCTGACGGAACGGTGATGGGTTGTGCAGGATCGTGCTCCTGTGGTATAGTCAAACTGTTTCTTGAGGAGTGACCATGAGACGCA
>Ga0209211_10005969_pt1 | contig 17911 bp, 15 predicted proteins | sample RifGroA2_FD_183992 | JGI IMG/M metagenome (GOLD analysis project Ga0209211, IMG submission 183992) | Groundwater microbial communities from Rifle, Colorado, USA - Groundwater A2 (SPAdes) (version 2) | ecosystem: Environmental > Aquatic > Deep subsurface > Groundwater | place: Rifle, Colorado... | reverse complement strand
GATAATGGATTATCTCCCCCCCACGCCCATGGACGCGTCAAACTTCTACGGCCACCTGATCTTCGGCATCAGCCAGAGCGCCGTGGACACCACCATAGCGGCCGGCCGGATACTGATGGAAGGGAAGAAGCTGAAGTTGGACATAGACGAGAAGGAAGTCGCGGCCAAGTCTACGGAGCTGGCGAAGAAACTCTGGAAGAAGTTCTAGCCGCCTTGATCAATAAAAACCCGCGCCATGCAAGGCGCGGGTTTTTTATTTGCGGCGGCTGGTTACTGTACCGGGGTTTTGCCTTCCACGCAGATGCTGGCATTGGACTTGCCGTTCGCCTTGACCACGTCGTAAAGCGACTTGGCGTTCGCTTTGGACAGCCTGATGCAGCCGTGCGAGGCCGGCTTGCCCAGCAGCCATTCGGCCTCGGTCCCGTGTATGGCTATATTGCCGTTATAGAAGATGGAGTTAGGCATCGGGGCCTTATTGTAAAGGCTGGAATAGTGCATGGCCTCTATAAAATCAGGGGCGAAGCACTTGCCGCTGCCGGGCGTGCCGTACTTAGGGGCCAGGCCTGAGGAGATCTTGAAGACCTTATTTACCCCGGGGCCCTCTACGGTCAGACGCTGGGTGGTCAGGTCAACCCTGATCCGAACTACCGCAAGCTGCGCCTTGGCGTTGGGGATAACAAAGCGGTCTCCCTCGGGCAGTCCGAAAACCAGGCCCAGCTCGGCGGGAGTACGCTCGTCCGCAAATTTGTCCGGGTCCGCGTAAGCTTCAGCGCGCAGCGCTTCAAGGTCCATTTCCGCAGAGGCTTCCGGGGAACCGGCTATCTCCGAGCCGGCTATGCGCGGCAGGCTCGCCGCCGGCGGGGCGGCATTGCCAGAATCTTCGGTCAGACCCGGCAGGTCGAAAGAGAAAGCTGCGGAATTTAAAGAGAGGAAAGCTGCGGCCAGCATGATATCTCTCATTTTCATTATCCTATTCAATCAAAAATCAAGGCAAAGCCGTATGAGCCGAAAGTACCTGTAAAGTTTGTCTTTTGGGCCCCCCGGCCATAGGCCCTTTATCCGGCGGCGTTTCACAAAGCGGCATTCTCCCTATAAACACCTGAAAACCGTAACTATTATTCACACTAAAACATATCGCGGCATCTTAATAATAAATTAATTGGCCCATGTTATCAGCATTGTATAAACTAAGTATAGAGAAACTTTATAATTCAAAAGCAGCAATATGCCGTCATCAGACCTAAACGAATATATAGCCCAGCTCCTCACGGAGGCCGGAGAGTTAAAGAAGGATTTCGTGAGGGGTGGCACTCATAGTTGGTACAGGTACTCTCCCAGCCACTTAGGTTACGCCCTCTGGAAACAGCGGGTCCTGCAGGTCCTTAGATCTTTCGGCGAGCAGAACCCATACTATACGGATCTACTCACTATTGAAAAAGATTACTCCAGTAGCAGACCGGCCTCGGTTTTTTCCTTTTTCATGGAAACGCTAAAAAAAACCGCACAATTTAACCAAAATGGGGGTTCATGGTCTGCAATCACTGCCCCACCGCCCCCAACTAAGGAGATGGAAAGAAAAAGTCCGGTGATCGAGCCTGAAAATGACAGTAACCAGACACCGCAGTCTCCCGCTCAAACATTAGCAGACTATTCCCCGGCTGAGATACCTGAAACAGAAACTAACACGTCTCCCGAGAAAACCACCGCACCGTTAAATGGTGAAGAACAAGGCATAAACAAGAAGCCGCCAAAAATGACATTTAAGCAGCTTGACCTTGAAGCCAGGGCAATTTACGGGCACCTTTTTATCGAGAGCAAGGATCTCATAGACAAATCGGATAAGCCACCCACGGAGAAATACCCTGACATAACCACGCTCTGCGCTTTAACCAGGGAAACTCTTAAGACCAACCCGAGACTTCTCTCCTGCGCGGTTTTTTCTTCTGCCGAGAATTATCTTTATGCGCATACAGCCAATGTCACTATTCTCAGCCAGGCTATCGCGCTCGAGAGCGGACTATCCAGCAATGACATGGACCTGCTTTCCTTCTGTGCCATGACACATGACCTTGGCATGACCGGATTTCAAGAGCTGTATTCAAAAAAAGAGCTACTAACTGATACGGATTTTTCCCGGATCGCCCTTCATTCTGAGTCGGGGGCGGCCAAGGTTGACAACATGGCAGGGATGGATCCGGTTTTAAGGGAAAGGGCAAAGAAAATAATTTGGCAAATACATGAACGTGCCGACACGAGCGGTTACCCGCTCATGCTTTCAGGAAAAGAAATCGATCCGTTGGCCCAGATCATTGGTGTTTCCGATATTTACGAAGCCCTGACGCACCCAAGAGGCTGGCGCGAAGCCTTCCATCCAAATGAAGCTATAAGACAATTAATACGAGACGGGGCTCAAAAGTTCGATATAGACATACTGAAATCCCTTATACGCGTTCTTTCTATTTACCCTCCATCCTCTCTAGTGGAGCTTTCAAACGGAGAAATAGCCTGTGTCCTCGCTCCGACACAAGGCTCGCTTACAAAACCGCTGGTAGAAATACTTCTTGACGCTAATTTCACACCGGTTCAGAAGTATGTCATAGATTTGAAAGAGCAGTCGATCACCCACATAACCCGCCCCGTATTTCAGGATGAACTGGAAGAAAATAATCCAGAATTCGCTGCGCATCTTAAATCTGAAGGATGGTGGAAGGAACCCGTTACACAGAGCTTTACCCAAAATTAGCCGTGTTAGCGGGCAGGTTAACGGAGAGCATGTCTTACAGTTTTTTTAATTTCTTCCGTAGGAGTCATCTTACTGAGAAAACCTTTGACATTCCTGTACGGTCGCAACTGACGTTCTGTTGCAATATTATGCTCGCTTGCAGTAATAACAACCACCGGAATATTTCTTGTTTCCGACTTGGTTTCCAACTCGCACACGACATCAACCCCAGAGAGACCCGGCATATTAATATCAAGCAGTATTACATCGGGGAGACTGCGTAAAGCGATCAATAACCCGTCTATACCATTTATCGCCGTTACCACGGCGAAATCATCCTCGAAATCAGCCGCTAAAAGGTCCCTGATTGTGCGGTTATCATCTATTATCAGCATCTTTTTCCTGGTCATTAAGCTCCCTTTTAGTATTAGTCGTTTCGCCAGTATCATTCTCGGCGGTCCTATACCAGCTTTCATTACCGTATAGATTCAGCATACAAGCCGGGCATAATCCATGCGACAAAGCAACCCCGCTGTTTTGCTCTGCAGAGTATTCCCGGTCAACCCACTCGCCTATCCCGTCTTGGGCCTTAGCGCAGACGCAACAGACAACAAGAAACCCACGCCTGCATCCGGGCCCGTTGTTATTTTTCTGATCCATATAAAATTATCCACCCCCTTGAGAATAAATACCACGGAAAGACCATTCAGCAAAATCACAACCCTAGGGCCGGAGATCTTTCTCAGAGGCGGTCGAACCGACACGAATATTATTGTGCGGTTTTACATAAGAATATACCACTAAATATATATTTAAGGTTGGGACAGCCGGGAACACATGGAAGTATTTATCCGCAGTTTTCCCTCCACTCAGTCCGTTTTCATCAGGGAGATCTCTATGCGGCGGTTTTTGGCGCGGCCCTCTGCGGTGGCGTTGTTCCCCGCCGGGCGGTTCTCGCCATAACCTATTCCCGCCAGATGTTTAGCGGAAATTCCCTGTTCCTGCATGAACTGCAGCACGCTGTAGGCGCGGGCCATGGAAAGTTCCCAGTTGGAAGAGTAGCGGCCGGTTTTTATAGGCACATTATCAGTGTGCCCCTCGATTATGACATCATTAGGTATCTTCTTCAACTCGGCGGCTATGGGGCCCAGCACTTTTTTCGCGGGCTCTTTCAAGTCGGCCTTACCTGAGGCGAAGAGCACGCCCTCAGTAAGCACCAACTTAACTTTCCGCTCGCTGGACTGTATTTGGACAAGGTTGGCCAGGTCGCCGGTCCGCATTGATTCTTTCAAATTGGTCTCCACCTGCGATTCATTTTCCTTCGCCTTGGCGCGTTCAAGACCGCGGGAATCCGCCTTTCCGCCAAAAGCCTTCTGGATATTCCCCAAAGACTCCTCGTATTTGCGGCTTTTGGTCTTGTCGTTCCTGGTGATGGAAAAGGAGAATAAGACCAGAAAGAATATCATCAAATAGCTCATCAGGTCGCCATAGGTTACGGCCCAGAGCGCGCCCTTGTTCAACTGGTTTTCAACCTCGTCACGTCTTTGCTTGTATATCGCCATAAATCCTTTAAAGAACCGCTACTGCCCGCCCCCGCCGGGCTTAGACGGTTCGGCTGTATAGCTCGAATATTTCCTGTCAAGAGCATTGGTCTTGTGTTCCAGTAAACGCAGACTCGTATCAAGCTTTTCGCATTCCTCCTGGGCCCAGTAAGCCGTCTTCTGTGCAGCCTGGATTTTAACCTCAGCCGTTTTCCATATGGACTGAAGGGAGGAGAACTTAGCCGCAGCGGCATTCAGGATATCGCCTTGCATTTTGCCGGTTAAAACTTCCAGGCGCTCGTGTGCCTCAGCCAATACTTTATTAGCCGCTCCCAGGACATCATCCTTTATTGCAGCTATCTCCAATGGTATTTTAGCCATAGATGCTTTGATCGCCGCAATTTCCTGCTCAATTTTATCCAGCCATCCTGCCGTTTCGACAGCAGCCTTCTCCCGCTGCCTCCGCTCCACGGCCAGAAAATCCTTTACCTCTTCATGGTTCTCTATTAAAGCGCGTTCCAACCCCTCCCCGTGTTTACGAGCGGCTTCCGCTTTATTGCGTGTCTCGTCGAAAGCGGCTCTATACTCCTCCAGCCGCCCGTTCAATTCACCCAAAGCTTCCCCGCTTTCCTGCCTGCCGTCGGCCGCTTCCAGTCCGACCTTCTCAAACTGCCCGGCGACATTAGCCGCTGCCTCCTCGCGCAGGCGCCGCTCTTCCACCAACAATGCCTTTACCGCTATTTTTCCTTCCTCCAGCGAACGTTCCAGCACAATACTGCGCTCACCCGCGGCTTCCAGCGCCTTGCGCACCCCGGTCAGCCCGGCCGCACCATCGCTAATAGCCAAGCGGTCAGATCCAGCCTTCCGTCCGAGTTCTGCGATAAGCTCCGCCATTTCAGCCGCCTTTTCTTCTCCTGATCTCCTGTATTCCTCCAGAAAGCCCCTTATTTCTCCTTCAGCCCTTATAAGCATCGCCCTCACCTTTTCTTCATAGTCCGGAGCGGGCTCGGTTCTTTTCTGGACCGCAGCCAGCCTGCTTTCAAGCTCCGCAAGCCTTTTCTCCATAACGCGAAAAAGGTCCAGTGTCTGTTCCTGGGCGGGTACGGTGGTGGGTTTAGAGGCTTCCGCTTCGATACTTTTTATTTTAGCCTCCAATTCAGCCAGCCTGTTTTTCAAATCAGTATCGTCCTGCGACCGCCGGTCCGGCTCCGGCCGCGTTAAAGGCTGCGGTTTAGGTGGTGGAACACCTCCAGTGAGATTGTCGGGCGCTTTAAGAAAGGAAAAAACAGAACCTCCCTTGAGGCTGTCAATAATTTCTTCCGGCTTATTCTTATTGTTGTCCATAAATACGGTGGAGAAGTCTTTTGCCGTTAATAGCCCTCAAGGCATTTTAAAACAAATATCGCTGAGGCATTTGCCCAGCCACAATATCAAGGATATCCCGGCACGGTAGAATGCCGCTTCGTTGCGCCTCATTTTGCCTCCCCGCCGGGTTTTGCGGCCAGGTGCTTCAGATTCCCCTCTATTTCACCCCTTGCCCCGGCAAGCAGGACGGCTTCTTTTTCCAACCCGGCAATCAGCTCTCCGGCAGACTCGAGGCTTCTGCGTATAATAGCGCCTGAAACCCCCAGCACAGCAGCCAGATTTACCGGTTCAGCCGCCTTTACAAAGGCCTTCAGCCCGGCCAATACGCCGCCCAGCCGCCCCTCGATTTCTACAATGTTTTCCGTTACGGCTGCTATGGCGGCGGTATTGGACACCGACAAACCATACGCCTCCTTAATTTTTTCAAGCTGCCAGCTGTTTTCCGCCGCCACCCGGGCCGCGGCATCATCAATACGCGCAAGCAAGACCTTCTCAAGCCCGTGTTGCACGGATGAAACACCTGAAAGCACCTTTTCATTCTCCGCTCTGACACAGCGTTCAAGAGCGTCGATCTGCAAACCACTGTCCCTGCCCCGCCGGGTTAGCTCATCCAGGTGACCAATAAGAAGCTTCCCCAATGCGTCCATCCGGTCGCGACCGTCAAGGGAAACGGCATCAATACGCCTTAGGGACTCGCCGCTGCTGTCGGCAAAAGCGCTCCGGATGGAAGAAAAAACACCTTTTTTAAGTTCAGCCATTACGGACTCCAGCCGCTCATTACCGGCAAACGAATCAGCGTGTAGTTTCTGTACTTCCAGGGAAAGACCGGCGAGCCGCGCGTCAATAGACGCGGAAAGCTCCTCTATATGCCCAGCTATCGAACGCGCCGCGTCCGGGGCGGCCCCGAGCTTTGCGGCGGCGCTCTTTAACGCGGTTTCAAGTGAGGCGAAGCGCCTTTCAAGCCCGTCATCCACGGCTTTCAGTACCGCAGCGGCTATTTCCGCAGGAGTTGCCGCTGGAACTACGGGTTCCGCCGGCTTTCTGGCCGCCGCAGCGGCGGCTCTTAACGCGGCCTCAAGCGGCGCAAGGCGCTCCTCAAGCCCGGCGCCCGCGATTTTCAGCACCGCGGCGGCTATTTCGCCCGGCGAGGCTGCCGGGACCGCAGGTTCCGCCGGCTTTTTAGCCGCCGCGGAGTAAACCTCCAGCATCCTTTTCTCCATCGCCTCCACGCGCGACCAGGCTTTTTCAAGTTGGTCGTGCATCTGGCGGTCCAGTTCCGTATACTTCTGCTGCTCGCGCACCACCTTCAGCAGCTCCTCTATTTCGCGGCGGGCGCTTATCTTGGATTCCTCTATATTCTTTATCTGCGCCGCGCCAAGCATGAATTTTTCCTGGAAGTCCTTCAGCCGGTTCTCCATTTCCGTCATTTTTAAGATCACCGCCGGTGCTAGGCCGGGCGGGGGCGGCGGAGGAGGAAGAGGAGACGGAACCCGCTCCGAAAGTTTTTTCTCCGCCTGCCCGGCTATAGTGCGCTCCAGCAACTCTATTTTCTTATTCAGCACGGCCACTTGTTCCTCGGACGCGGCCGGCTTATGCGCCGGCGGCGCCGGAACAGGCTGCGGCGCCGGCTCGTTAGAAGGGAACATCCCGAAAAAGACGGAATCATTTTTGCTTTTATGTGTTTCCATAAGTCCTCCGCCAAACTATTATCTGCGTGCTGCTATGGTCATCAAACGGCCGCAGACTGCTCGCTGGTTATCAGCCGAGCCCCGTCAAGTGGGTTCGCTATGCGGCCTTCCTTTATCATCCCGGCCGCTATAGCCATTATACGCTCCACGGCTTCTTCCATTTTCTCCGGCGAGGGGGTGCCGTAGCTCATGCTCTGCTCTACCATCTGCCAGGTCTTTTCCGCCATCTGGCCTTTGACCTTCTGCCTTACCGACTCCGGCAGTTCGAACAGAGCTGACGACCACTCCTCTACTTTAACCGAGGTGACCATCAAGGAAAGGTCCTTTTCCGCCAGCAGCGCCAGGTCGTCCGGCATAAGCATGCGTTTGCGAACTTCTTTGGCCAGCTCGGGGTGTTTCTGCTCCAGTTCCGCAAGCATAGCCCTCCTGGAGCGCAGGTTTACGCTTTCGATCGCGCCCAGCGCGCCGTCTATCCCCCCGACGGCCCCGCTCAGCCGCCTTTCAAGTTCATCCTTAAGCGTGGTTATGATCTCGGGTTCGACAAAGCGAATTTTGGCCATATTCATTATGACATCCGAGGCGAAAGCCGAAGGAAGTTTTTTAAAGAACCCGTTCCGCACCTCTGGCAGCAGGTGCACAGCCACCAGCGCCACATTGGCCGGGTCTTCGCTGCCCATCATATTTACCAGGAAAGGAACTTGCTCAAGACGTATATTAAAAACGACCTTCCCCCCCTCCTCACTCTGAACATCCTCCCCGCCGGCGGCCTGCGTTCCCGCTCCGGGCCCGGCCAGCGCCGGCAATCCGGATTCCGCACCTGCGGGTGCGCCATTTTTTCCCAGTTCCATAGTTATCTGGTGACTCTGCTGAACTTTGGCCATGGTGCTCATGGCGCCGGCAAGTTTCAGGAAGCCGACGGCCACCACTATCATGGCGATAATCCCCATCAGCGACAGCATCACATATTTCAGCACCATGCTTATAGCCTCGGGCGTGTACCAGACGGTGCGCCAGATCGGCGCGAAGGAGGCCTTGATCACCGACAACTGGTCCCCCCTTTTGACGTCCAGCATAAGGATCTCTGAAACGACGCTGCGTATGTTAGAGGCGTCCTGGTCAGGGATATTGCGGTTAAGTATCACGCTGACGCTCATCTTTTTTACGAAAGCGGACGGGGACAGCATTTCCCTGCTGTAGGATTTATTCTCCGTGCCCGTATTCCCGAACGCGGGAAACCCCGGCACCAGGTAATCCTTGAACCCGTTATCAGTATCCGGGGCCACCTTTGAGCTGACCTCCAATTTCTCGCTCCGGCTGAAGTCCATGGTGGCCTCCACAATAACCTTGGCCTGATTCGGGCCGAGTATTTTCACCAGCACCTCGTCCACCTTTTGTTCAAGGATCTTCTCGTATTTGGCCTTATCCTCAAAAGGCAGCGTCTGCGCGAAGAGGCCGGGAGCCGCCAGGCAGAACAGCAGCACCAGAATTACCCGCAGGTTTATTTCCGATTTTTTCATAAATATCACGCTCCGCGCTCTACAAATAAGACTGGAGGCGCCTTTCCACCACCAGAGGCATGCTGCCTTTCATTATCTCCAGCACGCCTTCCATTATCATGGACTTGATCCGTACTTCCATCCAGACCTTGGCCTGCATTTTGCCGGCTATGGGCGAGCAAACCATATTGGCGAAAAAAATGCCGTAGAAAGCCGAGGTTATAGCCACGCCCATGGCGGGGCCGACGCTCTCCGGGTTGGACAGGTCTTTCAGCACCCCTATTATGCCTATCAGCGTACCCAGCAGGCCGAACATGGGAGCCATAACGCCCATGGTGCGGTAAACGTTCGTCACGGCGTTCATATCATCCACGCGCTGATTTATCTCCTGCTCCAGCACCTGGCGGACGAATTTGTAATCGTTGTATTCAAGCGCCGCGCTGGCCGCCCGGTTCAGGAATCCCTTAGCTGCCGCCGGATCCGCTTCCTTAAGGACCGTCAGCCCGCGCATCCGGCACTGCTCCGCCAGGTTTACAAGCACCGGGATCAGCTTTTCCGGGGAAGACTCTCCATTCTCCCTGAAAAAGCAACCCAATTCAGATATGGCCCGTGTCATATGGTTTAACGGGGTATTTAACAGGGTGGCCACCAAGGTGCCGCCTAAAACCACGACCACACCGTGCATGTTGATCAGTGAGGCCGAGATCTGATTGCCGGCGAAGCCGGCAAAGATAAGAGCCGCCGCACCCGCCATCCCGACTATTGTTGTAATGTCCATGTGGTTCCTCCGCTGCTATGCTCCGGTGAGCCTCTAAGAATTCACCGGTATTTTAAACCAGAATGTAGAGCCCTTCCCCAGGCCGGGGCTGACCGCGCCTATATCGCCCTTATGGGCGCGCACGACTTCCTGCGCTATGGAAAGGCCGAGCCCCCAGCCCTGTTTGCGCAGTTTCTCGTCCTTCTGGTACTTGGCCTGGTAGAATTTCTCGAATATTTTCTTTGTTTCGCTGGGGTGTATGCCTATACCGGCATCCTTCACCATTGTATCGATATATTTCCCCTCGCGACGGAAAGAAATCTCCACCCGCTTGCCTGCCGGAGTGAACTTTATGGCGTTGTTTACCAGGTTCATAAAGACCTGCGAGAGCCTGAACTTGTCGCCGTCCACCTGCACTCCCTCGGGAAATTCGCGCACCACCAACTCCACACCCTTTTTCTGCGCGTTTATGGAGAGGCCTGGCAGTATGTCTTTAGCCATATCAGGGAAATCAAAAAGGGTCTTCTCCATTTTAAGTTTGCCCGCTTCTATCATTGCCAGGTCGGTCAGGTCCGCTATAAGGCGGCCAAGCTGGTCGGTGGAGCTCACTATATTCCTAAGATAAGCGGTTTCCTTATCCCCCACTTTTTTTTTCATAAGCAGTTCGCTGAACCCCCTTATGGAAGCCAGCGGCGTGCGCACGTCATGCACCACCATGGAGAGGAACTTGGACTTCATATCGTTAAGCCGGCCCAGTTCCTGGTTTGAAAGAGAAAGCTGGCCGGACATGATCTCAAGTTCCCGCTTGCGCTGGTAGAGCTGGCCCTGTGCCAGGGTGATACGCTCCATATACCGCTGTATTACCATATTCGAAAAATTCTGCCGCTGGTTAAAGAACGTGGACTGCACAAAACCGGACACCTGGGCCACCACCAGGAACCCGGCGCCAAGAAGCAGGAATGATAAAGGAATAAGCGCAATCACAAGTATTTCCATATCCTAATCCGGCTTCCAGCCCTGCGCCTCCACGAACCGCCTGGTAACGAGGTCTTTCGGATCCAGTTCAAGCGCCTTCAGATAAGCCTTCCGGGCCTTTTCCTTGTCTCCCATCATAAAGTAAGCCGAGCCGAGGCGCTGCCAGGCCGCCGGGTTTCCTTCGTCGAGGACCGCCACTTCCTCGCACTCCTTGGCCGCCGCGTCGAACTGCTGTATATAGAAATTCTTGGCCGCCTTCCTGAATTTTTCCTTTATAAGGGCGGTCCGGGGGAGTATTTCATCGCGCCTCACGTGTATTTTCACCAGGTCGCTTACCAGGGACAGCAGTTCCTCGAACATCGCGTCGCCGCGCAAATTAGTACCCAGCGCCGCGTGGCTGAGCAGCAGGGCTTTCAGGTCGCGGCCTTCCAGGTAAGCGGTTATAGCTTCGACGGCAGTTCCGGACTGCTCTGTCGTTTTAGAAAGTATCTCGCCGCGCGCGGGGATATCCCTGAGCCTCAACCCGTCAATTACCGCGCTCAGACGGCTGTCCCGTTTGCCCCATTCCCCGTCTTTTAATTTGGGTTCCAGGTTAAAAGCCTTGCTTATATTGTCGGAAGCCGAAACGTACCTGCGGTTTTCAAGGTCCTTACGGGCAAGGACAAGGTAGTCGTTCGCGAAGTCCTGAAGTTTTTTTATATTTTCCTTGGACGCCATCAATTTACCCACGGCCACGCGCGGCGTGCCTCCTTTCAGGGTTCCGGTCCCAAGACGCATCGAGATCCCCAGCTTATGCATGGCCCCAAGCTCACCGAAAGGAGACATGGAATAGTCGATATCGACAAAAGAAAGCATGAACCCGACCCCGACCCGCAGCCCGGAGCCCATGTCCTGGCCTGTCCTGTAGCCGGCACGGAAAGAGATGATCTGGAAGGCCAGGTACTCCGCACCGAACGCGGCATAATAATCCTCGTCCTTTGAAAAAGTCTGATCAAGGCTTAGGATAAGACTGGACTTGCCGCCCGGGTGGGAATGCCAGGACCCGCCCAGCGTGGCGGTAAGAGGCAGAGGAGAGGAGCGCTTGTCGAATTTGAGGCCCGGCCCTATATTCCTCACTGCCGCGGCTACGCGGAATTCCTGCGCCTGCATTTTTCCCATCCAGTAATTATTCGGCCTTATGTAGTAAACTGCGCCAAGGTCCAAAGCCCCGGTATTGGCGGAAGCGCTGTCGAGTTTCTCGCTTATCACTTTCAGCCCGGCTCCGAGATTCAGGACCGGACGGTCTATCTCATCCTTAAGGATAACCCGCCCATAAGAAACCCCGGCAGCGAGGTCGGAGGAGGAAACGCTGCCCGTCTTAAGGCCCTGGGCGTCATAACCCTGGAAAGGGGCCACGCTGAGCCTCGACAGGCTGAACCCGAGCGTTGAGCCGTAGCGCAGGGGATAGGCGGCGGCGACATACTGGTGGCTGACATCTTCAAAGGAGACATTATATGTGGCTGCGACTTCCCCACCCTCAACGCTGCCCAAACCGGCCGGGTTCCAATATACGGAATACGCGTCCTCCGTCACCGAGGTATAAGCCTCGCCCATGCCGGTGCCCCTGGGACCGGGGGAGAATTTAAGGAAAGAAGCCGATGCGGAACCGGCGTCACCCGCAAAAGCCGGGGCATAAAGCGCAAGCACGGCGCAGGCCGCCCGCGCCATTATCCGGCCGCTTAAAAAGGATCCGCACTTGGGTGTCATAGGTATATATAGTTTACGCGCTATCCCGGCCTGAATCACGAAGAAATTACGCAAAAATGGGAAAAGCGTTTAAGTCAAAGAGCCCAAAAAAAGAAGCCCGCCGTATGGCGGGCCACTTTTTAAACGAACGGAACCTGCGATAGGAAGTCCCGTTGAAGAAAAGTTCACTTCCGGCGGCTTTCAAGAACCTCCACCGCTTTCTCAAGCACCTGTTCGGGAGGGGTCATCTTCGGAAAAAAACAGACAAAACCGCGGGCCGAAGCAAAAACCTTGTTTAATTCGGCTTCCATGAAGTTTTCCCCGGTCATTACCACAAAGGGGATATCGTTAAGTTCCGATTTCCTCGCCGCCAGCCGCTTAAGCTCCGCGATAAATTCAATCCCGGACATTTCCGGCATTGAAACGTCCAAAACCATAAAATCCGGAATAGTCGCCTCAAGAACAGCCAGGGCCTCCCGGCCGTTATTTGCCAGCACGACTTCATGCCCGGCATCCTCAAAAATATATCTGAACAATTCCCGTATGCTGTTTTCGTCATCAATAACAAGTATTCTGGCCATAGGATCAGCCTATGGGGATGGCGAACGAGAACTTGCTTCCCTTCCCCTCTTCCGACTCCACCCAGATGCGGCCCTTATGAAGTTCCACTGCCATCCTGCACATGGCCAGCCCAAGCCCGAAACCCATATATTTATGCTCCTGCATCTGGGCGTATTTTTCAAAAACTTCCTTCTGTTTTTCTTTCGGGATCCCCGGCCCGGTATCCTCCACGGAAAACACGACCTCGCCGGAAGCCTCGCGGCAGGAGAGTCCCACCGTCCCGCCCGGCCGGGTAAACTTCAGCGAATTCCCCACAAGGTTCGTTATAACACGCTCGATCAAAACATCATCGGCGCTGAAAGCTATCTTTTCGGGCGGAGGAAGGACTGAAAATTTTATTTCTTTCCGCTCCGCAAGTGGCTCATGGACCTCAAATACGCGCGCGCACAGCTCGCCCGCATCAATTACCGCAGGGCGCAGCGCCATCTCGCCGCTCTCAAGCTTCATAGTGGTAAGGATATCTTCTATCATTCCGTTCAGCCGCGTGGAGGAATACAGTATATTCTGCAAACATTTTCCCGTTCGAGGGGACGGCGGGACATGTTTTTGCATCAGCTGGGCATAACCCCGTATACTCGTAAGGGGCGCCCTCATATCGTGCGTTATCATGTGGAAGAAAGTCTCCCTCGCGCTCTCGATTTCTTTTTCCACAGTTACATCACGGATGCATATAACCCGGCCGGGGCGCTTCAGCGTGGCCAGGAAGAACTGACGCGAAGTGATCCGGAAGTTCTTATCTATGCTGCAATCCTCACCCTGGCAGGGAACTGTTACCTCCCCTTTAAGATAGTCTTCCTGCGAGGCCATGATCCCGCTTATCGCGGAGGAGAACTCTTTCTGTTGCACGGAGCCGGGCAGCGTGATATTAGCCTCCTGTTTGGGAATACCCAGCAGCTTGAGGGCGATCTGGTTGGAATAGATAAGCCGCCCGCGGTCATCCGTGAGCAGGATCCCGTCGGTTATCGTCTCTATCAGCGCCTGCGCCTTCGTGCGCTCGTCCACAAGCTGGTTCAGGTGGAAAGCCCGGTAAGCGCTTAGTTCCAGCATCACCCGGTTCAGCGCTGAAATAAGGCTCCCGGCCTCCGGCCAGCCCTCTTTCGGGAGGGCGGAATCAAGCCGGTAATCCGCTTTTATAAAACACTTCATACCGGAGGTCATATTAGCCATGGGGAGCAGCAGTCCGCCTGTAACGCTCCGCGCCGCAAAAAAAGCGGGAAGAAGGGCCGCGGCTATGGCGATGCTCAAGGCGTACAGATAACCGGACCCGGCTACTTCCGCGCAGACGGCGAAAACCAGAACCGGCGCCAGGGACGCCCCGGCAATTATCAGGATCAAGCGGTATTTTGCTTTCATATGGAAAAAGAAAACTTAACACAGGCATTATACAACAAGGAAACCGCCGCAATCACGATTTCGTTAATGGCCTGATACCTGAGGCGTGTCAAACATCTATACACCTAATAGGGCGCGGGGAGGGGAAACTGCCGGGGCTTTTCGATCGAAAAACTGGCGGCCCCCGGCCCGGCGCTTCCCGCCCGGTTCCACAGGCCGGCTAAGCGCCGCGCTTCTTTCAGGCTGCGCCAGCTTTCCGGTAAAGAGCGGCCATCATCTGGGCTTTGACGTCGAATTACCCCCCGGCTTACTTTCGGTTATGTCTGAATTCACCCCGACCATCCGCTTCGCCTCTCCGTCGGGTCCCTTAAAAATATCAGCGTTGGCTTTGATATGCTTTATAGTCCCATCCGGCCACACTACACGGAACTCCGTGTTGAGTTCCTTTTCCATGCGCAGCGATAGTTCGATTTCCGCCTCGTAGCGGGCACGGTCGCCCGGGTGTACCCACTTGAGGCAGTCTTCGTATGCGCCCGTGAAGGCTTCTTTCTTAACGCCATAGAGCTCGAACATCCGGTCGTCCCAGGAGAGCCGGTTATTGACCACGTCCCAGTCCCAGATCCCCAGGTGCGCCGCGCGCGCGGCCAGCATCAGCCGCTCGTTAATGCGGGCTATATTTTCCGCCGCCTGTTTTTGTTCCGTGATGTCTATAGCGTAGCCGGCGAGGTGCGGCGGCTTGCCCTCTACGGCTATGGGGAACTTGATAGTCCAGTAGCTGCGTCCGTTCAGTTCCTCTTCGACCACGACCTCCTTCCGCTCCTTTAAAATACGCAGGTCGTCGGCGACCCTGCTCCGGGCCAGCGCCGAAGGGAAGAGCTCATGCATGCTTTTCCCGAGCAGTTCCTCCAGCGGCTTTCCTGTCATGGCCTCATAATTGCGGCTCAGGCGCAGGGCCCTGATGTTCTCGTCTGCAACGAAGACATAGACGGGGCTGTGCTCCATGAATTCACTGAAGATCAACTCGCTTTCCAGCAGTGATCGCTTGGCCTGGTCCCTCTCGCCCATGCGGTGCCGCAGACGCTGCGCGCCAAAGCCGAGCGCCAGCAGGCCCAGCGCCCAGACGAAACCATAGCTGGATATCAGATATATAACATTGGCGCGCGTCATTGCCAGATAGGGAGCGAGCGGGATGGAGATGCTGATCCCGCCGCGGATATCGCCCTCCTTGTACCCCTGCGCGTCGTGACATTTCAGGCAGCCCTTCTCCGTGATCATGGAGTTCATTAAGCGCAAAAACGGCCTTCCGTCTATGGCGGCCTCTTCAACATATTCGGTTTCGCCCCGTTCGAAGCTTTGCAGTGCGGCAGTTTCCCAGGCGTCGGCCCTGTTCTCCGGCCGGATGGGTTTGAGGCTGGTGATGTGGCCCCGCGGTCCGTAAATCTCCGCCGTCATTTCATGCACCTGGCGGGTCATATAGGACGGGTTCAGCAGCGTCAGGCGGCGGCCGGACGGCGTCGAGATATCGCGCTCCGGGATATTCTTAAGGTAGGGGCTGGGGCGGGTTATTTCAGTGATAGGCGCGTAAACACCGCCATGTATAGCCGCCCATTTGCGATAGGCGATGTCCTTATTATACGCGCCCCTCGCTTCCGACTTCGCCTGCTCGAATGTCTGCCGCCGCACTTGTCCGATACCTATAGCCAGGAGCATTCCTAATAAGACGCTCCAGGCCAATGCGATAAACCACGCGTAGGTCGTGAATTTAAATAAATACAACGCTTCGTTCGCTTTGGATGGATTATGGTGCATACCGCCCCCTACGCACATTTTATTATAAATTACCACCCGCCTGCGCGTGTGCGCACCGTCAGTCCACGTCCGACCCCGTCACACGTATGACTTCTTCCACCGTGGTCGCCCCGATAAAAAGCTTGCGCAGCGCCGATTCCCTGAGGGTGATCATCCCGTTCTTGCGGCCGGCCTCTTTTATCCTGGAAACGTGCGCCTTCTCTATGATAAGGCCCCTGATTACATCGTTAATTTCAAGTATTTCATGTATGCCCATGCGGCCCTTGTAGCCGGTCTTGGCGCAGATATCGCAGCCCCTGCCCCTGGATAGAAGTACTTTGCCGTTTTTAATATTAGCATCAAGGATAGATTTAGGCACCCCGAGACCGGCCATCAGCTCCGGTTTAACCTCGTAGGTTTCCCTGCAATTCCTGCAGATGCCGCGCACCAGGCGCTGGGCCACCACCATCAGCAGGGTGGAGGAAGTGAGGAAAGGCTCTATGCCCATCATGCCGATGCGGGCTATAGCTCCGGGGGCGTCGTTGGTGTGCAGGGTGGAAAAAACGAGGTGGCCGGTCATGGCGGCGTTGATGGCTATACCCATAGTCTCTAAATCCCGGATCTCCCCCACCATTATCACGTCCGGGTCCTGGCGCAGGAAGGAGCGCAGGCCCGAGGCGAAGGTTAGGCCCACGTCGGTATTTACCATTACCTGGTTTATCCCTTCCAGGTGGTATTCTATGGGGTCCTCGATGGTGACTATGTTCACTTCGGGCGCGTTAAGCGCGGCCAGGGCGGAATAAAGGGTGGTGGACTTGCCGGAACCGGTAGGGCCTGTTACCAGGTTTATCCCGTGAGGGGCCTTGAGGCATTTGGAGAAAACAGCCAGGTTCTCCGGCTCCATGCCGAGGTCCTCAAGCCTGAGTTTCAGGCCGGAGGAATCCAGGATGCGCATGACCACCTTTTCCCCCGGGCCGCAGGGCAGGATGGAAACGCGCAGGTCTATCTCGCGGCCCTCTATCTTGAGCTTGGTGCGGCCGTCCTGCGGCATGCGGCGCTCGGAAATGTCGAGCGTCGCCATGATCTTCAACCGGCTTATTATGGCGTTATGGAATTTTTTTGGCGGCGAGGGCTGGGCGTGCAGCACGCCGTCTATGCGGAAGCGCACCTTGGTTTCCTTGTAAGAGGGCTCGATGTGGATGTCCGAGGCGTGCGCCTTGATGGCGGAGGAGATGATAAGGTTCACCATCTGCACTATCGGCGCCGCCTCCCCCTTCTCGGCAAGAGAGCTCAGGTCTTCTCCCGCGCCTTTGAAGGAATCTTCCTCGACAAGCACAACTTCGGTGCTTCCGCCTGCGGTCCTTCTAATAATTTCATCCAGCGCCTCTTTCGGGGTCTTTGCGCCGTAATTCTTGTCCAGGGCCGTGGCTATATCGGCTTCTGAGCCGAAGACCGGCCTGATATCTAAGCCGGTCATCATCTTGAGGTCGTCAAGAACGGCTATATTAAGCGGATCCTCCATCGCGACCTTCAGCTTGTTTTCTTTTTTTTCAACCACTATGAGGCCGTAGCGCCTGGCTATATTTTCTGGGATGATCCTGATCAGGTCTTCCTTTAGCTCCATATTGCGCAAGTCCGCGAACTCTATCCCGAACTGCCTGCCGAGAAATTCCAGCAGCGTGCGCTCCTCTATGAATTTCTTGTGCACCAGGAGCTGGCCGAGCTTGCCGCCGCCGGAGCGCTGCAGCTCCAGCGCTTCGCCGAGATGGGCCGCGGTGAGCAGGCCGGAGGAGACGAGCATCTCCCCGAGCTGCCTGGAAATATTAACGGATATGCCTTTTTCAGCCATAGAATAATATGGGGAAGACGGGAGAAATTCCTCTTTGCCGGTTTTATGCCCG
>Ga0209211_10005968_pt1 | contig 17913 bp, 15 predicted proteins | sample RifGroA2_FD_183992 | JGI IMG/M metagenome (GOLD analysis project Ga0209211, IMG submission 183992) | Groundwater microbial communities from Rifle, Colorado, USA - Groundwater A2 (SPAdes) (version 2) | ecosystem: Environmental > Aquatic > Deep subsurface > Groundwater | place: Rifle, Colorado... | reverse complement strand
GATGTTGAGCATTCCTGTGTCAGTAATCCTGAAGAGCTTATTTCCGGCAGAATCTGAGACAAACAATGAGTCTTCTCCGCTTCCGACTGAAATGTTAATCCCGCTTCCTACTTTTAGGGGGCTGCCGCCGTAAAGCGTTCCAAGTATCCTCACATCCCCGTTGAATGTTGCATTTTGAGAAGCGCTGGTTACGTTAAAGCTATTGGCTATTAATGCCCCTGTCAGAGTTAAATCGACGCCTGCTGCGCCTGCTGCCAGATTAATCGCCCCGCCTTCCTCTACAACATTAATAAGCAGGTTTCCGCCTGCGTCAATTGACAATGGCGCAAAATTCCCTCCGGACTGGTTATAGGCATGCAGCACAGAGACATTGCTGAAAGTTGACAAATTCTTTCCCTGCACGAAAAGGCTTCCGGTTATATTGGTGTCTCCTACAACGTGCAAGGGCTGGGTAGGTTCTGTTGTTCCAATCCCGACATTGCTTCCATTAATAACCAATCTGGGAGTTAAACTGCCCCCTGCCTCTCTTGTATAGAACCCCAAAGAGGACGACTCGCTTCCATTTATTGCAGATGTCAGGGTTGCATTTATCAGCGCAATATCATCTATGTTGCTGCCATTGTCCACGCCCCTAATTAGAATGCCTGCCCCAATGCCCCCAGTAGAGTTAAGAGGGTTCTGTATTATATGCTCTAGAATTAAGACATTTGTTGTTGAGATATTGTTTGTGTCATTCACCCTTACATGCAATTTTGCTTCAGGAGCTGCTGCGCCAATGCCTACAAGATCTGTCGCAGTTGTCAGCCTTATGCCAGAGCCGTCATCTGTCCAGCCGGCTGCAGCAGTGCCTAATGCGCTTAAGTTAGTTCCCAAAGCCCATACGCTTCCAGTGGCATTTATATCCCCCACTACTTTTAATCCTGCATCAACTGTTAAGTTTCCTGCAATAGAGACATTTGCATTTAGAACCAAAGTTGTGTTTCCTGACATTACATTCACAACATAAGCAGTCAAAAACCTGTTGGTGGCGTTTCCAAGCAGTGAAAATAAGTCTCTTGTGGGAATAAAGCTCTTGTTTATCTCAACATCGCTGATTGCAACAATCTGCCCGTCAATCATTATGTCCTTTGCGAACTGCCCAGAGCCCTTTTCGCTTCCAACGCCTATCAATGATATGCCTCCCCCTGAATAGCCTCCTCCAACATCTATATTGCCTGGGACGCTTAAATTTGCCATTCCAAGCAAAGTCAGATTTCCTCCTGAGAATATCTGCATCCTTGCAGTGTCTGATGTGTTGAAGTAAATGCTTCCTGTCCTTGAAGCAAGATAGAGGTCTGCGTTTGCGTTACTCACAAAAATTAATAAAAATAATATTATTAATGTTGCCTTTTTGCCGTTTTCTTTTTTGTTTTTTCCCATTTTCCCATGCCCCATTTAAGACCCACCCAATCTGATTATTATTGAGCCATTTACAGATTCTATTCCTTTTGGGAATTGAGGCTCGTCAATTATCTCGTCGACAGAATCCTCAGAATCCTTGTAAAAGAAGCTGATGTGCCTTTTCACCTGCTCTGCGCCCAATCCTGTCACAGAAGAAATCCTTTCTATTATGTAATCCTCATCAGTATTGTACAGCTTGAACTTTTTTCCTTCGGGCTTACTGCCTTCAATTCCGCCTTCATCGATTGTATTGTTGCCCAGCCTTTCACTTTCGTTTATTTCTTCACTTTCATTTACATTGGGCAGGGGTGTCGGCTCGTCTTCCAGTATCTCGCTTAAATTCTCCTCCAGTACAACATTTCCTGTTATGAGGCTGTAAGAGATGTTTGCGCTTAGATTTCCTATTCCCCAAATTTCAATTTCAGCAGCGCCTGCTTCAGAGTCAATTACTGCCTTTATTTTCAGCCCGTCATCATTGCTTAGCCTGTACTGCTCATCTGACTTAGCGCCGCTTATCAGCCATGAAAATCCGACATTGCTTTTTTTGTTAACGCCTTTTACAATAAAATAATTCCCTGCCTTTTCTGCAACGTAAATTCCCTTTGTCAAACCTTGCGGCGAGACATAAGCGTTGTAACTGCTGACAAGCCCCGCAAAAACCGGATTTATGCTTACATTTGCCATCCCGTCTATAAGCCTGGACCTGCCTTCATCAAAGAGCCTTTCAGAGTTGCTTTTTGCGCTGAAAAAATCTCTTGCTCCGAATGATGTGTTGATGGAGAAAATTTCCCTGCCCAATACCCAAAGATTTTCAAGAACTGTTATGTTGCCTGCCTTTATGAACTGCCCCAATGCACTTTCTGCCTTTGGGAGCCCGACTGCCCTAGTCACCCTTGATAATATCCTTTTGTCTTTTCCATCGACTGTCACATTGACAATTGCAATCTCGTCTTTTGTGGAAATCGTGTTGAATTTGGCGTCTTGGGCCGATGCGCCAAGAATTGCGCTGTAGTATTCCTTTAGGGAGGCATCTGCTTCCGGGCTTATGTTTTCTTTTTTTAGATTCTCATACTTCTCAATTTCCTCGGAGCCAGCATTAGCGATTAGAAGGATAAAAATAGCCATAGCTATCACAGCAAATTTTTTTTCCCCTTCCACCTTTTTATTTAGACTTTTCATCCCTGAATTTGTCCCCTCTTTTTCTAATGTCATTGAGAATTAGGCTTTTGATATAGTCTGATTTGTCCACGCCAAGCTCATCAGAGATTTTTACAAGAATATCATTCAGTTTTTTTGTAATACCAAAGCGTATTTCAGGCATTGTAACAGCAAAAAATTCGTGGCAAGGCCATTAATTTCTTGATATACCTCCTAATTTTAAACATTTTGTATTAAATATGGACTAAATACGGACTAAATTCGTTGTAAATTGGTACAGGAGTATATAAATTTTTCGCTGGTTTTTGTAAAAAACCCAGAAAAGCCAATCAAGATAGTCTATTGCTTTTCGCTGGAGTATGGTTTATCAGGATAAAGAATCCATATATCAGTACTAATATCGGACTAATTAAGGATTAAATAAGGATTAAAATTGGAATTTAGTTATCTAAAGGGAAAAATTTGAATAGCAATATTTATACATATGAATACGTATAAACAACTGACGGGGAGAAATTAAAAATAGCAATTCTAATCGCTAATAACAATATCATTTCCTGATTTTCTTATTATCGGGCCTGAGATGTTGATTAATGGCTCGGCTGATGAAAGCTTTATGTTGCCGTTTACGTCCAATGCTTCTGCTGGAGATGTCGTGTTGATGCCTACTTTGCCAGAACTATCTATTCTTACCCTTTCTGTCCCTCCAGTAGTCCAAGCCAAAGTATCTGGTGTTGGGCTGAACCCTCCTGTGTTGGTGTCATTCCAATAAGAATAGACTGGAGCAGATGCAGAGCCATTGGTATTTGCCAAATAAGCACTGCTTACATTAATACTGCCAATGATATGAAGTTTTTCTCCAGGTGCCGTCGTCCCAATCCCCACGTTGCCTGCTCCATTAACATACAACCCTGGACCTGTTCCGCTTCCAGAAGCATTGAAAGTTCCAGCAACTGTTAAAGTGCTTCCTGAGTTTGTAGTATTTACTCCAACAGTTCCAGCTTGAGTTATTGAGAAGGTGTTATTAGTCAACAGCAATCCAGAAGCATTAATTGTTCCTGCAACATCTAATTTATAATTAGGGCTCGTCGTCCCGATGCCGACTTTGCCTGATATTACGTTCATACCATTGCTTACGTTTAATCCGCCGCCTACTTCTAAGTAACCAGTTATATTTGCACGACCGCTTACTCCTAAAGTCACATTCGGACTTGTTTGCCCGATGCCTACCCTGTTATTGACAGAATCAACAAACAAAGTGCCTGCGTCAACAGTCAGATTGTCTGAGATACTCACATTTCCTATTATCTGGAGTTTATAAGTGGGGCTTATTGTTCCAATTCCGACATTTCCAGAAGCAGTCGCAAAATAAGAGTTTCCTGTTATATTAATGGAAGAAGCATTCAACGGCCCTGCAATCGAAACATCCCCGATAACATCAAGCTTTGAAGCAGGGATTATCATTCCTATTCCGAGTTTTCCTGTGAAATAGGAGCTTGAGCCGCTTATTCCCAAGCCGCCGCTGAAGTTCATGTCTTGAGTTGTTAAATTCAAATAAAGTGTATTTATCTGCAATGTGCTCAATTCTCCGCTTCCGAGAGTTGTGTTGGCGGTTACTGTAAGATTCCTCACAACATACGAATTATTCTGGTTCAAATCCTCTGAGACATTTGCGCGGAATGAATAGGGGGAAGAAGTAAGATTGATTCTTGGAGCTGCTTCAAGGTCGCTTCCGAGCGTGATTCCAAGATAATACTGGTCTGCGAATGACAGATTGATATTTCTTAATATTATATCATAAACTCCGTTTGCGTCTGTGGTTATGTTTGTCTCCTGAATCCAGAGTTGGGTGCCGTTTACAAAGCTGTCATAAATCCTGAATGTGGCATTCACAGTTGTAGAGGCTGTAGCTGCTCCAGCAGCATTAGTCAATTTGCCCTGCAATGTTACCTGGTTAGGGGCTGCAAGTATTAATGGAACTGCAATAAGGAATAACAACACAAATACTAATGCAAATTTACTGCTTTCTTCCATTTTTTCTTGATGCCCTTTGGTATATTGTCCAGATGTTTGCAGGAGCCTTGTTCAGCAGCTTTGCGATTTCAGAGCCTTTCATTTTTTTAGAGTCTTTCAAGTAAGCTACGATATTTTCAAGCATGCTCAATTCTTTTCTGAAATCGGAAAGCGGAATTGCGATGCCTTCCTTAATTTCAAATTTCCACGGCATTTTTTTGGCAGCCCTTTTGTAGTTTGCCCAGACGCTTTTCTTGTCTCTTCCTGCAGCTTCCGCTATTTCGCTGTAATCCATTCCGAGATTCTCTTTCAGGAATTTGCTTAAAGCCTCTGCTGGGCTTAAGTTGCCTGAGAATATATAAACGGGGATAAGCTTTTCTTCGCGGTTGAATATGCTTAGAAACTCCCCTTCTGTGTAATTGTATCTCGATTTTAATCTGGAAGCAACCTGCCCGAATAATTCTATAAGAAACTTCTCTTCATGCTGGGCTGGAACAATGCTGCCAAGAGCCTCTTTTTTAGTAAAATCCATTTTGTTGGGCTATTTGATATACTTATTAGTATACTAATATATAAATACTTCTATTAGAAGCCTATTTTGTTCTTAATTTGTGTTATACTTATTGAACTAAATGTTATTTGGAGTATTAGTTTGTGTTATAGAGAACTTTGAAAAAATACGCCTGATTTGAAAATCAGGCGTATTTTTTCAATTATGCTGGCGCCATTATAGACGAGAATCGTCTTTAAAGGCGCTGACTAATATTGAAAAATTCGCTTGAAAAGCGAATTTTTCAAAGTTCTCTATAATAATTTTGCCCCTAAAATATAGAATTATATGTTTGTTCAATATCTCATTCATAACATTTTTTTTGTCGCGCTTAGCATGAAAATCCTTATTTTATGCAAACATTTGGCAAAATTACATATTTTCTCTGACGAAAGCGAGAATTTCCCTTATTGCAATTTCATGATTGCTGCTAATTTTGCTTTCTTTGACATTAAAGAGTATTTTTCATTGCTAATCCATATTTCGACAAAGGAGTTGTCGGTGAGAAATAACCGAAGGCTTTTCGCTACGTTTAAATGGCCTCTAGGGACAGAAGCGGAAATCACTACATCTGGAAACTCCATTAAAGTGATACTCTTTAGCCTGAGATATTCAATTTCTGCATCCAATGATTGACCACCTTAATCCTTTTATCGAGATTTTCCCAGTAAATAAGATGCTCCCAAGCTGGATGCTCATTAATTTTTCCAGATTCTATTTTGTGTTTAAGTTCTTCTGCATTAGAGACATTAAACTGCCTCTTTATTTTCAATATATCCGCAGAGGCATTTCTTAATTCTGCATCAAGAAAAACAATTAGACTATTATCTAATATTTTCCCTTCTGGAATCTCCAGTTCTTTTGATAATTTAGTCAACAAAGACTTCTTAGGATATTCATCATTTCTTCTTCTGCCCCTCATAGAACTTTTTGACCAAGTCTAAAGTAGAAGCGTCTTCCGCCTTTCTGTCGTCTCTCAAGCCAACGACTCTCGGAAATCTCAGCGCAAATCCGGAAGCATACGTTGGAGATTTCTGTATTTCCTCATAGCCTATTTCGAGCACAATCTTCGGCTTTACAATCGCTTCCTTGCCTTTTTCCTCTATCACAAGGGGCTTGAGCAGTTTTGTCATTTCATCAAAGCTTAATCCCTCTTCCTTTTTTTCCTTTAAGCCTGTGCTTGCTTTTCCCACTTCCAGAAATTCTCCGTCATTATAGCAGGCTAATGTAAAGCTGCTCAGCCAGCTTGATCTTTTTCCTTCGCCCCATTCAGCCTTTACAATAACCAAGTCGAGAGTGTCCATTATTGCCTTGAATTTGAGCATGTAGCCGACTCTTGCCCCTGGCTTGTATGGGGCGTCTAATGCCTTGAGCATCAAGCCTTCATTGCCTGCCTTCACTGATTTTTTGAAAAAATCCTCCACTTCTTTTTTGCTTTCGGTGACAATCATTTTTGAAAGGACAATTTTGCCTTTCTCTTCCCTTACAATTTTTTCCAGCAGCTCACGCCTTTTCTTAAATTCCATATGCAAAAGGCTTTTGCCATTGTAATAAATTAAATCAAAAATGTTCAATTCAACAGGAAAATCTTTTGACATCTGCCCTATGTCATACTTCCTTTTAATCCTCTGGGAGATATTCTGGAATGGAAGGCATTTTCCTGTTTTTTTGTCCATGCCGACTGCTTCTGAATCAACAATGAAGTTATTGCCTTTGACATGATTTTTTATATAATCAACAACGTCAGGAAATTGATTTGTGACATCTTCCAGCCTTCTTGTGAAAATTTTAATTTCATTGTTGTCTTTTTTATGTATCTGGCAATTATGTAAAGCTACCATTGCAGTGCAATAACTTTCATCTCCCTTAACTTGCATATTATAAAGTGCTGTCCTTGGGTCTGGCCTTTTTATCTGTTCTAGCTTAAATATTTTAGACAGCAGATAATTTTTAAATACTCTCGATTTTTTTTCAGTTCTTGGAATAATCAGCCTATAATATGTTGCATTGCTGATCCTTATTTTATTAACACCAATAACCCTTTTAAATTTTAATGCAAGTAATTGGGCAAACATAGCTAAATCTCTTTCTTTGGTAGTGATGCTAATTCTTCCAAATTTGTCTTTATAACCATCAGACTCTATCCACCCCCTTATAAATTCATCAAATTGATTTTTAGATATGCCGCAAAACCAGTAAGGCAGCATTTTTCCTTTCCATTCTCTCCTAAAATTTTTAGAAATCCATATCCTGAATGGTTTGTCCCTCCAATAAAGGTAAATGGCGCCATTATGAACATTTTCTGATAAATTGCTTAATTTGAAATTTTTAATTATGTTCCTCCTATAGTAGGCACATAATTTCCTATCTTTTTTTTGATTAAAAATCAAACCAACTCTTTCAGTGTTATGGTATTCATTAGTAAATCCATCACCTATCCAAAAGCCAAGAAATCTAAAAAAAAACTTGTTGATAGTTATGCTTTTTTTGTAGCCAGATTCGTCTGTTAATGTAAGTTTGTTGCAAAGTTCACTTTTTGCTTTTAATTTTGGAATTGGAAAAGCCAATTCGTATGCCTTTGTTATATTATCTATTTCTACCCACCGGAACCCATCATTTCTAAACACTAAAAGTGGGTGTTTTTCGCTTATTCGAAACATATTTCCCAAAAATGTTTGGATTTCATAGAGTTTTTCGCCCTTATTTATAGTCCTCCGATTAAGCGCTACAACCCTTCTAAAATTACCATTGTGAGTCAAAACTTTATCGCCTATTTTTACATCTTTAATGGATAATACTCCTTTAGGGTTAACATATATTGGTGTATGCCCTGTGATACAACGAAAGCCGTCATACTTGAACTCCGAGGCAGCAGGCTTTCCAACTGTCTTAAAAGCATCTTCTATAGTTTCTGCCTTCAACGCCAGCATTACCTTTATCGGGACGCCAACAGCAAGCTCGAGCTCCTCAAGCCCTTCCAAGCCATCTAATTTGGCTGTTTTTGCGACAGGGCCGAAGTCATTAGTGACATCATAGGCGTGCTGGACGGCATTGGCATATTTATTGTACTTTTCCCTGTCTTCGGCATTAAAATTATTTTCTTTCTTGTCGTAGCTGAATCCTATTTCCTTTCCAAAAAATGCCCATACAATAGCATCCCTCATTGCGCCTTCTCCCACTCCAATTCTCATATTTCCAAGTATTGTTCTTATGACATATTTCGCCTCTTCAGGCTTTGAGGAAGTGAGAAGCTCTGCTATAAGCTGGAGTTTCCTTTCAACTGTTCCCTGCCCCTCCAATGTCGCGAGCTTCCTGAGATTTTCAAAGACTTTTGCCACAGTCAGGCTTCTGGAATGCAGTGTAGCCTGTTTTTTGCCTTTTATCAGGTTTTCAGCCACTATGCCCAAATCTCCTGTTTTTTTCCATTCATTCTCTATTCTTTCCGCAGGGATTCCAGATGCCGTGTTCAATGCTTTCAGCACAATCCTTGAAGCAACACCTATCTCCCTTTGGTCATAGCCCGGAAAAATTCTGCCTTCAATAAGAAGCATCACAACAGGCAGCTCGTCGGCATCTACTTTTTTGATGAATTCCGAGATTATATGCGTTTTTTCAAGCCTTTTTGTGGTGCTGTCCAACTCTCCATACACTTCAACCAATTTTGAGTATTCCATAGCAATATATTTAAATGGGCTTGGGTATAAATTTGTTTTGTTGCTAAAATGCACGGACACGAGAAAAAGGAGAGGGATTTTCTGGATATCATAAGGACAAGGCGCTCTGTCAGGAAGTATAAGGACGAACAGGCGCCGTGGGACGATATTGTCACGATAATGCAGTCAGGAAAATATGCCCCATGCGCAGGCAACATATTTAATGTGAAATTTCTTGTAGTGAAAAGCGATGCCAAGAGGAAGCAGATAGCCGAGGCTTGCGTCCAGCAGTACTGGATGGAAATAGCCCCGATACATATTGTCGTCGTGACAGAGCCTGAGCAGGCTGAAAGATACTACGGCGCAAGAGGCGCGAGGCTTTACTCTATACAGGCTGCAGCGGCTGCGACTGAAAACATGCTTCTTACAGCCCATCACCTTGGATTAGGAGCGTGCTGGGTAGGGGCTTTTGATGAGGAAGAGATAAGAAGAATACTGAATTTGCCTGAGCATGTTCAGGTGCAGGCAGTTCTTACAATAGGCTATGCTGATGAGCATCCAGAGCCTCCTGTCAAGCAGAGAATCGAGCACATTATGTACTTTGAGAAATGGTGGGGCAGGATTGAAGGGCCCAAGACAGGGCTTGGCTATTGGAGTCCTTACATTGCAAAAGGATTGAAGGAGACAAAAAGAATAGCGGAAAAGAGAAGCGGCAAAATCTTCAATAAAATAAGCGAGCATGTGAAGAAGGTTGGGGAGAGGATTAGGAAGAAGAATTCTTGAATAGGGAATAATTTTGCATAACCTATGTGATTTCTTGTTAGTTACCATTAACTGATAGTAATGTTTATAAATTAATTAATATTAACAGTCATGTAGATTATCTCTAAATTGATACTATGGAAGATAAACTGATACAAAGTGCTTTACTTTTAGGTAAAGATATTGATTCTAATCATCCATTACATATTGCACTAAGTAAGGCTCAGGATAAAGCATCTGATCATATTAGAACAGTTTATGCACTGCCTCATGAGGATGCAGAAACTCATGTAAATACTATTTATCAAATTTTAGAACGACATTTACAGGGTATTGACTCATTTCCTTTTAGTTACCTTGAGATGATTCCAATTGCACGTCAACTTGATGAGATGTTCCCCAGATATGTGAATGAAGAACATACAAGAATAAACTACATGGGAACCTCCGATTTTTCACATAGTGTTGCTGAAAGAGTGCTGATGTGCTACTGCACTAGACGGCAAGAATTTACAGACCACGATCCTGCTCAGTTTTATCAAACAATGATGCTTGGCAGAGACGCTGATCCAGAAGTAAGGCAAGCATTAAGGCGTCATGGGGGAATGATTTATTTAGTTCAGTTTGGACTTGATTTTTTGGAAGCGCAAGCCCAGTCTCTAGCACATATCGCAAATAGAATGCTTGATGACCCACTAATTGCAGAAGACTTAAATTTTAGCCTTCCAAGGACGCTTGATGATTGGACCGAAGCTTATTGTTCAGGCTTGGTAAAAATCGGACAAAGGCAATTAGAGATATTCCAGTAAAAATAGCTCTTATACTCTAATTGAAACTGATAAGGGATTCAAGAAAAACTCCTTCCGTGATTCCCCTTTATTCTGCTCCTATTCCTTTATAGCGGAATTACTCTCGCCCCATTGCGAGAAATTTATACTGACCATTCCGCTTTATCGGAAGATGCGTATCCCTCGCCCCCGATTTGCCAACTTCTGAAAGAATGTTGGCTCGCTTTCAACTAATTGCGGGCGAGTTCTTCAGGTTTGCATCCAATCAATGCGAGCCACTATTGGGCGAGCCTAGACTCAAAAGAAGGAATCACTATTTAATTTTTAATAACTTGATAATTTTAATAAAAATAAAAAATCCCCTTCTTTCAAAGGGGATTGGGTTTACCTTCATATAAAAAACGTTGGGGGTGGTTTTTAATGAAGGTAAAGAAACTCACCACAAAGACTAATGGGTGAACGTGATTCTTTGATGCTCCATTTTAGCTCACTATCTCTATGCCAAGCTCGTCGTCTATCTGGACTGACTGACTGACTGGCTGCACTGCTTTGCGAGGCACTGCCGATTCAACAAGCTCATCAACTGGCATTACAATTGCAGATGGCACGTATCTTGTTTTGCCTGCAATCCATGGGCTTTTCACCCCTGTAATAATAGTCATTACTGTTATTCTACCCTTAAGTGCTGGATCAACCCTTGCGCCCCAGATGACATTTGCATTCTCGTCAAGGCTTTGGGTTACAAGCTCTCCTGCCTTGTTGATGTCGTCCAGAGTCATGTCTTCTCCTCCGATAACCTGGATTAAAGCCCCTGTTGCGCCTTCATAATTAACCTCTATCAATGGGTGGCTCAATGCGCCATGGACAGCTTCTTCCACTCTATTTGTAGTGTCTGATGTTCCAACTCCAATTGCTGCAACGCCGCCTCTCTGCATGATTGCCTTTAAGTCTGCAAAATCCAAATTCACAAGGCTTGGGATTGATATTGTTTCAACTATGCCTTTCAGCATTGTGGCTAAAAGCTCGTTTGCCACTGCAAATGCCTGCGCAATAGGAAGGTTTCCTGCTATCTTCACTAATCTGTTGTTGTCGATAACAATGACTGTGTCGCAAATGCTTCCAAGTTGCTTTAATGCAAACTCTGCCTTGTCAATCCTTGCTCTTTCTATCTTGAAAGGCATTGTTACGCTTCCAATCACAATAGCGCCGGTGTCTTTTGCAACCTGAGCTATTACAGGAGCAGCGCCTGTTCCTGTGCCCCCTCCTAATCCAGCGCATACAAAAACCATGTCAGAGCCTTTCAATGTTGTCTTGATTTCCTGCAGGCTTTCTTTTGCCGCTTCTACCCCTCTTTCAGGGAAGCCGCCGCAGCCAAGGCCTCTTGTGACACTTGATCCAATCAAGAATTTCTTGTCAGCTTCGATAACTCCAAGATGTTGCTTGTCTGTGTTGCAGGCGTAAACTTCAGCGCCTTTAACGCCTTTCTTGTAGAGCCAGCCCACCATATTGTTGCCAGCGCCTCCAATGCCTATGACCTTGATGTTCGTTGTGCCAATCAAACCTTCTGTATTTATTTCAGCTTTTTGCTGAGCCGCCTGTTCCACCCAAAAGTCCATTTTAACCCCCTCTTTAGCATTCTATTGTTATATTTATTAGAAAATATACATTAGAATATAACATATATACTACCGAAATGCTTATATTCCACCTTGTATATTTTCCCTACTAGAAAAAGTTTTACAGCTTACGCCAATAAGCTTTGAAACAATGGTTTTATAGTTTTTTCCGTACTAAAAAACTCCAATACCAAAAACGATTGATTGAATTGATTGAGTTTTTCGCCAAAAAAACTCAAATATTCTTAATTTTATGTTTATTTCGAAAGTAATTTATATATATTTCTATGATGTAATAGTTATTTTACAGTAGAATGAACAACAAATCGGGACAGACAACTTCGGAATTTTTGATGACTTATGGATGGGTTATAATAGTGCTCATAGTAACTACAGGCTCCTTGTTTTATTTTAAGGTTTTCAGCATCGACAGGATTTTTCCCGACAAATGCTTTATTTCTGCAGGGATATCATGCCTTGACTTTAGTGTAGAGAGCAGTAGAGTTATACTCAGTTTGAAAAATACTCATGGCGAAACATTAACAATCCATGAAGTTAAAGTGTTATCAGATGGAGGATTGTGCTCAGAAAAACAGGAAGCAACATTAGAAAATAATGATAGGAATGTCTTTACGATTCCGTCATGCAATAATGGAAATGTTGGGCAAAAATTTAAGGGAGGGATTAAAATTTCCTATACCTTGGAGGGCAAACTGACCCACTCAATTGACGGCACATTATTCGCAAATATCGTTGCCGGCTCTGCTGTTTCCTCTCAGGAAATATGCCTCAATTCGGAAATTAGCGGGCAATGCAGCAATCTAAACTCAATCTATGGCTGGAACTATAAATATATGTGCTGCAAGGAGCATAATATATGCTGTCTGGAAGAGAGGCTGGACGCGTATCTTAGCGCAATACAAGAAGAAATGAAGACTGCCCGCTCAGCAGCCAATAATTTGCAGGATCCCAAAGCCCTTCAAGACATTATAAGTGAGATGTCTGCTGGAATTTCCGTTGAAGAGTACAATTCCACTCTTGAAACCTTAAAGGTGAGAGAGAGCCTGAGCAGCGCTGTAAACGCAATAGAGGTACTTGTTGAGGAAATTTTGAATGTCAAAACATCATCCTATGAGGACAATGCGACAAAAATAGCCTCAATCAACACCAAATTCAACCAGATTAAGGATTTGAGAAACACAACAGTTGTGTCTGTAGCAATAACTCATCTCGAGTCGAAGTTATCCGTTGATTTAGCAGATTCAATAACTGGCAGTGTAATAGATGAGCTATCTGCCTCTGCAGGATTGTCAGAAGCAGACAAAGCCGTGTTTAAGCAGGAATCTGAGATGCTGCAGAGTAAAACAACAGTGAAAGGCAAGGCTCAATCGCTTCTCCTGACTTTTCTCAATGGCAGGACTGCCAATGCAACCCTGTTCGAAAAAGAAGTTAATATATCAGGGATTCAGGAAGGGGAGTTCTATGTAAATGAGTTCATAGACAAGAACATCACAGGGGGCAATGACTTGAATGCAAGCATAGATTTGACTAATAGAATTGCCACCCCCATCACAATTGTCGCGGAAGACCCAATTATAAGATGGTCTTTTGGAAGCACGCAATCTGCAACAGTGAAATATACTATAGACAAAAATGTCCCCTCCGGAAAAATCAACTCCACCAAAACAGTAGTCACGGCTGTTCCAAGGCAGAGGACTGCATACGCTTAAAAATAACAGTGCATTACTCTGACTATGGCATTGCACATTATTGGCTTGGGATTATCTGGCGAAAAAGACATCACATTTAGGGGCTTTGAAGCAGTAAAGAAATGCGAGATTGTTTATTTGGAAAACTATACTTCAAGACTTAACTGCTCAAAAGAAGATTTGGAAAAATTTTTCTGTCGAAAAATTTTTCTTGCCACGAGAAAAATGGTTGAAAGCGATGATAATGAAATTTTGAAAAACGCAAAATCAAGGAATGTTGCATTATTGGTTATTGGAGACCCGATGTCAGCCACCACTCATATTGATTTGCATTTGAGGGCAAGGAAAATGGGGATAAAATGCGAGATTGTCCATAACGCTTCTATCGTGTCTGCTGTCGGGATTGCAGGATTGCAGGTGTATAAATTCGGCAGGATTGCAAGCATTCCACTGCACAATGAAAATGTCGAGAGCCCTTATGACGCGCTGAAAGGCAATTTGAGTTTGGGGTTGCACACATTGTTTTTGCTGGACTTAGAGCCTGAGAATGAAAAATACATGAAGATTAGTGACGCGATAAGATACTTATTGAAGGTCGAATTGAGGAGAAATGAAAAAGTTTTTTCTGAAAAGACATTATGCGTGGGATGCGCAAGGATTGGAAGCGAAAGCCAGATTATGAAATACGGAACTGCGAAAGAGCTTTTAAAATTTGATTTTGGAAAGCCTGCGCACTGCCTTATCGTGCCGGGGAAGCTGCATTTTGTTGAGGAAGAGGCATTGAATATGTATAAATAACCCCCAATTAGTTTATATTTAATCTGCTTTCTTCGTTTTGCTGTCTAAAACGGATTTTAATCCTCTATACATCCCAAATCCTGCTGTTCCCACTCCCAGAATGCCATTAATCCAATCAAGGAACATTGGAACTCCTGATATATAGATTGCTTTTGTTACGCCGTAAACTGCTCGTTCATACCTGTTGTCATTGCTCCCATACAAAAGAGGCTGGCTGAAATCATGTTTTCCCATGTCCCTGTATATTCTCAATGAGTCTACGACAGCGCCTTTTGCAGTGAATATAACTGGAATTGCAGGATGAATTAGCCCATGATTTGCATAAGCCCAAAGGCTCTCAAGCTCTACACTTCTGTCAGCAAGAATGTCTATATATGCTCCTGTCCTTGAGGCATTAAATTTCCCTTTATTAAACCTTCTTGCAGCCATGCCGTCAAGCGCATCTGTCGCAAAAGCAGCTGCCATTATCATTGCTAAAGCCAAAGGCTGCTCTATGAGATTAGACATGCCATAATGCGCCAGAGCAGGTCTTGCTAACGAGAGCATGTTTGCCGTTGTGAATTCTTCATATGCCATTCTTGTTAGCGCTGTCTTGTAATTTAAAGCCAAACTTCTTTTATTTTCTGAATGACTTTCCCGCTCAAGTATAAACACAGGAGGCCTTTGTATGTCTATAAAGTCAAGAACTTTTGGCTTGTGTATTTCGCGAAGCTTCCAGCCGTCTCCTGCATTTTTGACAGCTTGGTGAAGCAACTCCTCCCATTCTTTAATTGTGCATTGAAGTCTATGGGAATCATCCTGATAGTAGTGCTTATTGTTACCATCAGTTATCTGAATATAGGCAAAATCCGTTGCAATCCTCATTGATTCTTGCGCGAAGACAATCGCGGCTTCAATGCCGTCAAGCTTTTGCATGAGATTATGAGAAATAGAAATTCCAACAGATTTATCCGGAACTCCAAGATGGTCAAAGTCATCAACCAAGACCAAGTCGCCATTTGGAATGCCATATCTCGATTCAATTCTAGTCACTAAATCAGGTTGATTGTCAATTGTTATTGTTGATATTCCATTTTTTCTTAAAATGTCTGAAAGATAAGGCAGTCCCGGTTTTATTATCGCAACATCATAAGGACATTGCTCAACAAGCTCAACCATTCTTGTTATAAACCAAGCCTGCGCCAATGCAAAATATCTTTCCTTAAGCTGGACAAGGCTTTCAGGCAGCGATTCCTGCCAATTCAGCTCAGACCTTTTATGACCAGTTAAATAGGCAAGGTCGTAAGTTATAATTGATGATGCCATCACACAAGGTAATAACGGCAGATTTTTAAATTTATAACAAGAAATCTATATAAATAGGGCATATTCCTAATATCCTTAATTTAAAGCCCCGTAGTGTAGCGGTCAAATGCCCTTACATTTGTTGGAGCAGGCAACTCATTCAGCCCTTTGGAGGCTGAGACGGCAGTTCGAATCTGCCCGGGGCTATTTTAGTATAAGGGTGATAAAAAATCAAAGTGGGTAGAAATGAACCGTGCCCTTGCGGCAGCGGAAAAAAGCATAAGCGATGCTGCATAGATAATGATCTTGTTGGGAGCACAATTAAATTATCTTCTGCAAGAATAAACTTAGATTCTTTTCCGCCAAGAATAGAGGGATTTGATGATATGCCAGATTTAAAATTCTGGTTAGGGGGAGCCCTTATCAAAAAAACATTTGATGATAATTTTGACCCTCAGACTTTTATGAATGAAGAGATGAATAAATATAATAATCGCATTTCTGAAGTAAATTCAAAGCTTCCAAAGCTATATGGAGAAATGCTTCGTGATATGAAACAGTTAATTGCAGATCAGAAATATGAAGAAGCCATAAAGATTGGAGACTCTATTTTAAATGTATTCCCTGAATCAATCGAAGCTATAGAAATGAAAGACTCAGCGCTGTTTTTTTTAAATAGGCATCCACTTCAAATGTTACTCTTTAATTCACCTACATTAGATAAATCCAGTAGAAAGGAATTATTAGAGAATTTTAGTAATGATATTAGGCTTAAAAGCAATAAATCAAAAGAGCAGATTTTTAGCAAGATATATGAGTATTATTCTAAGAGTGAGTCTTGGGAACAAAAGTATTTAGCATTAGATATAATAAATCCCATGGTATTTATTCTATCTGTATATTTAAATGAAAGTTCAATAAATAAACTAGATGAATTACTATTAAAAGCCTTAACAGATGATGATGGGCGTGTAAGGAATAATGCATTTTATTGTGTTTCTTATAGAAGAGGGCTTAATGTTCCATTTGAGTTGTTTTTCAATATATATAATGCTGCCAAAAGTGAAAAATCACTGCCAAAAAAATATACTTTATGCAGGGCAATTTTAGATATAGTTGCACCCATAACAGATGATGCCATGAAAGCTGTTAATGAATGGGATGCTTATAGGAAAGCGATTGATTTTGCATTGGAAGTTACTGGTTATGATCCAGCGTATTATAAGGCAAGTCTTAAAGAGAAGGTGATTATGCAATTTAATGACCCTAAAAGGAGCTATCTTACTAGAAAAAGGACAGTATCAAATTGAAAAATGAACAGAATCATAAAAGATAGAAACATATTAGATGAAATTTGCACTAAATTCTGCAATATTCTTGAAAAGCATTGCAAGTATATTGTCGTTTCAGGGTTTGTTGCCATCTCATCCGGCAGGACAAGGGGAACGGAAGATATAGACATAATAATTGAAAGAATAAGCAAAGATAAATTTGGAATGTTGCATGAGGATTTAATGAAAAATGATTTTAGCTGTATGCAAGGCGATGATACAAGCAGATTGTATGAAGACTATTTAAGAGATAATTTGAGTATAAGATACACTTATGATGATATGCCTCTTCCTGAAATGGAGCTAAAACTGGCAAAGGATGAATTAGATGGGCATCAAATAAATAAAAGAGTTAAATTAAACATAACAGGGCTTGATATCTGGTTCAGCTCAATAAACTCAAACATTGCATTCAAGGAAGAGCTTTTGAAGTCTGACAAGGACATGGAAGATGCAAAACATTTAAGAATTGTATTTGCTGATAGCATTGATGAGAAAGAAATCAATAAAACAAAATCAATGATTAAAAGGCTGAGGCTATGAACCAAAGAATGGAGCAGGTTGAAAGATGGGCGAATTTTGTGAAAAATAATCCAGATAAATGGAAAAATATCCATACACAATTCATTAATGCCCAGTTTGAGAAGCACAGGGCTTTTATCAAAAGGTTACTGAAAGAGCATGATGGATTTGATAAAATTGTTAAGATGTATAATATTAAGAATGTTGAGGCTTACAGGAAACTTTTGCGAACCTGATGGGATTGTAATTAATTCTGCTGAAACTCCATAATTGATATAGTAGATAGTTA
>Ga0209211_10005964_pt1 | contig 17921 bp, 13 predicted proteins | sample RifGroA2_FD_183992 | JGI IMG/M metagenome (GOLD analysis project Ga0209211, IMG submission 183992) | Groundwater microbial communities from Rifle, Colorado, USA - Groundwater A2 (SPAdes) (version 2) | ecosystem: Environmental > Aquatic > Deep subsurface > Groundwater | place: Rifle, Colorado... | reverse complement strand
ATTTCATCCCTGCGTGCAGACGTTTCGCCGCGCCGGGCTCGCCTTTTTTTTCTTGAAAATAGGCGAGAATTGCCAGGAAAAGACCGCCGACCGCCACGGAGGCCACCACAAAATGCAGGTAGCGGGGAATAAGGATCGGTTCGGCCAGATTCAGAAGGGTGCCGCCTGCTCGCTGAAAATAAGCATTCCAGGCTTGGGGCGTCAGCATCAAGGTCAGATTGTTGACAAAAAGAAAGGCGATGGTAAGCAGGAGCAGGAGACTTGCGCCTATCGTCAGCCTTCTGGCGGTGGCGGACAGGTCGTCCGCCATCTTATAGAGATAGGCGCTGTAATAGGCGAGAATGAGCAGGCCGATGATGGAAAGCCAGTAAGCGCCCATGAGGATGGAGCTGGTATAGATGAAATGGCCGTAGAGCACTTGGAGAAAAAGAAGGGGCGCCACCCCGAAGTTCACGGCAAAGGCGATGGTGTACGGCAGTTTGCCGGCAATATCCCGGCAGGGCGGGGGGGCGTCGGGCTGGGTCCGCATTTCCCTGACCAGGGCGATCAGGGCGGTGCCCAGCATGGCATTCATGAAAAGAAGGTGGGCGAAAAAGGTCAGGATCAGGAGAAACTCAAAAAAAGCCCAGGGCGCCGGAATGGTGTCGGGGATGGGGATAAGGTAGGCTGGATCCATGGCCGGGCTCCTTCAGGATAATATTTTTTGTAACCGTTCACCGGGGCGGTCACCAAAGCACCAATAACCGCCGGACTGTAATCGTTCAGCAGTGCCGCAGATTTGGACAAGCGGATCGGCGCTGCGTACCTCGTGTACATAAGCCGGGCCGATCGTCCGAAGATGTGGTGCTGCTGAAGGTTACTATTTTTTCAAGTCGTAGCTAGAGATACCTTTGTCATGGCGGATTGGCAAAATGGCATTAGTGGTACCTGGCATAAGACCGTAAGGGAAAGGGCAGAGGGCTCAGGCCATTATTTTGTAACGGTTTCTAAGTATAGCATGAAAATGATTTTCAGATGGGTTTTCAGAAAAAAATTCGACAGAACAGGGGTATGCCGGAACCTGGGGAATGGCCGGAGTTGTAAAGATGATAAAATGAGATAATAGGAGTAATATGGAGATATGAAGAGAAATTGATAATATTTAGTGGTTAATGAAATGTTGTCTTTTTCTCGTGGCCCGAGTGTAACCGTATGGAATTTTGCACTTTTTGAAGACGGCGGTAAAAGGGGCGAAATATCCAGCCGTTAGAGGGTTTTCCGGGGGATTTACGCCCGTTTGTCCGGGGTTGTGGGCTGTTGAAAACTTGCGGGGCACCGAGGGGAAAATTCCTTGAGACCGGTTTTGACAGGGAGCATGGTTTTCCTTTAAAAAAACGGACAGAAATTATCCCAGCGGTCTCAATTCGCTTTAATCGATTGTTTTTTCGTGACTGAATCAGGGGAAAAAGATGCTTTGGCAGCGAGTTAAGAGTGTTTTGTCGCAGAAGTTTTCCGATCACGATTTCAAACTGTGGATCGAGCCCCTGCAATGCGTGCATGACGATACGCAGAGCATTCAACTGGCGGGACCTGATCCGTATTTTTGTTCCTGGATCAAAAATAATTATTTGCCTGATATTCAGGCGGCTTTGCAGGATGCCGGCTTTACCGGCAAGGCGGTGCAACTTTCGGTGAGTCAGGCCGGCAAGGCGCAGTCGCTCTTGCCGGAACCGGAAAAGAAGCAGAATCAGCTTCGGCTGCCCAGCATGCCGGTGGCTCGTTCCACGGTGCGGACCCTGCACCCGCGCTATATCTTTGATGAGTTCATGGTCGGCGAAAGCAACGCCCTGGCCTATTCGGCCTGCGAGGCTATGGCCAACGGCGATTCCACCCTGAGCCCCTGTCTGTTTATTGAAGCGGGAACGGGGCTGGGGAAAAGCCATCTGACCCATGCGGTGGCCCATTATATCACCAGTCATTCTCCCGGCACCCGGCTGCATTATGTGACCTCCCAGCAGCTTACCTCCGAAATGGTGCGCAGCATCAAGAACAATACCATGGAGCATTTCAAGGAAAAATATCATAATCAGTGCGATGTGCTGTTGATGGAGGATGTGCAGTCCCTGGCCGGTCGGACCAAGACCCAGGCCGAGCTGGCCGAGGCCCTTGATGTCTTGATGGATTGCGGAAAAAGGGTGATCTTTACCGGGGCCGTTTCCCCGCGCCATATCCCGGACATGGATGACGGGGTGCGTTCCCGGCTTTCCTCCGGGCTGATTACCACCATCAATCCTCCGGACCGGCGGACCCGTTGCCTGATCATCGAGCGCAAGGCCCGCAACAACAAACTGGCCCTTTCCGGGGAAATCATCGAGTATCTGGCCGACCGGATCCATGGCGATATCCGGCGGGTGGAAAGCGCCATCATCGGCCTGAAGGCCAAGGCCTCCCTGCACAAGATTTTGCCGAACCTGGATATGGCCAAGGAGATTGTCGCCGGAATTATCGGGCAGCGGCAGGATTTGTCTGCGGTGCTGATCCGTAATTTCGTGGCCGGTCAGTTCAATGTCTCCATCGAAGACCTGCAGTCGAAGGAGAGGAAAAAAACGATCGTCTTTCCCCGGCAGGTTTCCATGTATCTGGCCAGGAAACTTACCGAAGAAGCGTTGTCCGAGATCGGCAAGGCTTTTAATCGGGATCATTCAACAGTGGTGCATTCCATCCGGGTCATCACCGAGGCTATTGTCCGTAGCGGCAGCATTCGTGGGCAGGTGGAGCACTTGGTGGAACGTCTGAAAAATCAGGGGTGAAGGGAAGGGAAAAGGTGGTTCGGGGGCGGTTCTCCCCTGGTCTCCGCATGAAATGTCATCAAAAATAGACCGGCCTGACTTCGGGCTCTGGCCGTTTTCCCCCTGTTCGCAGCAGTATTCTGTCGGCCACCCTCTTGGCCGTCTTCATCATGTCGTTCATGCCGATCCCTTCCCAGCCAAAGCCGCAGAGATGCAAGCCGTCCAGGCTCTGCTCCAGGGAATCCTTCCAGTTCAGCAGCGCGGGGTAGCCCATTTCCAGTTGAGGGATACCACTGTTGCCGCGCAGGACCCGGCTGAAGCAGGGGGGCTCTGGCAAGGGGATCAGTTGCCGGAGATCATCATAGATCCGGCTGATCAGCTCATCGTCGGACAGCTCCAGCCGTTCCGGATGGCGGCGGCCTCCGATCAGGGCCTCCATCAGTACCTTGCCTTGGGGGGCGCGGCCGGGAAACATCTGAGTGGAAAAAAGGGCGCCCATGGCGAAGCGCTTTTCCCGTTCAGGGGCCAGATAGCCGAAGCCGAAAGGCACCTGCGCCTTGTCTGTGAATCCCAGGGCCACCGTGGCGATGCTTGCCGTGGGGAGGGCGGCCAGGGGCGGGGCATGGGCGGCCAGCAGCGCCAAGGCGCGGTTGACCGGCAGGGCGAGAATGACGGTGGCTGCCCGGTAGGTGTTGCTCCCGGTGTGTATCTCCCAGGCCTCGTTTCCGCAGCTGATGGCCCGCACCGGGTTGTGATAGAGGATGTTCTGCCCTGTCGCCAGGGTGGTGATGAGCTGTTCCATGCCCTGGGGAAAGCTGGTCATGGCCGGCAGCATCCCTGTTCCTGCCTCCTTTTTCTTTCTGAGCAGCCCTTTGAGCACCGAGCCCGCTTCCTTTTCCAGGGCGCGGACTCCCGGCATTACTCCATCGATGCTGAGGCGTTCATAATCACCGGCAAAGGTGCCGGTAATCGCGGCATCCACCAGGGGCAATATTTCTGGGCCGAAGCGGTATGCCGCCCACTGACCGACGCTTTGTTCCTCGAGTTGCGGCTTTTTGAAAAGATCGCCCAGCAGCCGCAATTTACCCAGGGAAGATAACAAGGGAGTCTTGAGCAGGGCTTGAGGACTCTGCGGCAGTTGCACCAGCCGCCCGGCATGACAGACATAGCGGACAAAGCTGCCCAGGGGCGCTTTCTGGGCGATGCGGTCCAGACCTGTTTCCCTAAGCAGGGCGCGGCTGGCCGGGTTGTTGTCCAGAAAGCCGTGCGGCCCCCATTCGGCGAGGTAGCCGTGTTCACTAAAGGAGCGCACCGCGCCGCCAGGGCGGCCATCCTGTTCAAGAATGAGGATGTCTGTTTCCGGGGCGCTTCTGCGCAAAAAATGGGCGGCGCTCAAACCGGAAAGGCCTGCGCCGATAATGATTATTTCGTGTGTTTCAGGCATGGATCGCATATCCTCGGTTGAGGGAATCGACTGGGGATCTTATCTCTGCCGAGGCCTGTGGCAGGTTTCCCTCTTCAGGGGAGCATTGTATAATGGGACAAGGAGTTTTGCCCAGGCAATTTTACCCTATATTGTCAGAGCCAGGAATGAAAAAAAACAACAGTTGGGTTGGCTCGGCGGAAGAAGGTCAGTTTTGTTCTGGACAGTTCATAATTGTGATTCAGGTGGTGTTTTTCGATTATTTTTAATAGATTAAAAAACATCGATAGACTATCCACCAAGGTAGTTACGTTTCCCATCAATGGTCTTGTGAAAAAGAATGCAGCCCGAAGATTCTCGACCGGTGAAGGTCCTCATCCTCTTTTACTCATTCAGCGCCCAGACCAGCGGGCTGGTACACCGGCTTGGCGCCGGTCTTGAGGCGCAAGGGGTGCAGCTGAGCTGGGAGCGTCTCCAGCCCCTCAACCCTCTTCATTTCCCTATCGGCACGATGCCGGCCACCCTGTTGATGATGCTCAGCACTTTTTTGCGGGCGAGGATTCCCATTCAGCCGTTGTCTCAGATCTGCTGGGAACGGTATGATCTGATTGTTCTGGCCGGCCCCACCTGGTCCTATAATCCCAGCGGCCCGGTTCTCTCCCTGCTCGACCGCGATGGGGCAAGGCTTTTTGCGGGCCGTCAGGTGCTGCCGCTGATTTCCTGTCGGGGCTATTGGCGGATGCACTGGCTGAGCCTGCGCTGGCAGCTTGAGCGTTGCGGGGCCAGGGTAGTCAACAAGATGATTTTCGTCCACCCCAACAAGGAGCCCTGGCGGACCATCGGGGTATTTTTGAAACTTGCCGGGCGGGTGCCGGAACGGAGCAGATGGCTTGGTCGATTCTATTCGCGTTACGGGCATAGCCGGGAGCAGCAGGATCAGGCCTTCGCTTTTGGCCAGGCCATCGGCCAGGCGCTTAAGCGCGGGAGTTCCCTGGCCGACCTCTCTTTTGCCTCTGGCCGGGCCGGGCAGGACGGCGCATATCCGTAAGCGTTCAGCAGCACCACATCTGCTTTGTCATCGGCCTGCTCATGTGCAATAGCACACTTCGCAGGCCTCGAAGTTTATGCCCCGCAGGGGTACGCATCTGCGGCACTGCTGAACGTTTACATTCCTGGGTTTATCTTAAATTTTGGTGCCCCTAGTGAACGATTACCATAATCCGGCCCGCCGGATTGTCAAAATTCAATGCCCTTTTGGGCCTTGACCCCCTTCGAGAAGGGATGCTTTATGGCGCGCATCTCGGTGACCAGATCGGCGTAGTCGATGAGCCCCTGGCTGGCATCGCGGCCGGTGATAACGAGGTGCAGTCGTTTTGGCCGCTTGCGCAGCAGGGAGATAATCTCCTCTTCCGGAACAATGTCGAAGCCGGTCAGGTAGGTGAGTTCGTCGAGCACGATCAGGTCGTAGTCGTCGCTTAAGATTTTTTCCTTGGCGAGTTCCCAGCCGGCCAGGGCTGCTTTTTTCACGGTCTCCATCTCCTGCTGCCAGGTAAAGCCGGTTCCGGCGAGATGCAATTCAATCCGGTCGGGGAAGGCGGAGGCGAAGGCGAGAGCTTCGCCGGTATTGGTCTGCCCCTTGATGAATTGAATGATGCAGACCTTCATACCCTGGCCTGCGGCCCGAAGCGCCTGCCCGAAGGCTGCGGTGCTTTTCCCCTTGCCGTGCCCCGTATTGATGATCACCAAGCCTTGTGCCGTCATGTTTCCCTCATAGTAACTATCCAGCAGCACCACGGTATGCGGCCCTGCCGGATAGTTGCATTCCGTGGTTTTCGTTCAATTTTGGCCTCAAGCCGGGTGGTTTCCCTCAAGGAATGTCCGTGGGCTGCTCTGCTTCCGGGAAGAGGGTTGAGGCATAATAGTGGGTGGTGCGAAATTTTTCCAGCTGCCGGCGGTAAAAATCCTTGTGCGTCCTTGTTTTGGCCAGGGCTTCCTCTTCAAGGGCCAGCGCCTCTTCCCGTTTGCCGTTTGCCCAGTACGCGGTGGCCAGGGTGTCGAGCACCTGGGGAGTTCTTTCCGCTGCCGCCGCTTTTTGCGCGAGGCGCAGGGCCCTTTCCGGGTTGCGCAGCCTTGGCTCCTGGGCGGTGAGGAGAAGCCAGGCCAGATTGTTCAATGCTTCCTGGTTGGCAGGGGCAAGGAGCAGCGCCTGCTCATAGGCGTTGCGGGCGGCCTGTTCCTGGTTGCGGCTGTATTGCAGATCGCCCAGAAGCTGGAACCAGAGGCCGTTGCCCGGTTGTTCCCTTATTTTCTGCCGGATGAGCGCTTCGGCGAATCTGGTTTTGGCTGTTTCGCCCAGAAGGTCCGGGGGCAGGTAAAAGGCGGCCAAGGTGCCGGTGAGCATAACTAAAGCGTAGAGGGCCAGGGCCAGATGAACCTTGCGGTGATGGCGGGGGATCAAGGCCGGATCTTTTTCGCAGCCGCGCAGGTAGTCGATGCGTTGTCCCAGGCCGAAGTGGTGCCAGCTGGGCAGTTCCCGGATATTGCCGCCGAACAGGGCGATCTTTTCAAAGACCCGGACCAGGGGAGAGGCGTGCCCCATGGCGCTCAAGGCGTACAGGTCCGCCTGCCGTTCAAAGTTGCGCATGAAAAAGCCAAAGATGAAGCGGAAATAGCCCAGCATCAGGGCAAAAAGAATGAGGGCGCCGGCCAGGGCCAGGATCGTTTCCGGAGAGGTCCCGGTCAGGGCGATCAGCTGGTAAAAAAGATCCGTACTGAGCAGGAGCAGGAGTAGCGGGGCGACGCTCACCTGGGTCAGCAGGCCAAAGCCGAGAAAGAGAAAGAGGTAGAGCTGGAGATGGAAGCGCTTGACATGTCCCAGCTCATGGGCCATGACCGCTGCCATCTCCTCCGGAGTCGTGGCTTCGAGCAGGGCGGGAGTGACAAGGAGATAGCGAAAGCGGCCGGTGAGGCCCATGACCCCAGCAGTCAGCATGCGGCCTTCAAAGAGCGGCCAGAGCAGGATGTCGGCAAACCGCAACCGCTGTTCGCGGCAGAACTCCTCAATTCGTTGCCTGGCCGGGCCTTGGGGGAGAGGCGTGCAGCCCCAGAGGCGAATAATGGCCAGGGGCAGAAAAAAGATCAGACCAAAAAGAGAGAGCAGCACCAGGCTTGGTTCACCCCAGGGCGAGGCAAGAAATTCTTGCAGCCGGGGCAAGGGGGCAAGCTTGATAAGGTCGAAAAAGGCGGAGATGATCAGCCAGGGCAGAAGAATGGCGAGATTGATCTTGAGGTTTGCCGCAACAAATGTGCGGGCGGCAATGGCTCTGGCAAAGGTGCGCTGATAGCTGGGAAGCCCTGCCAGCCAGATGAGGCAGAGATAGCCGAAAAAGAGAAAAATTCCTGCCAGATGGGCAAGAACCGGGAGTTCTTCGGCAAGCGGCAGTCGGCCCAGGTAGTAGCGGCCCTCAAGCAGGAAGACATCCACGGCCAGAAAAACGATGGCCAGGATGGAGAGCCGTTGTTCCACGGCAAAATAACGGGCCGCCGTGGTGGGGAGATTGCGGCGGAAAGAATAACGGGCCAGCTGGTTGAACAAAACGCCTTTGCCGAAAAAGAGCAACAGGGCCATGGCCCAGGGAATCTGGGGTTGCTCCGGCATGGCCCCGGTGGTAAGAATCAGGATGACCGCCAGGAAATAAATGAGATTATTGTACATGGGGGTAGATTATGGGCTTGGGGGTAAGGCATGGCCCCTGGCGCGGCATAAGGCCGGGGCGGGGCGTCGAAAATGGCAGGGGCAAGATCATCAGCGCCGGAAGGCTGAGCCAGGCATCCGGCCGGAAATCCTGGCATTATGTTCCTGATATTGTTGGAGCAGGGCCCGCAACTCCTCCGGCGCCAGGATTTGTTTTTCCAGAAAAAAATCGCCGAACTTTTTCTGCAGCCGTTTCTGGTGGGCAACGAGCATCTGAAGCTGGGGCTGGGAAAGCAACCCCAGCTCCAGGGCGGTCCGGCCAAAGGGCTGCAATATCGGGCGGTTACGGAGAATATGGAGCACCTCTGCTTCGTTGAGCAGGCCAAAACGTCGGCCGATTTCGCCCAGACGCGGTCGTTCGGTGCGCTGCCAGATCAGGGCCTGGATAATGGTCCGCCAGTTGATCAGGCCGGAATAGTAGAGAAAATGGCCAAGCAACAGGCGGCGGTTGGGCAGGGCGCCTTCGTAGAGGCTTTCCGTATCCCAGAAAACAGCAGGCTGGCTGAAGGGATTCCGGGACTTGGCTTTTGTCTGGGCGGTGGCCTTGGCCTGCGCCGGGCGGTCGGGCTGGGTTCGAGGCGGCGCCGGGCGGGTAGGGGGAGGCAGGCGGTAGCCTTTTTCCTTGGCGTCAAGAAAGGCGATCAGGTTTTCGTAGGCTTCCTGCACGGAATGGAACAGATCGTGGCGTTGCCGTTGCACCCGGTCATTTTCCAGGGCGGCCCGGTCCGGGTGGGTTTCCATGGCCCGTTTGCGGTAGGCGCTTTTGATGCCGGAGAGTTGAAGGTAGTCGAGAAATTCGCGGGAGATGTCGAGCTCCGGGCCAAAAATGATCTCGCAGGAGTGGAAAAGGTCCTTTTCAGCGGCAACTGTTTCCATGGTGGGCCCCGTACTCTCTGGAGGTTAGAGTGGAAAAGGAAAGCCTTGTGGGCAAGGCTTTCGGGCCGGCGAAAGGCGGGATTTTTCGCCGGCTGCTCCGCAGGAAAAAATATGCTGAAGTGTAACTACTGTACAACGATATGGCCCGTTTATGATAAGCTTACACTGTAAGCGGTCACAGGGCACCACATGTTGTCGGCACTTCTGCCGACGATTGACAGCGGCGATCAGTCCGGCTCACGTATAAAAGTACGCATTGCCAGCCCGCTTGTCGCAACCTGCGGCACCCTGTAACCGCTTTTAGCTGAGTTGAGCAGCTTGTCTGCTCAAAACGAAACTTATACCCGAAGGGTGATTCCGTGGTTATTTGACCTTTGTGGGCTTACCCCGTGATTGGTTACGATACACTTGCAAAAGGGCGGCCAGGATAGGCTGGCAAACCTTGGTTAAAAGCAATCTGGTCATTTCGTCCGGCCAAAACGGCGGAAAGAACAGTAAAGCATGGCCGATAATTGTATAAGTTATTTTCCAACAGTTTCCAGGTAATTAACAGTATTATCTGGCAGATAACATCTTATTTTTTTATTCGTCTCTCCAAGAAATTATGCTGGGAACGGGGATTTCTGCTATGGATCAGCCAACCGGAACCGTGGGGGCAAGGCATGGACTCATCTTATTTTTCTCGTGATTTCAGCATGATGCCGGCGTGTGCAGAGCTAGCGGCGCTTGCCGGGGCGCCTTACGACCTGACCGCGCCCGGCGCTCTTTCTCCGGCCAGAATCAACCGTTACCGAACCCATGCGGCCGGGCTTGATTTATTGTATTCCACCCAGCGGGTGGACGAGTCAGTGCTTGCGGCCCTGCAAAAGCTTGCCGAGCAGAGCGGCGCAGTGGTCCAGTTCCTGCTGATGAAAAAGGGCGCAGTGTTGAATCGGATTGAGGGCTACGCCAGCGAAGAGCGGCAAGTGCTGCACACCGCCTGCCGCGATATATTTGCCCCGGTCAGCTTGGCGCCCGAGGCCACGGCCCAGGCCAGGGCCGAACTGGAAAAACTGGCCGATTTTCTGACCGCCCTTGCCGCAGGGGCCATTGTCAATGCAGCGGGGGAGCCGTTTACCGATCTGATCCAGGTTGGGATCGGCGGCTCCGACCTTGGTCCCCGGGCCTTGTACCTGGCCTTGGCCGCCTATAAAATTCCAGGGCGGCGGGTGCATTTTATCAGCAATGTGGACCCCGATGACGCCGCCGCCATCCTGAACGGGCTTGATCTTGCCAAAACCCTGGTGAATGTGGTGTCGAAAAGCGGGTCCACCCTTGAAACCATGACCAACGAAGAGCTGGTCCGTCAGGCTTACGTCGAGGCAGGGCTGGAGCCGAGCCGCCACTTTCTGGCGGTTACCGGCAAGGGCTCGCCCATGGACAACCCCGCCCGCTATCTCCGCTCTTTTTACATGTTCGACTCCATCGGCGGCCGCTACAGCGCTACCTCCATGGTCGGCGCGGTGATGCTCGGTTTTGGCCTGGGATACCCGCAGCTCCTGGAGATTCTTCGGGGGGCCAACGCCATGGATCTGGCCGCGGAAGAACCGGACATCCGCCGCAACCCTGCTTTGCTTCTGGCCCTGCTGGGCATCTGGAACCATAATTTCCTTGGTCTTGAAACTCTGGCCATCCTGCCTTACAGCCAGGCGCTCGTCAGGTTTACCGCCCATCTCCAGCAATGCGACATGGAAAGCAACGGCAAATCCGTGACCAGGCAGGGCAACCCCCTGGCCTGGAAAAGCGGCCCCATCATCTGGGGTGAACCGGGCACCAACGGCCAGCACGCCTTTTACCAGCTGATCCACCAGGGAACCGTCATCGTTCCCATCGAATTCATCGGCTTTCGCGCCAGTCAGTATGGCCGGGATCTCATCATCGAGCAGACCACTTCCCAGGAAAAACTGGTGGCAAACCTGCTGGCCCAGGCCCTTGCCCTGGCCACCGGCCAGCCGCAGGAAAATCCCAACCGGAGTTTCGCCGGGAACCGTCCCAGCGCCGTGCTCCTAGCCGACCGGCTGACGCCTTACACCATGGGCGCCCTGCTGGCCCTCTATGAGGCCAAGGTGGTGTTTCAGGGTTTTATCTGGAATATCAACTCGTTTGATCAGGAGGGGGTGCAATTGGGGAAAAAGCTGGCCAACCGTCTGCTGGCCCATTATGCGGGCCGGCGGCAGGATTCCGGCTACAGCGGGGAAGGGCTTGATGAATCCGGCTGGGCTCTGCTCGCCGCCGCCGGGGTGCTTGACTGAAATCAGAAGATCTATGGCAGATGGCAGCCAGAGGTCCCATAGATCCTGTAACTCCTGTGGGGCATATCCTGTCGCCCTTCTTGCCTTTTGTCACCGGTAAAGCAGCTCGAAGCGTTCCCAGAAATCCGGAAAGGATTTGCCCACGCACCCTTCTCCCCGGATCTGGACCCCCGGCACCATCAGCCCGGCCACAGCAAAGCTCATGGCGATGCGGTGGTCGTTGTAGGTGTCGATTTCCGCACCATGCAGGGGGCTGTTCCCCGCTCTCCCTTCGATGATCATGGCGTCCGGTTGTTCTGCCGCCCGGATTCCCAGCTTGGCCAGCTCCGTGACCATGACATGGAGGCGGTCGCATTCCTTGATCCGCAGATGGGCGATGTTTCTGATCACCGTCCTCCCTTTGGCAAAACCGGCAACCACCGCCAGGGTGGGGACCACGTCCGGGCAGTCGCCCATATCCACCTCTACCCCGCGCAGCTCCTTGCTGCCGCTCACGGTGATGCCCGCGCCGGTTCGCTCCACCGCGCAGCCCATCCGGGCCAGGATATCCACCAGCACCGCATCCCCTTGCAGAGAAGGCGAGGGCACGTTGGCTACCGTCACCCTGCCGCCGGTCACGGCAGCGGCGGCCCAGAAGTAGGAGGCGCTGGAGGCGTCGCCTTCTACTGCGTATTTTCTGGCCTGGTAGCAGCCCTGGGGGATGAAAAAATGATTAAGCTCTGGGCTGGCGGTTACCTCGATGCCGAAATCTTTCATCACGGCCAGGGTCATGCTGACATAGGGCTTGGACAAGACCTCCCCTGCCACCAAAAGTTCGGCGGGTTGGGCGGCATAGGGGGCCACCAGCAGCAGGGAGGAGAGATACTGGCTGCTTTTTCCTTCCGGCAGCAGGGTCTTGCCGCCCTTGATCCCGTCCGCCGCGATGGCCACCGGCGGGCAGCCCGTGTTGTGGATGCTGCGGATTTCGACCCCCCAGCCGGCCAGGGCCTCCAGCAGGGGCTTGATCGGCCTCTCGTGCATGCGCGGATCGCCGTTGATGGTAAAGGGGCCGTGGCCCAGGGCCGCCACCGAGGTGAGAAAACGGGTGGCGGTGCCGTTGTTGCCCAGGAAAATCTCTTTATCCGGGGTGGCGATGGTCCCGCCTTTGCCTTGCACTTGCCACTGTTCCCGGCCGGGTTCGACGGTAATCCCCATGGCAGCCAGGGCCTGGGAGGTGTATTCGGTGTCCTCGCTGGCCAGGGGGTATTGCAGGATGCTTTCCCCGTTTGCCAGGGCCGCGGCGATGAGGGCCCGTTGGGTCAGGCTTTTTGAGCCGGGCACGGTTAGTGTGGTGTCGGTTGTGGCAAGAGGGCGGATTTCTTTCATGGTGTGCAATCGTCAGGGGTTGTAGCCGAGGCTGTTGAGCAGGCTTTGGCGCATCACTTCCAGCGGGGCCTGTCGGCCGGTCCAGAGTTCAAACTGGGCCGCGCCCTGATAGAGCAGCATGGCCAGGCCGTCGATGGTTTGGCAGCCAGCCTGCTTGGCTTCCTGCAACAGGCGGGTTTCCAGGGGGGCATAGACGATGTCCATGACCACCCCGAAGTTGGTCAGGGCTTCCCTGGCAATGGGCAGCAATTCCTGTTGGGGGGCCATGCCCAGCGAGGTGGCGTTTATCAGGACATCCCCCTTGGCAGCGGCGGCCTCGGCCAGGGGCAGCCAGGGGCAGTCGAGCAGCTTGGCCAGGGCTTGGCCTTTTTCCGGGGTCCGGCTGGCAATGGTGAGCGAGGCCCCGGCTTCCAGCAGACCAAAGCCGATGGCGCGGGCCGAGCCGCCGGCGCCGAGGAGCAGAACCGAAGCGCCCTTGAGGCTGATCTTTTCGCTCAAAGCCCGGTTGGCCCCGAGCCAGTCGGTGTTGGCGCCGTGGATGGTGTTGTCGTTGATGATCAGGGTGTTTACCGCGCCGATTTTTTCGGCTATCGGATCGATGGTGTCAAGATAGGGGATCACCGCCTGCTTGTGGGGGATGGTGACGCTCGCCCCCTTGATGCCGAGGGCGCGCAGGCCGGTCACGGCTAAAGCCACATCCTGCACGGCAAAGGGAAGATAGACCTTGTTCAGGCCAAGGGCGGCAAAGGCTCCGTTGTGCATGGCCGGACTCAGGCTGTGCGCCACCGGATTGCCCATGATCCCGTAAAGTTCGGTGGCGCCGTTAATTTCCATGGCCAAGCCGTTTTTCATAAAAATAACCTTGCCCTGAAAATTACATGATCGGCATAAAGGGCTGTAAATGAATAAATTAAAAAGCACATTTTATTCATATACAGCCCCTAAGTTCCGTGAAGATGCGGCGCAGGGCCGAGGCGGGCAGCTGGCCGGGTGCGGTGGCCGGGCCGTTATCCGGGGCGGCGTAAGTCATGTAGCCGCCCAGATCGGTGGTGGCCACCCGGCTGATCATGCCGAGCGGGCCCATGCAGAAGGCGATGAGGGGAAAGCCCAGCTCGGCTGCCTGTTCCTGCAGGGCGAGAACCCTGAAGACGTCCTGAAAGCAGCGGGCCGTGGTGACGATTTTGCCGATGTCGGCGCCGCTCCGGCATTGACGCTGAAAGATCTCGGTCAGGGCCTGCTTGGAGGCGGTGCACCTGAAATCATGCCAGGAGACTATGGTCCGGCAGTGGTTTGCCCTTGCGGCCGCAATGAGTTCACTGGCCAGGGTGGCGTCGGTGTTGAGTTCGAGGTCAATATAGGCAGCCCCGGCTTCGGCGGCTTTTTTGAGCAGGCCGAGGCGCTCCTGTTCCTCGCGTGCGCAGTTGCCGCCTTCCCAGGTGGGCCGGTTGGTGAAGAGCAGGGGTTTGGCAAGGCCGTTGAGGAAGAGCGCGGGGTCCGGGTTGGTCATGCCGTCCAGGCGGATCTCAAGGACATCGGCAACCGCTTCGGACTTTTGGGCCAGGACAAGTGCTTCGGCCTCGGTGGCTGCGGCGATGGAAACGCAGAGGCGGCGCACGGCACTGGTGGTGGCATTCAACATGGGTTGCTCCGAGGGGAAAAGCTGAAAAAAACTATAAAACAGCGAATAATAAACGCATAATAATGAAAAGCAAAACTATTCCATCGCGGATCGCTTGTCAACAGGCATGAGCAGGGAGTGTTTGCCTTGGAGGGGGAGAATGTCCCGATTGTTTGTCGCCATTGATCTGCCGCCGGATATCGTGGCCCAGTTGCAGGGTCTCTGCTGCGGACTGCCCGGCGCCAGATGGGTGGCAGCGGAACAGATGCACCTGACCCTGCGTTTCATCGGCGAGGTGGACGGCGGGGTCTTTCAGGATATCAAGGAGGGGCTGGCCGACATTGAAACGGGGGGCTTTGCCTTGCAGGTGAAGGGGCTGGGGTTTTTCCCGCCCAGAAAGACGCCCAGGGTGCTGTGGGCCGGGATTGCGCCGGTGGGGCAGGTCAGCGCCCTGCGCCGGAGGATCGACAACGTCTTGCTCGGCCTGGGGCTTGAGCCGGAGGGCCGCAAGTATTCTCCGCACATCACCCTGGCCAGGCTGCACGACACCCCGCTTGCCAGGCTGGGCCGCTTTTTGGCCGGCAACAGCCTCTTTGCCACCCAGGAGTTTCCGGTCTCCGAGTTTCACCTCTATTCCAGCGAGTTGACCTCCAAGGGCGCTTTTCACGCCATCGAGGCGTCCTACTTTCTCCAGGCGGATTAAGCGAGGGGCTGGCTTGCCATCAGGACCACGGCGTGGGCGCTGATCCCTTCCTCGCGGCCGGTATAACCCATCTTTTCCGTGGTGCTGGCCTTGAGGTTGATGGCGGTGGGCTCAACCCGGCAGGCCTCGGCAAGGATCGTCTGCATGGCTGGAAAATGGGGGGCAAGCTTGGGCTGTTCCGCCACCACGGTGATGTCGGCATTGGCCAGGCGAAAATGTTTTCTCTGGGCCAGCCCGATCACCTGCGCCAGCAGCTTGATGCTGGAGATCCCCTTGTACTGCGGGTCGCTGTCCGGAAAATGGCGGCCGATATCGCCTTCGCCGCAGGCGCCCAAAATGGCATCGCACAGGGCGTGGCTGAGGACATCGGCATCCGAGTGGCCCAGCAGCCCCATGGGGTGAGGAATTTCCAGGCCGCCCAGGATCAGGGGTCTGCCCGGGACCAACCGGTGGGCGTCAAAGCCATGGCCGATCCGCATTTGCTGGGCTGGTTGTTTCTGCATGAGAATGGCCTCCGCCATGGGCAGATCATCCGGGCGGGTGATCTTGAGGTTGGTTTCCGAGCCTTCCACCACCGCGACCTGCCAGCCGCCGTGTTCGAGGACGGCGGCCTCGTCGGTGCCGACAAAGGAGTCTTGGTCCGCCTTGGCAAAGGCCTCTCTCAGGAGGTCGGTGCGGGACACCTGGGGGGTTTGCGCCTGCCAGAGGGAATCCCGCGCCACGGTATGGCGGATGAAGGTGTCCGGGGCTACGGCCTTGAGGGTATCTTTCACCGGCACAGCCAGGATCGCGGCGCCATGGGCTGCCGCCGCCTCCAGGCAACGTTGGATATCTTGAGGGGCGATGAGGGGGCGGGCGCCGTCGTGCACCGCCACTAATGGGGAATCATCCGGTACCAGGGCCAGGCCGATGCGCACCGAATCCTGGCGGAGCTTGCCGCCGCTTACCACCGTGCAGTGGTCGGCCAGCTGATAACTGGCCAAGAGGGCGCAAGTCAGCGCCCGGTGTTCCGCCGGGGCCACCACGATGATGGCGCTGATGGCGGGAACCTGGCGAAAGGCGCGGATGGTGTGGATCAGGATGGGAACGCCAAGCAGTTCGCTGAACTGTTTGGGGGTGGAGGTTCCCATGCGCAGGCCTGCGCCGCCTGCGGCAATGATCGCTGTTGCTCTCTGCATGTGCGAGATAAAAAAGGGGAGTGGGTTATAAGCCGGATTCTGTACCCCTTTGCAAGGGCCATGATCATTTCTCTATGGATGCCGATTGCCCGGCACCTCTTGCAACCTACCCGGAAGCTTCGGGCGGGCCGCCCTCAAACGCTTCCCTATTTGGTTTTGCTCCAGGAGGGGTTTGCCGTGCCTTCCGTGTCGCCACGCAAGCGGTGGGCTCTTACCCCACCTTTTCACCCTTACCGGTTGCCCGGCGGTTTGTTTTCTGTGGCACTTTCCTCGGGGTCGCCCCCAGTTCGTGTTACGAACCTCCTTGCCCTGCGGAGTCCGGACTTTCCTCTGGCGACAATACCCGCCAGCGACCATGCACCCACTCCCCACACTGAGACAACTATAAGCAGGACCGGAAAAGGTCAAGTTTTTTCAACTGGTTGCCCTTTCTCAATCCTGCGGTTTTTCTGTAATTGTAACCGATGGCCTTATTCTTCCTCGGTCTCCGGCTGATGGAACATGATGCGGTGACAGGTGGGGCAGGAAATGAGTTTGTCTTCCTTCATCAGATCATTGTACAACTGCGGCGGGATGTTCATGAAGCAGCCCCGGCAAACGCTGCCGGTCACCGCGACAATCGCCAGGCCGTTGCGTTTGTCCCGAATGGCGGTGTATTTCTTCAGCAAGCTGGCGGATACGGCGCCGGCCTTGCTTTCGCGGGTCTTCAGAATCTTGCTTTTTTCCGCATTGAATTGGCTGATTTTTTTCTCAACCGCGGCGATGTCATCGGCAAGCATTTTTTCATCCTCGGCGCAGATCCTGGTTTCTTCCTCGATCTGTGCGGTCAAGGCCTCGATTTGTTCCATAAGCTGAACAACGGCCTCTTCCCTCTTGGTGTTTGTTTTTTTGCCGTCTTCCGTTTCCTTGAGAATACTCTGGTATTCGCGGTTGGTCTGGACATTCATCAGTTTGCCCTGCCGCTCTTTGATTTTGACCTCTTCGTCTTCTAGCTCAGCTTCGAGTTCGCGACGGCGCTGTTCGCTGGTCGCGATTTTTTCGTTCAACTGGACAAGGGTGTCTTTGTGACCGTCAAGACTGGCCCGGCGATTGTCAATTTCGGCGCAACCGGCCGCAATTTCCTTGTCCAGCGTACTGATTTTTTGATCAATGGCCTGGAGTTCCCTGAGATGCGAGATGTTTGCTTTCAATGGTGCTTCCTCAATGGTTCTATGGGTTGACAGAATATGGGTTTGTTATCATGCAGGACAGCCCATTGCATGGGATTGCCCTGTTTGGCGGTGGTTAGAATGGTCGGAGTAAACCCCTGGTCCGCGCAGGATTTTTTCAGGATCGTCGCCAGGAGCGGGACAATGAGGTTTTCGGTTGGGTAATGGCCGGCGTCAATCACGCAGAAACCTGCATCCTCAGCCCAGCGGGCCACGCTGTGTTTTACCTCGCCGGTAATATAGACTTGGGCGCCCATGGCCTGGGCGGTTTCGGCCAGTTCGGAGCCGCTGCCGCCGCAGAGAGCCACGGTATGGATGGTCTCCGGCAACAGGCCGGCAATCTGGATTCCCGGCGTCGCCAGGGCGGTAAGCAGACAGCTGAGGAATTGCCCGGCTGGCAGGGGGGTAGGCAGGCGGCCTATTTTACCGAAACCGGTATTCTTTCCAGGTTCGGCAGACTCCTGGCCGGTGAGCGGTCTGGTGTCGCGCAGCGCAAGTTTTTCCGCCAGGGCGTTGCTGACCCCGGCGGCGGCAAGATCGAGATTGGTGTGGCAGGCAATGAGGGCAAGATCGTGGCTCAGGGCTGTTTTCAGCATGCGGCCCATGGGGGTGTTGCCGGGGATGGTTTTTAAGGGATGGAAGATCAGGGGGTGGTGGGTGAGGATGGTGTTCAGGTTCTGCGCGAGGGCCTCGTGGATGAGGGCCTCGGTCGGGTCGAGTCCGATCAGGATCCCGGT
>Ga0209211_10005962_pt1 | contig 17923 bp, 18 predicted proteins | sample RifGroA2_FD_183992 | JGI IMG/M metagenome (GOLD analysis project Ga0209211, IMG submission 183992) | Groundwater microbial communities from Rifle, Colorado, USA - Groundwater A2 (SPAdes) (version 2) | ecosystem: Environmental > Aquatic > Deep subsurface > Groundwater | place: Rifle, Colorado... | reverse complement strand
AACGCAAAAGTTTAGTCTAAGATAACTTTAAATAATAATATCCAATTCATTTACTCCATGAAGCGAACACACACCTGCGGGGAATTGGGAATCAAGAACCTTGACAAAAAGGCAGCTTTATGCGGCTGGGTGCATACAAGGAGAGATCATGGAGGCATTATCTTTATAGACTTGAGGGACAGATATGGGCTTACGCAGGTTGTTTTTGACCCCTCCTACAATGCAAATGCCCACAAAATGGCTGAAGAATTAGGCAGGGAAGATGTTATTTCTGCGAAAGGGATTGTGAAGAAAAGAAGAGAAGGGATGGCTAATCCCAAGTTGAGTACCGGCTCAATTGAGGTTTTTGCTGACGAGTTGGAAATACTAAGCGAGTCTGATATTCCGCCTATAGAAATAGATGACAGGGTAGACGCTAATGAGGATATAAGGCTGAAGTACAGGTATTTGGATTTAAGGAAACCATCAATGCAGCGCAATATTGCAGTACGGCATAAGGTGATGAGGACTGCAAGGGAGTATTTTGACAGCCACGGGTTCTTGGAGATTGAAACGCCCATACTAGCAAAAAGCACGCCTGAGGGAGCGAGAGATTATCTTGTGCCAAGCAGGGTGCACCAAGGAAAATTCTATGCTCTGCCGCAGAGCCCGCAGATATTCAAGCAGCTTCTGATGGTTTCTGGATTTGACCGCTATTTTCAAATTGCAAAGTGCTTTAGAGATGAGGATTTGAGGGCAGACAGGCAGCCTGAGTTCACGCAGATAGACTTGGAGATGAGCTTTATTGACGAAGAGGATATTTACGCGATGATAGAAGGGCTGCTCAAGAAAATATGGAAGGAAGTTCTTGCAAAGGACATAAAGACGCCGTTTCCTAGGCTGACTTATGATGAAGTAATATCCAAGTATGGTGTGGACAAGCCTGACACGAGATTCGAGCTGCACCTTGTGAATGTTACAGATATTGTAAAAAATTCAAACTTCCAGGTGTTTACAAATACCATAAAGAACAAAGGAATTGTGAAGTGCATTAACGCAGCTGGGTGCGGAAACTTCAGCAGGACGGATATTGAGGAATTGACAAGTTTTGTCTCAATATATGGCTCAAAGGGGCTGGCTTGGATGAAAGTAACAGACAAAGGTTTGGAGAGTTCTGTAGTGAAATTTTTTGATGAAAGCATACAAAGAGAGATTATTGCAAAGACAAATGCCAAGAGCGGGGATTTGCTGCTTTTTGTTGCTGATGCAAGCCATAAGGTCGTGAATGAAGCATTGGGATCATTGAGGCTTGAGCTGGCGAGAAGGCTGAACCTCATTGACAAGACAAAATTCAACTTCCTGTGGGTTACGGATTTTCCATTGCTGGAATTTAATGAAGAAGAGCAGAGATATTATGCGATGCACCACCCGTTTACAAGCCCGAAAGAGGAGCATATCAGGCTGCTGGATAAAGAGGCATGGAAGGCGAAGGCCAAAGCTTATGATGTTGTGCTAAATGGAATAGAATTAGGAGGCGGTTCGATAAGAATCCACAGGAGCGATGTGCAGTCAAAAGTTTTTAGGGCATTGGGGATTTCAGATATTGAAGCGCAGGAGAAATTCGGGTTTTTGCTGGGAGCATTTAAATTCGGGGCGCCGCCCCATGGAGGGCTTGCGATTGGGCTGGACAGGCTTATTGCGATGCTGACTGGCAATGAGTCAATAAGAGAGGTTATTGCATTTCCGAAGAATAAAGCGGCGGAATCGCTGATGGACGAGTGCCCTTCAGAAGTAGGAGAGAAACAATTAGGAGAGCTGCACATCAAGCTGGATTTTGTCAAGGAAAGCAGGAATGCTGTTTTCGAGAAAATAAAAGAGATTTTGAACAGGGAGAAGATTGAATTTGAAGTGATGGAGCACAAAGCAGTCTTTACAAGCAAAGAGGCAGCTGAAGTCCGCGGCACAGAACTGAGGCAGGGCTGCAAGGCTCTAATCTGCAAGACAAATGAAGGGTTTATACAGGCTGTTGTGCCAGGAAATAAAGAGCTTGACATCAAGAAATTGCAGGAAAAGACATTATTTAAGAATTTAGAGTTAGCTGATGCAAAAGAAGTCAAGAAGGCTACTGACTGCAATATCGGAAGCGTGCCTCCATTTGGAAATTTGTTTGGATTGAAGGCTTATTTTGACAGGACTGTTTTGGAGAATGAGATTGTTGCATTTAATGCCGGAAGCCATACAAGAAGCATCAAGATGAAAGCAAAGGATTTGGTTAAGGTTGTGAATCCTATTGTTGAGGAATTTTCTAAATAAATTATTTGAATATATAAATTATATAAAATATATAATGCAAATAGAAAAATTTATATTTAGGGTTGTTAATTTTTTCCTATGGGCAGGATTTCTGGTTTATTTAAGTTAGAGAATTACAAAGATGTACAGCCCCACCACCACCATATAATCCTTTTGATTATTGGCAAGATACTGCTTGTAATAGCCATTATTATCATTATTAAGCCTGCTTTTACGGGATTTGTAATTTCAAAGCAGTTTGAAGGATTGAATATAAGCCCTTCTGAGGCTATTGAAAAGCAGGAGAAATTGAATTTTCAGATAGGCGGGCTTGAGAGCAGACTGGAAAGCTGCAATGAGGACAAAAAAAGGGTTAAGGGAGAATCGTGGGCAGAGGCAAACAGCACGATAAAATGCCTGAAGGAGAAAAGCCAGCTTGAAGTTGAAATGGAAAGGGCAAAAAAGGACTTTGAAGCTGAATTGAACTCAAACCTAAAGAAGCTGGAAGCAGATAAGCAGGAAATCATGGAAGAAGCTGGCAGGAACAAAGCAAGAAGCGAAGAGGTGGGGAAGAAGTTCAACGAACTTGCAGTGAATTCCGCCAATAACATATGCTGCAAATTAAAAGTTGATGACAAGGCAATTGATTCTTACAAAATAACTGACAATAGGATAATATGCGGCAAGGAAGAGGCTAACACTATTAGCTGCTGAATCAGGGAAAAATGAATAAGGGGAATAGAAAAATTTATATTAATAGATGTTCACTTTTTAAGGCATGGGAAAGATTTCTGATTTGTTTAAAATGGAAAGACATATGGGTACGCAACCCCACCACCATCATATAAGCCTTTTGATTGTAGGGAAGATACTGCTGGTTATTGCATTGATTATTCTTATAAAGCCTGCTTTTACAGGATTCACTATTTCGAACCAGTTTAAGAAATTGAATATCACGCCTGCTGATGCCATAGCAAAGCAGGAAGCGTCAAATCTTCAAATCATGGCTCTAGAAATCAAATTAGAGGGCTGCAATGAAAACAGGGAAGAGCTTAAGGCGCAGATAACTTCAGAAACCAAGGAAAAGACAGAATGCCTAAAAGGAAAAGGCGGGCTTGAAATTGAGATGGACAGGGCGAAAAAGGATTTTGAAGCGCAGCTTGCTGCCAACCTCAAAAGCGTAGGTGAGGAGAAAGCTGATATAGCTGAGCAGATAAGCGAGGAAAAGGCGAAGAGTGAAGAGCTGGAAAATGACTTTAATGAGCTTGCAGTGAATTCCGCCAACAACATATGCTGCAAAGTAAGGGTGGATGACAAGGCGATTGATTCTTATAAAATTGTGGATAATAGAATTGTATGCGGGAAAGGAGAGGCTAATCCAATAAGCTGCTGAATCAGGGAAAAGCAATAAATATCCATCAATATTTCTTATAATTTATACGGCTGTGGTCTAGTGGTTTGATACGAGCTTCCCAAGCTTGTGGTCCGGGTTCGATTCCCGGCAGCCGTAGTTTTTATGGTTTTGGTGGGGATCCATTGGAGTAATATAACTCAATCTGTCATAAGAAGCATGAATCTTTCATTATCTATTAACTTTTTATCATCAATGTCCAATATGTATACTAAAGCATCTGTATACTTTTCTTTATATCCTTTTATGTTTTCTATAATTTTCTTGTAGTTATCACTAACAGATTTCTCATTGTTCTTTACATAAATAAAAATAGGTTCAATGTCAGTATATTCTTTTTTCATTTTAGAAAGCTTGTAAAAATCCCACTCAATATCTCTATATCTCCCCCCATTAAGATTTTGTCCTTTGTATTCATCTATAGAATTACATTTAATCTCAATTGCTATCACTTCGTGTGGTTCATCTTGGTCTAGGTCATAGATGACTATATCCATTCTTTCTTCACTTTTTTCTTTTATTCTATACTCCACTTCTACAGATTTATTTTTCCAGAAAATCTCGTTCTTATGATTTAAGAGAAAATAGAGGTCGAAATGAACATCACATTCTAATTTATAATTTTCTGGATTAGATTTAATTTCTTCAAATAGTGCAAATATAGATTCTTTGGTACGTTGTAGAATTTCTTCCTTTTCCATATTATAATAACAAATGTGTAACTATTTAATTGTTCCTGTCCCTCATAATTGTTTAGATTTTTGAGATTATTATAACTCATCCGTCGCTTCGCGACATAAAAGTCACTCGGCGGAATTTTGACTGCCACTAAAATTCCGCCTCGAATTCATTACAATAATCTATAAATTGGCGAGGTGGAGCGATGTGGCAGGACAGCGACGCCTCGCACTAGAATTGCTGAAGGCGGATTGAAGATTGAGGATAAAAAACTTTAGAATAGTAAAATATTACTGTCCTTCTTTATTTTTACACAATCTTCCAGTACATTAATATATATGCCCGTCCATAAATATCATAGCACAAAAGAATTATTTGGCTAAGCAATCCCCAATTCAACCTCATCAATAAGCCAATGACCTCCTTTCCCAAAAAATAAAATTTATAAATAACCCTTAATTTTACCATGTTATGGGCAAGAAAAAGAAGGCAAAAAGGGTAAATCCAAAGAGGGAAAGGTATGCAAAATTCAGGAAGGACAAGCCTTCTTCAATGACATACTCAGTTCCTGACCTGCCTGATGAGCAGATTGTGCAGAGAAGGGAAGACGAGAAAAAGGTAGAGGGATTCTGGAGATACCACAGAAGGGTTCCTGAAAGGTTTGTCAACGAAAGAAAGGCAAAAAGCAAGAGATAGTTCTTTTTTTATAATTTTTTATAGAAAACTATATATAATCCAATCCAGACATAGCAATGCATGGCTTGGATACTGGTTAATGAACTGCTGAGGAAGACCATACATATAGCTATCCTATTGGTTCTCCTGATTTACAATGCAATAGAAGAAAGCTACAGCAAGCAAGCAGGGCTGTTTTTTATTGCAGGGCTGCTGGGAATCATGCTTATTATTGATTATTTAAGGCTGGAATTGGGATGGAAAATAGGATTCCTTTCTTATGTCATAAGGCCGAAGGAGGAGCACAGGCTGAATGGAGGCGTGTATTTCCTTGCCGCTACTGTCATATGCCTGGGAGTTTTTGACTTCAATATAGCGCTGGCAGCATTGCTTATGACCACTTTTGGGGATTTGAGCGCATCGCTTGCAGGCAAAACGCTGGGAAGTTCCCTGATATACAAAAGCAAGACATGGGCGGGGTTTATTGCGGAGATTATAGTGAATCTTGCTGTCGGATTTATAGTGCTTAATAATATCTATGTAATAATCGGAATGGCCATTGTTGCGTCAATTTCCGAGATATTGGTTGAGGAGCTTGATGACAATCTTGTCATACCTTTGTTTGCAGGCTTTGCAGGGCAGCTCATCAAGTTTGCGCTTTGAGCTTTTCATTCAATTCTTCTGAGGTTATCTGCTCCACGTTCTCAAAAAGGGACTTTAGCCCCAGTTTCAAAGAGCTTGGCTCTGATATTTTATTGTGGGTATAAGGGTGGAGAATCAACTTGAAAGAAGATGCTGAAATAAAAATCGCCGCCTAAGTTTAAGAGGATTTGGCTGATGCCTGAGAGGTCTTCAATCACAAAGAAGCTCTGCTTTTTGCCGTCTTTGTAATTTACAGCAAAATCTGTTTCGCCTGATGGCGTTTCAACTGAGGCTATCTTTCTGAATACCAAGTCGCGGTTTTTCAGGAAAGTAATGCACCAGTCTGCAAGGCAGGATTTTAAGGAGGTCATTTTTCTCAATGCAGCACCACATTTATTTATATTTTTCTTTAAAAACATTTATAAAATAAGTAGGGTTTACCCAATGCCTTAGACGAGAAAATGGACAAGGAGATAAAGCTGAAAGTCGCGGAAGCAATACAGGATGATGTAAACAAGGGAATAGTCAGGATTGACTCCGGCTACATGGCAGAGATAGGAATAAAATCAGGAGACATAGTGGAAATTGAAGGCGAGAGAAAGACTGTAGCCATAGCTGACAGGGCATATCCAGGGGATATTGGATTAAATATAATAAGGATGGACGGCATCATAAGGAAAAATTCCAAGACTAGCATTGGCGAAATCATAAGGGCAAGGAAGGCGCAGATAAAAGAGGCGAAAAAGATCATAATTGCCCCTGCAAGGAAAGGGATTGTGATAAGGGCTTCTCCGGAAATATTCAAGCAGGGATTATTAGGAAGGGCTGTTACAAGAGGAGATATAGTTTCATTGGGTGGAACAAGGAGGAGGAGAAGCACAATGATGGAAAGCCCGTTTTTTGAGGATGTTTTCAGTATTCTTGACGAGAGCATGATGGGCATTGGATTTGGGGATATTAAGTTTGTAGTTGTCGATGCAAACCCTAAGCAGGCAGTCATAATCACTGAATCTACTGAAGTTGTGTTCAATCCTGAGGCTGTTGAATTAAAGGAAGAAGTGATGCCTGACATTACGTATGAAGACATTGGCGGACTAAGCGAGGAAATAAAGAAAATAAGGGAAATGGTTGAATTGCCGCTGAAGCATCCTGAGATATTTGAGAGATTGGGAATAGAGGCGCCAAAAGGAGTGCTGTTGCATGGCCCGCCCGGAACAGGGAAGACATTATTGGCGAAGGCTGTTGCGAATGAGACAAACAGCCATTTTATTTTGATTAACGGACCGGAGATAATGAGTAAATATTATGGCCAATCACTCCCTTATGATGAGAAGATACTTGTAGTTGAGAATAATAGGGTAAAAAGAATTCCTATAGGCGAAGTGGTGGAAAAAAACAAGAGCAATCTGAAAGCAATTTGCTTTGGCAAGGACGGCAAAGTTGTTATATCAAATATTACAGGGCTGATAAAGCATAAAAACCATTCGAAGATATTAAAGCTAAGAACAAGAAGCGGCAGGGAGATACGAGTTACAGATTATCATTCTTTGTTTACGCTTGGGGAAAATGGCATTGAAAGCGTAAAAACCTCTGAGCTTAAGCCGAATAAGTCTTTTGTTGCAGTCCCAAAAAAGATACCTTTCGCCAAAAATGCCATAGAAGAACTGGATTTATTTGAATTGCTGAGGGAAAAAGATTATGGATTGAAAGTAAGAGGGGTCCAGCAGTATTTAAGGGAGGCGATAAGAAAAACAGGGCATGATAATGCCGCCTCAATTCTTGGAATCAAGCCCAGATACTTGTATGATGTTTTAAGCAAAAATGTAGGCATTGGAATAATCAAATTCATTCAATTAATGGAAAAATGCGAAGTTAATATTGGCAATGATATTAATATAAGCACGAAAGGAAAAAGCATTCCGAGACTGATGAGATTTACTGAAGAGTTCTGCGCGTTTTTAGGGTTGTGGGTGGCTGAAGGCTCTTATACAAACAAAAATGAAGTCAGACTAAGCGTGCATTGTAAAGAAGAAAAAGCAGTGAAGGAATTGTGCAACAAGCTGTTTGGCCCAGTTGTGGTTTACAATAAGCCCAATACCAATGCCAGCGATATATACATATGTTCCGGCGTATTGGGAATAGTGATGAGGGATGTATTGGGATTCAACAGCAATGCAAGGCAAAAGAAAATCCCTAATATTGTTTATAATTTCAGCAGAGAAAATCTTGCAGCTTTTTTAAGAGGATATTTCTCCGGAGATGGAAGCCTGAATACAGCAACGCCTGCTCCAATGGTAGAAGCCTGCACTGAAAGCCCGGAGCTGGCTGATGACATTGCTTATTTATTGCTTTATTTTGGAATTGTCGCAAAGGTGTATGGAAGAAAAGAAAGGCAGCAAAAAAGGATATGCTTTGCAGATTATGACAACCTAAAAAATTTCAGGGAGATTGGATTTTTTGATTCAGAGAGAAACACTTTTATTTATAATTATGTGCTTAAAACCGGAGTGTCCAGAAGGGACAGAATCCCGATTTCAGGGGAGATAAAAAGGATTGTTGAAAGCAATAATGTATTAAGCGCATTGGAAAGCCAAGAGAGTATAGGGAAAAATGTGCTTTTGAGGCTTAAAAATCCGGCATTAGAGCAACTTCTGAGCAATGATATATATTGGGACAAGGTAATAAGTATTGAAGAGGCAAAAGGAAATTTTGAATATGTCTATGATATTTCTGTAGAGCCTTGCCAGAACTTCATTGCGGGATTTGGCGGCATTTTCGCCCATAACAGCGAAGAAAACTTAAGGAAAAAATTCGAAGAGGCTGAGAAAAACGCTCCTTCAATCATATTTATTGATGAGATTGATGCAATTGCCTCAAAAAGAGAGGAGACAAGAGGAGAAGTTGAAAGAAGGGTAGTTGCGCAGATGCTTGCCTTAATGGACGGATTAAAGAGCAGAGGCAAAGTGGTTGTGATAGCTGCAACAAATGTCCCGAATATTCTTGACCCTGCATTGAGAAGGCCTGGGAGGTTTGACAGGGAAATTGAGATTGGAGTGCCTGGAAAAGAAGGCAGGCTGAATATCCTAAAAATTCATACAAGGAATATGCCATTGGCAAAGAACGTGAGCCTAAAGGAGCTTGCTGATATTACCCATGGTTTTGTCGGGGCTGATGTGTCCTCTCTGGCAAAAGAGGCTGCAATGATTGTACTGAGGAGAGTATTGCCTGATTTAAGGCTAAAGGAAGATGAGCCAATACCAAAGGAAGTGCTTGAGAAGTTAAAAATCGGGCAGAGCGATTTTAAGGAGGCATTAAAGGTTGTAAGGCCTTCCGCATTGAGGGAAGTGCTTGTTGAAATTCCAAATGTAAAATGGGCGGACATCGGCGGATTGGAGAATGTGAAGCAGGAGCTTAAAGAGGCAGTTGAGTGGCCATTAAAGCATCCAGAGTCGTTCAAAAGGCTGGGGGTAAGACCGCCAAAAGGGATTTTGATTTACGGGCCTCCTGGAACTGGGAAGACATTATTGGCGAAGGCTGTGGCTAATGAGAGCGAGGCTAATTTTATACTTGTAAAAGGCCCTGAATTGCTCTCGAAGTGGGTCGGGGAAAGCGAGAAGGCTGTAAGGGAGATTTTCAAGAAAGCAAGGCAGGTAAGCCCTACTATAATATTTTTTGATGAAGTTGACTCCCTGGCGCCGAGAAGATCTGGCGATTCAGATAATCATGTAAGTGAAAGGGTTGTCAATCAGCTGCTGACCGAGATAGACGGTTTAGTGGATATGCATGATGTTCTCATAATAGGGGCTACAAACAGGCCGGATATTGTTGATACTGCACTGCTGAGGCCGGGAAGGTTTGACAGGATAATTTTAACGCCAGCTCCTAATGAGATTGAAAGGCTGGAAATATTTAAAGTCCATACAAAAGGGATGCCTCTAAGTGTCGAAGATAATAAAGAAGCAATAAAACAGAATAAAACTATTTCTGCAAAGACCCTCGGTAAAATGGATAGTGATGAGCCTATAAACGAAAATGACTTAAAAAAAGAGAAATTAATTCTCGATAAAGAGGATATCAAAAACCAAGAAGACCTTTTAAAAGCACTAGCCGAAAAAACAGAAGGTTATGCAGGGGCTGACATTGAGGCAGTATGCAGGGAAGCTGCCATATTTGCATTAAGGGAAGACATTGATTCGAAGGAGGTTAATTTAAAGCATTTTGAGAAGGCGCTTCAGAAAGTAAGGCCTAGCGTGTCAAAGGAAATAGCAAAAGCATATGAGGATATAAGGGAGTTCTTTTCTTCGGCAAGAGGGAAGCAATTAGTTGAGGAGAAGCCGGAGTATATGGGGTAATTAAGTTTTAAATATTCTCTTTACTATTAAACAACAATTTTCAAAAAATAAGTTCAACTTTTTTATAATGAAAATAGAGCAAATAATAATATTTAAAATAAGACTAAATTCATAAATATAAAAATACATCTTTTCTGAATACTATGTTATACACATTATTCATAAATATGAAAAAATAGAAACATTTATAAATCCATATAAATCCTAAAGCATTATGTTCTTGGAAACTATAATCGGTTCCCCTGTAAAAGTGAAAGTATTGAGGGTATTGCTGGAAAGCAAAACAGCTTATTCCCGTGCAGATATTGGGAAATTGAGCGGCTTAAGCATAGGCACTGTTCATAAAGTTGTTATGATGCTGGTTAAAGAGAATATAGTGCTTTTCAAGAAAAGGCATGGCAGTAAAGGCGGCTATTACCAAATAAGCTTAGATAACAAATATTCAAACAACCTTTCGGTTATTTTTGATTATGAAAAAGCCGAAAGGCGGAATATGCCACTGCATATATGGAATATATTAGAAACATTATGCTCAAATTTAAAAAGTGAATTCAAAAAAATTGATGATGTAATCCTATATGGAAGCATGGCAAGGGGCGAATTCAGGATTAACAGCGATATTGACTTGCTGATTATTACAAAAGATGATTTTGAAAATGAAACTGATGTAAGAAAAATGTGTAATGGCAAAAAAATTAGAAAAAAAATAAAAAATGAGATAAAGCCTACTTTTATAACGCAGAAAGAGCTTGAGTTAGGGAAGTTAAAAGGCTCGGATTATTATGAAAATATTTACAAAGAAGGATTAAGGCTAATATAAAATGAACAAGGATTTTGAAGAAGCGTGCATGAAGAAAAGGACAAAAGAAATAGAAACCTCTGCCGTTAACATAGCAAATCCTGTTGAAATAAGCAGCCTTGTAAAGTCCCATAAAAGCCTTAGTGTATACTTTCTGAGCGGCGCAGAATATACACTCAACAGCAATTCCCCACTTTTGGCAATTCTCCTTGGTTATTTTGCCATGGAGCAGAAAGCCTATGAGATAGCAGTATAATAAAAAGAAGTGATCTTGCTGCTGTTTTATCAAAAGCATACGAAAACAGGCTGGAAGTCAATTACCTGGGAAACATAAAAACAATCGAGATTGACAGGAAAAGGGCTGCAAAATTTATAAGCGAGACGGCAAAGCATTTTATTGCTGAGGTGGACGAGCTTATGCAACTAAAATAAATTCATCTATTTTTCGCAACCTTTAAATAAAATCTTATTTATTTTTTCTCCATGGATGCAGAATATGGCGACAGCGTGAAGATTACTACTAAGGACAGAGTCTATGAAGGAATTCTGATGCCACGCCCTGAGATTCTTGATGAGAATTTTATAGTTTTGAAGCTTGATAACGGGTATAATATAGGGATTGAGAAAAAGAAAATTCAAAAAATAGAAGTTTCAAAAAAATACCAGAAGAAAAAAGAGATTAAGCAGAAATTAAAGCGCAGAAAAGAACTGCCTACCGTGCCTGTAATCTCATTCGGCGGGACTATTTCTTCCAGAGTGGATTATAAGACGGGGGGGGTTTATGCCGATTATACTGCAGAGGATTTTGTTGAGATGATGCCGGAATTGCAGGATATTGCCAACATAAAGGCAGAGAAAGCAATGTCAATAATGAGCGAGGACATAAATCCTGAAGACTGGAGCGCAATGGCGAGAAGGATTGCTTTGGACTTGAATGAGAAGGAAGTTACGGGAGTTGTTGCAACACACGGCACTGACACGCTGCATTTTTCAACAGCAGCAATGTCGTTTTTTTTGAGAAACCTGAGCAAGCCAGTTATTTTTACAGCAGCGCAGAGGAGCATTGACAGGGGCAGCTCAGATGCATTCATGAACCTGCAGTGCGCAGTTAATGCTGCTGCAAAATTTGACGGGGCTGAAGTTATGACATGCCTGCACGGCAGCACAAATGATGACTACTGCATCTTGAACAGGGGGAATAGAGTCAGAAAAATGCACACAAGCAGGAGGGATGCGTTCAGGCCGATAAATGAGCTGCCATTGGCCAAGATAACGCAGGACGGCAATATTGAAATTTTAAACAATAACTATAAAAGAAAAAAGTTTTCAGAAGGAAAACTTTTTTCTCAAGTCACAGTTGATGATGTTTTTGAGCCTAAAACAGGATTAGTTTATGTGTATCCTGGAATGAATCCGGAAATTCTTGACTTCTATTTGGAGAAGAGGTACAAAGGCATTGTTATAGCGGCGACTGCGCTTGGGCATGTTGCAACAGTCAATCCGAAATATTCGCTGATGGGAAAAATTGAAAAGCTTATTGAGAATGGAATTGCTGTCGTGATTTCCTCGCAGACAATATACGGCAGGACGCATCCTTATGTGTATACCAATTTAAGGAAGCTTTCAATGCAATTGAAGTGCATTTTTGCAGAGGATATTTTGCCGGAAACGGCTTATGTGAAATTGGGCTGGGTTCTGGGGCATACTCATAAGCTGGATGAAGCCAGGAAGATGATGCTTACTAATTATGCTGGCGAAATTACGGAAAGAAGCGATGTGAATTCGTTTTTGTATTAAAATGAAAACTGAAAGACATGCAATATTAATTTGCTGTAACGAAAGAAGATTTGTTGCAAATGTTGAAGAATTTAATAGTTATTTAGTAGAAGAAGCAAAATTTGACCCTCAAAGAATTAAAGTGGTAGAAGCGCAACCATGCGATGGCAATATGGTAGCAGAAGTTAAATTATTCTTTGGTTGTTTAACAGATGAAAAATCTATTAATGATGTAGTCATTTTGTATGCAGGCTATGGCGAAAGAGAAGGGCTTAAACCAAACAAAAATATTATTCCTTACGATGACTTTGGGAGGTTAATACATAATCATGGACGTTTTATTTTTATTAATTATTCTTGTTATGCTGGTGCTTCTATTGATGCTTTTAAAAGATTGCGATTATTGCCAAGAAAAGGCTTAGTTTTAGCTGCCTCCCGACGGAATGAAAACAGCTTAGATCCGTGTTTCTTGGACGATATCTTAGAATCCTACAGAAACGGAAAGCAATTCAGAAAACATGTTTTAGAAAGATACCTTGAAGAGACTTACCAAAGGACTGTAATAGATCCAAGAATGGATTATCCTATGAATGTCGAATACCAGACTGTAACAAAAATGGTACACAATGTTCAGCATCCTGAAAGGAGTGGTATACCAATTGATTATTTACTTTTTAAAAGAGATTAATATTAAAAATCCAAAAAATGGAAATCGACTATAATAATATCGGCTTCAAATGCGGGCTCGAATGCCACCAGCAGCTTGAAGGCAGAAAATTATTCTGCAGTTGCCCTGTTTTGAATTCCGACAAGGAAGCTGACATCCATGTAGAGAGGAGGCTGAAGTCTGTGGCAGGCGAGACAGGGGAAAAAGACGCTGCTGCCGAGTTTGAGATGTCAAAAAACAAAAAATTTCTTTATGAAAGCAGCTCAGAAGACACGTGCCTTGTGGAATATGATGAGGAGCCTCCGCATGAGATTAATAGGGAGGCGCTTGAGACTACAATGAAGATTGCGCTGCTGCTTAACGCCAAAATTGTCGATGAAATGCAGGTGATGAGAAAGACCGTTATTGACGGCAGCAATGTATCAGGATTCCAAAGGACTGCGCTTGTTGCAATGGACGGATTTATTGAGACTTCAATGGGGAAAGTGCATATTCCCACTATCTGCCTTGAGGAAGAGGCAGCGCAGAAACTGGAGGAGAAAGAAGATTATGTCAAGTATAAGCTTGACAGGCTTGGAATTCCACTTATAGAGATTGCGACTTCTGCGGACATAAAAAGCCCTGAGCATGCAAAAGAAGCAGCAGGACATATCGGAATGATTTTAAGAAGCGTTGAGGGGGTTAAAAGAGGGCTTGGCACCATCAGACAGGATGTGAATATTTCAATTGAAAAGGGGGCAAGAACAGAGGTTAAGGGGTTTCAGGACTTAAGAAGCATTCCAAAAGTCATTGAGTATGAAATCAAAAGGCAGCTTGAGGCAATAAAGCACGGCAAAAAGCTGGAAAGGGAAGTAAGGAAAGCGGAGCAGGATTTTACAACTTCCTTTTTGAGGCCGCTGCCAGGGGCGGCGAGGCTTTATCCTGAAACGGATGTTATTCCTGCAAGAGTTTCCAGCGAGATGATTGAGAGTTTAAGGAAAGAGCTGCCTTCATTGCTGGCTGACAAAATAGCAGATTTTGAGAAGAAATTTTGGCTGAGCAAGGAAATGGCAAAAGAGGTTGTTGACAGCGATATTTTTACAGAATTAGCTGATAAATTGAAGAATGTCGGGCCAAGCTTTATTGCTCATGCATTAATAAATGTTCCAAAGGAATTGAAGAGAAGATACGAGCTTGACGCTTCAATGCTGGCAAAAAAGGACTTTGAGGAAGTTTTAGGATGTTTGGACAAGGGCAAAATAACAAAAGAGGCTGTAATTGAAATCTTTGCTGATGTGATAAGGGGGGGCAAAATAGACCTGAAGAAGTATGCTGCTGTCGCTGAAGATGATATCGAAGGCGAGATTAAAAAAATTGTTGATTCAAAGCCCGGACTAAACATAAGCGCATATATGGGATTGGTCATGACAAAATACCGCGGGAAGATTGAAGGGAAGAAAGTGATGGAGATTCTAAAGAAAATAATGAATTAAAATGAGCTTTCTAAAAATTTAGGGATAACCCTTAAGAGAACTTTGAAAAAATACGCCTGATTTGAAAATCAGGCGTATTTTTTCAATTATGCTGGCGCCATTATAGACGAGAATCGTCTTTAAAGGCGCTGACTAATATTGAAAAATTCGCTTGAAAAGCGAATTTTTCAAAGTTCTCTTAAACATATTCCCTAAATCTCTGTGGAGTTAAGGTTGTAAATAAAATAAAGGCTGCCGTGATTATTGTTTTATTCTTGATAATAGGAGAGATATTGCTTATCAGGTTTTTGGCTGGAAGATGGGACAAATCGGCATACAGGTGGATTTCTGCAGGCACCATCATTGCGGGGCTTATTTTAATTGCTGCCTATTTTGCAGTGTCGAAGCTTATTGAAATGGCTCCAATGCAGCATGAGATGCTGAAATATATTGCCAAAGACCTTTCCGGATATTTCTTAGGCAATGTGCTTACCTATTCTATAGTCCTGTTTGCCTTAGGGATTGTTTTGATTGCAGCAGGGATTTTTATCGGGAAAAAGAAGCATCAGGAAGCCAAGAAAACAATAGGGCGAAGGAAATCGAATAAAAGCAAGATTAAAAGAAAATAAGCTTAACAATCAAAGCAGTATCAAGCACTGCAACTGCTACAAGGATTACTGCTTCCAGAAAGCTGCCTGTTTCTATAAAACCGTTTAATCTTAATTGAAGGAATGGGTTTAAGAAATTGACTCCTTTTTTTGTGAAGCCGTCCATCAGAACGTGGGAGAAGTAGCCGATAAACAAAGCAATCCCGTATATTTTGCTTAGGTATAGGTAAACAATGCCAGGGATTAATATTATCAGCCAGATGCTGTGGAAAATCCCTCGGTGCCCAAGGAAAATCTCTATCAATTTTGACAATGGCCATATTTTACTGCCCAGTTTGCTTGAGGCATTGTCTATGTCAGGCAACCCGCTTCCAAGCATGACAAACAGGATAAAAAGGAATTTGTTTTGAACTTCGGCGTAAGTCAGATATAGCAATCCTATAAATAATCCGAATGTGAGGTGGGTTTTGAATTTCATAATTGCTTAGGTTTCTTTATGCTATTAAAGTTTTGCATTAGGCAGTAACAAACATTTCCACCCTCCGCCAAAAACATTGTATATTTTAGCATTATAGCCAAAGATATGCCAAAATACACCTATTCTTTTGAGGAAGAAAATAAGGATATGAAGCATTTGCTTGGGGGAAAGGGGGCGAATCTGGCGGTGATGACTTCCTTGGGCATTCCTGTTCCCCATGGGTTTACAATAACAACAGAAGCCTGCGATTTTTATTACAAGAATGAAGGAAAATGCCCTGAAGAGCTGGCTGGGCAGATAAATGAAAAGCTGGCTAAGCTTGAGGAAAAAAACAGGAAAGAAGTTTGGCGATAAGAATAACCCTCTGCTTGTTTCTGTGAGAAGCGGGGATGAGTAAACTCCAATCCAAACCAATAAATTTATATTCTTTAAAAGTAATTCCAGAGATACCTAATAAAAAATGTCCGAAAAAAGCGAAGCGTGGATGAGGATTGTTGTCGGAGTCATTTCAGGGATAATCCTGTCATTATGGAAATCACTGGTTTTTGCGCTTGCCATACTGAATTTTATTTATACTATCTTTTCAGGCAAGAGGCATAAAGGCTTGGCAGAGTTCTGCAACTTGTGGACGACGCAGGCTTACAGGTTTATCAGGTACATGACTTTTGCCACAAATTCGAGGCCATTTCCGTTTTCTGATATGGGGAATGCGATTCATCCTTTGGATATTCAGGAGAGGAAATCAAAAAAGAGACAGTAAGCCCATAAGAAATTTATACCCGTCAAATCCAGGAATAGGAAGAATATTGAAAATAAACAGGAGCATGTTGATTTTCTTTGTCAATGTCCAGAACAGGAAATGCTTTTTTGAGTATTTTTTGCTTTTCAATACAAAATAGGCGGCAAGCCACAATACAAGATTAAAAAGGGGGCCTGCAACTGCGGTCAATGAAAATTCCAGTGCTGTTCCTGTGCCACTAATGGAGACAAAACCAGGCACAAAGAAGATGAATCCAAATCCGGTGAATTTTGCAAGTACTGAAAAAGCTGCAAGCGACAATGTAAAAGTATCCCTGTAAAATGCCATGAATACTGCGTCCAGGCCAAAGCCCATTGCCACAAATTTGTGGGCTAATTCATGGAATATGACAGCAGGCGCTGTTGCGTAAATGGCATACTTGAAGCTGCTCCAGTCGTGTTTTTTGGAGTAGTGCTTCAAAGGATCGTAGTTTTCCCTGTGCCTTGGAAGCATGTCAGAGAAAATAAAGCCGAGATAAGCGGACATTATTGCTATGTCTAAAATCTCGCTAATATTGAATATCATTGTTATCTAAGTTTCCCTAGGAGGAAGATGCTTCACTAAAACTTTTGTGGTTTTTGATTCGTCATAGTTAAAATCTGCCTGTATTTCCACTAAACTTTCGTAATCTGCCTGGCGCCGTCCATAAAGGTCAAGCCTACAGGTTACAGTCCTTCTGCCATCAATAAACCTCACAAAACCACCTGTTTCAACGCTGCATTTATTAGTGACTTCAAGATTATTATGTTTGATTATCAAATGTATTTTGTCAAGGCTTGACCTTCTTCTTGCAGAATCGTCTCTCGGGCATATTCCTTCGTCAGCATCTGTGCCCTGGTCTTTATAGATTGTGCCGGAACCGCTATGAACAACATCAAAACTAAGGACTATTGAATCCTGACCAACCACATTCTGCCTAAAATTTGTGATCTGAACAGGGCTTCCTGAGCTATAAATTTCCTTGCCTTCATTAGGGTTGCATAATGCATCGGGCTTACTGTCAATCAGATTTTGCAGCACGCACAATTTTGCAACTGCTTTTGTCTGGTATTTATAGCAGACTTCTGCCTTAAAACTGAATTCAGTGTTTCCCGGGAATTGCACAGCATTAAAGTAGCCTCCTGATGGAAAGGACAAGAAAGTGATTCCGCCATCAATAACTTCCCCTTCAGGAGTCCTTGTCTTCGGCTCTAAATCCTGCTCAATCGTGAATCCATATCCATCTGAATTTGTAACATCCTTTGGTTCATATCTTCCGACTAAAATTCCAGTCGCAATGCCACTATAAGTTTGACTAAAATCCCCCGGGTTAAATC
>Ga0209211_10005961_pt1 | contig 17932 bp, 17 predicted proteins | sample RifGroA2_FD_183992 | JGI IMG/M metagenome (GOLD analysis project Ga0209211, IMG submission 183992) | Groundwater microbial communities from Rifle, Colorado, USA - Groundwater A2 (SPAdes) (version 2) | ecosystem: Environmental > Aquatic > Deep subsurface > Groundwater | place: Rifle, Colorado... | reverse complement strand
GATGATGGCGGCAGCCAGGAGGATAAGGACGTTGTGGGTAACGAGGAAGACGACGCCCGCGACCGTCATCAGCAAGGCGCCGACGATCAGCGTGCGCTTGCGTCCGTACCGGTCCGCGGTAGTGGTGAGCCAGAGTGAAATTCCCGCATCGCCCACGAGCGTGAGGGTGAAGAGAAAGCCGATTTGCCGTTCGGTAAGGCCGATCTCCGCGAAATAAAGCGCAAGGACGACCGAGAGGAAGCCGTAGCAAAAGAGCCGGAGGATGCGCGCGGAGAAAAGGGTGAAAACGTTGCGATCCATTTTTATCGATCCGGTTGACGAAGGTTCTTCGGGCGGCGGCTTCCTGCCCTCCCAATCCCGCGACGCCATTTCAAATTGAAACGGATATGGGATGATTATTGCAGATTCGAACCCACTTCGGTGAAGGCGGGGCTTCGGAGCGTCGTATCCCGCGGGTGACGCCTATCCCGCCGCGCCGCGAAGCGAAGGGCCGGACAACTCATGCCGCGGCGCGGTATGCATGGGCGAAGGTCGATTTCGAAAAACGCTCCAGCGTCGTAGGGGTCGTGCTCTCCCCGCTCCGCTCCCGGGTCGGACGGACGATCCCGGCGTTGAAGCCGCGCTGCATCTCCAGCATCGCATCAAGCACGCTCGCGGACATCCCCGCCCCGGCCATCGCCTTGCGCGCGTCTTCCTCGGAGAACTGGACGTACTGCAGCCCCGGTTTCCCGATCGACTCCCCGAGGATGCGGGTGGCCTCGGACATCGTCAGGTCCCGCGGTCCGAGGAGGTAGCGGACCGCATGTCCGTGGAAAATCCCCTCGGCGAAGAGGAGGGCCGCCACGTCCGCGATATCCGCCGTCGCGATCATGGGGAGCGGCACATCGGGGCGGATCGGGCTCCCGTTGATCCCCTGGTTCCGGACAAGGGGGATGCTCCAGAGGAGGTTTTCCATGAAATAGGCCGGGCGAAGGCATACCACTTCCGCATCCTTGAGCGCGCTCAACCGGGACTCGAGGTCGTGCAGGCCGAGGATCGGCCCCGTGCCGTCGGTCCGGTGCGCTCCGATGCTGCTCAATGCGACGATGCGCGGGACACGGGCCTTCGCCAGGGCCGTCACGAGGGACGCACCGAGCCGATTCTGGTAGTCACGGAAATCGGGGACGTCGTATCTCGGCGGTATGAGGATGAAGGCCCCACGGGCTCCCGCGAAGGCCTTCTCCAAAAACGCGGTTTCGCCGATATCGCCCGGCCACGGCTCCGCCCCCTTCGCGGCCAGCGGTCCGAGACGGACCCGCTCCCGCCCGATGACGCGGACCGGCTCTCCCGCGGCAAGAAGTACCTCGGCGATCCTGGATCCGATATTGCCGGTCGCTCCACAGACCACAAATGGCGATCTCATCGCATCCCTCCGCTTTCCTTGGAATACCCGGTTTTAAAGATTAGATTCCGCGGCAGGAGGATAGATCCGCGTTGGAAGGGAAAAAGGCCCCGCCGCCCTGATCCCGGCGAACCTCCCGATTCGAATCATCGAGGGGGGTCCCGCATGCGTTGAACCTTCACGTCCTTGCAACCGTCCAATGCAGGAGAGGATGCAAACCGTTGATACCGTATGTCCCGCAACCCGAGTACCACCTGTTCGGCCCGATCACCGTCCACGCGTTCGGCGCGATCGTCGCGGTGTCCCTGGTCGTCGGCTGGCGAATGGCCGTCGCCCGGGCCCGCACGAAGGGCCTCTCCGCAGGACTCTTTCAGGATCTCCTGCTCTACGTGGTCCTCGCCGGATTCGTCGTCGCCCATCTCTATTCCGTCTTCACCTATTTCCCTCGGGGGGCGATGGAGGACCCGGTCCTCCTCCTGAAGTTCTGGGACGGCATCAGTTCCTTCGGGGGATTCGCCGGGGGACTCCTCGGGCTATGGATCTTTTTCCGCTTCAAGGCGAGGGACGCCGACGCGGCGGCCCGGTTGCAGTACCTGGACGTCATCGCGTACATCTTCCCGTTCGCATGGGCGATCGGGCGCGTCGCCTGCACGGTCGCCCACGACCACCCCGGCACGGTCACGATGTTCCCGCTGGGAATCAGCCTGAAATCCCCGGAGGCGCAGGCCTACATCACCTTCTTCTACCAGGAGTCCGGCAGGTTGGCGGAGCTTCCGCCCCACGCGGAGCTGGCGAAGATGGCGTTCCATGACCTGGGGTGGTACGAATTCCTCTACGTGGCGTTCGTGATGATCCCCGCTTTCCTAGTGCTGGACCGGAAGCCTCGTCCGCCGCCCTTCTTCCTGATCGCCTTTCCGCTCTTCTATGTGCCGGCCCGCTTCCTGCTGGATTTCCTGCGCATCGGCGATGCCAGGTACTTCGGGCTGACGCCCGGGCAATACGCGGGGATCGCGGTTTTCCTCGCCGTGGTCTTCCTCGGGATTCGCCATGTTCGGCGGGAAGCCAAGGAATAGGAGGGGAACCATGCCGGGGGAGCGTTGCCGATCAACGCTCCCCCGGCACGATGAAGCGTTGTCGTCAGTACTTGTCTTTCCCCGTTCCTTTCTGCTTTGCGAATCCCCATAGCTCGCCTTTGGGGTTCTTTTCCGTGTGGACGGCGACTCCGGCTTTCCCGTACTCCAGCATTTCAAACACGTCCTTGGGCGTCTTTCCCTTCATCGGTCCGGCAAGATTTTCGGCGGTCAGGCTTCCCTCCGCCAGGGTGCCGCTGAATTTACCCTTCTTAAGAGACGGGGCGTTTCCCGTGGTGGGATAGATCCAGGCCAGGATCGCGGCGGGCGTACCGTCGTCACCGACCTCGTGGATGTGCGCCATGGTGGCGTTCTCGAGCTTGCCCACCTTCAGATTGTACCGGATCGTGCCGCCGTCTTTTGCCAGGATGAACGTTGCACCTCCTTGCGCCTGGGTTTTCACATTGGGGACGGCGCCCAACCTGATGCCGACCCTCTCTTCGCCCTTCATGGCGGCGGACGAAATGCCCGCCGCGCAAAAGGCGGCCAAGACGATCGCTGCCAACGAAAGAATCACGGTCTTGCGCATGTGGAATCCCTCCTGTCCGGATGTTTTTTCCGCATCGACCAGGATATTTAGATGCCTCTCCACCCCGGGCGATGCTCCCGGATTCGGTTACTTCGCAGCCTCGCCGTTCGGGGGATCCGGATCACTGAGAGCGGCGCACAGCAGGACCAGCACCAGGAACTGCCAATTGGCGATGACGTCGGGCTTCATGAGGATGGTCTGGCCGATGGTCAGCAGAAACATGAGCATGGAGGTCAGCGTCCACACCTTGCGCGCTTTCTTCCCTGAAAGAATCAGGAGGGCCAGCACAGGCTCCGCGATCATGATCAGCCAGGCGAGAAAAACATTCAGGCCGTGCGGCGACCAGGTCTTGTCGAACTGGGTGGTGATGTAGCCGACAAACGTGCCCGACCCCATGAAGATCCATTTCGAAAGGCCCGCGTACAGCAACCACGACCCGAAAAAGAACCGGATGCCGAACAGGAAGAATCTTCGCGTGTCGTATTTCAGAAATTCCATCCCCCCTCCTCCCGTGCGGTCGGATCGTATGTCGGATTGGATTCGGGGAAATGCTTACCGGATTCCCGATCCGGGATTGCCACTTTTCAACGGATCCGGGCATCCAACAGGAAACGAAGGGGGTGGCGACATGTGCAACACCTGCGGATGCGGGAAAAAGTAACGCCGTGACGGGGAGGGGACGGCGTCCCCTCCCCGCTTCCGCCCCTTCCCTACCGTTGCTGGAGCGTCTCGTACGCGCGATACTTGATCGCCTTCTGGGCCCCCTTGGCCGACTCCGAGCTCATGTCGCCCATCGTGTCGAGACTGTCCTTGTACCGTTCCGCATGGTCCATCTCCGCGCGGACCGCGGGCGACGGCGGAGCGGCGGCCAGCCCTGCCGCGGCCTTGCCGAGCATCCCCTTCGCCTCCTCCTTTTTCCCCTGGTCGGCCAGCCGGGCCGCTTCCTGCACCAGCACGTTCGCCTCCGCGACGGCCCTCTTTTCCTGCACGGACCGGTCGAACCCCTCGCGATAGATCCGCTCGTCGCGAACGAGTTCGAGGGAAACCCCCTTCGACGAGGTGGTGATCCCCTTCGACGTCGCCGGGTCGCGGTACCGGAGCGCCACGTCCCCGACCTCCCGCAACCCGGGCCGTCCCCCGGCCACGTTCACCTTGGCGAAGACGGTCCGACGCTCCCCCGCGGAAAGATCGCCCAGCCGGACGACGTAGGCGTCGCCGTCGCGCCGCCAGTCGCGCCCGAGGACCGAGCCGAAGCGGCAGTCGCTCTTGAGCCGGATGATGATCTCGACTTCGGATGCGGCCGTCCGCGAGGCGGTGTGGAACTCGGATTCCAGCGCCGCCACGATCCGCTCGGGGTCGCCGAGATAGCGGTAATTCCCTCCGCCGCCCCCTGCGATCATCGTCATCAGCTCCTCGTCGAAATCGTTACCGACTCCGAACGTGGAGACGGAGATCCCCTTCTCCGCCATGTCCCCCGCGCGCTCCCGCAAGGCGCCTCGATTGGTCACGCCGACGTTGGCCAGCCCGTCCGAGAGGAGAAGGACCCTGTTCAAGGTGCCTGCGCGCTTCCCGGACTTCGCCTGCCGGAACCCTTCCTCCAACCCGCCGGAAAGGAAGGTGGACCCGCCCGGATACAACCCGGCGATGATCCGGTGGAGGTCCGCCCGGTCCCGCCCCACGGGACGCGGCGGCGACTGGATCTGGACCCCCTGGCTGTAGGTCACGATGGAGAGGAGGTCGTCCGGCCCCATCATGTCCACGAGATGGTGGGCGGCCGTCTTGACGAAGTCGAGCTTGCGCGCGTCGGCCATCGAGCCGCTCCGGTCGATCACGAGCGCAAGGTTCAGCCTCGGCCGGTCGATCCGGATCGCCGGGATGTCGGGGGCAATTACCTGGATCTGGATCGTCCCGTCGCCGGGTCCGGGGATCAGCACCCTCCGGTTCTCCGAGCGCACGTCGAGCGTCAGGGGCGCCGCGTGCGCGCCCGTCGCGCCGAGAACCAACGCCGCCAACGATACCGCCAGTTTGACGAGCCTGTTTCCGATTCGCTCCCTTTGCATGGAAATCCTCCTTTTCGCGCGGGATGATGTTTTCGTTCCCGCCTCATATACCCGGCCCGGCCGGACTTTATTCCCGTGCGATCGATCTCCTCTCGCCGACGGCCATGGATGGCCTGGTGCCGGGGCAGGCAGGGATGCCACGGGTTCTGTCGCCCCGGCCGGGAATAAATTCGCCGCTCGTATGGTATAGAGGTTGTGGGATGCGCGCGGACCTCGACGAGGAAAAAGACGAACGGCTTGCCGCGCTGGCGGCGGGGGGCGACAGGGACGCGTTCGACGCGCTGGTGACCCGCCACCGGCAGGCGGTTTACCGGCTTTGCCGGTCGGCGACGGGAAACGCCGCTGACGCCGACGACGCGGCGCAGGAGACGTTCGTGCGGGTGCACCGGTCGCTTCCTTCGTACGATACGGCGAGGCCGTTCGTCCCGTGGCTTCGGAAGATCGCGTGGAACTGCGGCCTGTCGGTCCGCCGCGACGGGAACGCGGGAGTGCCCGGAGTCGCGGGGGGGGACGCGCCCGAGGCGATCGATCCGGCGTTCGGCCCCGAGGCGGAGGCCGCGGGGAACGAAGAGCGGCGGCGGGTAGCGGATGCGATGGCAGGCCTCCCCGCCGAACTTCGGATGGTGATGATGCTGCGGGCGGTGGAGGGGCTTTCCTACGCCGAGATCGCCCTGGCGGCGGGGATTCCGGCGGGCACGGTGATGTCGCGCCTTTCCCGCGCGCGAAGCCGGCTTCTGGCGGCGATGGGAGGAGGTTCGTGATGGATTGCCGGGAAACGCAGGCGCTATTGACCGCCTTCCACGACGGGGAACTGCCGGCCGCCGACCGCGTCAGGATGGAAGCGCATCTGCACGGCTGCCCGGAATGCCGCGCGCGGCTGGCCGACCTGGCCCTGGCCGATCACGCCGCGGGCGTCCCCGATCCCGGTCCCGCGTACTGGGGACGGTTCAACGCCCGCGTGATGGATCGGATCGCGCGGGAAGCCGACGGCCTGGGATGGCCTAGTGCCGGGACAGGCAGGGATGCCCCGGATTCTGTAGTCCCGGCCGACGGCCCGGGGGTGACGGTCCTGCGGCCGAAAGGCGGTTGGCTCCGTCAGCAGCTCCGCTATCTCGTCCCCGCGGCGGCCGCCGCGGCGCTGGTCGTGGTGGTCGTCCATTACGGCGGGATGCGTCCCGTTGCCCCGACCCCGACCGCCCCCCCGGTGGCGAGCGACCGGGCGGCGTCGGTCCCGGCTGGACAGCCGATGGCCAAGGCGGAGCCTGGGACCCGCGCGACGAAAAAAGCGGACAGCACCGCGGTTATGCGACGCGTCCCGCCGCCTGCAACGACGCTTAAGAGATCCCCCGACGGCCAGGGAGGACCTGGTGCCGGAGCAGGAAGGGATGCCACGGGATCGGTTGCCCCGGCCGCCGCTTCGCCGCCGGTCGCGGAACGGCGTTCCACCGGCGAGGCGAAATCGGCTTCAGGAATGAACATGGCGAAGGATCGGTCCGCGGAGACGCCTGCAGAGGTGTCCCTCGGGAAAACACGGTCGAAGGCAGGCCCGGCGTCCCTCGCCTCCGCACCCACGCGCTCGGCCTCGCCTTGCGAGTCGGTACGCATGCTGGCCGCCCAGGAACGCTGGAGGGATGCGGAAGCCGCCCAGCGGGCATGCCTGGCGCAGGATCCGTCGGCACCCGCCCGGGAAAAGGGTCTCGTCTTCCTGGCCGAACTGCTCGACCGCCAGGCGCGCTTCGCCGATGCCGACGCGGTCATCGCGGAAGTGGACCGGCTGTACCCGCATAGCCGTCCGCTGGATCTCTACCGCCAGCAGCGGCCGATGGTGCAGAAGCAACCGATGACGGCCCCGGGCACCCGCTGATCCGCCTGTACCCTCAGAGCCCCCTCGTCCACTCGGGACGGAGCATGCCCGGGGAGGCGTCCATCAAGGCCTTGTCGATGAGCCGCAGGATCCTGTCCTTGTCGCCGGGCAACGTCATGCCCGTGATGGGGAGGTAGTTCGACGCGTGCTCCGTGCCGAACTTGCAGCGGGCGAGCTCAAGGTCCTCCACGAACCACCGGAGTTCCTGCAGGGACTGTCTCCAGTCGATGAGCTTGAACCCGCCGCCCATGACCTTCTCCTCATAGGCCCGCGCGTCCGGCCCCACCATGAGGGTGAGCGTGGCCAGGAACCGGGGGGCGATGCGATTTACCACGCGGGCGGAATCTTTCGCATGTTCATGGCTCCCATCCACCCCGCCGAGCCCCAGGATGATAAAGGCGGACATCCGCATTCCCGCCTGGAGGGCCTTCCTGCTTCCCTCGACGATCTGATCGGCGGTCGCGCCCTTACCGACCCTCTTCAGCAGTTCGTCGTTCCCCGTCTCTATCCCGAGGTAGAGGAGATCGAGGTTGCGCTCCTTGAGCCTCCTCAGCTCTTCCGGCGTCTTTGCCATCAGGTTCGTGGGGCCCGCATACGCGCTGATCCGCTCGAGGGAGGGAAAGCGCCGGTTCAGGAGGTCGAGCACCTTCAGCAGGTGGTCCGTCGGCGCCGCCATGGGGTCGCCGTCGGCGAGGAAGATCCTCCTGGCGTCCGGGTGACGCCCGGACATCTCCACGATATCCCTCTCCACCGCTTCGAACGGGCGCACCAGGAATTCCTTGGTCCCGTACGAGGTGCAGAACCGGCACCGGTTCCAGGAGCAGCCGAGGGTCACCTGGAATATGAGGGACCTCGCCTCCGACGGCGGCCTGAACAGCGGCAAGTCGTAATTCATGATGCTCTCAGGATACACTCTTCAAAGGTACCGTCGCACGGTGAGGAGAATACGATGACGGCGGATGCGAAGCCCGTATCGGCGACCCGGCTGGTGATGGCGCAGGAGATGACGCCCCAGGACGCGAACCCCGCGGGGAACGTCCACGGGGGGAACATCATGAGGCTGGCCGACTCGGCCGCCGGCGTGGTGGCGATCCGGCACTCCGGCAGGAACTGCGTCACCGCCGCCGTGGACCACTTCGAATTTCACGCCCCCGTCTTCATCGGCAACCTCGTCACCTTTTACGCCTCCGTGAACCATGTGGGGCGCACCTCGATGGAGGTCGGAGTTCGCGTCGAGGCGGAGGAACCTCGCACGGGGAAGAGAACCCACACGAATTCGTCCTATTTCCTGATGGTGGCGCTGGACGACCAGGGAAGGCCGGTCGAGGTTCCGAGGCTGCTGCTGGAGACCGCCGAGGACCTCCGCAGGAACGAGGAGGCAAGGCAACGGGCGATCGCCAGGCGGCAGCGAAAGAAAAAGTAGAGACGTCCGGGGGAGGCCGGATCACTCCGTCGACGCGGTCCGCCCCGGCGTGTTCAAGGCGGTCCGCACCGTTTGCCATGCCAGCGTCGCGCATTTGACGCGCACGGGGAATTCGCGGACCCCGGCGAGCGCCTCCAGTTTCCCGAGGGATCCGTTCGCGCCGCGTCCGGAGCCGGCGATCCTGTCGTGGAATTTCCCGAACAGGGCTTCCGCCTCCTGCTCGGTCTTGCCGAGAAGCGCCTCCGTCATGAGGGATGCCGACGCCGTGGAGATGGCGCAGCCGTTCCCCACGAACCCGATGTCCCGGATCTCCCCGCCCTGCACTTTCACGTACACGGTCAGCCGGTCTCCGCAAAGGGGGTTGTCGCCGTTCGCGGTACGGTCGGCGTCGGGGATCTCGCGGAAATTCCTGGGGCGCCGGTTATGATCGACGATGATCTCCTGGTAAAGGGACCGGAGGTCGGCCGTCATCGAAAGAGCTCCCGGGCCTTCCGGATCCCCTCGGCGAGGAGGTCCACCTCGGCCTGCGTGTTGTAGAGGCCGAACGAGGCACGGGCGGTCGCCGGCAACCCGAGGCGGTCCATGAGCGGCATGGCGCAATGGTGGCCGGTCCGGATGGCGATGCCCTCGTGGTCGAGGATCGTCCCGACGTCATGGGGATGCACGCCCTCGACGACGAACGAGAGGATCCCGGCCTTCTCCCTCGCGGTCCCCACGATGCGAACCCCGGGAATCCTCCCCACCTCTTCCGTCGCGTACGCGAGCAGTTCCCCCTCGTGCGCGGACACCACTCCAGGCTCGATCGCGTCGAGATAGTCGATGGCGGCGCGCAGCCCGACCGCACCGGCGATGTTGGGAGTGCCCGCCTCGAACTTCCACGGGATCGCGTTGTAGGTCGTCTTTTCGAAGGTGACCCGCAGGATCATGTCCCCGCCGCCCTGGTACGGCGGCATCGCTTCGAGGTGCTCCGCTTTCCCGTAGAGCGCGCCGATCCCCGTCGGCCCGTACAGCTTGTGCCCGGAAAAAGCGTAGAAGTCGCACCCGAGCGCCTGCACGTCCACGGGGATGTGGGGAACGGCCTGGGCTCCGTCCACGAGCACGGGAATGCCCCGGGCGTGCGCCATCCCGATCATCTCCCGGACGGGATTTACCGTGCCGATGGCGTTCGATACGTGGGCCACGGCGGCCAGGCGCGTCCGGGGGGAGAGCATCCGTTCGTACGCGGGGAGGTCGAGTTCCCCCGAATCTTCGATGGGCGCCACCTTGAGACGCGCCCCCGCCCGGTCGCACACCATCTGCCAGGGAACGATGTTGGCATGGTGCTCCATCGCCGTGACGAGGACCTCGTCCCCCTCCTGGAGGTGGATCCGCCCATAGGATTGCGCCACCAGGTTGATCGCCTCGGTCGCTCCCCGGACGAAGACGATCTCCCGGTCCTCGCGCGCGTTCAGGAACCGCGCCACCCGGCCCCGCGCCTCCTCGTACGCCCGCGTTGCCCGATCGGAAAGGGCGTGGACGCCGCGGTGCACGTTCGAGTTCGAGGTTCCGTAATACCGGCGGATCGCCGCGATCACGGCACGGGGCTTCTGCGTGGTGGCGGCGTTGTCGAGGTAGACCAGCGGCTTCCCGTGGACCTTCCGGGAAAGGATCGGGAAATCGTCCCGCGCCCGGGAGACGCCGGGAGCGGCCGGGAGCGGCCCCGTCGCCGGCAGCGCGCTACTCCGGTTCATGGAGAAACTCCCGGATCCGGCCCGCGTCCGGCAGCCACGCGAGCAGCTTCTCCTCGAAGGTTCGCCGGACGCCGGGGAGGTCGAACCGCCGGAGAATATCGGCGGCGAACGCGTAGGCGAGCAACCCCCGGGCGGAGGAGTCGTCGATTCCCCGCGATCGAATGTAGAATACCTTCTCCTCGTCGAGCGGCCCAACCGTGGCGCCGTGGGTGCACTTCACGTCGTCGGCATGGATCTCGAGCTGCGGGCGGCTGTCCGCCTCGGCCTCCCTCGACAGGAGCAGGTTCCCGTTCGCCTGCCGGGCGTCCGTTTTCTGCGCGTCTTTCCGCACGATCACGCGGCCGCGGAACACCCCGCGGGATCGGCCGTCGAGGATGCCGCGGTAATATTCCCGGCTCGACCCCTCCGGCTTCGCGTGGTCGATCGTCGTGAAGTGGTCGACGTGCTGCTCCCCGTTCCCCAGATAGAGCCCGTTCAGCAGGCATGTCGCCCCTTCGCCGTCGAGCACCGCATGGACGTCGCTCCGCGAGAGGCGCGCCCCGAGGGAGACGGAATGGGCGGCGAACCGGCTTCCCGCCCCCTGGCGGGCGCGAAGCGATGCGATATGAAACGCGTCCTGCCCGTCCTCCTGGATCCGGTAATGGATCACCGTGGAGGCTCGGCCGGCCGCGATGTCGGTCACCGCGTTCACGAGACACCCGGCATCGGAAATGCCCCCGTACCGCTCCACGACCGTGACCCGGGAACCTTCCCCCGCCACGATCACGTTCCGCGGATGGGACATGACCGGTCGCTCTCCGCCGGAGGTGAGGAACAGGAGGTGGATCGGCTCCGATACCTCGACTCCCTCCCCGATGTGCAGGAATGCGCCGTCCTCCATCAGCATGGTGTTGAGATCGGTGAACGAGTTCGCCGGCGACCGGGAGAAGCAGGGCACGAGCACCTCCCCCTCTCCGGACAGGGATTCGGAAAGGCTCCCAAGATGCGCTCCGGAGGGGAGAGGCCGACGCACGGAAAGATCCGCACGATACCGCCCGTTCGCGAACACGAGGACGTTCCCGGCCGCATCTCCCGGGAGAATCCCGGCGACGGCGGATGGAGAGAACCCCCCGTCGCCCGGCGGCGCGAGCCCGAACCGCTGCTCTTCGATTCCCGCGACGCTCGTGTATTTCCAATCCTCGTTCTTCACGCTCGGGAACCCGGCGGCCAGGAACCGCTCCTTCGCCTCGTCCCGAAGGCGGCGCAACCAGGCAGGCCTTCCCTTTCCGTCCATCGCCTCTTCGAACGCGGCAAGATAACGATCCCTCGCCTCGGCGGGCAAGGTCACGGGCGCGCCTCCTCTCCGCCCTCCGCCTCCGGCGCCTGGACCCAGCCGTACCCGCGCTCCTCGAGCTCGAGCGCGAGGTTCCGCCCGCCGGACCGGACGATCCTCCCCTCGACGAGGACGTGCACGAAGTCGGGCACGATGTAGTTCAGCAACCGCTGGTAATGGGTCACGACGACGATCGCCCGCTCCGGACTCCGGAGGGCGTTCACCCCGGCGGCGACGACCTTCAGGGCGTCGATGTCCAGCCCCGAGTCGGTCTCGTCGAGAATCGCGAGCCTCGGTTCGAGCACCGCCATTTGAAGGATCTCGTTCCGCTTCTTCTCTCCACCCGAAAACCCGTCGTTCACCGCCCGCAGCAACAGGTCCTCCTCCATCGCGACCAGGCGGAGCCGTTCGAGGACCGTGTCGCGGAACTCGACGACGTCGAGCTCCTGGAGCCCGCGATGCCTTCTCACCGCGTTCAGGGCCGCCTTCAGGAAGTAGAGGTTGCTCACCCCCGGGATTTCCACGGGGTTCTGGAAGGCGAGGAAGATCCCTTCCTTCGCCCGCTCCTCGGGGGGCATCGCGAGCAGGTCTCCCCCCTGGTAGCGGACCGAGCCGGACGTCACGCGGTACTCCTCGCGGCCGGCGATGACGTTGGCCAGCGTGCTCTTGCCCGAGCCGTTCGGGCCCATGACGGCGTGGACTTCCCCCGCGTGGACGGCCAGGTCCACCCCCCGCAGGATCGGTTTCTCCCCGATCGCGGCGTGCAGGGTTGAGATGGACAGCATGGGGTTTCCGTTCCTCATCCGACACTCCCCTCGAGGCTGATTTCGAGAAGCTTCTGAGCCTCCACCGCGAACTCCATGGGGAGGTTCCGGATCACCTCGCGGCAGAAGCCGTTCACGATCATCGAAACCGCGTCTTCCCGGGAGAGACCGCGCTGCTGGCAGTAGAAGAGCTGGTCCTCGCCGATCTTCGACGTGGACGCCTCGTGCTCCACCCTGGCCGTCGGGTTCTTCACCTCGATGTACGGAAACGTGTGCGCCCCGCACCGGTCCCCGAGAAGGAGGGAGTCGCATTGGGTGAAATTGCGGGCGTTCTCCGCGGTCTTGAGGACTTTCACCAGGCCCCGGTACGTGTTCTGGCCGCGCCCTGATGAGATCCCCTTGTTCACGATCGTGCTCCGGGTGTTTCTCCCGATGTGCGTCATCTTCGAGCCGGTGTCGGCCTGCTGGAAATTGTTCGTGAGCGCCACCCCGTGGAACTGCCCGACCGAGTCGTCCCCCTTCAGGATGACGCTCGGGTATTTCCACGTGATCGCGGAGCCGGTCTCCACCTGCGTCCAGGAGATCCGGGAGCGGTTCCCGGCGCACAACCCCCGCTTCGTCACGAAGTTGTAGATTCCGCCCTTCCCCTCCTTGTCGCCCGGGTACCAGTTCTGCACCGTGGCGTACCGGATCTCCGCGTCCTCGAGGGCGATCAGCTCGACCACCGCCGCGTGGAGCTGGTTCGTGTCGCGTCGAGGGGCCGTGCACCCTTCGAGGTAGCTGACGTAGGAACCCGCGTCCGCGATGATCAGGGTCCGCTCGAACTGCCCCGTGTTCTCCGCGTTGATGCGGAAGTAGGTGGACAGCTCCATCGGGCAGCGCACCCCCGGGGGGATGTAGCAGAACGACCCGTCGGTGAAGACGGCGGAGTTGAGGGAGGCGAAGTAGTTGTCGTTGAACGGGACGACGGTCCCGAGATACTTTTCCACGAGGCGGGGGTAAAGGTGGACCGCCTCGGAGAAGGAGCAGAAAAGGATCCCGAGCTTCGCCAGCTCCTTCTGGTAGGTTGTGGCCACCGAGACGCTGTCGAAGACGGCGTCCACGGCCACGCCCGCGAGGAGCTTCTGTTCAATGAGGGAGATCCCCAGGCGCTCGTATGTCCGCAGCAGCTCCGGGTCGATCTCTCCGAGGCTTTTCGGCCGGTCCTTCATCCCTCGGGGGGCCGAGTAATAGACGATGTCCTGGAAATCGATGGGGTTATAGCGCACGGTCGACCAGCGCGGCTCGATCATGGTTTGCCACTGCCGGTACGCCTTGAGGCGGCGCTCGAGGAGAAATTCGGGCTCGTTCTTCCGGGCGGAGATCGTCCGGATGACCTCCTCGCTGATGCCCTTGGGGATCGTGTCCGCCTCCACCGGAGAAACGAATCCCCAGCGGTACTCCCGCTCGACCCAACCTTTGACCTGGCTTGCGGCGTTTTCCATGTGCGCTCCGTGTCCTTCTTCGATATACATTACTAAAATAGTCATGTTTATGCACCCCGTCAAGGAGCGGGGGGGAAGATTCCCGGTGGAGGGTATGTATAATTACGACTTCTATGGAGAACGAAGCAGGAAACGATGCGATGGAAACCCGTGGAAAGATGCCGGCAGGTAGGCGAAAACGCCCCGGTTCCCGCCTGCTGCTCGGGGTCGCGCTGGTGCTCGGAACGCTGGGGGCCATCTACGCGGGGGCGCTGCTCGCGGATCTCGCGCTCGACCTGCTGGGCGTCGCCTCGCCGGCAGGCCGGCTCGGAGTGAAGGCGATCGCCATGGCGGCCGCGGTGCCCGGGGGATTCTATCTCGTCGAACGCGCGTTCCTCGCGCGGAGCTGCGCGAGTGCAGCGTCTCGCAAATAGCCTGAGGCATCGAGAGCGTCGATGCGCCGCGCCAGCAAGGCGCGCAAGTGAAGGCGTACCGGGAGAGTACGGCGAACTTGCGCAACGAAGCTGGAGCGGATGCAGCGGCGCTCGAATGCCAGGATATTTGCGAGACGCTGCACTACTTCCCGGAAAACACCTGGGCCTTGACGCGGGTCATCACCATCTCGAACACCTCGCCCGCGTAGGCGTGGATGTTCCGGCGCATTTCGATCAGGTACCGCTCGATCTCGGGCCACTCCTTCCGGATCACCGTACGCTGCGCGGCATACGCCGCCTCGTACTCCTGCCGCAACTTGTCCTGCAGCCGCTCCCGCTTCGGCCGGTCGTCCGGATACGCCTTCTTCGGAAGGAACTCGTAGATCGGCTCGAAGATGCGGACGTCGGTCTCCTCCAGGTGGAACAGCTCGATGTTGTCGATCATCACCACTTCCTTCTTCGGGGTGGCGACGTAGTGCCCGTACCGCAGCGCCGTTCCGATGCAGTCCCCCAGGGCGTCCTGCCGGGCCGCGCCCGCCGTCCACCATCCGCCGTCGCGGCTGATCCGGGCGAGGGTCACCGAATCGTCGTGGAAGATGTTGGTCCCCTCCTCCTTCGGCTTGAGGAGCACCTCCTCGCCCTGCGGCGTCACGTGGTAGACGGCCGGGAGGGCGGGCAGCCCCACCAGCCTCGGCAGGCCGCTGTAGATGTATTCACCGATGCACCCGAAGCGGGAGAGGTAGATGTCGCATTCCTTCCCGTCCGGCGTCCGGACCGTGAAGAGCGTGTCCTTGTGGACCTTCTCGATCAGCAGCACCTCGGTGACCTCGAAGTCGCGGTGCGGCTTCCCCGTCATCTCCTGGAGAAGCGTCAGGACCGACTTTTTCAGCCCGGTCGCCTTGAACTTGGAGGAGAAGATCTTCACCCGCGCCTCGGCCGGCATCATCCGGATCGCGCCGCGCACCCAGTTGACGTAGGAGTGGGCGATGCTGATCGGGAGCATGTCGGTGCTCGTCGGGTCGAGGAGTTCGTCGAGCTTCGCTTCCCAGAGCGGGATGTGCATGCCGAGGAACTCCTGCGGACTCTCGACCCCGAGGATCTTGAGGATTTTCTCCCTGTCCCCGGTCTTCCGCTCGGCGGCGGGTGTCTGGAAGTACCGGTTCAGGGCGCGCTCGTACTTCTGCAGAGCGAAGTGCGAAGAAGCCATCATTGCCCTCCCGGCCGATGGAGTGGGAACATCATGATCTTATCACCGAGACGCTGCACTAGTTAGCGTGATCCCTTTGCCAGCTCCTCGAGGGCGGCCGCCAGGGGACCATGCCCGCCGAAGAAGACGAGCTTGTCCCCCGCCTCGATCCTCTCCTCCGGGGACGGCTGCACGATCGCGCGGTCCTCCCGAAGGACGGCAAGGAGGACGATCCCGGCGCCGTTTCCGGCCGGAAGATCCCCCAGCGGCCTTCCCGTCCAGGGCGAACCCGGGGAAACGAAGAAGACCTCGATCACCTTCTGCCGCAGGAACGTTTCGAACTCCGACAGCAGCCCCTCGTCCCTCGAGGGGATCCGCTCCCGCAGGATCCGGTACGTCCCGCTGCGGATCAGCTCTTCCTGCTGCGCGACGACGTGGTCGGGAACATGGTACTCGCGCAGGACCCGGGAGAAGATCTCGACCGACGTCTCGAACTCCTCGGGGATGACCGCGTTCGCCCCCAGGGCGATCAGGTCGTCCACGTCCGCGACGTACCGCGTCCGCACGAGGATGACCAGCCGCGGATTGGCCCGCCGGGCCACCGCCACGGCGCGTCGGGTCGCCATCGGGTCGGAGATCGCCAGCACCAGCATCCGGGCGCGGCCCACCCCGATCCGGTCGAGGATCTCCGGGTTGTTCACGTCCCCGAAGAAGATCGGCTCCCCCGCCTCCCTGCCCTCACGGACCAACGCGTCGTTCAGGTCGATGACGACGTAGGGAACGTGCGTCGAGCGCAGCACGCGGGCGAGATTCTTCCCGTTCATCCCGTACCCGGAGACGATCACGTGGTTCTCGACCCGTCCCGCCCCGGGCGACTCCGCCCCGGAACCCTCCTCCCACGGCTCCTCCGGCTCCCTCCCGCGAACGACTTGCCGAACGAAGGATCTTGCCGCCCACGGAGCCGCCCGCATCAGGAACGGAGTGGCCACCATCGTCAGGATCGCGGTCGCAAGAAGATACTGGTACGTCTCGGTGCCCACCAGGCCGTCGCGGAATCCCTCGGACATCAGGAGGAACGAGAACTCCCCGATCTGCGCCAGCCCGATCGCCCCGATCACCGAAACGCGCCACGGATAGTTCAAGGTCCGGATCGCCGCGCCCGCGCAAATCGCCTTCGCCGCCACGACCGCGACGGAAACGAGAAGGATCAACGGGAGATGACGCACGAGAAAGGGGAGGTCGAGCAGCATCCCGACGGAGATGAAGAACACCCCGTTGAAGACGTCCCGGAAGGGGAAGATCTGGGCGGCGATCTCGTGGACATACTCCGACTCGGAGATCACCAATCCGGCGAGGAACGCCCCCATCGCCAGGGAGAGCCCCCACCATCGGGCGATCCACGCCGTCCCGAGGATGAGGCACATTACCGTCATCGCAAGGATTTCCCGGCTGTTCAGACGGATGACTTCCTTGAGGAGGAGGGGGATCGCGAAGCGCGACGCCAGCAGGATGACCCCGACCCCCACTCCCGCCTTGGCCAGCGTGAACGCCACGGTGGAGAATTGCGCCGTTTCCCATTGCCGGAACGAGGGAATGAGCAGCATCATCGGGATCACGGCCATGTCCTGGAAGAGCAGGATGCCGATCGAGATCTTCCCGTGGCCGCTGTCGATCTCCATCCGGTCGGCGTACACCTTCAGCACGATCGCGGTGCTCGACAGGGACAGGACGAATCCGATGAAGGTCGCTTCCGCGAGGGGAAACCCCGCGAGGGAAAGGACGGCCACGGCGAGCAGGATCGTCGCCGAGAGCTGGATCCCCCCGCCCTGCAGGATGCGGAGGCGCATCTTCCCGAGGTTCGCGAGGGAGATCTCCATCCCGACGGTGAACAGCAGGAGGGCGACGCCGATCTCTGCGAGCGCATCCACCATCCCGGACTCGGACACCAGCCCCGCCCCGGTCGGGCCGAGGATGGCGCCGGCGACCAGGAATGCCGCAACGACGGACAGGTGGAGCCGCCCGAACAGCAGCGCAACCGCCGTGGCGATCGCCAGGACGATGGACAGGTCGCGAAGGACCAGGGGCAGGTCGGTCAACGGATCTCCCGGAGGCGGATTGCCCGGTGCAGCGTCAGTCTACCAGTCCGGGGGATACCAAGTGAACCGCTCCGCTCCCGGGGCGGGAAAAGATACCGTTAAAGTTCTCACGAAAAAATTCCGATGAGGGAATGCAGAGGACGGTAACGCCTGCCTCCCCTCCCAGGGGGGGCCATTGCACCCGCGCCCCTCCAACGGTTCGCGGGCGACACGAACGGTCCCCCGGGGTTCCCGCCTGCGCCCCGGGGGACCTGCTTTTTCCGGTCCGCTACGCTAGATCGTCCCCGCCTCCGCCAGCCGCCGGTACCCCTCTTCCGTCATCCCGAGGATTCCGATGTACACGTCCCGGTTGTCCGTTCCCGGAGGCCTGCACCCCGACTTCCACCGCGCCGGGGTCCCGCTCATCTTCCAGGGCGGCGCGGCGAGCAGCAGATCGCCGTAGACGGGGTCCCGGGAGCGCAGAAAGCACCCTCTCTCCCGCCAATGCTCCTCGGAGAGCGTCTCGAGAGGGCGATTCACCCGCCCCGTGACCACGGCGGCGCCGGGGCCGCCCCTCTTCG
>Ga0209211_10005960_pt1 | contig 17934 bp, 20 predicted proteins | sample RifGroA2_FD_183992 | JGI IMG/M metagenome (GOLD analysis project Ga0209211, IMG submission 183992) | Groundwater microbial communities from Rifle, Colorado, USA - Groundwater A2 (SPAdes) (version 2) | ecosystem: Environmental > Aquatic > Deep subsurface > Groundwater | place: Rifle, Colorado... | reverse complement strand
CGCTTCTACTTCCCAGATCTCGGCCACTAATTCCTATCTCGGCACGGTTCTGTCCGGGGCTTGGAATGGCACTTCAATCTCTAATCAATACGGCGGCACCGGCCTAGACTCTTCCGCTCTCACCGGCCTCGCCCAAATCGTCGCCGGCACTTGGAGCGCTTCGTCCACCCTCTCCGCGGCTTACGGCGGAACGGGGTGGAATAGTCTTCAAGCCAACACCCTTCTTCTTGGCAACGGCGCGGGCCGACTGGCCACCACATCCGCCGGCGCGGACGGTTATGTCTTAGCTTTATCCGCCGGCGTTCCCACTTGGCTGGCCACTTCCACTCTCTCCACCATCACCGGCACCTTGACCGTGGCCAAAGGTGGCACCGGCCAAACTTCCTTCGGCCAAGGCTGGCTTCATAGCGACGGAACAACCTTGTCCGCCTCCACTTCGCCCACGGTCAATTACATCACCGCCACTTCTACCACGGCCACCAGCACTTTTCCATATTTATCGGTCACCACCAATTCCAACCTCGGCACAGTCGTCGGCGGAACTTGGCAGGGAACGGCCGTGGGCGACGCATACCTCGCCAAATCTGGCGATTGGACGGGAACCTTGGACACTTACGAAGCCGCCAATCTTCTGGCCCGAGCCAATCACACGGGAACACAGGGAGTGGCCACTCTTTCTAATTACGACATTTCTTTCTCCAATAATTACGGAACCAACAACCTAACCGCTTCCACCACTATGCCTTGGTGGGCGCAAGGCGGACTGAACGCTTCTTCCACTTCTCATTTTGTCTACGCCTCCACCACCGCTTTGACCATCTCCGGCAATTCCTACTTGGGCACGGTGTCGTCGGGAAATTGGAACGGAACAGCTATCGGCGATGTCTATGTGAACGACGACATCACTCTCACCAACCTGACTCAAGTTACTAACCGCGCCATTTCCGACACCACCGGCACTCTGACCGTCGCTCGGGGAGGCACTGGCCAGACTTCCTTTGGCCAAGGCTGGCTCAACTCGGATGGCTCGGCTCTCTCCGCCTCCACTTCGCCCACCGTCAATTACCTCACCGCTACTTCCACCACCGCCACTTCCACATTCGCCTGGGGTCTTCAAGCCAACGCTTTAAATATCACTTCCACTTCAGCGACATCAACTTTCGCCAACGGCATAGACTTGTCCAAGGGTTGTTTCTCCATCAATGGAACTTGTGTCGGCGGAGGCCTCTCTTCCTTGACCGGCAACTCTCTGACCAAAGGCTACTTCCTCGTCGGCGATGACGCCGGTCTTTCTCAAGCCACTTCCAGCCTATTTATATCCTCAACGGGCAATATTGGCATCGGCACCGCTTCGCCTTATTCGCTCCTTTCTCTTAAAGGTTCTTCCGGAGCGCAGATGACCATCGCCCAAGCCGACACCAATTACGCCGAGCTGACGGTGGATGCTTCCGGCAACTTCAAAATTGACCCGTCAGGTTCCACCATCACCATTCCCGACCAGAATCTCAAAGTTTGCGCCGGAGACGCTTGCCAGACTACCGCTCTCAACTCCGGCAACGGCAATCTCACCGTGGAAAACAACATAGAAATCGGCGGAAGCTACAATCGCACCTGCGCCACCGGCTACATTTGGGCGCCAGGTTCCGCCAAATTCGGCACCTTGCCCGGCTTCTGCGTTATGAAATACGAAGCCAAAAACGACGGCGCGGGCAACGCCGTCTCCACCGCCACCGGAGGTCCGTATGTCTCCATAGACCAGCCTACTTCCCGAACCAAATGCGAAGCCATCGGACTCGGCTACCATCTCATCTCCGAGCCGGAATGGATGACTATTGCCGAGAACATCGCTCAAACGCCCATCAACGATATGGACGACGACGCCGGACTTCAGCTCGCCACCGGCCACGGCGACAGCGCTCCCTTTGCCATCCTCGCCGCCACCTCCGCTTCCGACCCGGTCGTTTCCGGCTGCAACCTTTCCGCCACGACAACCGCCGCCAACGCTTACTCCGCCGCCTCCTGCGAAATCCAAGGCGACGGTTCTTACGGCGGAGACGACAACGACAAAGGCTATTACGGCACCGGACAAGCCTGGGCAACTACCGGCTATTCTTCCGGCGCCGCCAATAAATCGCAATTAAGAACCCATATTCTTTCCAACGGCAATGTCATCTGGGACATCGCCGGCAATGTCTGGGAATGGACGGACGCCTATGTGAACGGGACGGCGGAGAAACCGGCGTCTGCCACGGACGCTTGGCAGGAATGGTCGGCCGTTACCAACTATGTAACCCTCAATTACGCTCGTCCCCAAAATCCCTCCTGGACTTCCGCCAATGGCATAGGCCAGTATCACGGAAGCGCCGCCGCCGGCCAGCGCGGCTTCGCCCGCGGCGGCGCCTGGAACACTGGCGCGTATGCTGGCGTCTTTGCGCTCGACCTGTACTATGTCCCGTCCAGCGCGAGCGGGGACATTGGGTTTCGTTGCGCTCGTTGAGGGGGTTAACCTGCCTGCCGGCAGGCAGGTCCAAAATCTTTTATCTAAAAATCTAATTCTTTTTTAAAAATGATTCAAGATTTGATAATATTTCAAAGGTTGACAGGATAAATAACCCTGCTAATATTACAGTATATTATTAAATAACCCTGCCAATATTATTGATGTATATTCACAGAACATTGGAAAATCAAATATTGCCGTTTTTGGATAGAAGAGAGGCTATTTCCATTGTCGGACCAAGACAGGCTGGAAAAACCACCTTTATAGAATTTTTGGGGAAAGTTATGGAGGAAAAAGGCAAGAAAGTAAAATTTTTAACTTTTGAAAAAAAAGCCGATTTGGATTTATTTGAAAAGAGCATAGAAGATTTCAGGCTCATCGCGGAACAATATAATTGCGTTATCATTGACGAATTCCAATACGCCAAAGAAGGAGGCAAAAAATTAAAATATTTGTACGACACGACCTTGGTAAAATTCATTATTTCCGGGTCCGCTTCTTTGGAACTGACTTTTCAAACGGGCAAGTATATGGTCGGCAGACTTCTTGAATTCGCTTTATCCCCCTTTTCGTTCAGAGAATTTTTGTCTTACGCAAATTCGGAGCTTTTCAACTTGCTTCAAGAAAAGGAGAAAGAAAACGGAGCGGATATTATAAATTTTGACGTTAAAAAAGCTTTCGGCGGCGAAATCAACAAAAGACTGACTGAATCGCTTGAGAAGTATGCGGTTTACGGCGGATATCCGGCCGTAACACTTGCGGAAGGAGGCGATATCAAACAAAAAGTGCTGGAAGGGATAACAGAAAATTATCTGTTAAGGGAGGTCAAGGGACTTTTGCGTTTGGCGACAAGCGATAATTTAGAGAAATTAGAAAAATTTTTAGCCGGACAGATAGGCAATATGATTAAATTCAACGAGCTGTCAAACACCTCCGATTTGCCCTATAAAGAGGTGAAAAAACATATCAATATTTTAGAAAAAACTTACATAATTTCTCTCGTAAAACCGTTTTTTACCAATAAAAGAATAGAATTGGCAAAAAATCCAAAGGCTTATTTTTTTGACTTGGGATTAAGAAATTTTTCTTTATTGGATTTTAGGAGCATAAACGACAGAAACGATTCCGGCGCGGTAATGGAAAATTGCGCTTATAATCTTTTGCGAAACAGAAATCCGCAATTGCCGCTAAAGTATTGGCGGACCAAAAGCAAGGCCGAAGTTGATTTCGTCATTGAGAAAGAAGGAAGGGTTTATCCGTTTGAAGTCAAGTATTCTTCCAAAAAAAACATCGGCAAAAGCTTATACAGTTTTATAAATAAATTCAATCCTCCCGTTGCGATAGTGCTGACGAAAGATTTTGTCGGGGAAGAAAAAATAGGTGAAACCTCCGTGAGGTTCATTCCTTTGTCTTATTTATAACGAGCAACCGGACGGCTTACGCCAGATTCGGCAATTCTTGGAGGTTGAGAAAACGGATGGGGGGGATGGAATGAAAGTTGATCTAGCTGGAACGGCTGGTTGCGGAGACAATGTTGGAGATGTTATAATAAAAGCAAGCAAAATATGAAGATTTTAAATATTTTCAAAACAAAAAAGAAAACTTTGCCGGAATATTTTAAGACTGTTCTGTGGTCGTATGATTTTGACAAGATTGATCCGGCAAAAGACAAAAAAACTATCATAATAAATGCCATAAATTACGGCGATTTGAGGCATTGGAAATGGCTGAATGAATTTTACGGCAAAAATACTGTGGCGGAAGTGTTGAAAAAATCTCCAGGAACGGAAATAAGACCGAGAGTCAGAAACTTGGTTTCCATACTTTTTTCAATAAATAATTTCAATTATGAATATAGAAGTTTTAACTAAAGAAGGAGAAAGCATTTTCCCTTTACTTAATAAATTTGAAGATTTTTACCTTGCGGGAGGGACGGCGCTGGCTTTGCAGATGGGGCATAGAATTTCCGTTGATTTTGATTTATTTTCGGAAAAAGAAATCAGTAAAAATTTATTGGTCAAAGTAAAACGGGTATTTGAAAATAAAACAGTTATTCCTTCGGTTAACAACCCCGATGAGCTTACTGTTTTTATAGACGGCGTTAAAACCACTTTTCTCAAGTATCCTTTTCCTGTCCAAAATAAATTGATTGATTATAAAGGAATAAAATTTTTGGACATGAAAGAAATCGCCGCCACCAAAGCTTACACCGTGGGCAGAAGAGGAACAATTAAAGATTATGTTGATTTATATTTTATTCTCTCGGAAAAAATATCTTCTTTGGAAGAAATAATTGAGACGGCAAAAAACAAATTCGGAAACGAATTTAACGACAGATTGTTTCTGGAACAACTTGTTTACTTCAACGATATTGAAGAAACAAGCATTCTTTTTTTGAAAAAACCTGTTTCTAAAAAAGAATTGGAAGAATTTTTCAAAACAGAAGTCGGTAAAATTAAAATATAAATAAAACATTTTATGCAAAAAATAATTAACTTCGTCAAATACAACAACAGTTTCATCATAATCCTCGGCATTATTTTTCTCGGCGCCGGCAGCTCTTTCGCTTCGGAAACGGTCAGAGACGCGGTCATCGGCCAAACGATAGAAGAAGTGAATGGTATGGACAACTCGGCTCTGCTTTCCGCCGACCTAAACTCTCTCAAACAAGAAATGGGCATTGCCGATGTGTCGGAAGACGAAGAAAATTATTATGTCGGTTATTCTTTTTCCACTTTTGACATCAAAGACAACATTTGGCAAAACCAGACCAAAACCCAAACCCTGAAAGTCCCCAAAGAAGCTTTAAACGGCGGCAAAGACCTCGGGCTTTATGTCCAAAGCGAATTGGCCCAAGTGATGGACGCTCAACTGGCTTATCTCAAAGACGCCCAAGAAAGAGAACAAAAGAAAGGCCAGACCAAGATAATCAAAACGACAAAGTACACCGGGCTGAAAGGTTTGGTTCTTAATTCCGAAACCAAAGAATTGGAAGGCTACACTCCCGTGATGAAGAAAGAAGAAAGGGTTGAAACGGCGTATGTCGCTCCGACCAGCGAAGCGATAAGCGATGTCGCTCAAGCGAGTTTCAGCAATTCGTCTTCGGAGTCATCCTTCTCATCCACGGCTGAATCATCATCCTCGTCTTCATCAAGTTCTGAAACCGCCTCGTCTTCTTCAAGCTCGGAATCAGCGAGTTCCAGCAACCTGCCTGCCGGCGAGGCAGGTTCATCAAGCGAGGCAAGTTCAGAAAATTCCGTTTCAAGCGAGAGTTCATCAAGTTCGTCAAGTTCGTCGTCCGACTTGTCCGCCGTTGAGACGGAACAGGAGAGTTCGTCATCATCCGCGGAGTCTTCATCCAGCGAATCAAGTTCCGTTTCAAGCGGAATATCGTCAATTTCTAGTGAAAGTTCTAGTTCATTAAGCGTAAGTATATAGCTATCGCAAAACAAATTTCGGTGTTTTATAATCAATCCTTTTTGATTTTATGGATGACTCGAATTTTTCTTTGAGTTCGCCAAAAGTTGAAAAAAATGATCCAAGATTTGATAATCTTTCAAAAAACTTACGATTTTCTGCTTTGGCTTAAACCTGTGACGCAGAAATTCGCGAAAGCTCATAAATATGGTTTGGGAAAAGACGGTTTTTGGCAAACAAAAATTCCTTTCTCCGGTAAGTAGGCTTCGGTTAAATTTAAAGTCCACAAAGATTGATAGTCGGAAAGATTTGCTGTAATATGGCAAATATGAATATTTTGATTGAAAAATTAAACAAAATAAAGCCTCAAAAAATAGGAAAGGAGCCTTTTGTTATTTTATCGTTGGAAGACTTTGAGAAAATGAGAGAGGATCTTGAAATGCATGAATCAAAAATATTACCCGCAAAAATATCAAAAGCAAGAAAAGAAGCCGATGAAGGGAAAGTTTTGACTTTTGATGAAGTTAAGAAAAAATTGAAACTGGCGTAATCTTATGAAATAATTTTTTCCGAAAGCGCCTTTCGCCAATTATTAAAACTTGAAAAGATTATTCAGCAAAGGATAAGCGACAAACTTGATTTTTATATATCTCAACGCGCGCCACTGGAATTTTCTGAAAAATTAACTGATTCCAAGTTCGGACAATGGCGTTATAGAGTAGGCGATTATCGGATTTTATTTGATATAAACAGCGATAAAATTATCATTCTTAAAATAGGACACAGAAAAAATATTTATTAATATTAATACGCGGACAAAACAAAATGACGCGGGAAAAATTTGACGCGTCTGTCGCCTCATGGACGGCTTACGCCAAATCCGGCAATTCTTGGAGGTTGAGGAAAAAGATTGACGAAAGAATCAAGGTTTGTTTTGCAACAAATATTTTCGTTGCAAGCTAAACTTAAAAGGTGCTATAATTTAATCGTGACCATTCAAGCCATGAAAAAGAAAATAATCCCTATTTTGAAACGCCAAGGAGTGACGAAGGCGGCTTTTTTCGGTTCCGTGGCCAGAGGAGAGGCGAATAAAAACAGCGATGTGGATATATTGGTTTTATTGGAAAAAGGTAAAACTTTGTTGGATTTTGTTGGATTAAAGTTGGAAATTGAAGATAAGCTAAGAAAAAAAGTGGATCTTGTGTCTTATGGCGGGATCAATCCGCGTCTCAAAGACATAATTTTAAGAGATGAAAAAAAAATCTATGAAAAAAGATCCTAAGATTTTATTGTTGGATATTTTGGACAGTATTGAGAGAATTGAAGACCATACGAAAAATGTTTCGGAGGTTAAATTTTTTGAGGATTTAAAAACACAAGACGCGGTCGTAAGAAGAATAGGAATAATCGGCGAAGCGGTGAAAAATTTATCGGCGTCTTTTAGAAGTAAACATCTTGAAATTCCTTGGAAAGAAATTGCCGGAACTCGCGATGTTATTATCCATGATTATTCCGGTATTGATACTGATTTGGTGTGGAAAATTATTGAAAAAGACATCCCTAAACTCAAAAAACAAATCAAAGAATTATTAGAAACTTTTTAAATTACTTTATGAACCTATGCAAAAAATAATTAACTTCATCCCGTTAGAGAAAAAGCGACAAGGGAAAGTTAATTAATATCAACAATCAATACAATAAAACTTTATGAAAAAAACAAACTTAGTTGATTCTCTAACGGGATTCATCAAATACAACAACGGATTTATTGTTTTCGGCAGCGATAGAGTATTTATCGTTGCATAGACAACATTGGAGATGTTATAATGAAAATATGAAGATAAACGATTTTATCAAAGAAAGACCATATCTCGTCTGGGGTACGAGAAATTATGAAAATCTTTCAGAAGAAGTTATTGTTGAGAATGTTTTGAATTACGGCGATTTTAATGATGTGAAAAAAATGTTTGCCATTTTGGGGATCAAGAAAATAGTTGGAATTTTTAAAAAGCAAATAAGTCAAAAAAGAAATAATTATCGCCCAAAAATAAAAAATTATTTCAATCTTTATTTCAAAAAGTATGCGTAAAGAAATTCTGACGGAACAACAAACCAAACTTTTGCCGTTAATCGGAAAATTTTCCAAAGATTTCGGACTTGTCGGCGGAACGGCCATAGCCTTGCACATAGGACACAGGGAATCAATAGATTTTGATTTGTTTACGGTTAATGAATTTGATTCTGGAAAAATTAAAAGAAAAATAACGAATGATTTTAACGTGGAAAAAGTGTTTGTGAATGAAGCGGATGAATATACGGCGCTGATAAGCGGAGTAAAAATCACTTTTTTGCATTACCCGTTTAACATAGAATTTAAAAATAATCTGGATAATGTGATAAAAGTAGCCGATCTTTTAACATTGGCCGCGATGAAGGCTTACGCGCTGGGGAGAAGAGCCAAATGGAAAGATTATGTTGATATGTATTTTATTTTTAAAAATTTCCACTCAATCGCGGAGGTTATTGGAAAAGCCGGTGAGATTTTTTCTTCCGAATTCAATGAAAAAATATTCAGGGCTCAACTCGCTTACTTTGAGGATATTGATTACACGGAACAGGTCGTTTATCGCAAAGGATTTGAGGTTGACGATAATGTCGTCAAAACCGATTTAATTGATTTGAGTTTAAGTTTTTAAATTAAAAAATTAAAATAAAACCATTATGCAAAAAATAATTAACTTCATCAAATATAACAACGGATTTATGATAATCCTCGGCATTGTTTTTCTCGGCGCCGGAAGTTCTTTTGCTTCCGAAAAAGTAAGAGATGCGGTAATAGGCCAAACGATAGAAGAAGTCAAAGGAATGGACAACTCCGCTCTGATTTCCACGGACATAAACTCTCTCAAACAAGCAATGAGCATCAGCGATGTCTCCGAAGACGAAGATAATTATCTTGTTTCTTACACTTTCTCCACTTTTGATGTTAAAGACAATATCTGGCAAAACCAAACCAAAACCCAAATCCTGAAAGTCCCCAAAGAAGCCTTAAACGGAGGCAAAGACCTCGGGCTTTATGTCCAAAGCGAATTAGCTCAAGTGATGGACGCTCAACTGGCTTATCTTAAAGACGCCCAAGAAAGAGAACAAAAGAAAGGTGAGACAAAAATAACCAAAACGACAAAATATACAGGCTTGAAAGGCTTGGTGCTTAATTCCGAAACCAAAGAATTGGAAGGCTACACTCCCGTGATGAAGAAAGAAGAAAGGGTTGAAACGGCGTATGTCGCTCCGACCAGCGAAGCGATAAGCGATGTCGCTCAAGCGAGTTTCAGCAATTCGTCTTCGGAGTCATCCTTCTCATCCACGGCTGAATCATCATCCTCGTCTTCATCAAGTTCTGAAACCGCCTCGTCTTCTTCAAGCTCGGAATCTGCGAGTTCCAGCAACCTGCCTGCCCTGCCTACCGGACAGGCAGGCGGCGAGGCAGGTTCGTCAAGCGAGGCAAGTTCAGAAAATTCCGTTTCAAGCGAGAGTTCAGAAGCAAGTTCAGAAGCAAGTTCAGAAGCGAGCTCGTCTTCTTCCGCGGAGTCTTCATCCAGCGTTGCCATTTAGAAAGCGATAATTATAATTAAGAATACCGCTTATTTATGAAAATGAAAAACAAAAAAACAAAAATAAAAAAATTAAAATTGCCGTTGAACAAAATGACCGGTGATGAAAAAAATTATACGGCTGTTTTACTTGAAGATGTGAACAGCAACACGAAAGCATTTTGGGAAATTATTTCTGATAATCAAAATGATATTAAAATCTTAAAAGAAAAAAGCGATGCCACTTTTGAGCAACTTGGTTTTATGACAGAAAAAATTGGCGGAATGGAAACAAGACTGGATTCCATTGAAAACCTGCAAGCCACAACCAACAAAAGACTGGATTCCATTGAATTTAAATTGGATGATTTAATAAGCGAAATTTCGTTCATTAAAGAAGAAATACTGGCATTAAAAACATCTCTTTCGGCAAAAGCTGATAAGGAAAAACTTGAGGTTTTGGAGTTTAAAATTGTCAGGATAGAAAAATACTTAAAACTGGCCCAATAAAAAAGGAAGCAACAATTTCAAATTTCAAATTACAAATTTATAAAAATGAACACCGAAAACAAAGAGCAGGAAATAAAAATAAAAATAGTCAAAGAAGAAGAGCCCAAAAAAGAAAGAAAATTTTTCAACCCGGAGAAATTGGCCGTCTTCTTTTTTTACGCCCTTGTTTTTCTGATGCCTGTTTTCGCGTTGCCGTTGGCCGTCGCCCCGCTGGCTTCCGGCAAGGCCGTTCTTTTTTTTGGCGGGATTTTGCTGACGGCTTTCTTTTGGATTTTGTCCGCGCTTATTAAAGGAAGCGTTAAGATTCCCAAATCGGCCATGCTTGCAAGCTTGGGGGCGGTTGTTTCGGTTTGGCTGGCTTCCGCTTTATCTTCCGGCAACGCCGGCTTGTCGCTAATGGGGAAATTATACGATCTGGACACTTTTTCCGCGATGTTCGCCGCCGGACTGGCTTTGTTTTTCGGTTCAACGATTTTCCAATCGGAAAAAAAAGTTTTTAGTTTTTATTTTTTGCTGTTCTGCTCGTCTTTCGTCGTGTTTTTGTTTCAGCTCCTTCATCTTGTTTTCGGAATTAACATAATTCCTTTTAATATCTTTCCCTACGCCACTTCCAACCTAATCGGAGGCTGGAACGATTTTTCCATATTTTTCGGATTCATCGGACTGGTTTCTCTGGCTTTTCTGGAAACGGCAAAATTGGGCAAAGGTTCGCGTTTTTTTCTTTTCCTTATTCTTTTTATGTCTTTTTTGGCGATGGTGTCGGCCAACTTCTTCAACAACTGGGTTATTTTCGGAGTTTTTTCCTTGTTGATATTCATAACGGCTTTGTTTAAAAACCGGTTTAGGGAACAAGAGAAAGGCGCGGGAGCCAAAAATTTTCTTCGCGTTTCTTTGTTTGCTTTGGCGGCCGTTATTTTCTTCACGTTGTTTAGAGGAACGACCGGCAACATCAACAACTTTTTGAAAACTTCTTCCACGGAAATAAGGCCGTCCTGGTCGGCCACCTTGGATATAGCCAAGAAATCATTAAAAGACAATGTCGTTTTGGGAACAGGCCCCAATACTTTCGTTTACAATTGGCTTAAGTTCAAGCCGGCGGCGGTCAACAGCACGATTTTTTGGAACGCGCGGTTTAGTTCCGGCTTCGGCTATCTGCCTTCAACGGCGGCAACGACGGGCGTTTTGGGAATCGTTGCCATAATATTTTTTCTGGCCATTTTCTTGAATTACGGGAGGAAAGCTGTTTTTTATAAAAAAGAAGACACCCGCCTGCCCGGCGGGCAGGCGCCGGCAGTTGTCTCTTTTTTGGGCGCGGCTTATCTTTGGACATTTGTCGTTTTATATTCTCCCAGTCTTCTTATTTTTGCGATGGCTTTCATTATGACTGGCGTTTTTCTGGCCTCGCTCGTAAATAGCGGCAAAATCGGCGCGGCCGAAATATCCCTTTCAGGGAAAACTAAATCAGAAATGGTTTTTATGATTATGGGAATAATTCTGCTCATAGGAACGATTTCTTCGGGTTATCTTTATTCCAGGAAATTTTTGGCGCTGAACAATTACAGCCGGGCTTTAGTTTTATTTGAAAAGTCCGGCGATATAGACGCGACCGGCAAAAAATTAACGAAAGCGGTTGGAATGGACAAGCAGGACGAATACTATCGGGCGTTGTCGGAACTGGGCATCATTTCTTTAAGCAAAATAGTAGCCAACAAAGACCTTCCGGCGGACAAAGCGCTGGCTTTATTCAAAGACAACCTCGGCATCACGATCGCTTACGCCCGAGAGGCGGTCAGACTTAATCCGGCCGATCCGATCAATTGGATGCAATTGGGGCGGGTCTATGAGTCCGTCGTGGCGCTTAAGGTGGAGAAAGCGGACGAGGCGGCTCTTAATTCCTACGCGGAAGCTTTCAAAGCCTCGCCTTTGGATCCGTCGCCTTTTATCGCTTCGGCCAGAGTGTTTATGCAGATTAATAAGGCTGGCGAGGCGAAAAAATATCTCCAATCGGCTTTAAATATCAAGCCCGATTTTGCCGACGCTTTGTTTATGCTGGCGCAGATTGAGGCTCAAGCCGGAAACTTGAAAGAAGCTATTTTGAGAATGGAGCAGACGGCCGCCGTTTCTCCAAATAATTTCGGAGTTTTCTTCCAGCTCGGATTGTTGCAATATCAAAATAATAATTTAAGCGCGGCCAGGTCGGCATTTGAGAGAACCGTCGGCTTAAACGGCGACTACGCCAACGCCCGATACTTTCTCGGATTGATTTACGACAGGCAGGGGCTGAAAGAAAAAGCCGTTGAGCAATTTGTCCAAATTCAAAAAACTAATCCGAATAACGAAGAAGTGAAGAAAATTTTGTCTAATCTGAAAAACGGCCGAAGCGCTTTGGCCGAAATTGCTCCGCCCGCGCCGGAAAACAGAGAAGAACCGCCGATATCGGAAAAAGAGCAAACGGGACTGAAAAAATCCAAGAAAAATTAATGGTCAAAAGAATTTTAAACCTTTTTTATCGGGAATACGGCGGTCTGCACAAGGCCGCCTTGATTTTAGCCGTTTCGTCCATTATTTCGGCCGTCTTCGGTATTTTAAGGGACCGGCTATTGGCCGGGAACTTCGGCGCCGGAGAATCTCTGGATGTTTATTACGCCGCTTTCAAAATTCCGGATTTTATTTACATCATATCTTTGTCCGTCATTTCGGTTAACGCGCTTATCCCGTTTTTTCTGGAAAAGGCGGCGGTGTCCGGCGAACAAGCGAAAAAATTTTTGGACGAAACACTCACTTTTTTCTTGGCAACGATTTTCTTCTTGGCGGCCGGGGCCTATTTTCTTATCCCGAATTTGGCCGGCTGGGTGGCGCCGGGATTTTCCGAAAGTTCAAGAACGGAGTTTATTTCTCTGTCCAAAATTTTATTGTTGTCGCCGATATTTCTCGGACTGTCCAACTTGGTTTCCAGCGTCATCCAGTCGCACAACCGTTTTGTAATTTACGCCCTTAGCCCCGTTTTTTACAACTTGGGAATAATTTTCGGCATAATTTTTCTTTTTCCCAAATTCGGCTTGGCGGGAATTGTTTTAGGTGTGGCGATAGGAGCCGTAATGCACTTGGCCGTTCAAATACCGGCCATCGTGAAGTTGGGATTTTTTCCTTGGCCGGCTATGAAAATTAACGTCAAAGAAGCTTGGAAAGTGGCCAGACTGTCTTTTCCGCGTTCGCTTGGTCTGGGTTTGAACCAGATAATTTTGATATTTATCACCGCTTCGGCGTCTCTTCTTTCCGCCGGGAGCATCGCCGTGTTCAACTTGTCTTTTAATTTGCAGTCGGTGCCTTTGGCGGTGATAGGGATGAGCTATAGCGTGGCGGCGTTTCCCACTTTGGCCAAACTTTTTGTGAACAATAAAAAAATGGAATTTCTGGAGCAGACGGCGGTTGCCGCCAGACAGATTATTTTCTGGTCAATCGCCGCATCGGCTTTGATAATAATCTTGAGAGCCCAGATAGTCAGGGTTGTTTTCGGCTCGGGGCATTTCAGCTGGCAAGACACGAGGTTGACCGCCGCCGCCGTGGCGATATTCGCGTTTTCCATCACCGCCCAATCCATTATCGTTGTTTTTACCAGAGCCTTTTACGCTTCGGGGAAAACTTGGAAGCCGATAATGATTAATGTCATATCGGCCGTTTTTATCATCGGCCTGATCCCGGTTTTTATCAGTCTGATTAAAAATCATTATTTTCTTTCTTCTTTTTTTGAAATCGCTTTAAGAGTGGGAGGCGTCTCTGGCGCAGATATGCTCGCTTTGCCCTTGGCTTATTCGCTGGGAATGATTGCCAACAGCGTCCTGCTTTTTCTTTTATTCCAGAAAGAATTCGGCGATGTCTGGATTCGCGCCAGAAAAACATTTTTTGAAGTTTTGGGGGCTTCTTTGCTGATGGGGATTGTGGCGTATTTCACCCTTAATTTTCTGGATAATATATTTGACATAAACACCTTTGGCGGAATTTTTGCGCAAGGCGTTCTGTCCGCTTTGGCGGGGGGAATTGTTTGGTTTGGAGTACTAAAGGCGCTGAAAAACAAAGAGCTGGGAGAAATAACTGGAGCCATTTTTGCTCGATTTTGGAAGACCGCAGTTATCGCTCCGGAGCCGGAAACTCTTGACCGGCAGTAGATTTTTTATTTAACAATAGCGATTACTTTTGAGAAAATATTCGGCTGGTGTTCGGCGAGTTGGGACATAATTTTCCTGTCCAGTTTGATATTCGCCTTTTTGAAATTATTTATCAGCTTGCTGTAAGATATTCCGTTGGTTCTTGCGGCGGCGTTTATCTTTACTTGCCACAAGGCTCTCATATTTCTCTTTTTCTTCCTTCTGTCGTGGAAAGCGTGCAGTCCGGCGTGGAGCAAAGCTTCTCGGGCCATTCTCTCTTTGGATTTTCGGCCATGGCGAAAGCCCTTAACTTGCTTAAGGATATTCCGCCTTCTTTTCATTGAAATTACTCCTCGTTTTACTCTTGTCATAAATTATTTAATGATTATGAGGCATAAATCGGCCGATATCTTTCCTGTCCATCTGGAACGGCCTAAGATTTTTCTGCCTTAATTGTTTTCTTCTCGGTTGTTTGGCGTTGAAATGGTCAAGGCCGGATTTCCTGCCCAAAATTTTCCCTTTTCTGGTTATTTTTATTCTTTTTGTGAACGATTTGTTTGTTTTGAATCCTTTCATAATTTTATTTCGCGTTTTCTATTATTGCCGCTATGCCTCGAGGGCTTTTCTTGGGCGCTTCGGCTATTTTGTATTTTTCGCTGACAAGATGAAGCACTCGGTTCAATCTTTCGTTTAAAAAATTCTTATCCAAGTATTTTTCTCGCCCTCTTAGGCCCATTTCCACTCTTACCCGATGGCCTTCTTTCAGGAATTCTTCAATTTTCTTGGCTCGCATTTCCAAATCATGAAGCGATGTGCCCAGTCCTATTTGAACTCCTTTTACTCCGGTCTCGTGGGACTTTTTGGCCGCGTCTTTCTGTTTTTTCTGCTGTTGGTAAAGATATTTTCCCAGATCCATTATCTTAGCCACGGGCGGCTGGGCGGTAGGGGATATTTCTATCAAATCCAAATTAACTTCCATCGCCTTGCTAAGCGCTTCCGCTTTGGCCAAAACTCCGAAATTTTCCCCTTTCGGGCCGATTACCCTCAACTCCGGAGCTATTATTTGATTGTTGACCCTTGGCTTTTTAATAAATACTATTCTACTTAGTTTATAAAACTTTGCAAGCGGAAAAATCTAAAAAATAAAAATGGTGCTGAAAAAACGCTGGAGCGTAAAATCAGCACCATTTATTATTTAGGGGAGTGTTTGCCAGCAATGAACGGTATATTAGACACGGCTTTGTATTGTGGATTTTTTATCAAAAATTCAGCGCCATGGCCAAACTCGGTATTTATCGGAACACCTTTGGAACACGGTCCGATTGACTTGCATTGTGTTTCGCTCCAACCTTCAAATCTTGCTCTGATTAAAGGGAAAACAGGTATTCCTTGAAATGAATTTAAGAACATTGATTCGTTTCCCCTAAGCCAAAGCAGGCCGATCCCAACGATTAACCCTTCAAGATTATTTATTATTTCCGCGCATTTTTTCAGAGACGATCCGGTGGTTGCTATGTCGTCAACTAGCAATATTTTTTTGCCGATTATCTTTTTTTCTTGGTCTCTCCCAACAACCATAAGCGGCCCTTTTTTAAAAAGATGAACGACATCCACTTTTCTTTCGCGCAACCTTGACGAATGCATGGCTACCCAATTGGCCATTATTATTCCTCCCGATTCCGGCCCGGCCACAGTGTCAATTTCAAATCCTTCGTGTTTAAAATGTTCGGCTAGTTGTTCACACAGAATGGATGTTTGAACAGAATCCTTAAACACCTCTTTTTTATTTATGTAAACACCCCCATGATCTCCGTGAGTGTATACAAAGTGACCAGGACCTTTTTTAATAGCGCCAGTTTTTTCAAACATTCCATACGCCCAATTAAATTTTTCTATATTTTCTTGCGGCGGCATTATCACCCTCCCTATAAAGATTTTCTAAGATTTATAAAGGTACGATATTTTTGTAATTATTCCTTATTTTTCCACCGCTGTCCAGATGTCCAGGATGCGGGCGAGGGATTCCACTTTGCCTAAGGTAACGAAAGTGGGGATGCCCAAGAGGCAGTTGTCTTTAAGCAGAATGGCCGCGCCGCCGGAATTGCCTTGTTCCACCTTGGCGGAAGTGATGAAATAGTCGCCGTCAAAGCCGGAGGCGATGCCCTCGGTCGCCGTCAAGTTGTTTTTTGAACCGATACTGGGGTAGCCGAGCACGACGATTTCATCGCCCAAAGACGGCTTTTGCGAGCAAAGGGCAGGGAAGCTTGAGGTGAGATTTTTGAAATAATCGCTCGGATTGTTGATGTAGATATAACCCAAATCGTAGTCTTTGGCCGAGCTCCTGATGTCGGAAGACGACAATGTTTCGTTGGAGTCAAGCAGTTTGGCCGAGCAGGAATCGGCGCCGTAGCCGTTACTGTCAGTAAGAACATGCTTGTTGGTGAGAATGGCGCTGGGCGTGTTATCAAATTTTATAGCGATGCCGGAACCGCTTGATTTTTGATAAAGCCGGCCGGTGTCGGAATATCGGAACTGGCATTCCACATTGGCGATAAGCGGCCGCCAATCCGAGATGATGGAGGAAAGACTGTAAGTCTTGGTTTGGGAAATTTTTTCCTCCAAAGCGGAAATTTTGTTTTGAGCCGATTCTTCCTTGGCCACTCTGGCGGACTCAACGGCGGCGCTTTTCATTTCCGCCCGGTTTATCCTTTCCTCCAAATTTTTTGTTTCCGCCGTTATTGTTTTTTCCAAATCCTTGGTTTTTTTGTCCAATCCTTTTTGGGCCATATTCAAATCTTCCTTTATTTTTTCCAGATCTTTTTGCTGGGCGGACAAAGCGTCCACCGCATATTTTAAAATATTTTCCTGAAGAATTATTTTGGCTTTATATTTTTCAATTTTTTTCGCCGCAATATAACCGCCTTCGCCTAAAACCGCCGTCCCCAAAATGGCGGCGATTAAAATTAAAACAGACGTCGGTAAAATTTTCTTATTTTTCATAGGCTTGATGGGAGTATGATAGCAACAACGATGGCGTTTGACAACAGTTTGTTTTGTTGTATTATATTGGACATGGGGATGATCGGCCTAGACAATGAGCCCTTTTAAATTATGCGGGACGAGTATTCTAAAACCTCGCTAAACTTTTAGAAAATTGAACAAGTGTCAATAACTTATTCAAACAACCCGCTTTAGCCTACGCTTAAGGCGGCGTCACTTCGGCTAATTTCTGATAGGCCGAAAGTGATGTCATTTATCAGGATAAGAAATCCGAATTCTCGGCGAATTTTTGAAAAATTAGAGAATATGCGCGCAAAGATTTGGTTTGCTTAATACTTTGCGCGCAAACAAAACAAGCAAGCTACTCCCGTAGAATTGATTTGAAAACCTTATTGCACGGCGGTTCGATTCCGCCCATCTCCACCACTTCGCTCGCAGATTACTACGAGCTACGCGGTGCAAGCACACAGTTATAAAATTATAACAAGGTTTATCAGCTAACGGACATGTGCGACATTCGATGTCGCACAAATTATCAAAGTTATCACTTTTGACGCTATAGCGTAATTTTTGATAACTTTTTTAAATTATATTTTTTCTTATCCCTTCATCTCTTTTCTCATCTCTCGCTCCGTATCCCGCTTTTTTAAGGTCTTGACGCATAGAAAAAAAAGACTATCATAATGAATGAAAGTCACCTGCGCCTGCCGAAAGGCAGTGTGCAGGTTTTTTTATGATACAATATGGCAATGGAAAGAGTGTCAATATT
>Ga0209211_10005959_pt1 | contig 17936 bp, 16 predicted proteins | sample RifGroA2_FD_183992 | JGI IMG/M metagenome (GOLD analysis project Ga0209211, IMG submission 183992) | Groundwater microbial communities from Rifle, Colorado, USA - Groundwater A2 (SPAdes) (version 2) | ecosystem: Environmental > Aquatic > Deep subsurface > Groundwater | place: Rifle, Colorado... | reverse complement strand
CAGCTCGTTCACGTCGCGCCGCCGCGCGGCCTCGCGGTAGAGCCGCGCGTTCTGGGTGGCCACGGCGGCCTGCGCGGCGAGGAGGCCGAGCACCTCCTGCACCTCCTGGGTCGGCGGCCCCTGGCGCGAGATGTAGGTGAGCACGCCGACGAAGGTGCCGCCGGCGACGATCGGCACGCCGTAGTAGCTCGCGCCCGGCCGCGCGGCCCACCAGCCGGGCATGCGCGTGCGCGGGTGCGTGGCGGGCGCCTCGACGAGGACGGGCCGCCGCTCCTCGACGACGAGCCCCGGCAGCCCGGACTCCGCGGGCGGCGCGGGCGGCAGGTGCTCCCACTCGGGGCCCGAGTCCACGGCGTGCCGGAACAGGCCGCTCGCGGCCTCGAGCGTGTGGACGGCCGCGAGCGCGCCCGGCCCGAGCGCGGCGGCGGCGTCGGTGATGCGCTGCATGACATCGGTCGTGTCGAGCGCGCTGACGGCCTGGCTCACGGCGGCGAGGTCGCGCAGGCGCGCGGCGCGGGCGACGGCCTCGGCGTACTTCGCGGCGTTCTGCATCGCCACCGCAGCCTGCGCGGCGAGCGCGGCGAGGAGCGCCTGGTCCTCCGGCGACCACGCGCTGCCGGCCGGCGCGTGCACCGTGAAGACGCCGAGCGTCGCCTCGCCGGTGACGATCGGCATCGCGAGCAGCGTCGTGAGCCCGGCCGCGACGGCCCACTCACGTGCGGCGACGCGCGGGTCCTCGCGCACGTCGGCGACGAAGAGCGGCGCGCGCGTCACCGCCGCGCGCCCGGTCGCGTCCTCGCCGAAGGCGAGCGCCTCGGGCATCCGCGCGAGATCGGCGGCGCCCGTCTGGATGCTCGCGGCCCGGCGCCGGAGGCGCTGGCCCGGCGCGTCCGCGACCCACACCTGCACCACGGGGACCTCGAGCAGCCGCGCCGCGGCCTGCGCGATCCGCCGCAGCACGTCGTCGAGGTCGAGCGAGCCCGTGACGAGCTGCTCGAGCGCGGCCAGCTCGCGCAGCCGGTCGGCGCGGCGCGTCGCGTCGGCGTAGAGCGTGGCGTTGTCGATCGCGAGCGCCGCCTGCTCGGCGAGGAGCTTGAGCGCCTCGATCTCCTCGGCGCCGAACGTGCGCTCGCTCCAGTGGTGGACGACGAGCGCGCCGTGGACGCGGCCCTTGGCCACGAGCGGCGCGGCGGCCACGGCCTTGTAGCCCTCGCGCGCGATCGCCGCGCGGCGCTCGGGCGGGAGCCACAGGGCCGGGTCGGTCAGGATGTTCCGCGTCGTGATCGGGCGCCGCTCGAGCACCGCGCGGCCGATCGGTCCGCCGCCGACCGACACCGCCTGGAGCGCCCGGTACTCGAGCCCGAGCCGGCCGGCCGCGCGCAGGATGCGGAACTCGGGCGTGACGCCGTCCCAGGAGACGACCAGCGCGGCGTCGGCGCCCATGACCTCGAGCGCCTTGCCGGCGATCGTGTCGAGCACCTCGTTGAGGTCGAGCGAGGAGCTGAGGGACTGGCCGATCGCCTCGATCGCGTGCAGGAACAGGGCGCGGCGGTGCCGCTCGGTGACGTCGGTGAAGACGAGGACCGCGCCCGCGGGGCGGTCGTCGGGCCCGCGCCACGGCACGCAGCGCGCCTCGAGCCAGGTGAGGCCGTCACCGGCCGCGGTCGCGTGGGGGATCTCGAGGGCGCCGGGCGTCTCGCCGCCCAGGGCGCGGTCGAGGCGCGCGGCCAGCTCGGCATCCCCGAGGAGGGGCAGGACGGTGTCCACCGGCCGGCCGAGGGCGGCGGCGCGCGCCACGCCGGTGAGCCGCTCCATCGCCCGGTTCCACTCGGACACGGCCCGCGCCGGGTCCACCGCGACCAGCGCCGCGTCGAGCGCGTCGAGGAGGCTCGGCGTCGGATCCCCCACAGGGCGAGTATCCTCCGCGTCGCCGGCCCTGTGCAATAATGAGCCGTCATGCGCCCCGCGATCGCCGGCCGGCTCGGCGCCGTCGTCCACCGCGCGTGAGTTTCACCGACCTCCGGGACTTCGTCGCCCACCTCGAGACGCTCGGCCGCCTGCGGCGCGTCACGGTCCCCGTCTCGCGCGACCTCGAGATCGCGGAGATCACCGACCGGGTCTCGAAGGGCCCGCTCGAGGGGAACGTCGCGCTCCTCTTCGAGCGCGTCGAGGGCGCGGCGATGCCGGTGCTGATCAACGCGTTCGGCAGTGCCGACCGCATGGCCGCCGCGCTCGGCGTCGCGCGGCTCGACGAGCTGGGCGCGCGCGTGGCGACGCTGCTCGACGTGCGCCTGCCCGGCACCTTCGCCGAGCGGCTCGCGAAGCTCGGCACGCTCGTCGACCTCGTCAAGGCGGGGCCGCGGCGCGTGAGCCAGGCGCCGTGCCAGGAGGTGGTCGAGACGGCCCGCCCGTCGCTCGCGGGCCTGCCGATCCTCCGCTGCTGGCCCGGCGACGGGGGCCGCTACATCACGCTGCCCGCGGTGTTCACGCGCGACCCGCGCACCGGGGCGCGCAACGTCGGCATGTACCGGCTGCAGGTCTTCGACGACATGACGCTCGGCATGCACTGGCAGACCCACAAGGGCGGCGCCGAGCACGAGCGCGTGGCGCTCGAGACGCCGGGCGCCGGCGCGCGGATGCCCGTGGCGATCGCGCTCGGCGGCGATCCGGCGCTGATCTACGCGGCCTCCGCGCCGCTCCCGCCCGGCGTGGACGAGGTCGTCTTCGCCGGCTGGCTCCGCGGCCGGGGCGTCGAGCTCACGCGCTGCGTGACGTGCGACCTCGAGGTGCCGGCGCAGGCCGAGATCGTGCTGGAGGGCTGGGTGGACCCGCGCGAGCGCCGGCCGGAGGGGCCGTTCGGCGACCACACCGGCTACTACTCGCTCGCGCGCGAGTACCCGGTGTTCCACCTCGCCGCGCTCACGCGCCGCGCGCGGCCGATCTATCCGACGACGATCGTCGGCCGGCCGCCCCAGGAGGACTACTGGCTCGGCAAGGCGACCGAGCGCCTCTTCCTGCCCGTCATCCGCCTGATGCTCCCCGAGGTCGTGGACATCAACATGCCGGCCGAGGGCGTGTTCCACAACCTCGTGATCGTCGCGATCCGCAAGCGCTACCCGGGCCACGCGCGCAAGGTGATGTCCGCGCTCTGGGGCATGGGCCTCATGATGCTCGCGAAGACCATCGTCGTCGTGAGCGAGCACGTGAACGTGCACGACCTCCGCGAGGTCGCGTGGCGCGCCACCGGCAACATCGACCCCCGGCGCGACCTCGTCCTCGTCGAGGGGCCGGCGGACGACCTCGACCACGCCGCGCTCCGCCACCGCTACGGCGGCAAGCTCGGGGTGGACGCGACCGAGAAGGGCCCGCTCGACGACGTCGTCCAGCCGTGGCCCGAGGAGATCGTCATGTCCGACGAGATCCGCGAGCGCGTGACGCGGCGCTGGAAGGACTACGGGCTCTGAGCCGGCTCGCGCGCGTCCTCGACGCGATCAAGTTCGAGCACACGGTCTTCGCCCTCCCCTTCGCGTACATCGCCATGGCCCTCGCGGCGGGCGGCTGGCCGGGCTGGTGGACGGTCGGCTGGGTGACCGCGGCGATGGCGGGCGCGCGCACGTGCGCGATGGCGACCAACCGCGTCGTGGACCGCTGGATCGACGCGCGGAACCCGCGCACCGCCGGGCGCCACCTGCCCGCGGGCACGCTCCGCGTGGGGGAGCTGCGCCTGCTCGCCGTCGCGGGCGCGGCGCTCATGTTCGTGGCGGCGGGGATGCTGAACTGGCTCTGCCTCGCGCTCGCGCCGGCGGCGCTCGCGTTCCTCGTCGGCTACTCGTACACCAAGCGCTTTACCTGGGCCTCGCACTGGATCCTCGGCTTCACCGACGGGATCGCGGCGGCCGGCGGCTGGATCGCCGTGCGCCCGGCCCTCGAGGCGCCGGCGCTCGTGCTCTGGTTCGCGCTGACGGTCTGGATCGCGGGCTTCGACCTGATCTACGCCTGCCAGGACGTGGAGGTGGACCGCGCCCAGGGCCTCCACTCGGTGCCGGCGCGCTTCGGCGTGCCCGCGGCGCTCGCGCTCGCGCGCGTGAACCACGCGCTCACGGCGCTGGCGCTCGGGCTCCTCGGCTGGCTCGCGGCGCTCGGCTGGCCGTACTGGGTCGGCTGGGCCGCGGTGGTCGCGCTCCTCGCCTGGGAGCACGCGCTCGTGAGCCCGCGCGACCTCTCGCGCCTGGACATGGCGTTCTTCAACGTGAACGGCTACATCGCGGTGCTGGTCCTCGCCGCCGTCGTCGCCGCCCTGTGGCTCTGACGCCCCCGGCCGCGTCGAGCCCGGCGCCGGCCCGCGGGCGTCGCGGGCGCGAGGGGCCGGGGGCGGGGGGGCTGCCGGCGGCCCGTGTAGGTACGGTTGCCCTCGCCCCCGCGCCGACGCACCGACACCGGGCGCGGTCCGCGCGCGGGGCGCCGGCAGCTTCCCCGCCCCCGGCCCCCCGGGCCCGCCGATGACGACGAAGGCCGAGGCCGTGCGCGCGATGTTCACCCGGATCGCGCGCCGCTACGACCTCATGAACTCCCTCATGACCGCCGGCCTCCACCACGCCTGGCGCGCGGCCGTGGCGCGCGCCGCCGCCGCGGCGCCCGAGGGCCCGGTGCTCGACCTCGCGACGGGCACGGCCGACCTCGCGCTCGCGCTCCGCGCCGCGGCGCCCGGCCGGCTCGTCGTCGGCGCCGACTTCTCCCTGGGGATGCTGCGCGAGGCGCGCGCGAAGCTCGCCGCACGGCGCGCGCGGCGCGTGCCGCTCCTCGCCGCCGACGCGCTCGCGCTCCCGTTCCGCGACGGCGCCTTCGCGTGCGTGATGTCGGCCTTCCTGCTGCGGAACCTCGAGGACCTCGAGCGCGGGCTCGCCGAGATGCGGCGCGTGACCCGGCCCGGCGGCCGCGTGATCACGCTCGACATCGTGCGTCCCGCCGCGCCGGTCTGGGGCGCGCTCGTCGGACTCTATTTCCGCCGCGTCGTGCCCGCGATCGGCGCGCTCGTCGCCGGCGACCGCCACGCCTACACCTATCTGCCGCAGTCGGTCGCGCGGTTCGTCACACCGGCGGAGCTCGGGACCCTGATGGAGCGGGTGGGCCTGCGGGACGTGAGGCGGCGGAGCCTCGGCCTCGGCACGATCGCGCTGCACATCGGCGTCGTCCCCGAGCGCGCCTAGGGTGTCGGGGCCTCCCCGTCCCCGGCCCGCGCCTCGAGCCGTGTCACCCGGCGGTCGAGCGCCACGTACGCCGTGCGGATGAGGGCGACGATCTCCCGGTGCGCGGCGTCGTTCTCGGCGCGGAACCGTTCGAGCTTGCTGTCGAGCATCAGGTGGCCCTCGGCGAGCATGCGGATGTCCGCGCCGAGGCCCTCGGCCAGCACGCCGAAGTGGCGCTTGGCCTCCTCGAAGCGATCGTCGATCTTCCGGTCGAGCCGGTGTTCGACCTCGTCCAGCCGGGCGTCGACCCGATCCAGCCGCTCCTCGACCCGATCCAGCCGCTGCTCGACCCGGTCCAGCCGCTGCTCGACCCGGTCCAGCCGGGCGTCGACCCGATCCAGCCGCTCCTCGACCCGATCCAGCCGGGCCTCGATCCGATCCAGCCGTTCCTCGACTCGATCCAGCCGCTGCTCGACCCGATCCAGCCGCTCCTCGATCGCATCGAATCGCCGGTCGATCGCGTCGAAGCGCTCGGTGAGGAACGCGCGCAGCTCCGGGTCCATCGCGGCCATCTCTAGCACGCCTTCGGGCGCCGGCTCAAGACGTATCCGGCTGGAGACACAGGAGACACCGGCGACACCCGCGTTGCGCTCGCCCCGGGGCTTCGCCTAAGCTTGGCGCGCCGACATGCGCCCTGCAGGAGGTGTCCCATGGCCGTCCGGTTCCGGATCCTCGCGTGTCTCCTCGCCCTCGCCGCCGCCGGCTGCGCCGAGGCCCCGCCGCCGGCGCCGCTCGCGCTCCCGCTGGCCGAGCGCGACACGCTCCGGACGGTCGTGAAGCGGACCTTCACGACCGGGGGCTTCACGCTCGAGAGCGGCCGCATCCTGCCCGAGCTGACGCTCGCGTTCGAGACCTACGGGCGCCGGGCGCCCGACGGGCGCAACGCGATCCTCGTCACCCACGGCTTCACGTCGAGCCACCACGCGGCCGGCACGTACCTGCCGACGGACCCGGTCGCCGGCTGGTGGAACGGGCTCATCGGCCCGGGCAAGGCGATCGACACGGACCGCTTCTTCGTCGTCTCCTCCAACATGCTCGGCTCCTCGTACGGCTCGACGGCGCCGGCGAGCATCAATCCCGCGACGGGCAAGCGCTGGGGCCCCGACTTCCCGGACATCACGCTCGGCGACATCGTCGGCGCCCAGAAGCTGCTCCTCGACGCGCTGGGCGTCCGCCGGCTGGTCCTGGTGGCCGGCCCCTCGTTCGGCGGCTACCAGGCGTTCCAGTGGGCGGTCACCTACCCGGACTTTGTGAGCGGGATCGTGCCCGTCGTCACCGCGCCGAAGGGCTCGGGGGGCGAGGCCGCGGTCCAGGCGCTGCTCAGCCGTTTCGCCGCCGACCCCGGCTGGAATGGCGGCTGGCACTACGACCGCGGCGGGATCGGGGCGACCATGCTCGCGCTCCGCGTGGAGACGCTGCGCCGCTACGGCGTGAACGAGCTCCTCGCCCGCACGTACCCGCGGCAGGAGGACCGCGACGCGCGCCTGCGCGTGCTCGCCCGCGCCTGGGCGCGCCAGTTCGACCCGAACTCCATGCTCGTCCTGCGCCGGGCCTCGGTGCGCTTCGACGCCGAGCGCGACTTCGGGAAGATCCGCGCGAAGGTGCTCTACGTGCTCTCGCGCACCGACCGGCTCTTCCGGCCCGCGCGCGCGCCCGGCGTCATGGACAAGCTCGCGAAGGCCGGCGTCGAGGCGCGCTACGTCGAGATCGACAGCGAGTTCGGCCACACCGCGAGCGGTCCCGAGTGGGCCAAGTGGGCGCCGGCGCTCCGCGAGTTCCTCGCGGGGCTCCCGGGTTAGACGACCCCGGCGTCCGCCAGGAAGGCGTCGAGCGCGCGCACGAAGGCCGCCGGCGCGTCGAGCACCAGGTGGTGGTACGCGCCCGGGATCTCGGCGCGCGTCGCCTTCGGCAGGGCCGCGACCATCCGCTCGGCCATCTCGCGCGGCAGGATCGGCGAGTGCTCGCCGTGCACGACGAGCGCCGGCGCCGTGATGCGCGGCAGGAGCGGCCAGGCGTCCACGGGCTCGCGCGCGGCGTAGCACGCCGGGTCGAAGCGATAGCGGACGCCGCCGGCGCGCGCGACGAGCCCGGCCCGCGCCAGGTGCTCGAGCAGCGCGGGGTCGGCGGTCGTGTCGGGCGGCAGCAGCCGGAACGTCCGCACTGCGTCCTCGGCGCTCGGGTGCAGCCGCGGCGGGCGGCGGCCGCGCGCGCGCATCCGGTCCACGCGCTCCGCGGGCAGCGCGGGCCGCGCGTCCACGATCACCGCCGCGCTCACGCGCTCGGGGTGCCAGGCGGCGAACGCCAGCGTGTTGTGGCCGCCCATCGAGTGGCCGACGAACGCCATCCGCGGGACGCCGAGCGCGTCCATGAGCCCGCCGAGGTCGGCGGCGAAGTCCTCCGTCGCGTACGCCGGCGGCACGGCCCACGCGCTCTCGCCGTGGCCGCGCTGATCGAGCGAGACGACGTGGAAGCGGTCGGCGAACGCCGGCGCGACCAAGTCAAACCAGTGCGCGTGCGCGGCGCCGCCGTGCAGGAAGCAGAGCGCGGGACGCCCGGGCGCGCCCCACTCGAGGAAGGCGAGCCGCAGGCCGCCGATCTCGAGCGCGCGCCGCCGCGCGGTCTCGCAGCCGGGCCGGGGCGTGGACACGCGACGGATTGTATCCGCAAAAGATCCCGCAAAAGATTTCCTTGGTGCGCCCCCGCGCGCGCAGTATTGTCGAGAGTACCGATGGACGCAGCGCCGGCACCGGCCACGCGAGGACGACACCTCCTGGACGGCGCGTTTGTGCTGGCGCTCCTCACGGTGTCAATCGTCGGCGGCTGGGGCCTGCTCGCCCCGCCGGCCCTGCTCGCGACGACGCTCGGCCGCCCCCAGCCCGCACCGAAGCCGCCCGCGGTCGTGGCCGAGCTGCCGCCCCGCCCCCCGCTCCGCGTCGAGCCCGCGCCGCCGCCGCTGCCGACCTGGCCCAAGACGGTCACCGGTCAGGTTCTGGACGGCGAGCGGCGGCCCGTCGCGGGCGCCTCGGTCGTCGTGGGCGGGCGGGAGCACCGGGCCGGCGCCGACGGCACCTTCGCGCTCGAGAGCCCGCCGCCCGACGCTACGCTGCTCGTCAAGGCGCCGGGGTTCGAGCGGGCGCGGGTCCGCCCCGTGCCGGGACCGGTCGAGGTCATGCTCCGGCCCCACACCGCCCGCGCGGCCTACCTCACCTACTACGGCGTGGGCGACCGCGGGATCCGCGGCCGCGTCCTCGACATGCTGGCGCGGACGGAGCTGAACGCGGTCGTGATCGACGTCAAGGGCGACCGCGGCTGGATCGTCTACCGGACCGAGATTCCGGAAGCCCTCGCGGCCGGCGCCCAGGGTCCCGGCACGCTCCGTGACTTCGACGCGCTGATGGCCGACCTCAAGGCGCGGGGCGTCTACACGATCGCGCGCATCGTCGTCTTCAAGGACAACGTCCTCGCCCGCCACCGGCCCGACTGGGCGGTGATCGACACCCGCACCGGCGCCCCCTGGGTCGACAACGAGAAGCTCGCGTGGGTGGATCCCTTCCGCGAGGAGGTCTGGGACTACAACCTCGCCATCGCCCGCGAGGCCGTGCGCCGCGGGTTCGACGAGGTCCAGTTCGACTACGTGCGCTTCCCGACCGATGGGCGCCTCGGCGCCGCGCGCTACGCCCGGCCGAACACGCGGCAGACCCGCCTGCCGGCCGTCACCGGCTTCCTCGCGCGCGCCCGGCGCGAGCTGGGCGCCATGGGCGCGTTCGTCGCCGCCGACGTGTTCGGCTACACCGCGTTCAACGAGAACGACACCGACATCGGCCAGCGGATCGAGGAGCTGGCGCCGCACCTCGACTACCTCTCGCCGATGGTCTACCCGTCGGGCTACCAGCGCGGGATCCCGGGCTACCGCAACCCCGTCGAGCACCCCTACGAGGTCGTGCGCGAGAGCGTGCGCCTGATCCGCCAGCGCTCGGCCCCCGCGAGCGTGCGCGTGCGGCCGTGGCTGCAGGACTTCCGCGACTACGCGTTCGACCGCCGGCCGTTCGGCGTGGCGGAGATCCGCGCCCAGATGAAGGGCGCGCTCGACGCGGGCGCGGCCGGCTGGATGCTCTGGAACCCGCGCAACGACTACACCGGAGCCGCCCTGCAGCAAAAGGAGGCGCTCGCCGCGCGGTGAGGCTCGCCCTCGTCCTCGTGCTCCTGCTGACCGCGGCCCTGCTCGCGGCCTCCTTCGCCTGGGCGGAGCCGCTCGCGCCCAACGAGCTGGGCCGCGTCCTGATCCTCGAGTACCACAAGATCGACTACCCGGAGGAGCGCTGGACGCGCACCCCGGAGAACTTCCGCCGCGACCTCGAGACGCTCTACGCGCGCGGCTACCGGCTGGTCGGGCTCAACGACCTGCTCGACGGGCGCATCGCGCTGCCGGCGGGCACCACGCCCGTCGTCCTCACCTTCGACGACTCCTCGCCCGGCCAGTTCCGTTACCTCGAGCGGGACGGCGCGCTCGAGATCGACCCGAAGTCGGCCGTGGGCATCCTCGAGGCGTTCGCGCGCGAGCGCCCGGACTTCGGCCGCGCGGCGACGTTCTACGTGCTGCCCGGCGCCTCGCCGCCGAACCGCCTGTTCAACCAGCCGGCGCACGAGGGGCACAAGCTCCGGTGGCTCGCGAGCCGGGGCTACGAGATCGGCAACCACACTCTGTGGCACGCGAACCTCGGCAAGTACCCCGAGGCGACGGTGCGGGCGCAGCTCGCCCGGGCGCAGCAGTGGATCCGCCGGCACGTGCCCGACTACCGGCCGCGCACGCTCGCGCTGCCCCACGGGGTCTACCCCAAGGAGGTGCGCTGGGCGCTCGAGGGCTCGGTCAACGGGGAGACCTACCGGCACGACGCGATCGTCATGGTCGCGGGCGGCGCGGCGCCGTCGCCCTTCGCGCGCCGCTTCGACCCGGTGCGGCTGCCGCGCGTCCAGGCGGTCGAGCGCGAGCTCCGCGACTGGCTCGAGCACTTCGCCCGGCGCCCCGACGACCGCTTCGTGAGCGACGGCGACCCGGCCGTGGTGACGGTGCCCGCGGGGCAGCGGGACCGGCTCCGCGCCGACCTGCCGAAGGGCCTGCGTGTGGTGGAGCGGTGAACCGTTCGAGCCGAGGCCTACGGATAAATGAGATACGACGCGCGCCGCTTCAGGAAGCTCTCCCGGTCCATCTCGGCCCAGGTCCTGAGCCGGGCGAGGTCCTCGCCCCTCAGGAGGGCCCACATCGTGGAACGGTTCACGAGGAGGTTCTGGATCTTCTCGGGCCTGAACTGGTCGCGGTGACGCGCCCGTAGCTCGCGCGCCAGCGCGAGCGCGATCGTCACCGGGCGGATCGCGTCGCGGTCGGTGACGACGAGGCGCACGCCGCCGTTCGGCACGTTGGCGTGCTTGTCGTCGGACGGCGTGAACCACACGGGCTCGAACCTGACGCCCGGGAGCCGGCGCGCCGCGAGCGCGGCGGCGAGCCCCTCGGGCTCCACCCACGGCGCGCCGACCACCTCGAACGGCGTCGCCGTGCCGCGCCCGACCGACACGTTGGTGCCCTCCAGGAGCCCGATGCCCGAGTAGAGCAGCGCCTGGGTGACGCTCCGGATGTTGGGCGAGGGGTTCACCCAGGGCAGGCCGGTCTCGTCGTACCAGAGCCCCCGGCGCCAGCCCGTGAGCGGCACCACGCTGAGCGAGACCGGGATCATGCGCTCGGCCGCGGCCATCTGCGCGAACTCGCCGATCGTGAGCCCGGTGCGCACCGGGAGCTCGTGCGGCCCCGTGAACGACTCGAGGTCGCGCTCGAGCAGCGGCCCCTCGACGACGGCGCCGGTGATCGGGTTGGGCCGGTCGAGCACGAGCACGGGGATCCGCCGGCGCGCCGCCTCCTCCAGCACGTACACGAGCGTCGTCAGGTACGTGTAGTAGCGCACGCCGACGTCCTGCACGTCGAAGACCAGGCGCGTGAGGCCCCGGAGCATCTCGGGCGTGGGCCGGCGGGCGGGGCCGTACAGGCTCCAGATCGGCACGCCGGTGGCCGCGTCGCGGCCGTGCGGCACGTCCGCCGTCGCGGTACCGCCGAGCCCGTGCTCGGGCGTGAAGATCGCCTTGAGGCGCACGCGGGGCGCCGCGGCGAGCAGGTCGATCGCGCGGCGCCCCCGCGCGTCCACGCCCGTCTGGTTGGTCACGAGCCCGACGGTCTGGCCGGCGAGCGGCGCGAAGTTCTGGGCGGCGAGCCGGTCGAGGCCGGTGAGCACGCGGGCGCCGCGCGGCGGCGCGGAGGCCCGCGCGGGCTCGGGCTCGGGCCCGTCCGCCGCCGGCCCGCTCGCCCGCGCCGCGGCCGGCGCCGCGACGGCCGGCGCGAGCGGCGGCACGAAGAGCGCGGCGCCGATGGCCGCCGCCACGCGCGTGCGCAGCTCGCGGATCCCCGCGGCGCCGCCGCCGTCGGGGTGCACGCGGTTGGTCAAGAGGATCATGTAGGCCCCGCTCGGCGGGTCGAGCCAGACCGCCGTGCCCGTGAAGCCGGTGTGCCCGACGGAGCCCGCGGGGAAGAAGGGCGCCAGCGTGGACGAGAACGGCGAGGAGAGGTCCCAGCCGAGCGTGCGCGTGCCGCGGCCGTCCGGCGCGCGCTCCCACATGAGCGCGACCGTCTCGGGCTTGAGCACGCGGCGGCCGTCGAGGCTCCCGCCGCGCAGCAGCATGCGCACGATCCGCGCGGCGTCGGCCGCGGTCGAGAACATGCCCGCGTGCCCGGCGACGCCCCCGAGCAGGCGCGCCCGCGGGTCGTGCACCTCGCCCACGAGCAGGCGGCCGTTGGCCCAGGCGGTCGGCGCGACGCGCGCGCGCGCGGCGGCGGCCGGGCGGAAGGAGGTGTCGCGCAGGCCGAGCGGGCCGAAGACGACGCGCTCCAGGTAGCGGTCGAGCCGCTCGCCGCTCACGCGCCGGACGAGCTCGCCGAGCAGGATGAAGCCGCTGTCGCTGTACTGGAAGCCCGTGCCCGGCGCGTAGCTCAGGGGCAGCCGCGCGAGCGCGCCCGCGGCCGCGGGGAAGCCCGCCGCGACGGCGCCGCTCGCCGGATACGCGGCGAGGCCCGCGCTGTGCGTCAGCAGGCGCCGCACGGTCACCTCCCGGAACGCGCGACCGCCGAACTCGCGCAGGTAGCGGCCGAGGGGCGCGTCGAGCGCGACGCGGCCGCGCTCGACGAGCGCCATCACCGCGAGCGTCGTGCCGAGCGGCTTGGTGAGCGAGGCGAGGTCGAAGATCGTGTCCTCCGTCATCGGCTCGGGCGCGGGAAGGAGCCGGCGCGAGCCGTACGCGCGCTGAAGGAGGACGCGGTCGCCCTGGCCGACGAGGACGACCGCGCCGGGGATCTCCCCCGAGGCGACGGCGTCGCCGGCCGCCTCGTCGACGGCGGAGAAGTCGAGCGCGGGCGCGGGCGAGGCGGCGAGCAGGAGACCGAGCGCGAGGAGCGCCGCGCGTGTGACGCGAGCGGCCATCACGCGGCCATCTTAGCACTGCTATAGTCGAATCCGTGGATCTCGCGGCGCGCATCGAGGCCGAGCTGCGCGAGCGCCTGGAGGCGGCGGTGGACTTCGTGTGCCTCGAGGCGCTGGTCGCGCGCCGGCGCGCGCGCGGGCTGCCCCCGCTCGAGTCCGGGAGCCCGCGCGACCGCGCGGAGTACGAGGTGAGCGTGCGCGCGTTCCTCTGCCACCTCGAGGCCAGCGTCGGACGGGACCTCGCGCCCGGGCAGGCCGCGCGCGTGGAGGCCGCCGGCCGCGCCGCGGCGGACGACGCCGCGCGGCTCGTCGCCGTCCAGATCGCGCTCGCGCGGGAGCTGCCCGACTACTGGCAGCGCTTCGAGGCCGGCCGCAGCTCGTTCAGCGTCGAGGCCGCGCTCGCGTCAGGCCGCGAGCGCCGAGGCCTGCTCGGCCGGCTCTTCCGTCGCCGCTGACCGCCAGGCCGCCAGGGCCCACAGGTTCTCGACGTCCTCGAGCGCGCGCCGCCACCGGCCGTAGCCCTCGAGCAGCGCCGCCCGCTGGGCGGCCAGCGTCGCCTCGGCCTCGTCCAGCCGGGCCCGGAGCGTCGGGTTCGCCGCCCGGATCGCGGCGAAGCTCGTGTCCGGCACCGACGCGGCAATCCGGTCGAGGAGCCGGGTGATCTCGTCGTAGAGGACACGTTCCACCGGGTTCATCGGACACCTCCGCCTTCGCTTCATAACTAAACACCTGACGACTGCCAGTGTCAAGGGCTCGGGGCAATTGCTTGCATCAGACGTTGCAAAGAAGTAGCATCAGTTTCACTCAAAGAGGAGGACGCGGATGAAAGCACGGCGGAATGAAGAGCGACGGGTCGTGTTCGTCTGCCCGCACGGCGCCGCGCGGAGCGTGCTCGCCGCGGCCCAGCTCGACCGGCTCGCGGCGCAATCGGGCGTCGCCGTGCGCGCGACCGCCGCCGGCCTCGCGCCCGACCCGGTCGTCGCGCCCGCCGTCGCCGCGGCGCTCTTCGCCGAGGGCGTGAACGTCAGCGGGCTCCGGCCGCGGCGGGTGACGCCCGAGGAGCTCGCCGCCGCCTGGCGCGTCGTCGCGCTCGGCTGCGACCCCGGTGCCCTCGCCCCGCCGGGGGTGGAGGTGCTCCGCTGGGACGACGTGCCCTCGCCGAGCGAGCACTACACGGCGGCGCGCGACCTGCTCGCCGGCCGGATCGCGGAGCTGCTCGCCCCGTGAGCGCGTGGCTCGTACTCGTCGTCCGCCTGCCCTCCCAGCCCTCGAGCCGGCGCGTGCGCGCCTGGCGCCGCCTCCGCACGCTCGGCGCGGTCGCGCTGAAGAACTCGGTCTGGGTGCTCCCCTTCTCCCCGGAGAGCTACGAGCAGCTCCAGTGGCTCGACCAGGAGATCCAGCGCGACGGCGGCGAGGCGACGCTGCTCAAGGTGGACCGGGTCGAGAACATGGCGCCGGAGACCCTGCGGCGCCTGTTCAACGATACGCGCGACCACGACTACCGCGACCTCGCCGAGCGCTACCGGGGCCTCCTCCGCGCGCTCGAGCGCCGGGGGGCGCGGCGCGCGCCGGGCCGGCCCGCCGACGAGGCCGGCCGGCTCGCGCGCGAGGTCGAGCGCCTGCGCGAGATCGACTTCTTCGACGCGCCCGGCCGGCGCGAGGTCGAGCGCCTGCGCGAGGCGGTGGAGCTCCGGCTGCGCCCCGCCTCGCCGGCGCCCGCGCCCCCGGCGCCGCTCGGCGCGCTCCGAGGCCGGCGCTGGGTCACGCGGCCGCGCCCGCACGTGGATCGCATCGCCTCGGCCTGGCTCATCAAGCGCTTCGTGGATCCCGACGCCGAGTTCCTGTTCGCGCCGGCCGAGGCGCTGCCCCCGGACGCGATCCCGTTCGACGTGCTCGGCGCCGAGCTCAGCCACGCGGGCGCGGACTGCACGTTCGAGACCTTGCTCCGCCGCGCCGGGCTCGGCGACCGGCGGCTCGCCGCGCTCGCCGAGATCGTGCACGCCGCCGACCTGCGCGACGACAAGTACCAGCGCGAGGAGGCGCGCGGCCTGGACGTCGCGCTCCGCGGGCTGCTGGCCGTGACCAAGGACGACCACGAGGTGCTGGCAACCGGCATGCGCCTGTTCGACGGGTTGTACGCCACGCTCGGAGGCGCCCGGTGACCCCGACCTTCGGCGAGGCGCTCCGGTTCTGGCTGAGGCTCGGCTTCATCAGCTTCGGTGGTCCGACGGGCCAGGTCGCGATCATGCACACCGAGCTCGTCGAGCGCCGCCGCTGGCTCAGCGAGCCGCGGTTCCTGCACGCGCTCAACTACTGCATGCTGCTCCCGGGGCCCGAGGCCATGCAGCTCGCCACCTACGCGGGCTGGCTCCTGCACCGGACCGCCGGCGGGCTGGTGGCCGGCGGGCTCTTCGTGCTCCCCTCGGTCGCGATCCTCCTCGGGCTCAGCTGGATCTACGTGGCGTTCGGGTCGGTCCCGTGGATCGCGGCGATGTTCTACGGCCTCAAGCCCGCCGTCCTGGCTATCGTCGCCAGCGCCACGATCCGGATCGGACGGCGCACGCTCCGGCATCCCGTGCTGTGGGCGGTCGCGGCGCTCGCGTTCGCGAGCCTCTTCGTGCTGCGCGTGCCCTTCCCCGCCGTCATCGTCGGGGCCGCGCTCGTCGGTCTCGTGGGCGCTCGCCTCCGGCCCGACGTCTTCAGGGCGGCGGGCCACACGGGCGGCGCGGCGCTCGACAGCCCGCCGCCCGAGCACACGCTGCCGTCGGCGCGCCGCGCGCTCCGGGTCCTCACGGTCTGGGGCGCGCTCTGGGTGGGGCCCATGGCGGCGCTCGCCGCCTGGCGCGGTACCGGCGACGTCTTCTTCCGCGAAGCGGTCTTCTTCAGCAAGGCCGCGCTCGTCACCTTCGGCGGCGCCTACGCAGTCCTGCCGTACGTCGCGCAGCAGGCGGTGGAACGCCACGGCTGGCTGACGGCGACGCAGATGGTGGACGGTCTCGGCCTCGCCGAGACGACGCCGGGGCCCCTCATCATGGTGCTCCAGTTCGTCGGCTTCCTCGCCGGGCACAACCAGGCGACCGACCTCGGGCTCCCGGGCGCCGTGCTCGGCGCGCTGACGGCGACGTACTTCACGTTCGTCCCGTGCTTTCTCTGGATCTTCCTCGGCGCCCCCTGGATCGAGCGCAGCCGCGGCAACCCCGCGCTCGCCGGCGCGCTCACCGTCATCACCGCCGCGGTCGTCGGCGTCGTCCTCAACCTCGCGGCCTGGTTCGGCTCGCACGTCCTGCTGCCGCGAGGCGTGGACTGGTTCGCGCTGGCGGTTGCCCTCGCCGCGTTCGCCGCGATGCAGCGGTTCCGCCTCGATATCGTGCCGGTCGTGCTCGGCGCGGCCGCGCTCGGCTTGCTCTACCGACTCGTGCCCTGAGGAGGCTGCCATGAAGTGGATCACTCGCGAGAAGGCCCGCGTGGACCGGATCGCCTGCCCCTGGCTGATCGCGCGGTTCATCGACCGGACGCCCGAGTTCCTGTTCGTCCCCGCCGGGGACGTGCTCGCCGTGGCCGCGCGCGAGGGCGCGACCCCGTTCGACGTGCCCGGCGCCGAGCTCGGCCACCACGGCGCGCGCTGCTCGTTCGACGCGTTCCTCGACCGCTACGGCCTGGACGACCCCGCCCTGCGCGCGCTCGCGCTCGTCGTGCGCGGCGCCGACACCGACGCGCGCGACCTCGCGCCCGAGGCGCCGGGGCTCTACGCGCTCGCCTCCGGCTTCCGCGCGATCGCCCGCGACGACCACGAGAACATGCGCCTGCAGTTCCCCGCGTACGACGCGCTCTACGCGCACTGCCGCGCGCACGCCCATGGCGCTCCCGCCTGAGGTCTGGGCCGTCTTCACGGCGAAGACGGCCCGCACCCTCTGCTACGGGTTCCTCGGGATCGCCCTGCCCGTCTACCTGAGCGAGCTGGGCCTCGGGGCGACGGCGATCGGCGTGGCCGTGACGCTGACGCTCGCCGGCAGCGCGGGGCTCACGTGGGCGGTCCGTCGGCCCGCCGAGCGCTGGGGCGGGCGCGCCGCGCTCCTGGCCCTGGCGGGCCTCTCCGCGCTCGCGGCGCTCCTGCTCCTCGGCACGCGCGCGCCGTGGCTAGTCGTGCTCGGCGCGATCCTCGGCAACGTCGCCGTCGGCGCCGGCGAGACCGGGCCGTTCCTCGCGCTCGAGCAGGTCGTGGTCGCCCGCGCCGTCGCCCCGGCGCGGCGCACGCTCGTGCTCAGCGTCTACAACTTCCTCGGCTACGGGGCGGCGGCGCTCGGCGCCGGGGTCCTGCGCTTCGGGCCCGCCTACGGCCTGCTCTTCGCCGCGTTCCTCGCCGCGGCGCTCGTGCAGGCCCTGGCGTACGCGCGCCTCGGGCCGGGCGCCCGGCCCGAGCGGCGGGCGCCGGCGGGCGCGCCGCCGTCGGCGCCGCTCATCCGCAAGCTCGCCGCCCTCTTCGCGCTCGACGCCTTCGCCGGCGGCTTCGTGCTCCAGTCGCTCGTCGCCTACTTCCTCCACGTCCGCTTCGGCCTCGGTCTCGAGGCGCTCGGCGTGGTCTTCTTCGCGACATCGCTCCTCACCGCGGTGTCGCTCCTCCTGGCCGCGCGCGCGGCCGCGCGGTTCGGCCTCCTGCCGACGATGGTGGTCTCGCACCTGGTCTCGAACGTCGTGCTGATCGCGATCGCGGCCGCGCCGAGCGCGGTCGTGGCGATCCTGCTGCTCTGCGTGCGGCACCTGCTCTCGCAGATGGACGTGCCCACGCGGCAGGCCTACGTGATGGCGGTCGTCGAGGACCGGGAGCGGGAGGCCGCGGCGACGGTCACGAACCTCGCCCGAACCGTCGCCCAGGCCGTGACGCCGTCGGTGACCGGCTGGGTCATGCAGGCCGTGGCGCTCTCGGCGCCGTTCGCGCTCGGCGGCGCGCTGAAGATCGTCTACGACCTGCTGCTCTGGTGGACCTTCCGCGACGTGAAGCTCCGCGACTGACCCCGCCCCGGTGGGTGACGGCTGGCGTGCTCGCCGCGGGTGGCTCAGCCGGGGGGCCGGGGGTGGGGGGCGCTCTCCGCGACCCGTGTGGGTACGGTCGCGACACTCGCCGCGCGCGCGGATGCGCGTCGTGCGGGGGTCGCGCGCGGGTCGCTCAGCCGGG